>Ga0209341_10001295_pt1 | contig 24915 bp, 36 predicted proteins | sample RifCSP13_2_FD_184020 | JGI IMG/M metagenome (GOLD analysis project Ga0209341, IMG submission 184020) | Soil microbial communities from Rifle, Colorado - Rifle CSP2_sed 13_2 (SPAdes) (version 2) | ecosystem: Environmental > Terrestrial > Deep subsurface > Rock core/Sediment | place: Rifle... | reverse complement strand
TCCTAAAAGACTATGTGGATACCGTATTCTTCGTGCCAGGAGGTGGAGCAATGCACCTGATTGACAGCCTGGGCAAGTCTGGCTTGCGCCATATTTCTGCCCTCCACGAACAAGGAGCCGGATTTATGGCCCTGGGATACGCGCAGCAACGCAAGGGGTTAGGGGTCTGTTTGGTCACCTCCGGTCCAGGCGCAACCAACGCCCTGACCCCTTGCGCCGCTGCGTGGATGGATAGTGTTGGGGTTTTATTCATCAGCGGGCAAACGAAATCAACAACGCTAATCGGCGACACGGGCTTGCGCGTGCGCGGGGTTCAGGAAGTGAACATTATCAGCATGGTGAAGCCAATAACCAAACGAGCCTATACGATTCTCTTCGCGAATCATGTAGCAGGTGGAGATGTGCGGGATGATATTCGAGAATTATGTCAATTATGCCTCAGCGATAGATCAGGCCCCTGCTGGATTGATATTCCCCTTGATGTCCAGGCTGAGGTATTGGAAGATGAATAAACCCGTCATTCTGATAGGCAATGGGCTGCGCAATTCGCCCGATCTGATTGCTTATCTAAGCAGTTTAGGTATTCCAATTCTTCTAACTTGGATGGCGGTTGATTTGCTTCCTGAAGATTCACCTGTATTTATAGGCAGACCTGGAATTTATGGGCAGCGGGCCGCGAATATCATCATCCAAAAAGCTACCCATCTATATTGTTTCGGCGCGCGCCTGGATGAGCAGCAAGTAGCCTATCGCTATGATTTGTTCGCGCCCAAGGCTGTAAAAGTAATCTATGATATTGATAAAGCAGAATTAGCTAAGTTGCCTGAGGATTGGATTAAGTTGGATCATATCCAGCAATTTGAATTAGACAATTCTCCAACTTGGCTCGCCTGGTGCAAATCCCTATATGCACGTTTCCGGCCAGAGCTTGATGGTGTAGATAATCAGCATTTTGTCGACCCCTTCCGCTTTGTTTCGTTATTCTCGGACTACGCCCAACCAGATGATATTATCGTAGCGGGCGCGGGCAAGGCGGGTGAAATCCTGATGCAGACCTTCAAGGTCAAGGCTGGGCAGCGCGTCCAGACATTATCCACCAATGGTGCGATGGGTTATGATATTCCACTGGCAATTGGCGCTTGCCTGGCAAGTGGGCGGCGCGTATTATGTGTAACAGGCGATGGTGGATTTATGCTCAATATCCAGGAGCTTGAACTTATCCGGCGGCTACACCTACCTATCCAGTTTTTCGTGCACTCCAACCGCGGTTATGCAAGCATTCGGATGATGCAGAAAATGAGATTCGGCGGGCACACCGTGGGTGCTGATCCAGAGAGCGGGTTTACAATCCCGCACCTGGCGGAGGTCGCGGAGTGTTTTGGGTTGACCTATCAGCGCATCGAGACACTCGACCGCCAGGTAGAGTTTACCGGGCAGATTGTGGAGCTGATGATTGACCCAGAATATGTCCAGGTGCCGCGGGTTGCAACCACGATGATGCCTGATGGGAGCTTCGAGCAGGATAGTATGGAGAATATGACTCCTAAACTGCCAGCCGATGAGCTTAGAGAGATTATGGAGACAGAATGAACGAAAAAACTTTGCACGATTATTGTATAGAGGCAGCCATATCGTGGATGAAATTGGGTATGGGAGAGCACATATCTTATATTCACCCCGAAGATTTGCCAGAGAATGGTCCTAACTTAAAAAGTGGGGGAAAGATTCCGAAGGTTACCATCGAATGGGTCGATGAACAAGAAACCATACCGATAGGCTATTAATTTTACAATGTCCGACCAGCCCGAAAGCGAATTACTGCGCGTAACCCGCCAATTCCGAGCAGCCCTGGAGCGGCAGGATGCAGCCGCGCTAAAACGGCTGACCCAATCCTATCAACAGCTTTATGGCCGGTTGAAGGATAAGATCGACCTGCTAGCTATTGCTATTGGCGAAGAGGAGCCAACCGCCGGACAGCTCATCAGGATGACACGTTATAAATCCCTGATACGCCAGGTGGAAGCGGAATTGACCGACTTCCAGGTGATCTTGCGTAATGAGATTGGCAATACTACCAATGATGCCATCCGCTTCGCAGGGCGGGACGTGTACCGCGCTTTGCGTGCAGCAGGTAATACTTATGGCGTCGAGCTGGGCTTCAACCGCCTGCCGAGCGAGGCCATCAAGACATTGCTGGGCTTCTTACAGCCCGACAGTCCGCTGTATAAGCGTATCGGCAAGCTGGCGGAGGCCAACACTGAATTTGTGGCTCAGAAACTGGTAGAAGGCATTGGATTGGGGAAGAATCCACGCGCTATAGCCGCAATAATCCGTGACAGCCTGGGCGGTGGGCTGACGGATGCTCTCAGGATGACACGGACGGCGCAATTATGGAGTTATCGTGAAGCTACACGTGCCAATTATCTTGCTAACTCGGATGTGCTAGAGGGTTGGATTTGGTGGGCTGATTTACCTGGTGACCCGTGCATGGCTTGTATCGCTGAGCATGGGTCGTTTCATGATCTGAGTGAAACTCTCGACGATCATTACAACGGGCGCTGCGCCATGGTTCCGGCGGTGCGCGGCTTCCCTTCTCCCATAGACCAGACCGGCGAGGATTGGTTCGCCAGCCTGAATGAAGCTAAACAGCAGGAACTGATGGGCAAGGAGAAGTATGCTGCCTTCCAAGAAGGCAAGTTCGAATTCGGGCAACTGGCAGGTAAGCACGTTGATTCCGTGTATGGCGCGATGAATGTCGAAGAAACTCTACAGGCGCTTATCGGTGGAAAATGAGCGACCGTGACTTCTGGATCCTCATCCGCAGTGCCTTATTGCTTATCCTGGATGCTATCGAGCGCCGCTGGGAGATCGAACCGCGAACCGCAATCTTGCGCAGCGAGATGAAATATGCTACAATAAAACCAACAACTGAATAAACGGAAGTCCGAATGGAATGCCGTGATTCTTTAGCGAGAGCTATAGATTCACGGCATTTTTTGTTAGTTACGTCTACTCAGACGGCAAAAGCGAGGATGAAAATGAGCAACCAAGTTATTGAACCGACTCCACCTGTACCTGACCCCAAGGTTACGCCCCCTGAAACAATCGGCGGAAAGACATTTACTCAGGAAGAAGTGGATCACATCATCTCAGAACGTTTGGCCCGCGAAAAGAAAAAGGGCGAAGATGATAACCGTAAAATCAAGGAAAAGGTCGATGCAGAGGCATTAGCCAAAAATCAGGAATGGCAGAAATTGGCTGAAACGCGCGAAAAGGAATTAGCCGAGGCAACTACCAAACTAAAAGGCCTTGAAATTGAGAAGCGGAAACAAGCAATAGCATCTAAAGTCGGCTTGCCCGAAGCCTTTGCTCAGCGTTTGCAGGGTGAGACCGATGAGGAATTAGAAAAGGATGCTAAGCTTTTATTGGAGGCGCTGCCTAAAGCGCCAAAAATGCCCGCCATGAGTGCTACCAATCCCGGTGCTGGCGCGAGCCAGGGGGAGACGGTCGCCCAGCAGCGAGCAAGAATTTATGGACAGAGCGTTAATCCACTCGACCCGAACTATGCCAAAGCCCAAGGCGGCGGCGTGTTCTGGCCTAATAAAAAGGATTAGCCTCATTAATTGGAGTAACCAATATGCCTTACAACACTGAAGCAGACATCGCTACCTTCGTCAATACGGTGTGGGAAGATGCCATGTTGGTTGCGCGCGATAACAATGTCATGTCTGGCTTGGTAAACGGATTCGGAGATTTACAGGGGTTGGCTGTACGCAAGAACGCTAAATACAACGGTACAGCAGCCTTCAACCAGATCTCCGAAACTGATGACCTGACAAGCCAGTCATTTACTCCCGTGGTAGACCAAACCCTGACCCCATACGAATATGGGTCGCAATTTTTCATTACTGACAGCCGCCTGGAAACCGATATTTTCGCGGTGCGCCAGGATGCTGCTCAAGAGTTTGGCGCTGCTTATGGTCAAAAGATTGATACCTTCCTGGCTGGTATGTTCTCCAGCCTGACGGGTGGAACAGTCGGAGCAGCCGGGACTAACATGAGTTGGGCAAATTTCTTCGCCGCAATCACCAAAATGCGCCGGGCTTTGGCCCCCCGCCCCTGGGTTGCAGTCTTGACCCCCGAACAATGGCACTGCCTTGGTACTGCCATTGCGCCAGGAGTTACCGTGACTAACAGCCCATTTATCCAGGATGAGTTCATTCGCCAATTCTACGTCGGCGGCGTTTCAGGCGTCGATATTTTCACTACAGCAAATATCGCCACTGGAACCTCCGTTTATGGTGGGATGTTCAGCCGGAACGCGCTTGCACTTGACATTCGCCGCCCGCTGCGCATCGAGCCGGAACGTGATGCTTCGTTACGTGGATTTGAGCTGAATGCCTCATCCGTTTTCGCCTATGGTGTCTGGCGTCCGCAGTATGGGATCGCCATTAACACAGCAGGCACTGCACCGGCATAAGGGGAGGGTAACATGACTCAAAAATTGCTCACTACTAATATTGTTATCCCTCTGCTCGGACAAGCCGGAACTCTCGGCGGACCGCAGTCGGGGAACGTTCCGATCCTGCGCATTCCTGGTACATCCTATGGGGGTGGTATCACGATCACCCGTTGGGACTATACAACGAATGTGGTTCTGGCGGTCGGTTCTGCCCCTGCTGTACGCCTGGTGTCTCAGACCGTGGCAAACCTGCCAATCGCTACCCTATGCTCCAATGGTTCGGCGGCTACTACGGCAGGCACTGCGATAACTGGCACTATCACTACAGCTTGGGTTCCCGGAACTGTAGGCTTCCTGGGTCTGGAATATAGTCAGGCTACCTACGGCGGGACTTCCCCGGCCTATATGGTCGTGTCTGTCCAGTATCACAATGGACGCGGCAGCGCGTAAAGTAAACTTATAGCCGGGCGCAACAAAAGGGCACAGCACCCCGCCCGGCTCTCTGCTGTAGAAAGATAAATACATCGTGAGGATTATGTGGCTCTCGAACAGTCCCTGGTCGAGCAGCGGCTATGGACAGCAGAGCAGAATATTTTTACCGCGCCTGGCAGATTTAGGACACGTAATGGCAACCACTTGTTTCTATGGGCTGGAGGGTGGCTTGCTCAACATGGGCAAGTTCCTCTGCTACCCCAAACGCCTGCATCCGTATGGTAATGATGTGATCGTACCGCATAGCGCGGCATTTGGAGCCGATATTATGATAAGCCTGATGGATACCTGGGTAATGAACCCGGAGGATTATCCCAAGCCAATGCACTGGATTCCCTGGTATCCAATCGATCACGACTCAATGCCTGCCCTGGTGCGCGGCAAGATAAGCCTGGCTTACAAACGTATCTCGTTTAGCAAGCACGGCGTCAAAGCTACTCACGATGCTGGATTGGACTGCTATTATGTGCCGCACGCCATAGAGACGAACATCCTAAAGCCGCTGGATAAAGCTGAATGTCGCAGGCGCTTAGACCTGCCGCAAGATAAATATATCGTTGGCACGGTTGCCATGAATAAAGGCAACCCATCCCGCAAATGTTTTACCGAGATGATGGAAGCCTTCGCCAGATTCCACAAGCGCCATCCTGATACGCTGTATCTCCTACAGACTGAAAAAGGCGAGGGCATTGAAGGCATGATTAATCTGCCTGAACTGATGCGCAACCTGGGTCTACAGGAAGGGCCGGACGTTATTTTCTGCAATCAATATCAGCAGATGTTGGGATTCCCGCCGGAATATATGGCCGATGTGTATAACAGCCTGGATGTGCATCTGATTACTACCCGCGGCGAGGGATTTGGACTGCCAGTATTAGAAGCTCAGGCTTGCGGCGTGCCGGTCATAACTGGCGGCTGGACGGCCTGTAAAGAGCTGTTCTTCGCCGGGCAGTTGTTGGATCCGGAAAAGGACGCCGAACGGGAATACTCCGGTCTGGCAGGTTACCAGTTTCGCCCGCGCGTGAGCGCGATTGAAGCAGCATTGGAGGCTGAATATCAACACCGCTCGGACACTACCGAGGCGGTGAAACAAGCACAGGAATATGACGCAGATGTAGTTACTGAGAAGTATTGGAAACCGGTCTTGGAAGAGATCGAGAAAGGCTTAAAGCAATGATCGACAAGCCTGAGATGAAAGACGCGGTGATCCTACAACAAGCCTGGCAGATCGGGCCATTTGCCGATATGCTGCGCCTGACTTACCAGCGCCACGCGGCTTATGCCTGGGCGCACAACATGGAATACATCGCCTGGGCAGGCAGTCTGAAACCGGACTTATGGCCGGGAGGCTGGGGCAAAATCTGGCTTATTCGCCTGATGCTGGAGCAGGGTTATAAGTGGGTATTCTGGATCGACACGGATGCGGCGATTGTCAACGGGGAATGCGACTTGCGCAACGCGCTTCCCGATGGCAAGCTGATTGGAGCCGTCGAGCATTACGCCCCGGATTGGTTCCCTAAGTTTGATATCCCGCGCCATTATAATGTGGGTATTCTGCTGGTGCGCAATGACCCATTATCTAAAGAGTTCATGGATGATTGGCTTTCGCGTTATCCTGGGCATTCTCGCTGGCTGGAGCAGGGAGCCTTTAACGGGATGATCGACGAGGACAAATATAAGGATATATTCCATAGGCTAGATGACCGGTGGAATGCGACCTTTAATGTCAATCCCGTAGAAAATCCCTATATCATGGGATGGCACGGCGTCATGCCGGAGGCGAAACGTTACAGTATGATGAAGGAAGTGTTTAAGGATGATTTTCTAAGATTCAGAGTGTAAGATGCCATTCAAAAGCAAGGCGCAACGCAGGTTCATGTTTGCCCGTCACCCGCGAATAGCGCGGCGATGGGTCAAAAAGTATGGCTCCAAGATCGGAGGCAGACGCAAAAGCGGACGGAAATCGTCCGAAAGGAGTAAGTAGAAATGGCTAAATGGGCTTATAACGGAATAGCAGATTGGGGGTTGAATGGAGGTTTTCAACAGGTTGCGATCAGGGTTTCAATAGCTACTGCGCAGCCGACGACCTACGCCAACTGGGGTACTTTCGCGGTTGGCACGCTGGCTATCGCATCGGCTAATTTCACCCTCGGAACCGGCGATACGAATGGGCGCAAGCTCAGCTTTGGCCCGGCTACCATCACGGTAGGTACGTCCGGCACGGTGAATCACATTGCTTTTGCTGCAACCGCGGGCGCAGGTACACTGGTATTTGTGGGCACGTGCGCGCCAACCTCGGTTACCGCAGCGGGCACAGTGATCCTGTCCGCCTGGGATGTCGACGAGATTAACGATCCAACTTAAAGTGTATTATGGCGCTTGTTGAAAGATTAATGCATTGGCCGACTGAACCGGAAAGCCGGTATATTCCGGTTCACCACTTCTTTGCAGCCGTTGGAGAGATCGTGGCCGGGGCTTTGACGGCTGCCCAGGTCAAATCTTTTCTTGCCATGACGCCTGCCGATGAGGTTGATTTCGACGCTCTGATTGCATTGGCTCCAGGAACGGCGGCTGGACAGGCTTTATATTTAGAGCGGGTTCATGGAGTGTTTATCCTGGCATATCCGCCAACTGTGCCGGGATATAGCACCCCAACCGACGTGCGAGTAAAGTTAGGAATTTGAAAACGTGGCCGTAAATGCAAAGGTCGGCACCTTCGCAACTGGAACTGGAACAGATGATATTGTCCTATCCGGATTCGGATTTCAGCCAAAGGCCACGCTGTTCTGGTGGAACGGCGACACGAGCGCGGTCGATGCAGTAACTGGGCAAACACATACATTAGGGATTGGAGTTGGCGTAGGCACAGCCGATAGACGTTGCGCAGCAACCAGGTCAGTGGATGCATCTGCGGCAAGTAATGGGGGCGCAATTCAGCGTGCAGATGCTTGTGTATGTGTGCATAATAGCGACGCTCCAACAATTGATGGTTTGGCAGATATAAAATCAATTGATTCGGATGGTCTCACCCTTGCTATTGATGATGTATTTTTATCTAATATGAGGGTAAATTATCTTGCCCTTGGTGGTTCAGACATCACCAATGCCGCGACTGGCATGTTTACTGAAGCTGCTGCAACGGGCAATCAAGATATTACTAGCCTGGCTTTTCAACCCAATTTTGTGTTGTTTTTCCACAACAATTTTGTATCTGATCCTCCTACTGTATCCACGAATCGTTCCCGTTTAGGAGTAGGAGTAGCCACCAGTTCAGCTCAAAGGTTTACCTGGTCAATGGGCGGCTCTGAGGGTATTCCAGATATGGATATTATCAATTATGGGTTTGGGGGTGAGTGCATAACCTGTATTGCTGATACGCCTGGCACCAGTCCGGTCACTCGCTATGATTTTGTGACATTTTTAAGCAATGGATTTAGGCTCAACTGCCTGGAAACGGCCAACAATAGCCGTCGTATCCATTTTATAGCTATCGCTGCTACCAATGTCTCCTGCGGGGAATCGCTAACCCAAACCGATACCACGACCGACATTGTGGTAAGCGGATTGGGCTATAAGCCAGCCTGCGCGATGATATTTAGTTCCTGCCAGGCTGAGCACACTCAGGATGTATTGGCGGGCGATGGCGAATTGTCTATCGGCGCGGCAACCTCCACTTCGGCCAGAGTTGCAGCAAGTATCCTGGATCAAACCGGAGTAGCCGATTCTATCGTCACCACTGCGATAGAATATGACGAGATTTACGCCAATATCTCGACCGCCGAGGCCATTGAAGGGCTAATGGACGTGAAGAGCTTCGATGCAGGCGGCGTCACGTTTATCATGGATGATGCCGATCCGGCCCAAAAATGGTTTGGCTGGTTCACGATTGGCCCGGCGGTGGAGGGAGCACTAACTCCTGCTGAGGCTAACCAGGCCCAGACCAGCGATGCCGCGCCTATAACTTTTTACAGTAATGAAATCGTGCCTGCCGAAGCTAACCAGGCGCAGGTATCCGATCTGCCCTATCTGTACTCGACCTGGAAAGCCAGCCAGGGGCCGTTATACCCAACCACGCAGGAGCAATCAGCCGTTACGCCTTACGATGGAATCGCCTGGGTAGCAACCTCTGTAGTCAACATTGGCGCAGATGACACCGCTTATGCCAGCATTGTTGCCCCTCAATATGATACCGGCGTCATCAGCAATTTACTGATCGGGCGCAACTTCGGGGCGGCTATTCCAACCGAATCTACTATTAATGGCCTGCTGCTGGAGATTGGCAAGTGGTATTCGGCGGGCTCGGCGCGAGATAGCATTGTTTCGCTGTGGAATGGCAGCCTTATTGGTTCTAATCTGGGCAGTACGGGGATTGGCTGGCCGTCCTCGATTGCCACCATCAACTACGGCGGCTCTGCTAACCTGTGGGGTACTGTACCAACCCCGGCGATGGTCAATGGGACTAACTTCGGCTTTGCAATGGCCGCGGTCGCATCCGCGCTCAATACCGACGTTTGGGCTGATTTCTACCGCGTAACCATCTACCATTCAGGCACGGCTGGCTCTTATGGCGTTCAGCCTGCTGGAGCATGGCAGGCGCAGGCTAGCGACGCCGGTTCGATCTCGTTCGACTCTGGCGGTCAGATCGCCGTCGCCGAGGGGATGCAGGCGCAGCTAGTTGACGCGGCGACTTTAGCGGCAATTTATGTCATAGCAACTGACCAGGGCAATCAAGCGCAGGTCAGCGACGCCAGCCTGCTCACTCCAATCGACGTAATTGCTCCCTCCGAAGCAGCCCAGGCCCAAGTAAGTGACGCTGCCACTCTTACCCCGATAGACGTTATTGCTACGGCGGAGGCAAGCCAGGCCCAGGTTTCAGATGCTGCTGCTGTCACACCGATCTACGTTCTTACTCCCGCCGAATCTACGCAGGCTCAGGTAAGCGATGCGGCAATCATTACTGCAATCTACGTAATAACCTCGGCGGAGGCCAATCAAGCCCAGGTTGCCGATATTATAGTTATATCCCAGGATGTCTACATTGACACCGCTCAGGCTAACCAAGCACAGGTCAGTGACGCGGCAAGCCTAGTTGTTACGGATGTAATCGCCACCGCGGAGGGCGCACAGGCGCAAGTATCGGATATAGCTTTACTTACTGTAATAGATGTCATTGCTCCAGCCGAGGGCGCGCAAGCGCAGGTCAGCGATGCGGCGGTTATCTCCGGTGAGATTAATATCGCAACCGCGGAAGGCAACCAGGCTCAAGTATCCGACGCCGCGTCGCTCATCCCGATTGATGTTATTGCCACGGCCCAGGCTAACCAGGCTCAAGTATCCGATGCAGCACCCATCTCGGAAGGAGTATATGTTAATTATGTTACATCAGTTCAGCCTTCAAATCTAATTGGTTATTGGCCCTTAAGTGAGGATACTGGAACGCTGGCAAATGATTATAGCTCACAGGATAATGATGGGCTGGCAACAGATGTGACATTCGGTTCGGCTGGTGTAGGTGACGGAAACACGGCGGCGAGCTTCAATGGGACAAGTAGTTATATAGATTTATATTCGACGGAATTTGTTGCTGATTTCAATGGGAACGAAGGCTCATTTTCTGCATGGGTATTTATGAATGATTGGGCTGAATCTAACAATAGACAGATCAGTTATTTTAGCAATAGTGCTTATAGCAATTATATATACATTCGACACTTCAATTCAAAAGTGCAGGTAATTCGAGAAGCAGGTGGAGATGGTAGTAAATTAGTTCAATCAGGTGTATTATCTGGATCAGGCTGGAAACATATTACCTGCACATGGAGCGATAATGCTGATTCTTTGCAACTTTATATCGATGGTATTTCCATTGGAACACCAGCCAGCGGATTAGGAACATTTTCTGGAACTATTGCCTCCGATAAATGCTCGATTGGGGTAGGCGATGCACATATTGTTAATTTCTGGTCTGGTCTGATTGCTCATCCTGCTATATGGGATATTGCACTCACGCCGACTGAAATACTGGGATTATATCAACAGATTATTCCACCCACAATTGATCCAGCCCGGGCCAATCAAGCCCAGGTATCCGATGCTGCAAGCCTGTCTCTCGACATTGTAATCACCACGGCCCAGGCCAACCAGGCCCAGGTATCCGACGCCGTAACCATCACCAGCACATATCTAATTACCCCGGATGATAATTTCCAGGCCCAGGTCAGCGATACTGCCAGCCTAATTGTCACAGATATTATTGCTCCCTTCGAGGGCGCACAGGCTCAGGTATCGGACGCCGCCAGTCTGACACCAATCTACGTCATTGCGACTGTTGAGGCTAACCAGGCTCAATTCTCAGATGCGGCTTCGATCCTGTTCGATGGTCCAACCTGGGTTATCTCACCAACCGAGGGCGCGCAGGCGCAGGCATCCGATCCGTCCGTCCTATCAGCTATCTACGTAATGACTGTATCCGATAGCTGGCAGGCGCAATTATCCGACGCTGGAATAGCGACAGTATATGGCGTGGTCGAACACGGAGAGCGTAAACTGCACGCACTCAAGGCGCGCTCAGATAGCGTATTCCTGTCCAGACCAACTCACAGCCTGCCCACGCGGGCCGATTTGGAGGTAGATGATTAATGGCGATTGACATTTTAGCAACCCCCCAGGCGACCACCGAAAAGCGCACCCATTTTATTGACTTCACGCTCGATTTACCCGCTGGAGTTTCGGTCAGCAGCGCGGTCGCGGGTACAGTCACATTCCCGACCTCCGGCACGGCGGCTCTATCGGTTGGGGCAATTGCGGCCAACGTCGTGCCCCTGACCGTGACTAACCCCGCGCCCGCGGGCGATTACCTGGTAAGCGTCACGGCGACTTTATCTGATACTGAAACGATAGTCGCCTATCTGCGCATTCCGGCGGTCTGGAAAACCGTCCGGGCCGGGATGGATTACTTGATTGCTGCGCTGCGTGGCATGACGGACGCGGGCTACGACGATTTCCGAGTGGCTGGCGCACCCTATTGGAGCGATAAGCATCTCCAGGATTTCCTGGATAAATATAGAGATGACTTTATCGAAGAGGAATTATTTCCGGTGCAGCAGTATCGCAATGGCACGGTCTACTACCAGGATTATCGTAGCCAATATGGAAATCTCGAAGGTATAGCAAGCGGCACGGCGGTATTCAAACTGGATAATTCCGGCGGCACGAATATGCCCGGAACGATGTGGACGGCAGATTATCCGCGCGGCATGATTTCATTTGTCAATGATACGCTGGGTTCTTCGATGATGTTGACCGGGCGCAGTTACGACCTGAATGCAGCCGCGGCGGAAGTCTGGCGTTATAAGCTGGCCAATGCGGCCAAGATGTATACCTTTTCAGCTGGGGGTCAATCTTTCCAGCGCCGGGAATTTACGGAGAACTGCCGCTACATGGCGGAGTATTACGAGGGGTTGGCTGCCCCAACGATTGTCAGCCTGTATCGAGGAGATAGCATTCCATGAGTAGCATCCTGACTGCGGCCGAGATAGCCTCCATGCGCGCCAGCCTGCAAGATATTGCCATGCCGGACTTGTGCAATATTCTGAACGTCACGCTAACCAGCGACGGGCAGGGAGGGATGACGCAGACCTGGGGCACAGCGAATACGGATATTCCCTGTCGCCTGGACGCGGTGCAGATGCGCGGGCGCGAGCAGGTGGCTGGCGCAGCGATTCAGGCATTCCACGGTTATGCCTTACATGTACCCTACAATATCACCATCACATCGGCCAACCGGGTTGAGCATGGCGGTTACACTTATGAAGTCAAGAGCGTGGATTTTGGCAAGTCCTGGCAGTTGGATAAAATCTGCGAGGTGGAACGGATATGAATAAAGTAACGCTTGATACCAGGGTGTTAGACAGGATCATCAAGAAATTTCCGGGAGAATCCCGTGCTATTGTGCGGGCGGCTGCTTTCCAGGTGGAAGGCAAAACTAAAAGGAATATTGGTGCATATCCTTTGATTGATACAGGAGCATTGTTCAACGGAATTGAGGCAGAAGAAATGCCCGGACAAGAAATTAATTGGCAGGTACATGATAGCGTGGAGTATGGTATTCACTGGGAATTGGGACATCACCTCAGGAATGGCGTATATGTAGCTGCGAAACCCTTCCTTCTCCCTGCCTTAATGAGCGTCGAGCAATGGTTTCTGGCGCAGTGGCGTAAGCTGTTCGAGGTATTATGAGCAACTTCTTTGGCGCAATGGGCACGGCTCTATATGATAAGCTCAAAGCTGGCACGGCGCTTACTGCCGAGCTGGGCGGTACGCTGATTCATGAGGGCCAGGCCCCGGATAATCAAGCCCTGCCCTACGTGATATACAACCATCAGGGAGGTGGCCCAGATAATATATCACCGGGCAATCTACAATCGGATATCTGGCAGGTGCGCGGCTACGCAGCTACCCGCGCCGCCGCCAATCGGATCGATGGATTGGTAACTGATTTACTGCATCGTGGATCACTGACTGTTACCGGATATACCAACATCTGGACGGCCAGAGAGACGGACATTTCATTAGTCGAAAACCCGCCAGATGGGGCTAAGATTTATAGCGCCGGCGGATTATATAGAGTACGTATCGCATAAAGGAGCAATAAAATGGCAGGTGAATTTGCAGGATCGGCGCTAGTCGCCACATGGACAACTTCAACGGGTACAACGAATTTACAGACCGATTTCAGGAATGTGAGTTATACCCCCAGCCTGGAGATGATCGATGCAACCGCCGGAGCGGATCAATACCGGCAGAGCCTGGCGTCATTCGCCAACGCTGAGTTTAGCTTCAGCGGAATATTCCCCAACACAGGCACTATTCTGATGGCGCAACTCAAGGAAGGCATGATCGGCACGATTGTCTATCAGCCCGCAGGAACAGCCACGGGCTTCTCCAAGATCACCATTCCGGCTATCAGCATGGGCGCGGCTTATGCCCAACCTTATAACGACATTGTAGAGATTAGCTGCACCTGGCAGGTCTACAATGGGACTGTAGTTTACGGCACCAATTAGAAAGGCTTTGCAATGGCAAAATTGAGTGATGGACGGGTATTGAAGCCGGATTTTACAAAGATCACGGTCAAGGAATACCGCCTGTTGTTGAGCACTAAAAAAAGAGAAGAAGAAGACGAGCTTATCGGTAAAATCTATGGGTTAAGCGGTGATGAAGTCCGGGATTTGACTGAGTATGATTTTCGCGTGATCGTGGCGGAATTCTTTACTGCTGCTAAGAACCCGGTAGGCTTTGACCCAAAATGAGCAAGGCTGTCTATATGGGCGCTGCCTGGGGCGCGCCAGTCCCAATAGAAGTTATATTATGGGATTTAGCAGAACATACAAAATGGACATTGGAATATATAGACAGCCTGCCTTTAGAGCGGTTGCACGAATGGTTGAGTATCCAGGATGGGAGAGCCAGGGCTATGGATAGACCGAGGAAACGTAAATAATGCCAACTAAAATCGCATCTCTTTTTGCGGAGATTGGAGTAAAGACCGATCAGCTCAATAGCGGGCTAGCTCAAGCTAAAAAGTCTCTTCAGGGTGCCCAAGGTAGCTTGAAGGATTTAACCGGACAAATCCCAGGTTTACAAGGAGCCCTGAATCTGGTATCCAATCCACTGGTATTAGCTGGTGCTGGGATTGCCGCGCTTGGCGCATTTACACTCAAAGCCACGAAAGAAACAGTGGAATACAACAAGCAAGTGCGCGAGATGTCCACGGCTTTGGGTATATCCGCGGATGAGACATCACGCATTATCCAGGTATCCGACGATTGGGGAATCAGCATCGGAGAGGTACGTCAATCCCTGGGGTTGATGGCTAAGAATGGGATTGATCCTACCATAGATAATTTGGCCGATTTAGCCGATGAATTTGTGGCATCTGGCGGTGGGGCTGAATTTGCGGAGAAGGCATCCAAGCTGCTGGGTAGATCGTGGCAAACGCTGATCCCAATCTTGCAAAAAGGCGGCAAATCCCTACGCGACCAGGCCGATGCTATAGATGATAATCTGATTGCGACCGAGAAATCAATCAAAGCCAGCCGTGAATTTGAGGTGGCGATGGATACCCTGGGAGATAGTGTAAATGGATTGAAATATAGTATCGGTAATGGACTCATACCCGTACTAACTAAATTGACTGATTCAGTGAACGAGAGCATTACCACTGGTGAGGGATTTGTAGGGGCGCTACTGGATGGTAAGATTAGCCTGGGCGATTATATGAAAATCGGCATTGAAACAACTTTCACTCAAAAAGATTTGGCCGATGCGAATGAATGGTTGAGCAAAAAACTTGAAGAGCAAGTACCGGTTATCAAAACGCAAGTTAGCAGCATCGATGAATCGGAGAGGGCAATGCGCAGAAATGCGGTTGCGGCTGAAGAATTGGAAGTTATAACTAGCAAAGTGGCACTCGCCATTAGTGAGGTTACCAAGGCTGCACTAGGAAAGCAAGCATTAGATAATCTTACAGCCTCATATCAAGCTGGCACAATCTCAGAAGATCAATATGAGCAAGCAGCTAGACGGATTATGATCCAAATGTTGAATATGCCGGAAGCATCTATTGACGCACAAATGGCGGTCAGGGATTTGCAGGAGGATTTGGAGGATGGTAAGATCACCTCCGGGCAATGGGCAGACGAAGCTCTCAGAATCTGGAATAATCTCAATAAATTGGACGGAATGCACGTCAAATCTTATATCGATGTGCAAGTGAATCAAGTCGGGACATTTGCATCTGGTGGCTTACCAACAGAAGATCGGCAGCACGGCGGCATGGTCTACCCAGGTAGGCGCTATACCGTGGGCGAGGCGGGCCCGGAGACTCTCGTCATGGGCCAATCGGGAGGTTATGTGATCCCGCACACGAATGGCTCCGGCGGTGACCGCCCCATCAATATCACCATCAATGGCGATGTCTCGCGTGACAACATCTACACCCTGGCGCGGGCAGTGGGTGCGGAGCTCAATCGCCAATCGAGGTACAACTAATGGCAGTCTATTTAGCGATCACGGATGGCACAACCACGGTAGATTTATCCGGCGCTTATATGGATTACGCGCCCCAGGCGGCGGGCTATAACGAAGAGTGGGTAGCCGAGCGCGGAAGCTACCGCTTCGCCTCTGGGATTGCGGGTTGGCGTACGGATATCCAGAACGTGGGGCGACTGCTGACCCAGGCGCAGGAATATCAGAAAACCCACAACGGCCCCAGAGTTTACGTCCAATTCAAATGGCAGACCTCGGATGACTTATATCGTTCCGAGCTGGCGGGCGGACTCATCATACCGGATCGGGATTCTCTCAGGCGCAGCCAGGCCAACGCCGCGACGCCCAGCTTAGGGATGTTCGAGATCGAGTGGACCCGGCGCAACTGGTGGGAGGATGACACCGAACGCACGTTACCGGCGCATGGATTCAACGTGGCGAGCGGCTCAGTCCAGCTCTACAATTCCTACAAGATCACGGACGTGGCCGGAACGTCGCTCAAAGTTACGTCGGGAGGCACGAGCTACACTGGCACGATTGCCAGCGTCCCGCTGGAAGCCTGGATTTATCCGCCGGTCGTGCATTACACGCTCTCAGGTGCTAAACACGGTACTTTTGTGCCAGGCACGGGCGCATCCGCGGGCGGTACGGCGGTGGGCAGTTCTATCTCGTCGGGCAGTATCGATTATGTTACCGGCGTTTGGACGCTGAATTTCTCAGGCTCCCCGACCGGGACAATCACGGGGGACTTCCGCTATGGTTATGGAAATTATATCGACCTGGTAGGGACGGCTGTTGCGGGCGACCTGCCAGCGCCGCTAAAACTAGCCTTGACCCGACTGGGTCGCGAGACTATTGTTGGCGCGACCTATGGCTCCGCGGCAACCTGGAAAAATGCGTTCGAGGCTGAAACATATTCCGGCACATTCACGGATTTGGCAACAGCAATAGCCAGTAATGGAACATATGCTTACCTTACTATCGGGACTGGTTATCCAGCTTCAACTCACATCCAGATTTTTCCATCAACAGATATGGCGGGATTCGATAATAGTTTTTATACTCCGGTGTTGAGCTGCATTGGTACGCCTGATTTAGCTGCCGGTATTTATTCTAACTACAATACAAATTGGAGGGTCAGACTCTTTGGCTTCGGCATGAATTATCAGAGTGATGATATTCGGTTTTACGTCGATAAATATAATGATGGCACGGATCGGAACTCGAATTTGCTGCGCTTTCCGCCTATTTCATTGACAAGACAAACTCAATTTGATAATGATAATGTATACAATTATATTAACTTTTCCGCAAAAATTATAAATTCATCCGGCGGTAGTATCATAAAGGCTGATTTTGTCCAATTTATGCCAACTATAGGCGGATATGGCGAGTATTCTGTGCCCTTTGCACTAGATGTATCCGATATTGTCATAGATGGCATTACTGAACGTGTCTATCTAACTTCGGGCACTTTGATTTATCCCGATTATGTTCGCAAATATGGTTTCCCTTCCGTCATGCCAGGGCAAGCCAATCGAATATACATGTTAACAGGCAGAGTATTTCTGGGCAGTGCCCAACATGTGACAAACGCGGTTGCGTCCTATCGTCCCCGCAAGCGGGTGATATGATTCCACTTACAGTCTCCTTCATCGCCAAAGATTTCTCAGATATTGGCGAGATGGGGAAGATCGATTACCAGGTGCAGCGGTATTCCCAAAGCGTCCTGGGTGGTCCAAACACGGCCACAATTGCCGCCTTTGGATCGTTCGAAGCTCTGTACAACCTGACCCAGAAGCTGCGCTGCGGGGTATTGATCAGCGATACCCAGGGCCGGGACGTATGGTGGGGATACCTGGACGGGGTAGAGATAAATGCTAAAGGCCTGCGGTTATCCGTAGGGCTGGCGGGTATGTGGAATACCATATACGTGCAATATACTAATGACGTTGTAGCAACTACTACCGCGGCAGGCACACATGCTGCCAGCATAGCCAGCTATGGCACAAAAGAGATTATCGTTTCAGCTTCGGATTTGGCCTCCAGCACGGCAGCCGAGGCGATGCGCGATCGGTTAGTTGAGTTCTATGGCCTGCCCCGCGTGGAGCGGACACCCTCCGACAATCCCGAAATGATGGCCGTGTTGACCTGCGCCGGCTGGTGGAATACGCTTAACTGGCGCTATTACACCAATGCAGGCACGGATACAGTAGATACCACCGCTTTGATCGCCGATATCGTGACCACTTCTGGAGCGCTATTGGCAGGCAGTGAACTCTCGACAACCTCCAGTATAACTATGCCAGAAACACGCAGCGGCGACCAGCGCGCCGGAGATGAGATTGCCAAGTTATTGATAGTAGGCATATCTGGCGGCAACCGGCTAAAAGCCAAAGTCACCAAGGGGCGCATTCTGCGAGTAGAAGCCGAGCCATCCAGCGGCGCAAGCGATTATCGCTGGGTAAAGGGCAGATTGTATGACAATAACAATTATCCGGTACAGCCACAGGAGTGTCCGGCGGGGATGTGGGTAGAAGCATCGACCGGGTTATGGGGTTCTGCAACAACTTCGGTTCTGGTGGATACGGGCAAGTTTTTTGTCGAAGAGGCGGAGTACGATGCGCTTGCCGATACCTGGACGCCTACACCACGCGGCTCTTATATACCTGGGGAAGGGAGTGGCGGGAGTAGAGATATGATTTCGCCGTCCCTGGATAAGATAAAGGCCTCCCAGAAGCCGTGGGTCTATAACATTATCCAACCCGGAATCGGAGCGCGGGTCTATAATTCGACCGATTTTAGCCATACATCCAGCGGGAGTTGGGTGCCAATTACATTCGATACCGAGAGATTTGATACAGATGGAATACATTCGACGGTTAGTAATACATCTCGTTTGACTATCAATAAAGCGGGAAAATATCTCATTGGTGGACTTGTGCGATTTGCACCCAATACGGTCGGACAACGAGCGTTAAGAATATCGCTGGATGGTACAATTTACATAGCATCTGTTCAGACCCATTCGGTTTTGACATCTGTCGGTTTGGAAATGCAGGTGTGCACTATCTATGATCTGGCTGTTGCCAATTATTTAGAACTTGAAGCCTATCAAGACAGCGGCGGGACGTTGGCAATAACGGCATCAACCTATTATTCGCCCGTGTTCTGGTGCTGGAAATTAACCTAAAAAGGAGTTTACAGAAATGAACGGATTACTAAAGTCGAAAGCATTTTGGACAGGATTGGTCGACGCCCTGATCGGGATCGTGTTTCTGGTCGTGGGCAGCCAGTGGCCGGAATACAGCGCATTGGTCAAGCAAGTTTGGGTGCTATTGCAGCCCGTGGTGCTTGCAATTATCGCAGCCTTTGCGACTGAGGACTTTGCAATCAAGGTTGCCCGGCTTATCAAATAAGCATAAACACAACGGGAGATCATCCATGCTAACACGCCCACGGCCTGGGAGGTGTCGTTCAGCATTTCCCAGGCAGGGCAAATAGGAGCTTAATTATGCCGCCGGAATTAATCAATCTATTGATTCAACTGCCAATCGTAGCAGCGTTTATCATCTATTCAGAGCGCAAGGATAAACAGTTTATTGAGGCGCTCCGAGAGCAGCGCCTTGCAGATCGAGAGATTATGAATAAATTACTCGAAAGGTTGAATGCTCTACATAATGCACACGAAGAGCATGACCAGCGCATGACTCAGGCCGTTGTGCAGATGGAAGAGCGGACTCGGCGCACGCGACCGCGATGAATATTACCATACCTGACAATCGGAGCTTGACTTAAGGAGATTACAATGGGCACTAAATTATTCTTCACCGGAATTGCAATTGCTTTATTGCTGCCGCCGGTTATTAATATACCTGCCGCTTCCGTGGTAGGGGCCGTTCTTGGTTTTATCGGCATTGTTCTTATTTGGTTAGATAAGTGAATAGGTTCCTATTATATCGAAAAGCCCCTACTCGACGGGGCTTCTCTTTGCCTTAAGAATTTGTGCGCTTGCCCAGGGCGTGGAGTGGCTCCTTTTTCTTGGGGAGATGGGCTGCTCCTTATAATATCAGAACCTAAAGGTTCTGGCTTGCGCCTAAAATCTCGTCTCAGTGGTGGAGTATGGGATCTTCCACTGACTCCAGGCTGATCGTATTCTGTCCAAGATTTTATCAATCTCAAGAGCTGTATCCCTGGGGATAACCTCCTCACCACAACGATCGCATCTGTAACCATCAACGGCAAAGCGATAATATCTTTGTCCAAGCTCGATTATTACCGTTTGCGGCTGTAATTCGCCGCCGCATCTGTGGATCATGCCGTTGGATCTGGCCTGGCCATCACGCCCACAATGGGCATAAGCGCCTTGACAACTTTTCTTAGCTCGCTCGATGGAAGTAGAAGCGAATCTCCCTGTGGTGATCCATCCTCCCCAATCTCTGCATTCGGCCATGGACATCTATAGACGCGATAGGTCCCGTCGTCCTGCACCCTCACCTTGATAGTGACACAATATATATCGCCAGGTTTCACGGTTGAAGCGGTGTAGAAGTTTTTGAGTGGCATTTACAAATCCTCGCTTTCAACGTTGAGCACATCCCGCCAGATTTCGAGCGCGCCTGCGGGCGTGAAGCTGAATACCAACAGATTATTTGCCGCCTGAGCCAACCAGCCGGAGGCAACTACTCTGCTTTGCTCAACCGCTATCTGGATGCCCTTCTGCAGGGGCAGCAAAGTAGTGCTCCTGACATCTTCTTTAGTCCAGCCATTCGAAACCGCGGTGGTGACGAGCGAGGCCATGTCCTTAGGGGAGGTCCAATTCCCGGCCAGCTCATGCCAGTATAAACTGGACTTGATCCTGGTATCTACGAGAGTGAAACACCAGCCCGAGCAGGCAGGCCAGCCGACCAGAAATTGAGTACCTGCCGGATTGCTATAAATAAATGTGTCGTGGTAACCCTTGAGGGCATTTACCACGCCCCACAAGGTAGTGCCGGGTTGCACCGCGAGCACATCCCCGGCAATTGCGCCAGGCGCGTCGCCGATGGCAGCGCAGCCAGGGGTCACGATCAGCACGACGCAGATCAGCCAGGCGAAGAGGGTCGTCCGCCCGGTGTAAGCGCAGTTGTAAATATATCGCAAGAGTTTCATTCTGATTTTTCCTTTCCTAGACTTGGGTGGTTGGCAACCGCGGCGTCGAATGCCTGGATTGCCTGGCGGATTAGTTCATTATCAATCCTGTCTTTATATGCGATCAATTCGGTCTTTTCATCCCCGTTTATTGTCACTTCCGTCTCCAGGATATGATAACCATCCCGGCTACTCAGAAGCACCGTCTGCACACGATTTTGATACATCCCTTTATATTCCAAATATATAGTTTTCATTTTGGTTTAGCCTTTCATCAAAACTAGGATTACCACAATCCACAAGCCGATGCATAAGCACCAGGCTGGGTTCTCCCGGCACATGGCGCAATCAAGGCGGGCAAGAAGGGCTTTCATGGCATGATACCTTTCCACACCGCCCAGATCACGCCGAGCATGGCAACTATGGCGGAGATGTAACCCACCCAGGCGCAGCCGGTGCGCTCGATGGACTGGTAGATGGCTTTGGCCGTGATGACAATGAGAGCGGCACCGGCAAAGAGGCTGAATGTTAGAACGAGAGCGAGCAAGAAGTCATTCATGTTTTTTCCCTTTCGTGTCTTTCCCTTTCGCCTGGAGCTTCTCCCGGTGAAGCTCCAGGCTCGGAGGATTGCCCCATTATTTAGGATAAGGCCTTTTTGAGAGTCAGCTCGACTTCCGAATTGGCAAGGTCAACATAGATGCGACCGGCATGTTCATCGAACAGAGACTGTACGCGGCTCAAGCTGGCTTCGGTCAAGCCATATTCTCGCCTGATTCCATCTCTGACAAATGCCACAGATGGATAATTCACATTGCCAGACATTCGAACTTTTATGGTGACAAACATTTTGTGCTCCTTATCCCGGCGCAGCGCCAGCGGTGGCGGCGGGCACATAGCCCTGAATTGTCGAAATCTTGGAGACAAAGGCCGCCCACGCCGGGGCGCAGACTTTCTCGTACTCCGCCAATGCCTGGGCGCGGACTTTCACGTACTCCGCCCACGCCGGGGCGCAGACTATCACGTACTCCGCCCACGTCGGGGCGCGGACTTTCACGTACTCCGCCAATGCCTGGGCGCGGACTTTCTCGTACTCCGCCAATGCCGGGGCGCAGACTATCACGTACTCCGCCCACGCCTGGTCGCGGACTTTCTCGTACTCCGCCCACGCCGGGGCGCGGACTTTCACGTACTCCGCCCACGCCTGGTCGCGGACTTTCTCGTACTCCGCCCACGCCTGGGCGCGGACTTTCTCGTACTCCGCCCACGCCTGGGCGCGGACTTTCTCGTACTCCGCCAATGCCTGGGCAATCTTGCTTGATATTAATTCGACACGATTTATAATCTCTACCCGGTTTTGTTCTGCCCACCCCGGCAGAGTCTGGTCTTCGTCAAAGCGGAAGGAAGCGACCGTCCAGTCCATACACTCCACTCTGACAAATCTACGGACAAACGCGTCATCATTATCCGGCCAATTCAAGCGCAGAAGAATTTCGGAGTGGGATATACTCCCTTCCTTATCTGGCTCGCAGAAATATACATCAAGATTATTATTCACGATACATCCGAATCCTTGGCACATATCAACCTTCTCCCGGCGCAGCGCCGGCGGTGGCGTTTGCGAACGTATTGCGTTCGACGGCTGCGGCTTGCAGGATTGTCAGACACGCGTCCAATTTGAATTGAGCTTCGTTGAGTTTTTCCGTCGTCTTATATTTCCCCGCCTGGAGTGCTTGGGAAAGAGTATTTGCCATGTAATTAAGTTGCTCATTTGGCAAATCGCCATACCGTTTGCCTTCATGATTGAGCACATCCTGGGCGGTTTGGAGATTCATTTTCGTTGATAGTTCGATTACTGGCGCAGTAAATTCAGGCAGCGGAGGCGGAGTTGGATTTGATCCGAGCCCCAGTTCTTCTAATAGTTTCTCAGGCGTCTTCACCCTTTGCTCCTGCGTTTTTGCTGCAAGCTGATTGGCTATATTGGCCGCAATCTCCCTTGCCTGCACATCGATGACCATCATCGAATCATCCTCAGGAATTTCAAGACGCGAAAATCTTTTCTTGAGCGCCCACTTGAAGCAGCGTTTCTTGCAACGCTCATTTCGATCCCATTTCTGAGGCTTCTTGTCGCCCTGCTTGCCCTTGCCTTCCGTCTGATCCCTGGCGGAGTATTCGCCCTCAAAGTCCTCACTTGCATATACAACCGCGCTTGCTTTCCAATCTGGTCTAGGACCCACGGATCGCTCTGCAATTGCCCAGGCTTTATCAGAGTCCATACCTTTGTCGGTTAATATTTTGAAAAGATCGACTTGTTTAGCCAGCCACTTTCCATGGCTGACAGAATCGGTCATGGAAACTGTCCAGGCCACGTCACCAGCCAGCTCATCGAATTGCGCGTCATCGTGGGTTGCCTTCTCATAAATGGCGAAGATTTCCCCGATCTTCCCGTCATCCTCGATCCGAAGCTGCTCCAATCCAAGGCGCTTGTAGTATTCAACGCCCAGCATGATACCAGTATAATCTCCAGCATGATAAATTTCCCCTGCGAATGGATTTGCGCCAAGGATATAGGATGCGATTGCCAGTTCTGCCGCCTGAGTTGGGGTCAAGCGGCGAGCGCCAACTGCCAGGCGCATCAGCTTAGATGCTACCTCCTCCAACTCCTTAGTCGATTTGGTGGCCAACATATCCCGGCTACCAAGAACAGCCATTGCCTTATTATCGGTCATTTGATTTCTCCTTGATCTGTATGATAATTCCTGCCAGGCAAACACCCAACAGGATTAGGGCGGTTAGTAGTTCCTCAAGAGTCATTCTTGATCCTCCATAAATAAACCTTTCTGTCCCATGAGGGACATCTTGAGTGACTCCGGAATCTCCTCGGTATAGTGGCATTCCGGCCAGCGGCCACAACCCAGGAAAAAGCTCATATTCTCACGGTTATGTCGGTAGCGCAGGGTCGCTCCACAATCCTGGCAGGATCGGGGCGACTTGTGGCCGATGCGCTTGAGAAGTTCTTCGCGTATGCTGGTCATTTTTGATCTTCTGTTTGAGCCTGGTAGTATGCAGCCCGTGCTGTACAAGCGTTTTCGTGCTCGCTTTTCGCGTGCTCAATGGCCTGGGTCAATTTGTCCATCGCAATCATATATTCGGGGAAGGTCATGGTACGTTCGGCTGGATTCTCGCTATGGTATTTATCCAGGAGCTCATCGTATTTTTTCCAGGCTTCATCCACTCGTTCCTCCGCCAATCGTACAACCAGCTCACAGGCCGGTTGATGATTCGGCTGGATGGCCTCCCAGCCGGTTACGTGTTCTTTATCTGTCACATCTACTCCGAGTGTGGTCATGGATTGCGCCCTCCTGTGCGCTGCATGGATGTTCGGTTGTGGGTCATAGATAACTCCTAAAAGCGGTCGGGGGGCATGGAATTTATCAGACCTCGCAAAACATTGCCAGTATAAATTGGCGGCGGCGTAGGTTGTAGATAGGGATTTTTATCCCCATAATATACGACCCAGACTCGTTCCCACCCGCCGCGATTCGATGTTGTAAAATATTCGGGCAATACTGTTGGATTGTTGGTGGGGTAATTGTCAGGGTTATCGGCGTAAAATACAACATCGTTCCCAAATCTAAGTTGCGAGATAAGAACCTGCTCTACATGTCTGATCATGGTTAGCGCCCTCCGTTGCGCAAATATAATCTATCGATAATAGCCACTGGCATAAGCCCATTTACGAGAAGAATTTCGGCCACTATGCTCAAGTTCACCATTATTCAATC
>Ga0209341_10001294_pt1 | contig 24925 bp, 22 predicted proteins | sample RifCSP13_2_FD_184020 | JGI IMG/M metagenome (GOLD analysis project Ga0209341, IMG submission 184020) | Soil microbial communities from Rifle, Colorado - Rifle CSP2_sed 13_2 (SPAdes) (version 2) | ecosystem: Environmental > Terrestrial > Deep subsurface > Rock core/Sediment | place: Rifle... | reverse complement strand
CAGCGCGGGGTCGATGCGAAGTATGTCCGCCGGCGCCGCCTCTTCGGCCTCCCGAAAGCGGTTCAGCCCCACGATCATCCGCTCGCCCGACTCGACCTGCCGCTGGAAGCGGTAGGCCGACTCCTGAACCGCCTGCTGGATCTCGCCCCGCTCGATGGCCCTGAGCGCTCCCCCGCGCGACTCGATCCGGTCGATGAGCCGGATCGCCTCCCTCTCCAGCGCGTCCGTGGCCGCTTCGACAGCCCAGCTGCCCCCGAGCGGATCCACGGTGTCGGCCACGCCCGATTCGAACGCGATGATCTGCTGCGTGCGCAGCGCGAGCCGCGCCGAGGCCTCCGTCGGGAGCGCGAGGGCCTCGTCGCGGGCGTTTGTGTGCAGGCTCTGGCAGCCTCCGGCGACCGCGGCCAGCGCCTGCAGCGCCACCCGCACCACGTTGTTGTCGGACTGCTGCGCGGTCAGCGTCACCCCGCCCGTCTGGACGTGGAAGCGGCACTGCTGCGCCCGCGGGCTCTGCACCCCGAACCGCTCCTTCATGATGCGCGCCCACAGCCGCCGCGCGCAGCGGAACTTGGCCACCTCCTCGAGGAAGTCGGAGTGACAAGCGAAGAAGAAGCTCAGCCGCTCGCCGAAGCGGTCGGGATCGAGCCCGATCGCACGGGCCGCCCGCACGTACTCCATCGCGTGCGCAAAGGTGAAGGCGAGCTCCTGGGGGGCCGTCGCCCCCGCCTCCCGGATGTGGTAGCCCGAGATCGAGATCGGGTTCCACCTCGGCACGTGCTCGACACAGTGGGCGATCACGTCGGTCGCCAGGCGCAGGGAAGGGCCGGGCGGGTAGATCCAGGTCCCCCGCGCGACGTACTCCTTCAGGATGTCGTTCTGGACCGTACCCGCGAGGGTCTTCTCGGGGATCCCCCGCCGCCGCGCGACCGCGAGGTAGAGGGCGAGCAGGATGGCGGCCGTCGCGTTGATCGTCATCGACGTGGAGACGCGGTCGAGGGGGATGCCATCGAAGAGCAGCTCCATGTCCTCCAGGCTGTCGATCGCGACCCCGACCCTGCCCACCTCTCCCTGCGCCTGCGGGTCGTCGGAGTCGTAGCCGATTTGCGTAGGGAGGTCGAACGCGACCGAAAGCCCGGTCGTCCCCTGCTCGAGGAGGTAGCGGTAACGCCGGTTGGATTCCGCCGCACTTCCGAAGCCCGCGTACTGGCGCATCGTCCAGAGCCGCCCGCGGTAGCCGGTCTCGTGGAGCCCCCGGGTGAAGGGAAACGCGCCCGGCTCACCGATATCGGTCGCACCTGGCCGGCTCCACGGCCCATAGACCGCCTCCCGCGGGAGGTCGGAGGCGGTGCGGAAGGTGCGTGACCCCGCGGCGGCGGGATCGGGTCCGGACCGGCTCATGGCGGCCTCACCTTAGCATGCCGCTAGCGACGAGGCTTGACAGGATTCCTCCCTGCTTCCCATAATTTTCGTCGGTAGGAAGGCAGGGTCCGCGGATGGAGCAGGCCACAGGGGAGGACATCACCCGGCTCGCGCAGGAGGTGGGCGCGATGCTGCAGCGGGTCCTCGCCGAATCTCCCCAGATTGCCCACTGCCTCAACCGCGTCCGGGCCGAGGGCTACGAGGTGTCGCTCGTCCTCGAGGCCACCATCGGCTTCAGCCGCGCCGAGCGGCGGGAGGCCCCCGCCCCCGCCAGCTTCGAGGTCCGGGTGGACAAGGCGACGCCGGCCGCCCTCAAGATGACTCCCCTGGACAAGAAGTTCCTGCGCTCGCTCAAGATCACCGTCGACGGGGAGAGCGAGTAGCTCACGCCCTCGGATTCAGCGCGGCGCGGCCGGCGAAGCGGGCCATCGGCCCCAGCCCCTCCTCGATTCGCAGAAGCTCGTTGTACTTCGCGACGCGGTCGGTGCGAGAAGCAGAGCCGGTCTTGATCTGGCCGCAGCCGGTGGCCACCGCGAGGTCGGCAATCGTCGCGTCCTCGGTCTCGCCGCTGCGGTGGCTCACCACGCACGTGTAGCCGGCCCGGGCGGCGAGGGCCATGCAGTCGAGCGTCTCGCTCAGGGTGCCGATCTGGTTGACCTTGATCAGGATGGAGTTGGCGATCCCCCTCTGGATGCCCTCGGTGAAGATCTTCGTGTTGGTCACGAAGATGTCGTCGCCCACGAGCTGGGTCTTCGAGCCGAGCGCCCGGGTGAGGTCGGCCCAGCCCGTCCAGTCCTTCTCACCCAGCCCGTCCTCGATCGACACGAGGGGGTAGCTCTTCACCCACTTCTCATAGAGGGCAATGAGCTGATCGGAGGTCTTCGTGCCCCCGCCCGACTTCTTCAGGAGGTACCTGCTCTTGCCCTCGTGGAACTCGCTCGCCGCCACGTCGAGAGCGAGCGAGATCTGGGTCCCCGGCTTGTAGCCGGCGGCGGCGATCGCTTCGAGGATCGTCTCCAGCGCTTCCTCGTTCGATCTCACGTTCGGCGCGAAGCCTCCTTCGTCGCCCACCGCCGTTGAGTGGCCCTTCTTCTTCAGGAGGGCCTTCAGGGCGTGAAAGACCTCGACGCCCGCCCGCAGCGACTCCGAGAAGCGGTCGAAGCCGTGGGGGACGATCATGAACTCCTGGAGGTCGACGTTGTTGTCCGCGTGCGCCCCCCCGTTGAGGATGTTCATGAAGGGCACGGGCAGGGTGCGGGCGTTCGCCCCTCCGACGTAGCGGTAGAGCGGCACCGACGTGGCCTCCGCCGCCGCCTTCGCCACGGCGAGCGAGACGGCCAGGATGGCGTTGGCGCCGAGCTTTCGCTTTGTCTCGGTCCCGTCGAGATCGATCATGATCTGGTCGATGAGGGCCTGGTCGAGGGCGTCCTCGCCGGTGAGGGCGGCGGAGAGCACGTCGTTGACCGCCGCCACCGCCTTCCGGACGCCGCGGCCGAGGTAGCGTTTCTTGTCTCCGTCGCGCAGCTCCACCGCCTCACGCTCGCCGGTGGAGGCACCGGAGGGTACGGCGGCGCGTCCCAAGGCTCCACCCTCCAGCACGACCTCGACCTCCACCGTGGGGTTGCCGCGGCTGTCCAGAATCTCTCGGGCGAAAACGGCATCGATCGTGGTCATGGCTTCTCCTTGAACTGGGGATCCACGAAGCACTCCTCCCCCGCCGTCACCACCACCACCCCTCCCTCCGAGACGCTGTGACGGCGTCGATCCTCCGCGGGGTCGTAGCCGATGACGGCACCAAGGGGGATCTCCACCCCGCGGTCGACGATGGCGCGCTGGATCCGGCAGTGGCGGTGGACGACACTGCCCGGGAACAGGATCGAGTCCTGGACATCGCAGTAAGAGTGCACGCGGACGTTGGGACACAGGATCGAACGGCGCACCTCGCTGCCGGAGACGATGCAGCCCATGGAGACGATCGAGTCCACGGCGACGCCTCGCCGTCCCTCGAGGGAGAAGACGAACTTCGCCGGCGGGAGCTGCGGTTGGTAGGTGCGGAGCGGCCAGTTCGGATCGTAGAGGTTGAACACGGGATCCACCTGGACGAGGTCCATCGACGCCTCGTAGTAGGCATCCAGCGTCCCCACGTCGCGCCAGTACTGCGACTCCTTCCTGTTCTCGTCCCAGAACAGATAGGCGTACACGCGCTCCCCCGCCCCCACCAGGTGGGGGATGACGTCGCGGCCGAAGTCGTGGCTGCCGCTCTCCTCGGCGTCGCGCCGCAGCTCGCGGACGAGCGCGTCGGTGTCGAAAACGTAGATGCCCATGGACCCGAGGCACGCGTCGGCGTTCCAAGGGGCGGGCGGCGCCGCCTCCGGCTTCTCCCGGAAGCCGGTCACCCGTCCGTCGCCGTCCGCCTCCAGCACCCCGAAGCGGCGCGACTCCGCGAGCGGCACCTCGATCGTTCCGACGGTGAGGGACGCCCCGCGCGCGATGTGGACGTCGAGCATCTTGCCGTAGTCCATCTTGTAGATGTGGTCGCCGGAGAGCACGATGACCCACCGCGCGTGCTCACGCTCGATCGCGTAGAGGTTCTGGTAGACGGCGTCCGCGGTGCCCAGGTACCAGTGCTCGCCCACCCGCTTCTGGGGGGGAAGTACCTCGATGAACTCGCCGAGCTCGTGGTTCACGACGCTCCAGCCGAGGCGAACATGGCGGTTCAGGCTCTGAGACTTGTACTGGGTGGCGATGAAGACCTTCCGCAGGCCGGAGTTCACGCAGTTGGAGAGCGTGAAATCGATGATGCGGTAGGGCCCGCCGAAGGGGACCGCCGGCTTGGCGCGCTCGCGGGTGAGAGGGTAGAGGCGCTCACCGGCCCCGCCCGCGAGGAGCACCGCCACCGCGTCGCGCAGGAGCAGGACGTTCAAGGGCCGCCCTCCCGTGCGCGATCTTCAGCCCCGTGACCGCAGGAGCACTCGGGCCGGGGCTCCGTCCCCACCCCCGATGCGCAGCGGGAGGCAAAAGAGGTCGTACTCGCCCGCCGGGACCTCGGAGAGGTCGAGGCCCTCCACGATCACGACGCCCGCTTCGAGGAGGGCCCGATGCGCCGGGAAGTCGGGCGCGCCGCCGTATCGGTCGATGGAGAGGTAATCGAAGCCCACGAGCTTGATCCCGGCCTGCGCGAGGTAGAGCGCGGCGTCGCGGGCCAGGTAGACGTGGTCCTCCTGGAAGGTGGACTTCTGCATCAGCCCGGACATCCGCGTCTTGATCAGGACACGCAGATCGTCCCGCAGGTCCTGGGCCTCGAGATCGGCCCGCTCGATCCGCTCCTGCTCCAGAAGCTCGACCACGCGCGCCTTGCCCACCAGGATGTCGACCGGCAGTTGATCCACGGTGGCGCCCCCGGGCAGGAAGTGAGCGGGGGCGTCGACATGCGTCCCGGAGTGAGTCGAGAGCCCGAGGCGCGAGATGACATAAGGTGCGGCCCCGTCGTGCGGCAGCGCTTCGATCTCGAATGGGGGGTCGCCGGGGTAGAGCGGCATCCCGGCCGTGAGGGGAACGCTGATGTCGTATGTCCTGGGCATGGGCGCGACCCCGGCGGGGCGCAGCCCTTATAGCACACGGCAGCCGCAGGGGCATGATGCGGCGGGGGCGTGGGGTGCCTCCCCCAAGGGGTCGTAGTTGACAGCCTGCCGCCCCCGCTGATAGCGTTGGCGGCTGGACGCGGCGATCCCTCTGGAGGACAGAGCGTTGAGCATCAGCCACCGTCGAGGCTGTGCGCTGGTCGCGGTTTCCACGCTCTTGGCCGCCCCTGCGGTTGCGAGCGATGGCGGAGCCCTCGTGGGCTGGGTGGAGGACACGCGGGGCGTGCCGGTCGCCGGGGCGGTGATCTCGGTGTTCGGCAAGGGCATCCGGGGTGGAAGCCTCTTCGCCCTCTCCGACAACCAGGGCCAGTTCATCCTCCCCTCGCTTCCCGCCGGCTCCTACACACTTCGCACCATCGGCAGCGGGCACGAGCCCTCGGCGGCTCGACGGATCACGGTGCTGCCGGACCGCGACTCGCTGTACACGGTGAGCCTCCCCCCCCGCCGTGAAACCGAGCCGGATCTCGCGGGCCCGCCACCGGAGACGGAGGAGGAGACAGGTCGGCGCGAGTGGTTCTGGCTGCTGCGTCACAAGAGGCGCTCGGTGCTGGAGACGACCGCCCACGAGTTGCCCGGCGAGGAGCCGCCCGCCGCGCTGTCTCTCGCCGGCAGCGTGGCCCCGCCCCCGGAGATCGGGGGGTTCTTGGGCCGCCTCGAGCTCGTGGCGACCTCCCACGGCCCCGGAGAGTCCCTCGCGCCCGCGGCGCTGCCGGCGGGGGGCCGCGGCGCCCTGCAGCTTCAGGGCCGCCTCGCGGACGGGGTGATGTGGAGCCTCGGGGGCCTGCTCTCCGAGAACGAGGGCCGCACATGGAGAATGGCGGCCGAGTTCATGGTCGAGCCCGGCGGTGGGCACGAGATTCAGGCGGGGGCGGGTTACGGGACGGCGCTCTTGCGCAGCTCGATGGTCGACGAGGCGGGCGTCGGCCCGGATCGGTCGTTCGGCGCCCTGTTCCTCAGCGACCACTGGCGCCTCAGCCATTGGATGAGCGCGAGCGCGGGTGCGCGCTATTCCTACCTCGGCTTCCTCAAGGACCCCAACCACGTCGACGCCGTCGTGCAGATCGAGCTGCGCGGGGACCCGAAGACTCTCGTTCGCTGCTCGGCGGGCACGCGGACGCTGGCCCCCGGAGGGGACCTGCTCACGCTCTCGACCCTCGCCACCTCACCCGCGGTCGCCTGGGCGACGCTGGACCGGGGGCTGCGCCCGTCCCGAACGCTCCGCTACGAGCTGGCCCTCGATCGCTCGCTCGGCAGCGCACACCTCGGCGCGCTCGCCTTCCGCGAGGACACGCGAGACCAGATGCTCGGCCAGTTCCTGGGGGCGGATCGCGACCTCAGGATCCGCAACGCGGGTGACGTGGGTGTCCGAGGCCTCGGCTTCACGGTGGGTCGGCACTTCGGTGGCCTGATGAGCGGGTCCGTGACGTATACATTCGGCCATGCACGCCGGCAGGGACGCCTGCCGTACACGACCCCGGATGGAGTGCCTCTCCTCTCACTCGAGGAAGCGGCGTTCCACGACCTCGTGGCCCACCTCGAGACCTTCATCGACTGGACCGACACTCGCGTCTCGGCCTTCTATCGGGTCAACACCCTGTCGGACGAGCAGCCGGCGCCGCCCGGCGTCGGGCGCGGCGCCGCGATGACGACCCGCTTCGACGTGCAGCTCGCCCAGGGGCTGCCTTTCCTGCAGCCGATCACGCGTGCGGACTGGGAGATCCTGCTCGCGGTGCGTAATCTCTTCTACGAGGCGTCCGAGGGCGGCTTCTTGGACGAGCTCGTCGTTCAGGATCCGCCGACCCGGGTGGTGGGGGGCATCTCGGTGCGCTTCTGAGGTGGGCTTGCTCCAGAGGTCGCACCTGCGCCCGGCCCCGTGGCTCCCAGTGGGCCTTTTTTTTGATCCCAGAGACGGATCCATTCCTTTGGTTTTCAGTCCGATCGCTTGGATTCAAAGGACCCTCCGCGCGTCCAAATCGCTTTCTAACGAGGAGTTGGGCATCGTCGTGTCTGGACCACGCCGGCACGTCGCTTGCTCGCTATCGAACAAGGGGTTGAATCTCGTGGCCGCCAGGCCACGACACGTCCGATGACGCCGCGACGCCTCAAGAACGCCCTGGTCGTACTCGCCGGCCTGCTGCTCGCCGCCCTCGGTGTCGCCAACATGGTCACGAAGGCGACCTGGACGCAGATGGACGACGGTGTGTTCTGGCGCGCCACGCCGCAGGGTCTCGTGGCCGCGCGCCTGTCGCCCGGGGGACCGGCGGCGCGAGCCGGCGTCCGTGCCGGCGACATGCTGCTCGCCGTTGACGGCGAGGAGGTGCTGACACCCCGCCGGATGGAGGAGGTCCTCGCCAGCCGGCAGACCGGGGACCGTGCCCGCTATACCCTGCTGCGGGAGCAGGAGCGCCGGGCACTCACGGTCACGATCCGGCCCCTGCTCCAGGGCAACGTCAGCCTCTTCTACTACCTGTCGCTCATCGGCTTCTTCAGCCTCGTCGTCGGCACGGTCGTCATGCTGAGGCGGCCGGCGGACCGGGCCTCGCTTCATTTCTACGCCATCTGCGTTCTGTTCTTCCTGCTCTACTCGACATCCTACACGGGACGGCTCAACCTGCTCGACTGGACGCTGTTCTGGACGGATCACCTCGCGATCCTGTTCCTCCCCGTCGTGTTCCTGCACTTCTGCCTGACGTTCCCCGAGCGGCGCCTCCGCGCCCAGCGACAGTGGCTGGTCCCCGCTCTCTACATGCCCGCGCTCGTTCTCGCCGGAGCCGTGATCACCGGCCACAGCCTCTTCGCTGCCGGCGGGGGGACGGGCACGCTGTGGACCCTGGTGGAGGTGGTCGACCGGGCCCAACCCGTCTACTTCGCGGCGCTGTTCACCCTCGCCTTCGCCGTCCTCCTCGACGCCTACCGCCGAACCCGCAGCCTGACCGCTCGCCGCCAGATGAAGTGGCTGGTCTGGGGAACGGGCACTGGGGTTCTCCCGTTTCTCTCCTTCTACGCCCTGCCCTTCGCGCTCGGTCGCGAGCCCAGCCTCGCCATGGAGCTGGCAGGCTACATCCCGCTCGCGCTCATCCCGCTCTCGCTCGCCTACGCGGTGGTCAAGCATCGACTGATGGACGTGGAGCTCATCTTTCGCCGCGCCTTCGGCTTCGTACTCGCAGTGGCGGCGATGGTGGGGATCGCCCTCCTCACCGTGGGGCTGGGCGACGTCTTCCTGGCCGGGGGGGAGGAGCCGCGCACGACACTCATCGCGCTCTTGAGCGCGCTGGTCGTGGTGCTTCTCTTCACGCCCGTCAAGAGCCGCATTCAGGAGGTCATCGACCGGCTGTTCTACCGGGAGCGTTACTCTTCGCGCGAGGCGCTGGTGCGTCTGTCCGAGGACCTCAACGCCGACCTCGACCTCGAGCGCACGAGCGACCGCCTGTTGGAGGGGATCGTCGCCGCTCTCGGGCTCTCGGAGGCGGCTCTGTTCCTGCCCGAGGGCGAGGGGGTGTTCGCGCCCTTCCGGGCGCGGGGCTTCCCGCGGGGCACGGAGGCGGCGCGGCTGCCGACGGACGGCGCGCTGATGCGCACGCTCCAGACCGGGCACCCCGTCAACGTGGAGGCGGCGCCGGAGGATTTCCCGGACGTGGCGCCGCTGGGACTGGCCTGGTTCTTTCCTTGCCGTGTCAAGGGTGAGCTGATCGCGGTGCTCGGCGCCGGACGCAAGGACGGCCTCGACCCTCTCAACAGCGAGGAGGTCGACACCCTCAAGACGCTCGCGGCGCAGGCCGCGAGCGCGATCATGAACGGGCGGCTCTACCGCAGCCTGCAGCAGAAGGCGCGCGAGCTCCAGGGGCTCACCGAGTACAGCGAGAACATCCTCGAGAGCCTCGACTCCGGCATCGTCGTCCTCGACCTCGAGGGCCGGGTGGCGCGGTGGAACCGGGCCATGGAGGGGCTCTACGGACGTCCGCGGCGCGATGCGGTCGGCCGCAGCCTCGACGAGATCCTCCCCCCCGCCTTTCTCGAGGCCCTGCGGGGAAGCCTGGTGCTCGGCGACCGGGAGGAGATCGCGCACATCTTCAAGCTGCACCTGCCCACGCCCGACAGCCGGGGTCTGATGGTCAACGTCTCCGTGGCCCCGTTCCAGACGGGGCCCGGCGAGCGCTGCGGCACGATCCTCATCTTCGATGACGTGACGGCGCGGGTGCGGCTGGAGGAGCATCTGCAGCACTCGGAGAAGATGGCCTCCATCGGCCTGCTCGCGGCCGGCGTCGCCCACGAGGTCAATACCCCGCTCGCGGGCATCTCCTCTTACACCCAGTTGCTCCGCGGTCAGCTGGAGACGGACGACCCGCGCCAGGAGCTGCTCGAGAGAATCGAGAAGCAGAGCTTCCGCGCGGCCAAGATCGTCAACAGCCTGCTCAACTTCTCGCGCTCGAGCGGAACGGAGTACGAACGCGTCGACGTCAACAAGGCGCTCCTGGACGTCCTGTCGCTCGTCGAGCACCAGCTCGAGAGCTCACGGATCCGTCTGCGGAAGGAGCTCGCCCACGAGCTGCCGCCCATCCGCGGGAACGAGAACCGGATCCAGCAGGTCTTCTTCAACCTGATCCTCAACGCTCGCGACGCCATGCGCCGCGGAGGCTGGCTGACCCTCGCCACCCACGCCGACGCCGACACCGTGGTCGTCGAGGTCAAGGACACCGGGCACGGGATCCGCCGTGAGCACATCCGGCGGATCTACGACCCCTTCTTCACCACGAAGGGCATGGGCCGCGGGACCGGACTCGGCCTGAGCGTGTCCTACGGCATCGTGCAGGAGCACGGCGGGGCCATCTTCGTGCAGAGCGAGCCCGGTCAGGGCACGACCTTCCAGGTGGCCCTGCCCGCGCTCGTCCTGCAGGAGGCGGCCGAGCAGAGGTGAGATGAACCAGGAGTCCATCCTCGTCGTCGACGACGAGGAGGTGATGCGCGACGTCCTCCGAAGCCTGCTCATCCAGGCCGGCTACGGGGTCTCGCTCGCCGAGAACGGTCCCCAGGGCCTGGCCGTCGCCCGCAGGGGCGGCTACGCCGCCGCCATCGTCGACATGATGCTCCCGGAGATGGACGGGATCGAGGTGCTGGAGGAGCTGAAGCGGATCGATCCCGAGCTCGTGGTGCTGATGATCACCGCCTACGCCTCGGTGGAGACGGCGATCGCCGCCATGAAGAAGGGGGCCTTCGACTACGTCGCCAAGCCCTTCAAGCACGAGGAGCTGCTCCACATCCTGGCCAACGGCCTCAACCAGCGGCGGCTCCAGGACGAGAACCGCCAGCTCCGCACCGCGCTTCGCGACCAGGGACGCTTCATGGAGATCGTCGGCAAGAGCCCGAGGATGCTCCAGGTCTTTCAGCTCGTTTCCCAGGCCGCCCCTTCGCGCTCCACGATCCTGGTCGTCGGGGAGAGCGGCACGGGGAAGGAGCTCGTGGCCAAGGCTATCCACGCCCACTCCCCGCGAAAGGACAAGGCGTTCGTGGTCGTCAACTCCGGCAGCCTGCCCCCGGACCTGCTGGAGTCAAACCTCTTCGGTCACGTGAAGGGCGCCTTTACCGGAGCCGTCTACGCCAAGAAGGGGCTCTTCGAGCTCGCGGACAAGGGCACCCTCTTCTTCGACGAGATCGGCAACATCCCCCTCGAGACCCAGGCGAAGCTCCTGCGCGTCATGCAGGAGCGGGAGTTCATGCGCCTGGGCGGGATCGACACGATCAAGGTCGACGTCCGCGTGGTGGCGGCGACCAACATCGACCTCCATCGCGCGGTCGAGGAGGGCCGCTTCCGCGAGGACCTGTACTACCGGCTCAACGTGATCGCGATCCAGCTGCCGCCCCTGCGTCAGCGGAAGGAGGATATCCCCGCCCTCGTCCAGCACTTCGTCGACAAGTACGCGCGGGAGAACGGCAAGGAGGTCGAGGGGGTGACGCCCGACGTCCTGCAGTCCCTGATGGACTACGACTGGCCCGGGAACGTGCGAGAGCTGGAGAACGTGATCGAGCGCGGGGTCGTGCTCACGACCACGCAGCTCATCTCCCCCGATCTCATCCCGGAGCACGTGAAGAGCAGCCCCAGCTTCCACCTCCCGCAGGTCTCGGTCCCGCCGGAGGGCATCAACCTGCGAGAGATCATCGCCAGCTTCGAGCGCAGGCTGATCGAGTCGACCCTCGAAGCGACGGGAGGGGTCCAGAAGGACGCGGCCCGGCTGCTGGGGCTCAAGCCCACCACACTGAACGAAATGATCAAGCGGCATGCGATCCCGCTCCCGCGGGATCGCGAGCGCCGGGGCGTGGTGCGGGAGGAGGAGGCCGCGGCAAAGTCCACTCCCGCCTGAGAGAGACCGATCTTGACATCGGCAGGTGGGCCTGATAGCCTGTTTCCCGCTAATTGGCGGGAACCACGGGACTTAGCGGCTGAGGTTCCACCCTCTACCCTCATGGCCTTCCAGGGCTCGCTCGCTGAGCTTCACCTTCCGGACATCATCCAACTGGTCAGCGTAAGCGGGAAGACGGGCGTCTTCCACCTCACGGAGGGACCTCATCGCGGCCGGATCTTCCTCCTGGATGGCCGGATCGTGCATGCGGAGGTGGACGACCTTCTCGGCGAGGAGGCCGTCTACTCGCTCGCGATCTGGAAGGAGGGGGAGTTCCGCTTCGAGGCGGGTGTGGCCGCCCCGCGACACTCGATCTCGAAGAGCAATACCAACCTCCTGATGGAAGCGGCCCGCCGTCTCGACGAGTGGCGGGTGCTTTCGAAGAAGATCCCCTCCGTGGACCTCGTCCCCGAGTTCGTCATCCTCGAGAACCGGGAGGGCCAGATCAACCTCAACACCATGGAGTGGCTGCTCCTGTCCAAGATCGACGGCCAGCGCAGCCTGAAGGCGATCGCGGCCACGACCGGGCTGAGCGTCTTCGACGCCGCGAAGCTGCTCTACGGCCTCGTGGCGACGGGACTCATCCGCCTCAAGGAGCCGTCGGGTCCCGCCCTCGCCATCCACGCTCCGGCTCCGGCACCGCCAGCGGCGTCCGTGCCGACGCCGGCGCGCCGAGCCTCGTCCGGCCCCGCCCCCCCGGCGGCCCGGACGACATCGGCGGCGCCGGAGCCGGTCCCAGGTGCACCTGCGGCTCCCGCGGCGACGGCGGCCAGGCCGGAACCGGGCACGGGGGCGACGGCGCTGCTGACCCGCCTCGTACACATCCGCGACGAGTGCGTGGCGCTCCTGGGCCCCGTCGGCGAGAGCGTCGTGCAGAAGCACTACCAGCGCGCGCGCTCGGAGATCGAGCGGGGGGCGGGGGTGGAGGCAGTGGAGGAGGCGATCCGGCAGATCGCGCGCGCCGCCTCCGTCCTCAAGGGCGCCGCGGTGGCGGAAGCCGTCCTCGAGCAGCTCAAGACTCTACGCTGATCGGCCGGGCACACCTAACGGCCCACGGCGTCGATGAGCGAGCGCCAGCGCGCGAGTACCTCCTCCCACCGGTACTCCTGGCGCACGTAACGCCGGCCGCCCGCACCGAGGGCCTCGCGCAGTGCCCGGTCACGCACCAGGAGGTCGAGCGCCTCCGCGAACTCGTCGCCGTCCGCGTAGAAGAGGCCGCCGTTCGAGCGGAGGCAATGGTCCTTGAGCACCGCCGAGCGCGCGCTGACGAGCCCAGGGACGCCGAGGGACATCCCCTCCAGGAGCACGATAGACAGGCTCTCGTAGGGGCTGGGACACACCACCGCCCGCGCCCCCGCCATCGCCGCCGACTTGTCCGCCTCCTTTAGGTAGCCGAGGTAGCGGACGCCATCCTGCCGGGGCTCGCTCATCGCCAGCCGGCCGATCAGAACGAGCTCCGCCGCCTCCGATCGCCCGCGCTGGTAGCGCTCGAAGAAGGAGAGCATCTCCGCACAGCCTTTGCCGGCGTCGATCCGTCCCGCGTACAGCACGTAGGACGTCTCCAGGCCGTGGCGCGACCGGAATTCACCCTCGTGCGGGGCTTCCGGCACCGCCACCCCCATGCCGGCCACCAGGGCGGGGCGATCGCGGATGGGGAATCGCTCGCGCACAAGCTGCTCCTCGGGTCGCGTGAGGAAGGCAAAGGCGCGTGGACGCGAGAAGACCTCCCGATAGATGCCCAGGCGCAGCGGGGGTTCGTCGTGGGCGGTCGGAACCAGAACCGCGCGCTCGGGGGCCGCGCGAAGCCCCCAGTAGGTCGGGTAGTAGAGGTAGGTGAAGAACACCACCGCCGCGAACCTCTCCCGTTCCGCCCCGAGCGCCTCGACGAGGCGCGGCACGTACGGCCCCTGGCGCCGCAGCCACTCGAGCTCGTCTTCCTCGCGATGGGGCCGATCGAAGAGGGTCTCCGAGAAGGCGTTGAACGCCTGGAGGTCGCGCTCCTCCGCCACGCGAAAGCGCCGCACCTCGACGCCGTTCATCGTCTCGCTGCCCTCCGGAAGCTCGTTCCGCCACGTCACGTAGTCGCGGGCACAGGTGGTAAAGACCTGTATGCGGTACTCGGCGGCCAGCCGCTCCGCCACCGCGCGGGCGAGGAACTCCGAGCCGCCGGCCACGTCCGTCCCGTAGCGCTGAACGACGAAGGCGACCTCGGGGCGTTCCCTCACAGCGACTCGACGTACGTCCGCAGCGACGCCTCCACCGCTTCCGGAGCGAAAGCGGCCCTCCGGCGCTCCTGGCCTCGAAGCACCGCCGCGCGAAGCCCTTCGTCCGAGGCGAGCAGTTGGGCGAGCTCCGCGACCTCCATGAAGCGCTTCTCGTTGAACTCGACCCCCGCCCCGCCCAGGGTGTGGGGGACGGCGGCCGCGGCGTAGGCGAGCACGGGCACGTCCATCAGCATCGATTCCACGAGAGGCACGCCGAAGCCTTCGTGCTCGCTCATCGACACGAACACTCGGGCCGTGCGGTAGCAGGCGAGCAGCTGCCGGTGGTCCACGTGCCCGAGGAACACCACCTCCGAGGGCGTGAGGCCTTCTTCGTAGGAGAAGGCGCGCAGGGCGTCGAGATAGCCCCGGCGACGCCAGGGCCTTCCAGCGATGACGAGCCGGACCTCCGGGGAGATGAAGCGCTTCCAGACGCTGGCGAGCCGCACGAGGTCGTCCGGGCGCTTGTTGGGCGCCAGCCGGCCCACGAAGAGGAGGTTGGTGCGGGAGTCCTCGAGCATCGCTTGCGAGACGGGGTCGGCCCTCTCGCCGTAGCGTGCGAAGTCCAGATAGATCGGGAGGACGCCCGTGCGCGGAAAGCCCGCCGCCTCGAGCTCGAGGCGGTTGAACTCGCTGTCGCCGAGAGCGAGATCCACGTGGGGGACGAGGCTCGGGAGCTCCTCACGCCCGAGGCGGCAGATGCGGACCATCTCCTCGTCCCAGCCCGCAAAGAACTCGGGGGGAGTGATGTTGTGGTGGATCAGCACCCGCCGGCCGCGGTGCTCGCGGAGGGCGGCGTTGAGAGGCGAGGGCAGGGCGTAGTGGAGGATGACGACGTCTTGTTTTCCGCCCGGACGGAACGAAGAGAAGTGGCGCCCGTCCCCCTCGAGGTCGCCGTCGAGCTCGAGCGCATAGACGTCGGCGACGTGACCCCAGGACCGGAACGCGTCGCGCATCAGGCGCGCGGAGTCGCCGATGGCGTCCCCGCGGTGCAGCGCGGGGACCCACTGGTCGATCCTCATCTCGAGGTTGGCCCCGCGACCGACCGGTCGAGTACTCCGCTCAGGCGGTCCATCAGGAGGGCGCCGAAGTCGGTGGCCCGGATCCGCGATATCGTCTTCTGCTGCGATTCGAGCACGGCGCGCCGGAGCCCGCCATCGCGCACCAACGCGTCGACGAGCCCCGCCACCAGCTCCGGCCGCTTCTCCCTCAGCAGGATCCCGCCGCCCCCGAGCGTGTCCCGGACCGCCCCCGCGTCGAAGGCGACGACGGGCAGACCGAAGCGCATGGCCTCCTGCAGGGGCACGCAGAAGCCCTCGTGTTCGGACAGGCAGACAAAGACCTGGGCCAGCCGGTAGAAGGCGTAGAGCTCGTCGTCGTCGACGAGCCCGGTGAAGACGACCTCGTCGATCCGCAACTCGTCCACCAGTTCCCGCAATCGATCGAGATAGCGCTCGAAGCCCCGGTGGTCGCCCACCAGCAGGAGCCGGCTCTTCGTCCCAAAGCCCTTCTGGTAGACGGCGAAGGCGCGGATGAGGTCCTCGATCCGCTTGTTGGGGATGATGCGGCCCACAAAGAGGATGGTGGTGCGGCCATCGTCGAACTGCCGGCGGATCACCGGCGAGAGCGTTCGATCGTAGCGCGAGAGGTCGAGGACGATCGGGAGCACCCCCGTGCGGCCATAGCCGACCTCCTCGAGCTCCCGGCGGTTGAACTCGCTGTCGCCGAGCGCGAGCTCGGCGCGGGGGGCGAAGGCGGCGAGCTCGCGCCGGCCGTGATGGCACAGCCCGGCGAGATGCGGGTGGAAGCCGAGAAAGAAGCGGGCGGGCGTGATGTTGTGGTAGATCACGACCAGCCTGTCCCGCGCCGGATGGATGAGCCGCCCGGCCGCGCTGCCGATCGAGAAGTGGAAGAGGCACACCGTCTCCGGAGAGGAGACGTCCGGGTACTCCCACAGCGGCCGAGCGAGATGAGCCATTCGGGGGTGCACCTTCTCCGCGAAGATGTCCGACTCGTAACCCGCCCCCCGGAGATGACCCTGGATGGCGAGGGCCTCGTTCGAGATGGCGTCACCGTAGGAGAGCGCAGCGAGGAGCTGGTGCGCTCGGCGCCCGGATCTCGTCATCCGTGGGCCGGCCCCGACCCCGAGCCGCCACGCCCCCCGCCTTCTGCCATCATCGACTCCACGACCTTCTCGCGCCGGGCGAGCGCCTCCAGCCGCGCCTCCAGCTCCAGGTTGCGCCGCCGTAGCTCGTCGACCTCGAGGCTCAGCCGCGTGACCTCCACCGCGAGGTTATGGAAGAGGTGGACGTAGTATCGGTTGAGGTCCGATTGCCGCGAGAGCGCGGAGATCATCGGGTTGGGATTCCAGAAGAGCTTCTGCAGCGGCCGGAGCGCTCGGCGCACCGCCTCCAGCGCCCGCCCCGCGCGGCCCCGGCTCGAGCGGTAGAGGGTCGCGGCGTCGAAGGAGAAGTTCCAGCTTCCGTCCCGTCGTCGGAACTCCGCCATCAGATCGCGGCGGATGTCTCCCGCCTCCAGGACCCCCTGCAGTGGCTGGCCCGTGATCCAGCGCAGCTCCTCCTCGGTCAGGACCCCGCGGCGCTTGCGATCCGCGATTCGCTCGCGGATCGTACGCATGACGGCCTCGACGTCGACCCCCTCCGCCCGGATCTCGAAGCTCATAGCCCGTACCCCGTCACCCACGCGGCATCGGCGCCCCGCCCGCAGCATAGACGATCGCCACGATCGTCGCCGCCCACAGCGCGACCGCCACCAGGAGCGGGCGGTCGGTCAGGAGCACGTCCGTAGGGCTCCCGCCCTGCTCCCGGCGGTGGACAAGGTAAAGATAGCGGAAAATCCCGTAGAGCACGAAGGGGATCGTGAGCGCGAGGCGGTCCGTACGGTACTTCTCTATCGTCTCCGGGGCCAGCGTGTAGAAGGCGTAGGCGGTCACGCAAGAGGCGGTCACCACCGCGATCATCTGGTCCAGGAGGTAGGGGCTGTACTCGGCGAGGATCGCTCGGTGAAACGCAGCGGTGTCGTTGAGAGAAACCAGCTCGTGTCGCCTCTTGGCGAGGGCCAGGAAGAGGGCGAGCAGGATCGTGCACACGAGGAGCCAGTCGCTGATCCTCACGCCGATGGCGATCGCTCCCGCCGCCGCGCGGAGCACGAAGCCGATGGCGATCGCGATCACGTCCAGGATGACCACGTTCTTGAGGACGAAGGAGTAGGCCAGGTTGAGCCCGAGGAAACCCACCACCACCAGCGCGAACCCGCGGCCGAGCAGGAGGGAGAAGCCGAGACTCGCCAGACCCATCGCGAGCGCCACCGCGCGCGCGACGGGCACGGAGAGGGCACCGCTCGCGATCGGGCGCTCCCGCTTTTGCGGGTGAAGGCGGTCGCGCTCGAGATCGGAGAGGTCGTTAACGAGGTAGACGGCGCCGGAGAGGGCGCAGAAGACGACGAAGGCGAGCGTGGCGCGGGCCACGGCCTCGGGCTCGAAGAGGTGCTTCGAGAGCGCGAGGGCGGCGAAGATCACCAGGTTCTTCGTCCACTGGTGGGGCAGGCTCATCGACGCTCGGCCCGGGGTGCGCCCGGGAGCGGGCGGCCCCGGGGCGGGCGCGCCCGTCCGTGAAGGTCAGGACTTGAAGCTGCTGACCGCCTCGGACTCGGAATCGTACGTTTCGAAAACGGTCAGGAGCTTGGTGATCGAGAGCAGATCCTGGATCTTCCGGGTGAGATTGAGCAGCTTGAGCTTTCCACCCTTGCGGCTGACCGTGGTGTAGGTACGGACGATCTCGCCCAGGCCGGCGGAGTCCACGTAGGGGACATCGGCCAGATTGAGCAGGATCCTGGTCTTCCCGCCGTCGGCCAGCCTGGTCACGGCCTCGCGGAGGTCGTCGTCCCCCTCTCCGATCAGGATCTTCCCGTGCAGGTCCAGGATCACGACGTCACCGACCTGGCGCTCGACGATCTTCATGGCGGCTCTCTCCGTGCGGGCTTATGGCTGTCGAAAGAGGCCCCACGCTACCACGCGCTCGCTCGCGAAGTCAACGCGCGTGGCTCCGGCGGGCGAGGGCTTCAGACTGCCCTACGCCGCTCGAAACACTCCCGGCAGTACACCGGGCGCCCCTGGGTGGGCTTGAACGGCACCGTCGCCTGCCGTCCGCACTCGGGGCATACGACCGAGTGTGATGCGCGCTCACCGGCCCGCGAGCCCCGGCTCTGGCGGCGGGCCTTGCACTCCTTGCAGCGCTTCGGCTCGTGCTTGAAGTTGCGGTCGTGGTAGAAGAGCTGCTCGCCGGCGGTCCAGACGAACGGATTCCCGCAATCGACACAGGCGAGGCTCTTGTCCCGGAACTCCATCCCTGCCCTCGCGAGGGCTTCGACCGCACCCCCGGCGGAGGAGCCTCAGTCGCCCTCGCGGCGGAGCTTCTTGCGGCTGCGCTTGCGCGCCAGCGCGTGCTTGGCGCGCCGCCGGTCACCGGGCTTCAGGTAGTAGCTGTGCTTCTTGATGTCCTTGATGATGTCCTCCTGCTGGACCTTCCGCTTGAACCGGCGGAGGGCGTTCTCGATGGACTCGCCCTCCTGCACCTTGATCTCGGCCAACCTCTGACACCCCCTGACTGAGGCGGAAAAACGCCGGATACTTGATGGACGACGATGCTAGGTCACCCCGGCGGGGGGTGTCAAGCAAAGGGCTGGAGGTGAGCGAGTTGACGCTGGACCCGTCCCGACGCACGGCCGGAACCCTGCACGTGGTGGCAACGCCTGTCGGCCACCTCGATGACGTCACGTTGCGGGCCATCCGGGTCCTCCGCGAGGTCGACCTCGTGGCCTGCGAGGACACCAGGCAGACAGCAAAGCTCCTGCGCGCGCATGGGATCGCAACCCCCACCACGTCGTACTTCGAGCACAACGAGCGCTCCAAGGGGGAGGGCATCCTGAGGGTGCTCCGCGCGGGTCGAAGCGTCGCTCTCGTGTCGGACGCGGGGACCCCGGGGATCTCCGACCCCGGCTATCGGCTCGTGCGCGACGCGCGGGCGGAGGGCATCCCCGTGGTCCCCGTGCCCGGGCCGAGTGCCGTCCTCGCCGCGCTGTCCGTCTCCGGCCTTCCCACGGACCGCTTCCTCTTCGTCGGCTTCCTGCCCCCCCGCGCCGGCGCCCGACGTCGGGCCCTGACCGAGCTCATCGAGGTCGGGCCCACGCTCGTGTTCTATGAATCTCCACGCCGGCTGATTGCCGCGCTGTCGGACATGGCCGAGATCCTCGGGGATCGCGAGGCGTTCCTCTGTCGAGAGGCGACGAAGCTCCATGAGGAGTACCTCCCGGGCCGGCTCGGGGAGCTGCAGCACCTCCTCGCCGGGCGGGGAGAAGTCCGGGGCGAGGTCACCGTCGTCGTCGCAGGGGCGGGGTCTCGACGGGAGACGCCCGGAGGAGAGCCGGAGGCGCTGTACGCGCAACTCGTCGCCGAGGGCCGGACCCGGCGCGAGGCAGTGAAGGAGGCGGCCCGTCGCCTCGGCCTCCCCGCCCGCGAGGTCTACCGCCGCGTGCAGGGGAGGTAGGGGGCTCGGGGCCCCGCGCGTCGAGCCCGCCCGCGTGAGGGGTCATGGTTGACAGGGTTCGGGGCGCATGTCACCTTCAGGCGGCGCATGAAGGTCCTCGTCGTCGGCAATGGCGGACGCGAGCACGCGCTCGTCTGGAAGATCCGCCAGAGCCCCCTTGTCACCGACCTGTACTGCGCTCCCGGCAACGCCGGCATCGCGGAGCTCGCCCACTGCGTTCCCATCGACGCCACCAACATCGTCGAGGTCGCGGATTTCGCGCAGACGATCAAAGCCGACCTCACCCTGGTCGGCCCCGAGCTGCCGATGGTGCTGGGCATCGCCGACGAGTTCACGCGGCGCGGGCTGCCCATCTGCTGCCCCTCGCGCGGCGCGACCGAGATCGAAGGCTCCAAGGTCTTCGCGCGGGAGTTCATGACCCGCCATGGAATCCCCTCGCCCCGCTACGAGCTCGCGGGCTCGCTGGACGAGGCCCTGGCGGTCATCGCGCGCGCGCCGTTCGGCCTTCCCATGGTGGTGAAGGCGGACGGGCTCGCCCAGGGCAAGGGCAGCATCGTGGCCGGCAGCGCGGAGGAGGCCCGTGCCGCGGTCACCCAGATGATGGCGGAGAAGCGGTTCGGCAACGCGGGGGCGCGGGTGGTGGTGGAGGAGTTTCTCGAGGGAGAGGAAGTGTCGTTCCTCGCCTTCTCCGACGGCGCGCGGGTGGTGCCGATGGTCTCGGTGCAGGACCACAAGCGGGCGCTCGATGGCGATCGGGGACCCAACACCGGTGGCATGGGGACGGTCTCGCCCGCCACCAACATGAGCCTGGACGTCCACAAGCAGATCATGCAGGAGATCGTCCTCCCGGCGGTCGGAGGTCTCGCCGACGAGGGCCGGCGTTTCCAGGGGATCCTCTTCGCGGGGCTGATGATGACCGACGCCGGACCCCGGGTCCTCGAGTTCAACGCACGCTTCGGCGACCCCGAGGCCCAGGTGATCATGGCCCGCATGCGCTCCGATCTCGTCCCCATCCTGAGCCAGGTGGCGGAAGGCGAGCTTGGCGAGACCCGAATCGAGTGGGCGAAGGAACCCGCGGTCTGCGTGGTCCTGGCGAGTCGCGGCTACCCGGAGACGCCGGAGACGGGCAAGGTCATCCATGGCCTGGACACCCTCAAGGACTGGCGTGACGTCGTCGTCTACCACGCCGCGACCCGGCAGGAGGACGGCGTCGTCAAGACGGTCGGCGGGCGGGTTCTCGGGGTCACCGCTCTCGGCGAGAACCTCGACGCCGCCATCGCCCGCGCTTACGAGGCAGTGTCCCGGGTGTCGTTCGAGGGGATGTACTACCGGAAGGACATCGGGCACCGCGCGCTCGCCCGGCTCCACGGACCGCGCTGACCCGCCCCCGGTGATCCTCGTCCGGGGGATCGCGGGCCATGGAGTGGGGAGCCGGGTCAGGGCGAGGAGCCGGTGAGCAGCCCTCTCGCGACCTGGAAGCGCAGCACGTCGATGGCCGCGCCGGGGTCGAACCCGGGGCGGGTCTGGAGGGGCAGCCCCTCGAGGTCGACGATGCCGGGCAGGAGCAGGAGCTCAATCGTCCTCCCCGGCCGCAGCACGTCGCTCGGATCGACGGTCAGCACGCGCCGCCCGCCGTCGTAGGAGAGGTGGACGGCGTCGAACTCCCGGTCACCCGGACGCGGCCGACCCGCATAGCGCAGGAGCACCCGGCCCTTGAAGCTCGCCTCCTCCATGTCCTTGCTGAACTGAAGCTGGAACACGCTGTTCGCTGGCACCTCGCGCTCCCCGTCGAGCGGAAGCGAGAACACGACCACGGGAGGTACCTTGGGACGGGGCGCCGGGGGGGGCGGCGGGGCAACCTCGGCCGTCGCCGTCGGCGGCTTGGCTAGTGATACCCCGGTCGCCTGGATGTAGACGACGCCTTTGTCGGCGCTGACGCGCCCCACGACCTCGAGCCACCGCCCGGTGTCGCGGCGCAGCTTCGGATCGAGCGACCAGCCGGAGCCCTTGGGCTTCTTCCCGGTGACCCAGACCGCGAAGACGTCGTCCTTGATGACCCAGTCGGAGGAGCGGAGTCGGGAGCGGGAGGGAAGGTCGCCATAGAGATTCTCCCCCCGGAACTTGCCCACGACGCGCACGGTCTTCCCGTCGTGCGAGCCAGGCTTCGTGACGAGCTCCTCGAGGCGGACATCGGGGACCGCGGCCACGGGTCGGGTGGACTTCTCCTCGGGGGGACCCAGGAACTGCCAGAAGATGACCGCGGGCGTGCGGGTGCCGCGCTGCTGGTCCAGCGACACCCTGACCACACCCGTGATCTCGAGCTCACGGCCCATCCACTGCTTCGCCTCGTCTTCGAAGTGGACAGCGATATCGGGCACGGGGATGACCCGCAGGCGTCCACCGAAGGTCCCCCTCATCGTCCATGTCTCGCGGCCCTCCCACTCGAGCGTCCCGCGGGTGCGGACCGCCTTCTCCTCGTAGGACTCGGGCATCTGGAGGATGTCATCGACCGAGACGTCGACCGGGGGACCGTACTGCATCTCGTAGCGGTCCACCTGGGGGGTGGCCGAGGTCGTCGCGCCGAGCGCGACGACGAGGGCGACCAGCCCCAGGGCGTCGCGGCGGAGGGCCATGAGCCGAGTATACCAACACACAAAAAAGCCCCGGAGGGCTGCCCGCCCTCCGGGGCCGGTGAGCTGTTGGGATTCGCCAGGTCTCGGACCCAGCGGCCTCCGGCCGCCGGCTGGCGGCGCCGAAGGAGGCATCCAGCTGAACGACGCCCTGGTTGAAGCGCTAGGCTTGGGACCTAAGCGTCAGCCACCTCGCGTGGTTTGGGGCAACTGTGCACTGGACCACCTCCTTTCTCGCGTGAGCGCAGTGTACGGGTCCCTTCGCCGATGTGTCAAGGGTGACGCCCCAACCGCTGGCGCCCCCTGGTGTGGCGGCCCACGACCCCTTGGGCCCCGCCCCGTGATGGGGCACACTTGACCCTGTTCGCAACCGCGTGCTAGCGTGGCCCGTTGACGCGTCACGCAAAGGACGCCAGATGAGGGAGTTGCGGCGGACGCAGGGGATCAAGCTCCGGGTCCTCGGCTGCTACGGGGGCAACATCCCCGAGCACGGCATGACCTCGTTCCTGGTCAACGACTCCGTGGCCGTCGACGCGGGCTGGGTCTCGGGGGCGCTGACCCTGCGGGAGCAGGTCCGGGTGAAGGACGTGCTGATCTCGCACTCCCACCTCGATCACACCTGCTCACTGCCCTTCCTGATCGACAACAACTTCTCCACACCCGGCTTCACGCTCCGCATCCACGCGATCCCCGAGGTGATCGCGTCGATGAAGAACCACCTGTTCAACAACCATACCTGGCCCGACTTCACCTGCCTGCCCAACGACCTCACCCCGGTTCTCAAGCTGGTCGAGATACCGCTGGAGCAGCCCTTCAGCGTCAACGGCCTCATGGTCCGCGCGGTGAGGGTCTCGCACATCGTGCCCACCACCGGCTTCGTGCTGGAGAGTCGGGACGCCGCCGTCGCCTTCTCGAGCGACACCGGACCTACGGAGCGATTCTGGGAGGTGGCGAACCGCGTCCGCAACCTCCGGGCGGTCATCACCGAGGTCTCCTTCCCCAACGAGCTGCAGGACCTTGCGAACGTCTCCGGGCACCTCACCCCGCAGACACTCGCCCTCGAGTTGCGCAAGCTCAAGCGCGACGTGCCCGTCTACCTCTACGGCTTTAAGCCGCGCCACCTTGCGCGCATCCGCGGGCAGGTGCACGGACTGCGGCGGCGGCTCAAGCTGCTCGTGCAGGGCCGGACCTACCGGTTCTGAGCCGCCGCGCGGCGGGGGCTCGCCCGCGGCCGTGGCGTTTCCGGGACCCGATCACACCCGCACGCGGCGAAGGCTGACCATGCTTCCCACGATGCCCACGACCATCCCGCCCGCCACCAGAGCCACCGCCACCCCCTCGGGGAGGCCGAGTGCGGCGCGACCGAGCAGCTCCGAGGAGGCGAGGTCGCGCGACAGCCACCGGAGGGAGAGCGAGAGGAGGGCGACGGCGAGAAGGCCCCCGAGGCCACCCTGGATCATCCCCTCGACCACGAAGGGACCCTTGACGTAGGCCTGCGTCGCCCCGACTAGGCGCATGATGTCGAGCTCGTCCTCGCGGGCGTAGACGGTGAGGCGGATGACGTTGGAGATCGTGAAGACTCCCGCGAGCACCAGTATGCCCCCCAGGAACGCCCCCACGCCGCGCACGAGGCGGATGCCGGTCGCGAGCCTCTCGATCCAGAGAAGGTCGTACTGGATCTCCTTCACGCCGGGGACATCCGCAAAGGCCCGGGCCAGGCGCTCGACCCCGGCCGGCGATTGGTGGTCCTGCCGAAGCGTGATCTCGAGCGACGGCGGGAAGGGGTTCTCCCCGAGGTCCTCGGGCAGGGAGCTCAGGTCGCGGAACAGGCTTCGAAACCGCCGCAGCGCCTCCTCGCGGCTGACGCGATCGATCGATTGGACGGCGGGATCCTCCCGAAGCCGGTTCTCCAGACTCTCCCGGACGCGGTCCTCGATGTCCTCCTCGAGGTAGACGATGACCTGCACCCGCTCCGTCCAGCGCGCCACCACGACGGCGAGGCTGCTCGCGATGGACAGGAACGCCCCGAGCACGAAGAGGCTCACCGCGATGGTCCCGATCGAGACCGCGTTCATGAAGCGGCTGCGCCAGAGGCTGCTCATCGCCTCCTCGACGAAGTAGACGAGCGCGCGCAGGGCAGCCATGGGACGGCGGATTATAATCCGCGCCATGTCGGTGCTGGTGGGCATCGCGGGGGGAACGGGGTCGGGGAAGACCTCGCTCGCCCAGCGCATCCGGGAGAGCGTGGGCGGTGAGCGCTGCCTCATCCTCGCCCAGGACGCCTACTACAAGGATGGCAGCACGCTCTCCCCCGCCGCGCAGGCCGCGATCAACTACGACCACCCCGATGCCTTCGACACCTCGCTGCTCGTGCAGGACCTGCGCGACCTGAGGGCGGAGCGACCCGTTCCCCACCTCACCTACGATCACTCGACCTACTCCCGGCGCGTCCTTCCGGACCCGCTGCCACCGCGGCCGGTCATCATCCTCGAGGGGATCCTCGTGCTGGCGGAGGAGCCACTGCGCCGTCTCCTTGACATCAAGCTGTTCATCGACACCGACGCCGACGTGCGGATCCTGCGGCGGCTGCAGCGCGACATCCACGAGCGGGGCCGAACGTTCAACTCCGTGCAGCGGCAATACCTCGACTCGGTGCGGCCGATGCACCTCGAGTTCGTCGAGCCCTCGAAGCGCTACGCAGACCTGATCATCCCCGAGGGCGCGGAGAACGAGGTGGCCCTGGAAGCGGTCGTGGCCCGCATCCGGGCGATGCTGGCACGCTAGGGGCCCGTCTCCGCCAGCTCGGGCGCTGTCCCCTCGGGGCGGGCCAGGTCGCCGCGCACGCCCGCGCCGGTTGGCCTCCGCGCAAGCTTCTGGAGGAAAGCCTAGGGGCGCACCTTCCCCGCGCCCGGTGCGTCGAAGACGCCGGGCGCGGCGCCCAGCGCCGTCCAGCCCCCGTCGACGACGAGCGTCTGGCCGGTGATGTGGCTCGCCGCGTCCGAGAGCAGGAAGAGC
>Ga0209341_10001291_pt1 | contig 25016 bp, 24 predicted proteins | sample RifCSP13_2_FD_184020 | JGI IMG/M metagenome (GOLD analysis project Ga0209341, IMG submission 184020) | Soil microbial communities from Rifle, Colorado - Rifle CSP2_sed 13_2 (SPAdes) (version 2) | ecosystem: Environmental > Terrestrial > Deep subsurface > Rock core/Sediment | place: Rifle... | reverse complement strand
CTATAATCCGCGGAATGGCGCTGCGCGTGTATGTCTCGCCTCATCTGGATGATGCAGTCTTCTCGTGCGGAGGGTTGATCGCGCGCCAGAAGGCACGCGGGGATGAGGTGGTCGTCATCACCGTGTGTGGCGGGGACCCGCCGATGGGAGAGCTGACTCCCTTCGCCTACGAGCTGCATCGACGATGGGGCGGGGAGGGCTCGCCCATGGGCTTGCGGCGCGCCGAGGACCACGTCGCCTGCGGCCGGCTGGGCGCGTTGGTGGTTCACCTCCCGATCCCCGATGCCATCTATCGCCGCTCGGCGCAGGGCGAGGCACTCTACCCGGACAGCGGCTCGCTGTTCGGAGCCATGGCGGCGGGCGACAGCGCCCGCATCGATGAGACCGCGGCCGCGCTGGAGCGGGCGGTCCCGCGCGAGTCGGAAATCTATCTGCCGCTGGCAATCGGCGGCCATGTCGATCATCTCCTGACGCGCACCGCCGCCGAGCGACTGGTCCACCCGTGCTGGTATTACCGCGACCTCCCTTATGCGCTGGGCGATCCGCCGCGCGGGCCCGTCCACCCGCCCGAGCACGCGACCGAGGCGAGCATCGCGCTGGCGGAAGAGGAGATCGAGATCTGGATCGCCGCCGCCGGCGAATACCACTCGCAACTTTCCTCCTTCTGGGCCGATTACGAATCGCTCGAAGCCGACTTGCGCTCGTTCCACGATCATTTCGCCGGCATTCCGCTGCTGCGGGCGGCGGCGACCTAGCCGTTCCGCGGCATTCGTCGGGGAGGGCGAGCCGCGCTCCTTCGGCCTGCCTGGCGTGGATCGGTTGTCGAGCGCGAGCCCATCGATGGGCTTCGGCGCGCGATCTCATCTGCGCCCACGCCCTTGACAACGACGCGATTTCTTACCTCGGCAGCCCTTTTCGTGCGCCGCTCGCCTCGCGAAAATTGGTCCCCCAGCGCTTGACTCTTTTCTCCAGGATGTTACACTGCGAACGGTCGATGCGCGCGAGACGAATGCGCGCGACGAAGGACGATGGCGAAGGAAACGCGACACTCCGAGGGAATGCCACGGTTGCCGATGAGGCGCGCGCTGCGCGCCGTGCCCGGCAGCGGCGCGCAGCGGCCGGTGCCGAACGCGTGGGCCGCGCGCGCCCGCGCCGAATCGGAAGAGCCGTTGCCGCTCAAGATCGGTCCGGCGTATCAGATCGCCATCCCCGGATTCCTGCCGGTGCCGCGCGTTCGCGTTCAGCCGCGCCTCCAACCGCGGCGCGCGCCGCGGCCGCGCGAGCTGGGCGAAGCCGAGGTGGTCGTGCTGTACAACCTGGCGTTGGGGTTGGAGCGCGGTCGCCCGGAGGACTTGATCTCGGACGCGGAGACGGCACGCGTGGCGGCGGCGGTGGCCGCTTCGCTGCGAGGGCACGTTCGATCGGTGGAGCTGGCGCCGGTGTGGGACGATCTCGGCGAAGTGTTGCGGCGCTATGATCCCGGCCGCCACGTGATCTTCAATCTGTGCGAGAGCCTCGGGGGACGGGCCTGCTCGGAAGCGGAAGTGCCGCGCTTGATGCGCGCCGGCGGCTTCCTCCACACCGGGGCCTCGTTCCTGGCGCTGCGGCGGGCCGGCAACAAGCTGATCACCAAGCGCACGCTCGTGGCGGCCGGATTGCAGACGCCGGCCTTCGAAGTGATCCGGCGCCCGGGCCGTCGCCCGACGCGGGTGCCGCTACCGGCGATCGTCAAACCCGTCGCCGAACACGGAAGCTGCGGGGTCAGCCTGGCCTCGGTCGTCGACGAGCGTCATGCGCTCGGCGAACGCATCGACGAGTGCATCCGCAGCTACCGCCAGCCGGCGCTCGTCGAGGAATTCATCGACGGGCGCGAGCTCAACGTCGCCTTGTGGGGCAACGGCTTTCCCGAGGTGCTCCCGATCGCGGAGATCGCTTTCACCTGGACCGAAGAGCCGCTGCAACGGATCGTGACCTTTTCGGGAAAATGGCATGCCGATTCGGTGGAGGCCGTCGGGACGCCGGGCATCTGCCCGGCGGACTTGTCGCCGGAAGATGAGGACGCGGTGGAAGCGGCGGCGGTCCTGGCCTATCAGAAGATGGGTGTGCACGGTTTCGCCCGTGTCGATATGCGCTTTCGCGACCGCACGCCATTCATACTGGAAGTCAACATCAATCCCGACTTGGCTCAGGACGCCGGCTTCTATCGATCGGCGCGGACGGCCGGTCATTCCTACCCCTCGATGCTGCTCCACATCCTCCGTCTGGCGCTTGCCTCGGCGGCATGACTTCAGTTCGCAAGACGACAAGATCGGACGCGCCGGCGATCTTGCGCCTGGCGGCTGCGGAGCCCTTGTTCTCCAGGGAAGACCGTGAGGTGGTCGAGGAGCTCCTGTTCGATTACCTGGAAGATCCGGACCCGGGCGATTATCGTTTCCTCACGGCCGTCCACGATGGACGGGTGGCCGGCTTCGCCTGCTATGGCCCGACTCCACTGACCCGCGGGACCTACGACCTGTATTGGATCTGCGTCGGGCGCAGCCACCGGCGACGGGGAACCGGCCGCGCCCTCTTGCAGGCGGTCATCCGCGGACTTCGGCGCAGCGGGGGGCGACTGCTATCGGTGGAAACATCGGGGCGGCAGGACTTCGCGCCCACCCGCGCCTTCTACGAGCGGGCCGGTTTGGCCGCAACCGCGCGCGTCCCGGGGTTCTATGCCCCCGGAGATGACCTGGTGATCTTCACCTACACCGTTCAGAAACCGCGCCGTCGAAAACCCTCCATCCGAGGGCGCGCATCGAAGGCTCGCAGAAGTTGATCGTGCTGCAAGGGCCAGACTATATCTACAACGGACTTACCTACAAGATGAAGACGAAGCGAAGCGTCCCAAGGATGCTCTCTCGGTGTCGCCCTGCACCGATCTCGGCCAGGGACCAAGAGCAGAGGAGCGGATGTTCCTGGGAGATCGGGGGACAACCCGCGCACATGTCAACGCATTCCTCTGTTTCTCCCCCCTCACCGCGCGCAGCCTGGCTTTGTCGGCGGAGAGCAGGCCGTCACGCGAGGGCATGGAAGGCGCCTCTCCGGCAACTGTGCTTGGATGGCCCAAAGAAACCGGTTACCGCCGACGGGGCGACTGGAAGGGCGCTCCGTCAGGGCCAAGAAGCAGGTCCTGTGGACAGCCTAGCTGAGATGTGCTAGACTGACCGGTAGAGCACGTGACCAGGGCTGAGAGTGGTCTCTCAGTCCTTTTTCTCTCGAAAGGGCAGGCTAGCTTTCCGACCGGGGCAAGCAGGAGAAGCATGCCAAACAGTGCCGTGTACGTCACCCAGGAAGGACTGAAGAAACTCGAGGAGGAGCTCGAGCATCTTCGCACGGTCAAGCGCCAGGAAGTTGCTCAGCGTCTACATGAGGCGATGGAAGACGGCGAGCTGATCGAAAACGCCGAGTACGAGGCCGCCAAGAACGAGCAGGCGTTCGTCGAGGGGCGGATCCTCGAGTTGGAGCATATGCTGGCGCAGGCCACGGTGATCGAGCCCGGCAAGTCGACGGGCGTCGTCGGAATCGGCAGCACGGTGGTCATCCAGGAAAACGGCAAGACGTCGGAAACCTACACCATCGTTGGTGCCGCCGAAGCCAACCCCCGCGACGGGCTGATCTCCAATGAGTCCCCGCTCGGGCAAGGCTTGCTGGATCACAAAGCCGGCGACGAAATCGACGTCCGAGCTCCGGCCGGCACGCTCCGTTTCCGAATCGTCAAAATCAAGTAACGTTCAAGTCGGTCCGCCCGCCCGGCGCTGAAGGCCGCGCCGGGCGTTTTCGTGTACACTACGCGCGCCGTTACGGCGCCCCGAGCCCAACCATGTCGAATCTGAACGACCTCGAACGCATTCGTCTCGAGAAGGCGGAGATCTTGCGCCGAGCCGGGATGGACCCTTATCCGGCCCGCGCTCGCCGCAGCCACACCAGCGCCGAAGCGATTCAGGGCTTCGACGCCGACCCGGGCTCGCCGTTGGCCGTCATCGTCGCCGGTCGATTGCGGTCGATCCGCCGAATGGGGAAGGCCACCTTCGCCCACATGGAAGACCGAGACGGCTTGTTGCAGCTGTACTTGAAGGCCGATCGCATCGGCGCGGAGCTGTACCGGCTGTTCGAAGAGGCGTTCGACCTCGGCGATTTCATCGAGGCCGGCGGCAGGATGTTCCGCACGCGCACCGGGGAGGTCACGCTTCAGGTGGAGGCGCTCCGCATGCTGGCCAAGGCCATCTCCCCACTGCCGGCCTCGAAAGAAGAGGAGGAAGGCGGGGTGCGGGTGGTCCACAGTGCCTTCGCCAATCCGGAAGCGCGTTTTCGCGAGCGCTACGCCGACCTGGCGGTCAACGCCGATGTTCGCCCGGTGTTCGTCACGCGGGCCAGGGTGCTGTCGGCCCTACGCAGCTTCCTCGATGGCCTGGGATTTGTAGAGGTGGAAACGCCGGTCCTGCAGCCGATGTACGGGGGGGCTGCAGCGCGTCCTTTCGTCACCCGACACGAACAACTGGATCAGGACCTGTACCTTCGCATCTCCTTCGAACTCTACCTGAAGCGGCTTCTGGTGGGCGGGTTGGAGAGGGTCTACGAGATCGGGCGCGACTTTCGCAACGAGGGCGTTTCGTTCAAGCACAATCCCGAGTTCACCCAGCTCGAGTTCTACTGGGCGTATGCCGACTATGAACAGGTGATGGACCTGACCGAGCGCATGGTCGCCCATGTCGCCGGGCAAGCCACAGGGAGCACGACGGTGGTGTTCCGGGGCGAATCGATCTCGCTCGAACCTCCCTGGCCACGCCTGCCGCTGCGAGAGGCGATCGGCCAGATGGCCGAAATCGATCTCGCGGCGCACGACGAGGTCGAGTCGCTGCGCGCAGAAATGCGCCGCCGCGGGCTCGAGCCGTCGCCCGAGGCCACCCGTGGCAAGCTGATCGAGTCGCTGTTGACACACTTCGTCGAACCCAAGTTGATTCAGCCGACCTTCCTCGTCGACTACCCGCGCGACATCTCGCCCCTGGCCAAAAGCCTTCCGGGCGATCCGTCGACGGTCGAGCGCTTCGAGGGATTCGCCGGCGGGATGGAGCTGTGCAACGCCTTCACCGAGCTCAACGATCCGCTCGATCAGGAGCAGCGCTTTCTGGAGATGGGGCGCGACTACGCCGCCGACGATGAAGAGCGCCACCCGCTGGATGAAGACTACCTGCGGGCGATGCGTTATGGGATGCCGCCCAACGGCGGGTTTGGCATGGGGGTCGATCGGTTGGTCATGCTGCTCACCGATCGGACGTCGATCCGCGAGGTGATTCTCTTCCCGCACCTGCGGGCGCGCGATTGAGAATCGAAAACAAACCGGGTTTCTCTCAGAAACCCGGTTTGTTTTCTGGGCTGAGAAGTCAGTGGTCAGTCCTCAGGGCAGGACCACCAATCAACACAAACCGGGCTTCTTTGAGAAACCCGGTTTGTGTCTCTACTGACCACCGACCACTACTCCGGCGCCGGGGAGTAGATCTCGTCGTCGTGACTCCCGCTAACGACCAGATATCCGGCGGCGCCCTTGCTCACCCGGTACAGGGCGTGATCGACCAGCAGGTAGGTCCCCGGCTCATCCAAGACGAACTCGAAGTAGGCGAAGGAGCCGGGCGGCACGTACCAGGTCTCCTCGTTGGCGATATACGTGTCCGGCGAACCCGAGACGACTTTGTCCCAGATCTCGCCGATCATGTGGAAGTTCGACCCGACGTTGGGTCCGCCATCGCCGAAGAAGAGTCGGACGGCCTCGCCAACCTCGGCTTGCAGCGGGGAGTGCTTGGTGAGCGCGTCGACATGTCCGTTGAAAGTGAAGTACTCGGGCTGCTCGGCCGCCGCCTTATCGCTGCTGAACTCCTGGTGGCCTTGATCGCCGTGGGCCCCGGTGGTGTACCACTCCCCTTGCACCACATAGAACTCGCGGTCGACCGGAGGCAGGCCGCCCACCGGTTCGACCAGGATCCCGCCGTACATCCCCTGGGCGATGTGATGATACGGCGGCGGGAAGGCGCAATGGTAGATATAGGCCCCGGCGTTGAGCGCTTTGAAACGAAGAGTCTTGCTCTCACCGGGTTGCACGTTCGTCACCGCCGCGCCCCCGCCGGGGCCGTTGACGGCGTGTAAGTCGATGTTGTGGCCGACGCCGTTGGTGGCCGGATTGACCAGCGTCAGTTCGACAGTGTCGCCTTCCATGACGCGGATCATCGGTCCGGGGACCGTCCCATCGAACGTCCAGAAGGAATAGCTGACGCCGTCGGCCAGTTCGGCGGTCACCTCTTTCGCCGTCAGCGTCACCTGGACTGTCGTAGGTTCGGTGCGCGTGATCGGCGGGGGAACGTCGGCCGGATCGCGGATCACGTTCGGGGCGTCGAGCTCTTTCTCCGGACCGATCGGGAGCTGCCCGATTCGCCTCACGGCCAGGTCGACACCGGGAGCGACGGTCACCTGCCCCGCCGGTGCCGCCGGTGCTGCCGGTGCGGCGGGCGCGGATCCACCGGCGCCGGCGTAGGCCAGGACGGCGATCACGAGCGCTGCTCCGGCGAGGGCGATGGCCGCCACGTTGACATACTTATTCGACATGAGTGCCTCCTCAAGGTTGGGGAACGCCAAGGGACGATCGGCCGTTCAAAAAAGGACTATCTAACCCGAAATGGTATAGGCTCCTCCGTCCCGGTAAAGTGACAATTCTCACCCGAATAGGCATGACGTTTGACGCGGGCGTTTTCCGCTTCGGCTCCGATCCGTGGCCGAGCCCGCCGGCGAACCGCGGCGCCCAACAGCGGAGGCGCGTCGGCGTTGAGTGAGTGGAAAGCGGTCGCCTGGGACGCCGGCTCGAAAGGGAGACGGGCATTAAGTGGGAGGTCGCCAACCCAGCTTCTTGCGAAGGACTGCATAGCGCGAGACCAGGTGAACCCATGCCGGAGAGTGCCGAGTGACCAGCTGCGCCGTCCGCAGCGAGCGCCGGAAACCCTCGGTGTCGGTAAACGGTTCCAACCGGGTGAGGCCGCGGCCGATCTCGAAGGGCGCGTGAGCGTCGGACCCGGCCAGGCCCGGAAGACCGGCGGCGCGGGCGAGGGCCGCGGCCCGCTCGTTGGGCCGCCCGCCGTAGGTCCTGGCGTTGAAAGCCTCCAGCGCATCCAACCGCGGCAACAGCGGCCGCAGCACTTCCTCTCGCCATGCGCCGCGACGCGAGTAGTCATAGGGATGTGCGACGCTGATCACCGCGCCCTGACGGCGCAGACGGTCGATCGTCTCTTCCGGCGAAAGCCCTGCAGGGATTCCTTCGGTCATGAAGTAACCCAACAGCTCACCCTCGGTCGTCATGATCTCCTCTCCGAGAATGAAGCGCTCGGGATCTAGGGCGGCGGCTTCCAGCGCGCCGGCGAAGACGTTATGGTCGGTGATGGCCAGCCGATCGATGCCTCGCCGCCGACAGACCTCGAGCAACGCCCGCGGCGAGGACAGACTGTCCTTCGAGCGATAGGTGTGGCAGTGGAGCTCAACGTTCCACATGGGAGAACATCGAATCGGGATGGGTGTGGAGCCCGCCAACCTCGCCGCGTGCGAACACCGAAGCGCGGCGGCCTTGGATCATCCGCCGCGCTGGAGCAGGGCGACGCTCCCTACGACCAGGGCCGCCAGGATCACCAGCCCGGCGACCGCCTGCCACACGGTCTTGGGTTCCATCCCCGGCATGACCACCCGGCCATCCCCGTACTCGCGGAAGAGGCGGCCCCAACGTGTGGTCAGCGCTGCCGCCACTCGCCGGCGGCCGACGAAGGGATACCAGTAGACGTTGTGATAGAAGTTGCTGGCGAAGTACGCCCAGGGGACCAGCGGCGATTGCAGCAGGGATTTCTCCAGGGGTTTGAGCGGGCCGTGGTAGATCATCTTCTGCCCGCGGCTGGCGAACGTGTCCTGCTGGATAAAGCCCCAGTCCGGCTCCTGTTCGATATCGTAGCCCACGATTCGAATCTGTTTGGGGTCGCCCACCCCGAGGCCGGCCTCGTGCGCCCGCCGGATGAAACGGATCTGCATCGGGTCGAATCCCTGGAGGCGGGCCGAGACGGAATCGATCGCCACTTGATCGGCAGACGCCAGCAGGATGTCCTTCTCGTGCCAACGCATCGCGCGCGGCCCCGGCCCGTCGCCGGCGAAGGTGCCGTCCATCACGGCCAAGAGACCCGGATGGATCTCCTGCTGAATTGCCAGCAAATCGACCAGCGTGTCGTGGATTACGGCGTGCGTCCAGTGGCGATTGCGGTGGAGCAGCCCGCCGAAGGCGTTCTTCATAGCCCCGGTGATGGTGGTGAAGACGTGCGTCTTGACCGTCGGAAGATGAACCATGTTCAGGCCGACGATCGCCTTGGGGATGAACACCCCATCCGGGTAGACTTTGTCCAGCACCAGGAAGGGCCGTTTGGGGCGATACTCAAACCACTCGAAGTCCTGCTCGTACAGGTAGAGGCACGGGACGCCGTACTTGTCGGTCACGAAGCGGTGTTTGTTGTTGAATTCGCCGACGCGGGTGTCGACGACGACCGTGTCGTTGTGGACTCCGACCAGATCCTGGTAACCGGCTCCCTGCAGGGCCCGGATGACGCCTTCCAACTGCCAGGGGGCGGTTGAGCAGGCGGGGTACCACGTCTGCCAGGAGATGTTGATCTTCAGTCCGGTGCGCACGCCCTTCGGCAGGGCGGCCTCGAACCCGGCCAGGGTCATCAACCGACCGATATCCTCGACCACCGAGGCGGGCGCCGTCTTGAGAACGGCCACCGTGCCTCTTCCGGGGAATTCCAACATCGCCGCGGCCTCCAGAGGCGGATTCTATCGCACCTGGTCTGTCGGCACCGTGCTAGAATAAGAAACCGATGTCACCTCCAAGTTCATCGTTCCGCCGCCCGGCCAATCCCGTCACGCAGGCCGCCTTTCGGCGCCAGCTTCGGCTCGAGATCTACCTCCCCCTCGGCCTGACACTGCTGGGAATCGCCGTGTTCGTCGGGGTGGCGGCCGCCCTCAGCTACGGGACACCCGGCGCCTGGGCCGATACGACGCTGATCCTGCTGGCCGTCCCGACGGCGCTCCTGTTGGCGATCCTGTTGTCGGCGCTGGCAGCGGCAAGCTACCTGTTGCTGCGCCTGATACGGGAGATTCCAGGATTCACCAGCGGCCTCCAACAAGGGGTCGGCCGCGTATCAGGTGCCGTTCAGAAAGGCAGCGGCGCCGCCGTGCGGCCGGTCATCATCCCGCGAGCGATTCTGGCGGCGGCAGCCGAGGCCGGACGATCGTTGCGTTCGATCTTCCGCGCCGAGTGAGGTTGGGGCTCATGAACAGCGAAGATAGCTGGAAACCAAGGGTTCTGATCATCGGCGCGCTGGTGGGTGCGCTGACCGGCCTGGCTGGTGCCTTCCTGCTGCTGCGGCGGTCGGAGGCGAAGGGGACGAAACCCGAGCTCGACGCCGGCGAGGGCATGCGGATCGGACTGCTGGTGATGGGGCTGTTGCGGCAGGTCGCCCTGATCGGTGAAGGCAAGGAATAGCTCGCCAGAGTACAAATATGCGCCGTTATTCACAAGCGCTCGGGGCGGCCCCTGGCGCTTTTCGCGTGTCTGGGGGAGTTGACAACGGGATGCCGCCTAGTGTATGCTTAATGCGAACGGTCGTTCGTTCATGGTTCATTGTCAGCCATGGAAGGGTCGATTCACCCCCCGCAGGAGCAGGTCCACACCGCCCATTCGATTCTTGATGCCGCCGAGTTCCTGTTTCAGCGTCAGGGCTATCACGGGACGTCCATGCGGCAGCTCGCCCGTTTTGCCGGAGTCACACCGGCCGCTATCTACAATCACTACCCCTCCAAAGAGGATCTCTTCATCGCCCTGCTCAACGCCAGGCTGCCCCACCGGGCCCTGGCCCTGGCTGTGGAGCAGGCGCAGGGCAATGACGCCGAGCAGCTGCTGCGCGACGGCATCCGTAAGATGCGCGACGCCATGGAGAACCGCTTCGACAACCTTCGGCTGGTCTTCATCGAGGTCCTGGAATTCGAGGGCCGGCACCTGCCCCTGGTCCTCCCCGGGCTGCTCACCCCGGCTCAGTCCTTCCTGGAGCGGCTCCGCGCCAGCGACCCCCGCCTAGGAGCCTGGTCGCCCTTCTTCCTCCTGCGGCTGATCGGAGGCGCCTTCGCCGCGCTGGCCATATCGACCTCCTATTTGCGCGCCGTCGATGGGATGGCGGTCGGCCCCGAAGAGTTCGACGACCTGGCCGCGATCCTGGCCGCCGGATTCACCCAGGCTCGGCCCATTTCGAGCCAGGTGGAGCCGCCCGGATGAACCCGACGCGCCTGCAGGCCGTCATGCGCAAAGAGTTCCTGCAGATCCTGCGCGATCCCCACACCCTCTACATCGTCTTGGCAATCCCGGTGGTCCAGATGTTCCTGCTCGGCTACACCGCCACCACCGACGTTCGCAACATCCCGCTGGCCGTGGTCGACTTCGACCGCTCGTCCTCGTCGCGCCGCCTGCTCGACGCTTACCGCGCCGCCGATTACTTCCGCCTGGCCTTCGACGTCGATTCCGAGAACCAGCTGCGGGAACTGATCGATGGAGGCGAGGCGCGGGCGGGCCTGATTATCCCCCCTGACTTCGGCGAACGACTGCTCGGCGGTGGCACGGCGCAAGTCAGCTTCGTGCTGGACGGCTCTGATCCGAGCGTTGCCTCGACCGCGCTCGCCGCCGCCGAGCTGGTCGGGCAGTCCGTCTCGAGCCGCATCGCCCTGGAGCGGATCCAGGCCGCCGGTCTGGCGGGCCTTGCGGCGCCCGGCCTGGAGGTGCGGCCGCAGGTTTGGTTCAACCCGGATATGGTGAGCGCCTATTTCATGGTGCCGGCGTTGATCGGCATGATCCTGCAGTTGTTGACCACGATGCTCACCGCCACCGCCATCGTGCGCGAGCGGGAACGCGGGACGATCGAGCAGTTGATCGTCACGCCGATTCGTTCCGGCGAGCTGATCCTGGGGAAGATCGGCCCCTACGTCCTGATCGCGCTCTTCAATACCCTGGAAGTGCTGCTGGTCGGGACCCTGTGGTTCGGGGTTCCTGTGCGCGGCAGTCTGGGGCTGCTGTTGCTGCTATCCGGCCTCTTCCTCACCAGCTCTCTCGGGATCGGACTGCTCATTTCGACCGTCGCCCGGACGCAGCAGCAGGCGATGATGCTGACCTGGTTCACGCTCCTCCCGACGATCTTCCTTTCCGGATTCTTCTTCCCGCTGGCGGCCCTGCCGCCGGTGCTGCAGCTCGTCTCGCGTTTCATCCCCTTGCGCTATTACCTGGAGATCATCCGCTCGATTCTGTTGAAGGGCGTGGGCGCCGGCAGCCTGACCGAGGAAATCATCGCCTTGGCCATCCTGGGCGCGGTTTTTCTGGTCGGCGCTACCTTGCGCTTCCACAAGACGTTGGATTGAACGAAAGGAGGCTTTCCATGCGCAAGATACCGCTCCGCCGCATTCTCCCTCCGTTGGGGGCGGTCCTCCTGGTCGGCGCAGGCTTGATCTACTGGACCTCTCTGGCCGGCGCCAACCAGGGTCCCCTCCGAGCGTCGGGCACCATCGAGTCGATTCAGGTCGGCGTCGCGTCTGAGGTCTCCGGACGAGTCTTCGAAGTGCTGGTGGACGAGGGCCAGGCGGTGTCCGCGGGAGATCTACTGCTTCGGTTGGACGCCCGGCTGCTGGAGGCGCAGCGCCAAAACGCCAAGGCGGGCGGAGAGGTGGCGGTCGCCGCGGCGAAGTTGGAGCTGATCACAGCCCAACAGGCGCTGGATAACCTATTCGCCGACGCCCCGATGGCAGCCGCGCAGACCCAGCTGGCACTGGCTAATGCCCGGGATGCCCTCGATGATGCGCAAAGGGATTACACCGTCCAGCAGGAAGGGAACCGGGGGTCGTCCGAGACGGTGAAAGGCGCCAAAGCGAAACTGGCTGTGACACGTGAGCGGATGGAGCATGCCAAGGATGTCTACGACCACGCCCGTGGCAACCTCGCGGATGGCGGATCGAAAGCCCAAGCCTACCTGGCCTATGTCAACGCCAGGAACGCCTACAACCTGGCCCTGTCGTCCTACAACTGGTACACAGGCCACCCCACGGAGATTGCGCAAGCCCAACTCGAGGCGGATGTCGCCGTGGCCCAGGCCCAGGTCGACGACGCCGGGCGGCAGCTGGAAGACCTGCGACTCGGGCCGGACCCGGAGGCGCTGGTTTTGGCGCGGGCGGGCCTGACGCTCGCTAAAGCGCTGCTCGCCGCAGCGCAGGCGAAGTCGCAACTCGATCTTGAGACGCTGGACTTGCAGTTGGAGAAGTTGCTCATCCGGGCCCCGTCGGACGGCGTCGTGACGGCGCGCAGCATCGAGCCCGGCGAAGTGCTGGTCGCCGGCGCCTCGGCCTTGTCCATCGGGCAGCTCGATCATCTGACGATTACGGTGTACCTGCCGGAGGACCGCTACGGCGAAGTGTCCCTGGGAGACGAGGCGACCGTCACGGTCGACGCCTTCTCCGACGTGACGTTCCATGCTTCCGTCGTGCGCATCGCCGACCAGGCCGAGTACACGCCGCGCAACGTTCAAACCGAGGAAGGGAGACGGACGACGGTCTTCGCCGTGGAGCTCGCTGTCGACGATTCGTCGGGCCGCCTCAAACCGGGCATGCCGGCCGACGTGGTGTTCCTCCCTTCCTCATGAATCCGGCGATCGTGGCGAACGGACTGAGCCGCGCCTTTGGCGAAACCAGGGCGTTGGAAGATCTGAGCTTGAGCGTGGGCGAGGGGGAGATGGTGGCGTTGCTCGGGCCTGATGGTGCCGGGAAGACGACGACCATGCGATTGCTGGCGGGGATCCTTCGGCCAGATGCCGGTGCCGTCCGTCTGGCGGGGATCGAGATGGCGAAGCAGCCGGATGAAGCGCGCACCCGACTGGGATACGTCTCACAGAAATTCAGTCTGTACGGAGAACTCACCACGCTGGAGAATCTTCGGTTCCTGGCGGAGGTGCGCGGGATGAGCGGCCCGTCCTGGCGGGCCCGAGCCGAGGAATTGCTGCATTTCGTCGGCCTGGAGGCGTTTCACGATCGACGGGCAGCCGCGCTGTCGGGCGGCATGCGGCAGAAGCTCGGCTTGGCGGCCGCCCTCCTTCATCAGCCGCGCGTCTTGCTCCTCGACGAGCCGACCGGCGGGGTCGACCCGCTGGCGCGGCAGAGTTTCTGGCTGCTGCTGGTCCGTCTCCTGCGCGAAGGTGTGGCGATCCTGATCAGCACACCCTATATGGACGAGGCCGCTCGCTGCAACCGCGTTGACTTCCTTCATCGTGGGCGCTTGCTGGTCGAAGGGACTCCGTCTCAGCTGCGAGGCACCCTGGAGGGCAGGGTGCTCGAGGTCGAGGGCGCCGAGCCGGAACGAATGAAGGACGAGCTCGGCGGTATCGAGGGGATTGAAGAGGTTCAAGTGTTCGGGGGGACTCTGCGCCTGCGGGTGGCGGAGGGGAGCGCGGAGGGGGTCGCAGAAAAGGTGCGGAATGCCGCCCAGGCTGCCCGCCTCTCCGGAATCCAGGTGCGGGCTGTGGCGCCATCGCTCGAAGACGTTTTCCGGGTCTTGCTCCAGCAGGGCAGGGAGGGCAGCGCCCCTTGAGCAACCCCGTCGTCCTCGCCGAAGAACTGACCAAGCGCTTTGACGGATTCACCGCGGTCGATCGCGTGTCGTTCGCACTCGAGGCCGGGGAAATCCTGGGTTACCTGGGGCCGAATGGATCGGGCAAAACGACGACACTGCGAATGATCCTGGGCTTGATCCAGCCAACCTCCGGCCGGGCGCAGCTCTTCGGTCAGACCGTCTCGCAGGGCGGTGACGAGATCCGCCAAAGAGTCGGCTACGTGTCCCAGCGGTCCGCTCTGTACGATGAGCTGACCGTCGCCGAGAATCTTGCCTTTTATGCTCGTGCCTATGGGGTCCGCCAGGCGGGGCCGGTGACGGACGTCATGGGCGAGCTGGGTCTAGAGGGAATGGCGGCGACGCGGGCCGGCGACCTCCCCATCGGATGGCGGCAGCGGTTGGCCCTGGCGAGCGCGTTGATCCATCGGCCGCCTTTGCTGATTCTCGACGAGCCCACCAGCGGCGTCGACCCGATCAGCCGCCGCGCATTCTGGGATCGCATCTACGACCTGGCCGCTCAAGGCGTGGCTGCGCTGGTGACAACGCATTACCTGGAGGAGGCGGAATACTGTCGGCGCGTCGGGATCATGGTCGGCGGCAGGCTTCTCGCGATCGATGAGCCGTCTCGCCTGAAACGCTCGGCGCTGCCTGGGTCGGCTTGGGACGTATGGGCTGAGCCGCTGCTGGAAGCGCTGACGGCTCTCGAGCGCGATCCCCAAGTCCTGCGAGCCGGCCTGGCCGGCGATCACCTGCGCGCCATCACGGCGCCCGGGTCGGAAGAAGGGGACCTCAGCCGCAGGCTCGAAGGGCAGGGATTCCGCCTGGTCCGACAGGAGCGCGTGGAGCCGAGTCTCGAAGACGTGTTCCTGGCCCTGGCGGGGGACGAACGACCTGCCGAGGCGTGATTGTGTCTTCCCGGTGCTGAACGACTTCCCGCAGGCCTAACCCTATCGTGGAATGCTCCATCGGTCTGCCACGATGCTCCGGAAAGACCCTCTTTCCACCTGACCCTCCAAAGCAAGGGTCTGCTTCCCGCTGAAGCTGCGTAGAACCTCGTCAAGACAGGACGGGAGGTTCTATTGGCCCGTTGGTCGTGATCGTCGGCCGCATGCGTCTGGCGGATCGCCTGGCCGCGGGGTATGATGCTCGAGCCCCCGGCCCGATGGGCCCTTCGAATGGCAACGCACTGTGGCCGCTGTCATCTCTGACTTCTCCGTCCCGCGTCGTCAACGCAATCGTATTGTCTGGGCTGCGGCTGGAGCGCTCGTCGGCCTGGCGTCCGTCAGCTCTTGCACGGTGCCCGTCACCCAATCGGGCCTTTCTGGAACAGCGTCTCGATCCCCCGTTACCGCCACCCCATTCCTTCCTGTGGCGGCCTCTCCTACGGCGGAGTCGACGACGTTATGGATTTCGCCTGCGGTGCCTCCTGCCCTTCGCGAATCAGTCGTGGAGGCCAGCCGTCTCCTGCCTGGCCCCGTCACCATCGTGGGGTCGCTCGAGCCGGCCTCGCTGCGGTTGAAGCCAGGGGACGGAGCCAGCTTCGCTGAGTGGACGTACGCCGCGGTGGCGCCCTTCCCGACGATTCGGGACTCGATCACGTTGGCCGAGTTGCGAGACGCCTGGCAGGGGCGGGGCGAAAGCCCGGTCAATCTGTTCGCCTCCCCGTCGACGAGCGGGGCGATGCGGGACGTGCTGGGTGAGCCGGCGGAAAATGTGAAGCTCGTTCCGAGCCCGGACGATCTGCTGGAGGCCGCATGGGCCGCCCGGCCGGCGCTGGCAATCGTCCCGTTCGAGGACCTCGATCCGCGTTGGAAGGTGCTCAAGGTCGACGGGGCCTCTCCGCTGGGGAAGGATTTCGATCCTGCCGGCTATCCACTGCGAGTGGGCTTCGACTTAGCTGGGGGTGGCAGCCAGGACGAGGCCTTCCACCGAAGTCTTGAGGACGCGTGGGGACAGCCGAGCCCGATTCTGAACCGCCGGGCCGACCGCTTGACGACGGTCGTCATGACCGGCGTTACCGCGTTGACCCGCGCGACGGCCTGGCAGATGGACCGCAGCGGCGCCACGTTCCCCTCGAGGGACATCGGCGATTGGCTTCGCCAGGCCGATCTGACGCATGTCAGCAATGAGGTCGCCTTCACCCCCGATTGCCCGGATCCCGTGCCGGACCAGACCCCATTGCTCTTCTGCTCGTCGCCGCGCCATCTGGCGTTGCTAGAGGACGTCGGCACGGACGTCGTAGAACTGACCGGAAATCACGTGCTCGATGCCGGCCCGCAAGCACTGCTCTATAGCCTCGATCTCTTCCGTCAGGCCGGCTGGCGATCGTTCGGAGGCGGCGCGAATCTGGCGGAAGCCGTTCAGCCGGTGTTGGTCGAACACAACGGCAACCGCATCGCCTTCCTGGGCTGCAATGAGGCGGGGCCGGTGAGCGCGTGGGCCACGGAGGATCGTCCGGGCGCCAACCCGTGTGGTGCCGATCGGCTGCAAGCTCAGGTCAAGGAGCTGCGCGCCGAGGGCTACTTGCCGATCGTCACGTTCCAGTGGTATGAGCACTACATGGCCTCGCCGCCTGCGTCGCAGCGCGAGGCATTTGAGGCCGCCGCTGCCGCCGGAGCGGTTGCCGTCAGCGGCAGCCAGGCCCATCAGCCGCAAGGATTCGGGTTTGAGGACGGCGCCTTCATCCATTACGGACTGGGAAACCTGTTCTTCGATCAGATGTGGTCGGAGGCCGTCCGCAAGGAATTCGTCGACCGCTACGTCTTCCATGACGGGCGGCTGATCTCCGTGGAGCTCTTGACGGCCTATCTCGAAGACTGGTCTCGGCCCCGCCCGATGACACCCGAGGAGCGGGCCTCGTTTCTCCAGGAGATCTTTCGGGCGAGCGGATGGTGAGAGGGGCGACGATGATTCTCGCGCCCGAGGGTTCGAGAACGCGACGCGCCTCAGGGATTCCTCGGCTGCACACGCAGCTGCGCGGCACACCTGCCCTGGCGGGCGGTGCCAGGGTAGCGCAGGTGCAGGTGGGAATCCCCAGGGCGCGTCCCAAATTGAACCCGCGGCGGGGAAGGGGCGCGATCTACATGCCCGCCGGTGCAGGCCACCGACGCGCCTCGGGGATTCCTCTCGCCCCAGACAAAGCCCGGGGCTCGCTCGGAATGACAAAGAGGGGGACTCCCTCACTTAATGTCATTCCGAGCCCTCCGAAGGAGGGGCGACACCTGCGCATGCAGCTGCGCCGCAGGCGCAGGTGCAGGTGGGAATCCCCAGGGCGCGTCCCTAATTGAACCCGCGGCGGGGAAGGTGCGCGATCTACACGCCCGCCGGTGCAGGCCACCGACGCGCCTCAGGGATTCCTCTCGGCCCCTTCGGGGTCGCTCGGAATGACAATGAGAGAGGGCACACCCTAGAATGTCATTCCGAGCCCCGCGTAGCGGGGCGAGGAATCCCCGAAGCGCGACATGACTCGCACCCTCGGGCGCGAATTCTCGAAGTTACGGCAGGAGGGTGTCAGTAAGGTCCTCGAACTTCGGATTCGTTTCGCGAATCAAAGCCAACTTCTTCTCCCGCCTCCAGGCCTTGATCTGCTTCTCCCGCTCGATGGCGCTACGGATATCCTCCGTCTGCTCGAAGTAAACCAGGCGGTGGACTCCGTGCCGTGAGGTAAAGCCCTTCACCAAGTCCTGCTTGTGTTCTGTAACGCGACGTGCCAGCTCATTCGTCACCCCGACGTAGAGTACGCCCCTGTCACTTGAGAGGATGTAAACGAAATAGGAGCGCTGCGAGCGTGGCATGAAGTCCCCCTCCTGCGGAACGTTCGCGCCCGAGGCGCGACCCCAATCGCTTCCTCGGGTCCGAGGCGCTCCGCCGCGGGCGCGGATTGCTCTACGCCAGCCCCGCCCTCGCCTTCAGTGCATCGGCCACGCGTCGCTCGGCCATCTCGGCTCGCTGAGCGGCGGCGCTGAGCGCTCGCTCCCACTCTGCGACGGGGCTCTGGTCCGTGAGGGTCTTGGCATTGATGCGCACGTTCAGGGCCGCTGCCTGAATCCCGGCTCGCGCCAACGTCACCGCGGTAGCCGCGTCGCTGATGGCGTTGACGTTGCCTGTCTCGGCCACCTCGGCCCCGAGCTCGGCGACGTCGGCCGCCGCCAGTGCGACGTTGAGTGGCACACGCGCCGCCTGACGCGTGGCCCTTTCGATCGCTTGGGACCGCGCGCTCGCCTCGGCTTCGGTGGTGTGCGGCAGGCGCGTCGCCTCCAGAACCCCTTCGAACGCAGCCGCGTCATCGTCGACGGCGGCGGTCAGCTTCTGCCGAAGTCCGTCGGCAGCCGAGGCCACGTCCTTCAGGCGAGTTTCCACAGAAGCGTACTTCTTCTTGCCGCCCGTCAGGCGCGCCACCATCCCCGCCAGGGCGGCCGCCATCGCCGCGGCCGTGGCGGCGGCCGACCCGCCCCCCGGGGTAGGTGTGGCATCGGCCAGACGGTCGAGGAACGCAGCTTCGCCCGGCGGGGCAGTTATGCGCAGCATCTCCAGACGACTTTCGAGAATCTGCTCGCGTTCGAGTTGACCCAGTTGCAGGTACCAGGCGGCGGCGTCGAGCATCGCTTGTTGCGGGAGCAGACCGACTAGCTCTGAGTGATCGATGGCGACCCCGTGGCGGGCCGCCTCCCGGCGAACCAGCTCGACAACCCGCGCCAACGGTGTCTGGATGTGGTCGGTGAGATTCATCGACACCTGGGCTCGCCCATCGACTTCCAGGCCCAACGCCTTGACGTAACGCAGCCCGCCCGTAGAGTGGCGCACAGACCGGGCGATGTTCTTGGCCACCGAGACGTCGGCGGTCGTCAGGTAGATGTTGAAAGCGATGAGGGGCCGGCGGGCGCCGATGACCGTCGCCCCGGCCGGGCCCAGTCGAGCCGGGCCGAAGTCCGGCGCGCGATCCGGATCACTCTGGATCGTTTGACGCAGGCTCTCATACTCGCCCTTGCGGATGTCTTCCAGGTTGATCCGATCGGGCCTGGTCGCGGCGGCCTCATACAGGTAGACCGGGATGTCGAGTTCTTCGCCGACGCGGCGGCCGAGGGAGCGAGCCAGCGCCACACAGTCTTCCAAGCGGGCGCCGGCCAGCGGAACGAACGGCACCACATCGGTGGCGCCGATGCGCGGATGTTCGCCGCGGTGCTCCTCCAGGCTGATCTTCTCCGCCGCCAGGCGGATGGCGCTGAAGGCGGCATCGACGGTGGCCGGCCCCGGACCGGCGAAAGTGATGACGCTGCGGTTGTGGTCGGCATCCGTGTGCACGTCCAGGACGAGAATGCCCGGCACAGCGGCGATCGTCGACCGAAGGGCGTCAATCACTTCCGGCCGGCGCCCTTCGGAGAAGTTCGGGACGCATTCGATCCAAGTTTCGCCCACGCCGTCCTCAAATTGGGGTGTTTCTCACCGCCGCATAGCGGAGACAAGTATAGACGGTCCGCGTCAGGCTCGCCGACCGGGGAATTCATCCTTTCTTCACCCGTATCGTCGGTTTGCAGGGGTACAATCTCATTGGGGCCCGAGGAAGAGGGCCCAGGAGCAGACCGATGACGATCCTCACTCGTCGCGCGTTTCTCAAGGTCGCCGGAGTCACCGGTGCGGCGCTCCTCACGGGCTGCCAGGTGCGCGAGGACGCGGCACCGGTTGCGGCCGGTGGCTCTTCGGCGGGCGAAGCCGCGTTGGCGCCGGCGCCGGTCGAAATCCTCGTTACACCGACGGGCTCCCTCTACATCCAGTCGTACTCCTCCCGCCCAACGGTGCAAGGCGAATCCTGGAATCTCAACGTTCACGGCCTGGTGGAGCGACCGCGCACCCTGACCCTGGCCGACGTCCGTTCCTTCCCGAAGGTCGAGGAACTGCGCACCCTGGAGTGCATCGGCAACCCCGTCGGCGGTTCGTTGATCGGCAACATCGTCTGGGGCGGCTTCGCCGCTCAGGCTTTGTGGGATGACGTCGGAATCCTGCCGGAAGCGACCCGCGCCCGATTTGAGGCCGAGGACGACTACTCCACCAGCGTGGAGATGAAATGGATCTCCCAGCCCGGGGCCCTCTTGGTGTACGAAATGAACGGCGAACCCCTGCCGACCGCTCACGGCTTTCCCCTGCGAATCCTGATGCCTGGACTGTACGGCCAGAAGATGCCGAAGTGGATTCGCGAGATCGAGTTCATCAATTACGACCACGTCGGCTATTGGGAGTCACGCGGCTGGTCCGACGTGGCTTCGGTCCAGACCAACTCGATCATTCAGCAGCCGCGGGAGCTGGGGGGCCTTCCCCAAGGCTCCGTGCCGGTCTTCGGCGTCGCCTTCGCCGGCCTGCGTCGCATTGCGCGCGTCGAGGTGCGGCTGGACGAAGGCGACTGGCTTGCGGCGGAGTTGATCCAGGCGGAGTCTCCATTGACGTGGACGCAATGGGCGTTCGACTGGCCGGCCGACGCCGGTCGGCATCGGATCGCCGTACGCGCCTCCGACGAGACCGGTTTCGTCCAGTCGACGGAAGCCGATTCGATTCTCTCCAGCTCGTATCCGGACGGCACCGACAACATCCACAGCGTCGTTGTCTCGGTCGGCTGACGGATGGACCGGCGGCGCAGGTGGCTTCGCCTGGCCCCGCTGGCGGGGCTTGCCCTCGTCTCCGTCCTGGCGCTGGCGGCTGGGCTAACCGTCTCGCAACTCGAAGAAAGGGACTCGTTTTGCATCTCCTGCCACACGGCCCCCGAACAGACCTACTACGATCGGGCGCGGGCGGCGCTCACCGTGAGCGGACCCTTCGCCGACTTGAGCAGCGCGCACTACGGTATGGAGACCACCTTCCGCTGCATCGATTGCCACCGGGGAAACGGCGAGCTCGTCCACCGGATCGCCACCCTTGGGTTGGGGGCGCGGGACACCGCTATCTGGCTCAGCGGGCAGGCCGACGAGTCGATCGAGAAGACAGAACTCGTCGCGCCGGGACTGCTGACTTCGGCCTGCACCGGGTGCCACACCGAGGCGCTGCTGGAGGTCGGCTTCAACAATCATTTCCACAACAAGCTTCCCGAAGCCTACGCGTTGTGGAGCGGTGGACAACCGCTTCAGCGGCCACCCGACGCGCCCGATCTTCCCGAGGCGTCCTTGGTCCTCGTCCCGAGTCCGACGGGCGTGCAGTGCGTGGACTGTCATCGGGCGCACATCGAGCTGCCTGGCTCCGAGCTCCAGGGCTATCTCGATCTGGCCAGCACGGTGTACCCAGCCTGCGTCCGATGCCACGAAGAGGCGGGGCACGGCCCGCTGGAATTGGCGCAGCGATAGGAGCGACGGCCGGAGATCTTTCGCCCCTGAGAAGGAAGATCATCCGGCACGACTGGTGTAGCATGAGAACCGAGGTCGAAACCTGATGTGCCCATCGAAGAAACCCCTTGGATTACTATTCTTAGGTCTCCTTACACTGGGCCTGGCAGCCTGCGCCGCGCCCCGCACCGAGATGAGCGCCTCGCCTGTTCCCTCGGCTGAGGTCGGTTCGAACAACCTCCAACCCTCTTTGACACCGACCGGCACAACGGCGCTCGCGCCCGCGCAGGCCACCCAGGCGCCGGCAGCGCGGACGATCCGCCAGGATCAGTACGCCACGGACCCGACGACGGTCGATCTGGCGAACGGGCGGCCGACGCTGGTCAAGTTCTTCGCCTTCTGGTGAACGACCTGCCGACGACTGGCGCCCGTCGTGCACGGGCTCGAAGCGGAGTGGGGCGGGCAGGTCAACTTCGTCTACCTCGATATCGATGACCCGGCCACCGAGCCGTTCAAGCGACAGCTGGGCTATCGGGTTCAGCCGCACATGTTCCTGCTCGACGGTGAGGGGCGAGTGCTCGAGCAGTGGCTGGGCTATGTCGACGCGGAGACGCTTGAGTCGGCGTTTCAGCAGATCACGGACCAATGATCAGTAATCGGTAACCAGTAATCAGAGACCAGTGACCAGTGATCAGTGATTAGAGATCAGTCACCACTGATAACTGATCACTGGTGACTGATGACTGACTAGCGGCCCTCGGGTGTAGACTTCCCGTCTCCTGCCGGGACCGCGAAGCTTGCGCACACTTTCCGAATTCGTTTTCGGTTCACCGCTGCCGACGGCCCGCCTTGAATCCGAGCGCCTCAACAAGACGCGCGCGCTGGCAGCCCTTTCCCCGGACGCCCTCTCTTCCATTGCTTACGCCAACCAGGAAATCTTTCTCGGTCTGGCGGTCGCCGGCGCGGTGGCCTTGGCCTACTCCTGGTCGATCGCGCTCGCCATTACCGGCCTGCTTCTGGTCCTGGCCATGTCGTATTCACAGACCTTGTATGCCTACCCTTCGGGTGGGGGTTCGTATACCGTCGCCAAAGAGAACCTTGGGCCGTCCCCCGGACTTGTGGCTGCCGGCGCGTTGCTGATCGACTACGTCCTGACGGCGGCGGTCAGCCTGACCGCCGGTGTAGCGGCCATCGCCTCGGCCTTTCCCGTCCTATGGCTCTATCGGGTGCCCGTGGCGCTCCTCCTACTGCTCGTGATCACCATCGCTAACCTCCGTGGAGTCCGCGAGGCGGGAACCGCCATGACCGTGCCCGTCTACTTGTTCCTCTTCTCGTTCGGGGGAATGCTGGTAGCGGGATTCGTCCTGGCTGCCCAGCAAGGACCGGGGAGCTATTCCGGAGCACCGGCCGTAACACCGATGACGACGACCTTGCTGTTGCACACTTTTGCCGCCGGCTGTACCGCGCTGACCGGGATCGAAGCCATCAGCAACGGGATCACCGTGTTCCGCCACCCTGTTTCCCGCAACGCAAGCCGCACGCTTTGGACGATGGCCCTATTGATGGGAACCCTTTTTCTAGGTTCGATCGGGCTGACCCACTATTTGGCGGTCTACCCGCAGGGTGCGGAGACGATCCTCTCAGCCCTGGCCCGAACCGTACTCGGAACTTCGCCGGCTTACTTCTTGGTTCAAGGGGCCACGCTCCTGATCCTGGCCGTGGCAGCCAACACGAGCTTCGCCGGCTTCCCGCGCGTGGCCTCGGTCCTGGCCCAGGACCGCTACTTGCCGCACCAGTTCGAGCACCTTGGCGACCGACTGGTCTACACCAACGGGATGCTCTTGCTGGCCGGCTTGACGGGACTGTTGATCGTCGTCTTCGGCGGCGACTCGCATGCCCTGATTCCGCTCTTCGCCGTCGGCGTGTTCCTGGCGTTCACGCTCTCCCAATCGGGGATGGTCGTCCACTGGTTCAAGCTGCGCGGTCCGCAGTGGAGGCTTAAGGCATTGGCCAACGGGGTCGGGGCTGTGGTGACCACCGCCACCTTCCTGATCGTCGCCGTCAGCAAGTTCACCGAAGGCGCGTGGATCGTCCTCGTGCTGATTCCAGTGATGGCGATCATTTTCCGGCGGATCAACATGCACTATCAAGATGTCGCCAAGGAACTGACTTTGCGGGGACTCCCCCCCGGTTTGCGGCCCTTGCCGAAGCCGAGGCTTGTCATTCCGATCTCCGGCGTACACCGCGGCGTGATCGAAGCCGTGCGCTACGCCCAATCGCTCAGTGATCGGATCACCGCGGTCTACGTAGAGACGGAGCCCGGCGCGGCCGAACGAACGCGGCAGGAGTGGGAACGCTGGGAGCTGGGCATCCCGCTCGACATCGTTCCTTCGCCGTATCGTTCGATCATCGGGCCGCTGCTGGAGTACCTCGACGGCGAGGACATCCACCACAACGACGGCCAGCAGGCAACGGTCGTCTTGCCCGAATTCGTTCCGGCGCACTGGTGGCAGGCTTTGCTGCACAATCAGACGGCGTTCTTGTTGAAGCTGGCGCTGGTCTATCGTCGACGCCGCCTGGGGCACTCCCGGCCGGTGATCGACGTCCCGTACTACTTGAGAGACTGAAAGGCAAGTGATCAGTGATCAGTCATCAGCCATCAGTAACCTGCTATCGACTGATCACTGATTACTGATTACTGATTACTGATCACTGGTCACTGATTACCGATCAACCCCTTCTCCTAAGCGCCGCGCAATCACCATCCGCAAGATCTCGCTCGTCCCTTCGCCGATCGTCATCAGACGAGCGTCGCGGTACATGCGCTCGACGGGGAACTCCGCGCTGTAACCGGAACTCCCCAGAATCTGAATCGCGTTGCGGCAGACGCGTTCGGCGGCCTCGCTGGCGAAGAGCTTCGCCTGAGCCGCTTCACGCGTGAAGGGCAGTCCCTTGGCCTTCAACCAGGCCGCGTGGAGCACCAGCCAGCGAGCGGCGTCGATCTCAGTGGCGGCGTCGGCCACCATGAACTGGATGCCCTGGTGTTGGGCGATCGGAACTCCGAAGGCCGGCCGTTCTTGAGCGTACCGCAACGACTCCTCGAGCGCCGCCCGGGCCAGGCCGACCGAGAGCGCGCCGATCGATATCCGCCCGCCGTCCAAGACCTGGAGGGCCTGAATCAGGCCTTCCCCCGGGTCGCCCAGCAGGTGGTCGCCCGGGACCCGCACCTTGTCGTAGGTCAGGCCGTGCGTGGGCGAAGAGCGTACGCCCATCTTGTGCTCCGGCGGAAGGACGGACAGGCCGGCGGACTCGCGCGGAACGACGAACAGGCTGAATCCGTGTTTGCCGGCCTGGGGATCGGTGCGGACCAGGGTGACGATCACCTCGGCGATACTGGCATTGGTGATCCAGGCCTTGGTGCCGCTGATCAGCCAGTCGCTGCCGGAGCGTTCCGCCCGCGTCTGGACCGAACCAACCAGGTCCGATCCGCCGCCCGGTTCGGTCAGGGCGAGGGCAGCCAGTCCGCGCGAACCGGTGGCAAGGGATGGGAGCCATCGCTTCTGGTGCGCCGGATCGCCGAACAGGGCGATCGGCGCGCAGCCGAGTCCGTTATGCGCGGCCACCGTCAGCGCGGTTCCGCCGTCGGCCCAGCCGAGCTCCTCGATCGCCAACGCCGCACCGACGGCGTCGACGCCGGCGCCGCCGAGAGCCTCAGGGATGTTCAAGCCCAGCAAGCCGACCGCGGCCATCTTGCGAACGGCCTCGGCGTTGAGGCTGGCCTCCCGGTCGCCGTCCGCGGCGCCAGGCCGCACCTCCTTGGCGGCGAATTCGTGCACGGTCGAGCGCCACAAGGAGTTCTCTTCGCTGAGCTGGAAATCCATTTCTTACCTCAAGTTCGATGGAGGAGTATTCCCTCTCGAACTCACCCCTCGTGCTTGTTCTCCTCCAGGGGCAGGGGGGTGGGGCAATGA
>Ga0209341_10001290_pt1 | contig 25018 bp, 20 predicted proteins | sample RifCSP13_2_FD_184020 | JGI IMG/M metagenome (GOLD analysis project Ga0209341, IMG submission 184020) | Soil microbial communities from Rifle, Colorado - Rifle CSP2_sed 13_2 (SPAdes) (version 2) | ecosystem: Environmental > Terrestrial > Deep subsurface > Rock core/Sediment | place: Rifle... | reverse complement strand
GAGGATCGCGAGGAGGACCCGGAGGGGCTCGCCCGTCGCGTTCGAGCCGTTCTGCGTCACCGCGTCCTCGCGCTCAGCTGCGGGCGCGGCCATGGGGGTCGATCCGGTGGACGACGGCCCGGACCCCGAACCACCAGGCGACCGGGGTCGCAACCAGCAGGATCGCGCTGCAGAGCAGACCGAACGCCGCGGCACCCGTGCCCCAGGTGAAGAGGAGCAGGTGGACGACGACGAACACGAGCAGGCCCCCGTAGGCGAGCGTGAGGAGGGTCATCAGCAGCCACGTCGCCACCTGGGTCAGCCGACCCGGGGCACGATGTGTCTGCATCGGGCCCAGGAAGACGACGACCAGGACGAGCGCCGCCCAGAACAGGACGCCCCAGAGCGCTTCGATCCAGTTCATCCGTGTGTCCTTTCGTCGGACGCGGCGTCCGTCGTGGCGACGTCACGCATCTGACCCGAGGCTAGGTCCGACGGTCGCGGATTGGTACGGCACGTCCGCCACCACCTGCGTCAACGGGGAGGTCGAATCACGACGACGGTCGTCGTCATGACGACGACGGTCGTCGGAATCGCGGCAACGGCCGTCTGAATCTCGCCAACGGTGGTCATCTCCGACGGCGGTCCTCGATCCGGCGATCGTGGTAGCTACTGGCACGCGGGCCGGCTGCTCGCTGACGGCGCCTCGCCGTACGACCTCGATGCCCTGCGCCTGCTCGCGACCTGGGACGGCGACGTCTTCATGGTCGGCACCGGGTACTCCTACCCGCTGCCGTTCGCCCTGGCGATGGTGCCGCTGGCCGGCCTGCCATTCGCTGTCGCGCTCGTCGCCTTCTCGCGGGGTCGGGCTCCCGCGCCTATGATCGGGCCAGGTGAGATCGATCCAACCGCTCGGCGACCGGCCGATCAGGGCACCACGGGCGGTCCGCAGGCCGGCCGCCCCGCTCGGCGACCTCGGGGATCCGATCGTCTCGGAGCTCTTCAGCGTCGAGCGCCTCGAGCAGCACGCCCAGTCGCTCGCCGTTGCCCAGACGGTCACGAGCGAGCCCCGGCGCGGCCGCCCGATCCGGCCGCGGATCGCCGAGAACGGCCGGATCCTCCTCGACGCCTACCGCGTGCTCGCGGGAGCGATCAAGGAGGAGCGCTCGATCACGCCGGCCGCGGAATGGCTCGTCGACAACTTCCACATCGTCGACGAGCAGCTCCGCGAGATCCGCGACGACCTGCCGGCTGACTACTACCGCGAGCTCCCGAAGCTCGCCGAGGGCCACCTTGAGGGCTACCCCCGTGTCCTCGGGCTGGCCTGGGCCTACGTCGCGCACACGGACAGTCGCTTCGATCCCGAGAGCCTTCGACGACTGGTGGCCGCCTACCAGCAGGTTGAGCCGCTGACGATGGGAGAGCTCTGGGCGATCGCGATCAGCCTCCGCATCATCCTCGTCGAGAACCTCCGCCGCCTGGCCGAGGAGATCGTGCGCAGCCGGGAGGCTCGGCAGCGGGCGGACGAGCTCGCCGACAGTCTCCTGGGCATCGGCCGGGTGACGCCTGAGGCCGCCGGGGCATCGCTCCGCCGGCTCAAGGACGCGACGCTGCCCACGGCCGCCCGGGTCCAACTCTTCCAGCGCCTCCGGGACCAGGACCCGGCCGTGACTCCCGCCCTCGGCTGGTTGGAGGAAAACCTCGTCGCCCAGGGCACGACGGCCGAGGAAACAGTCCGTGTCGAGCACCAGCGGCAGGCGGCCATGAACGTGACCGTCCGGAACGTGATCACGAGCATGCGCCTGATCTCCTGGTTCGACTGGGCCACCTTCGTCGAGAGCGTGAGCCTTGTCGACGAGGTCCTTCGGTCGCGGAGTGCCTTCGGGCAGATGGATTTCGCGACGCGGGACCGATACCGCCACGCGATCGAGGAGCTCGCCCGCGGCTCGGGGCACACGGAGGTCGAGGTCGCGCTCAGCGCTTCGGCCAAGGCCGACGAGGGCCGCATCGCCGATCAGGGCCCGGCGGGCGAACCCGGCCACTACCTCATCGCCAGCGGCCGGATGGAGTTCGAGCGCACCCTCGGGGTCCGCGTCCCGCTGGCCGGTCGGCTGCGGCGGGCCTATGCGGCGGCAGCCACGCCCGGGTACCTTGGCACGCTCGCGTTGGCGACCGCGGTGGTTCTCGCGGTGCCCTTCTACCTCTCCGGCGGCGCCCACGCGGGCCTGCCCGGCATCCTCCTCACTGCGGCCCTGGGGCTCGTCCCGGCGTCCGACCTGGCAATCGCAGTGGTCAACCGGGCCGTGACGAACGTCCTCGGGCCGCGGCCGATGCCCCGCTTCGAGCTCGCCGACGGCGTGCCCCCGGAGTTCCGGACGCTCGTCGTGGTGCCGACGCTCCTGACCACCGAGGCCGACGTCGAGGAGCAGGTGAACCGCCTCGAGATCCACTACCTGGCCAACCCCGAGGGCGACCTTCGGTTCGCGCTCCTGTCCGACTGGCTCGACGCGACCGCTGAGACCGTCCCCGGAGACGACGAGCTGCTCTCGACCGCGGCCTCGGCGATCGACCGGCTCAACGCCAGCCACGGCGACGCCCCCGGCGGCGGCGCCCGCTTCCTGCTCTTCCATCGGACGCGCCGCTGGAACGACGCCGAGAGCCGCTGGATGGGCTGGGAGCGCAAGCGGGGCAAGCTCCATGAGCTGAACGCCCTGCTGCGCGGCTCGACGTCGACGAGCATCCTGACGACGGAACGGCCGGCGTCCACCGCGCCGACGGATGTCCGCTACGTCCTCACCCTCGACGCCGACACGCGCCTGCCCCGGGGCGCCGTGGCCCGCCTCGTGGGGACCCTCGCCCACCCGCTCAACCGGCCGAGCTTCGACCCCGGGACGGGGCGCGTCGCGCAGGGCTACGGGATCCTTCAGCCGCGGATCACGCCGACGCTCCCCGCCGAGCGGGAGGCTTCGATCTTCCAGCGGACCCACTCCGGGTCGGCGGGGATCGACCCGTACGCCTCGGCCGTCTCGGACGTCTACCAGGACCTGTTCGGCGAGGGGAGCTACACGGGCAAGGGGATCTACGACCTCGATGCTTTCGAGCAGGCGCTCGCCGACCGGGTGCCCGACAGCACGCTCCTCAGTCACGACCTCTTCGAGGGGACCTTCGCCCGAGCTGGGCTGGTGACCGACATCGAGCTGTTCGACGAGTACCCCTCGCACTACCTGGAGTCGGCGGCCCGGCAGCACCGCTGGGCGCGGGGTGACTGGCAGCTCCTGCCGTGGATCCTCGGGCGAGCACGCGACACGCACGGCCGAACTGGCCGGAACCCGCTCCCGGGCATCGCCCGCTGGAAGATGGTCGACAACCTCCGCCGGACCCTGTCCCCACCGCTGACGCTGGCCACCCTCCTGGCGGCCTGGACCCTGCCGGCCGTGCCGGCCGGCGCTTGGACCGGGTTCGTCCTCGCGGCCCTGATCGTGCCGGCGGCGCTGCCGGTCGCCGCCGGCCTGCTGCCCCGTCGGCGGGGCATCTCGAAGCGCAGCCATCTCCGGTCCGTCGCCTCCGACATCGCCTTTGCCACTGCCCACGTGGCCTTCGGGCTGACCTTCCTCGCTCATCAGGCCGCCCTCATGGCCGATGCCGTGCTGCGAACGCTGACCCGCCTGTTGATCACGCGACGAGGCCTGCTCGAGTGGACCACGGCCTCGCAGACGAAGGCCAGCATGACGATGGACCTGGCCGGCTTCTACCGCCAGATGGCCGGCGGCGTAGCCATCGCTGCGGCGATCGGGGTCCTCGTCGTCGCCACGAAGCCGGTCGCGGCGCCGCTCGCGTTGCCGTTCGTCGTCCTCTGGCTGCTCTCGCCACTCATCGCCCGGTGGGTCAGCCTGCCACCCGCCGAATCCGCCGCGCGACAGCTGTCGGCAGCCGACGCCGCCGTGCTCCGGCTCATCGCCCGCCGGACCTGGCGGTTCTTCGAGCGGTTCGTCGGCCCGGAGGACCGCTTCCTGCCGCCCGACAACTTCCAGGAGCAGCCCGAGCCGGTCGTCGCCCACCGGACATCGCCGACCAACATCGGGATGTACCTCCTCGCGATCGTCACCGCGCGCGACTTCGGCTGGATCGGCACGATCGAGATGGTCGAACGCCTCGAGGCGACGCTCGCCACCATCGCCGGTCTGGCGGGCTTCCATGGGCACTTGTACAACTGGTACGACACGCGCGAGGGGCGACCGCTCGAGCCTGCCTACGTGTCGTCGGTCGACAGCGGCAACCTGTGTGCCGCGCTGCTCGTGCTGTCCAACGCCTGTCGCGACATGGTCGACCGGCCGCTGGCAACGGCGACCGCGCTGGCGGGCATCGACGATGCGATCCAGCTCACCCGAGCCGCGGCCGCGGCGATCACCGACGAGCGACGGACCCAGACGCTCTCCAGGCGCCAGCTGGCCGAGGCCCTCGAGCCGCTGGCCGTCCCCGGTGACGTCCCGGCGACGCCGATCGAGTGGGCGGCGCGACTGGGCCAGCTGGCCGGGCATGCGCGGACGCTCGCCGACGTCGCTGCGGCGCTGACCGCGGAACGGGGTGAGGAGGTCGACGGCGAGCTCGTGACCTGGGCCGAAGCCGTCGGCGAGACGATCGACAGCCACGCCCGGGACCTCGAGGTCCGTCGTGCGGATGACCAGACGCCGGCCGCGGTTCGGCTCGCGCGGCGCCTGCAGGCGATCGCGGACCACGCCCAGGAACTCTTCCGGGCGACGGACTTCAGCTTCCTCTTCGACCCCACCCGCAAGCTCTTCTCGATCGGCTTCCGGGTCATGGATGGGACGCTCGACCCCAGCTACTACGACCTGCTCGCGTCGGAGGCCCGCCTCGGCAGCTTCCTCGCGATCGCCAAGGGCGACGTCGCCCCGGATCACTGGTTCCGGCTCGGCCGGGCGCTGACGCCGGTCGGCCGGAGCTCGGCGCTGATCTCGTGGTCGGGGTCGATGTTCGAGTACCTCATGCCGGCGCTCGTGATGCACGCCCCGCCGCGCAGCCTGCTGGACCAGACCTACAGCCTGGTCGTGGCGCGCCAGATGAGCTACGCAGCAGAGCGCGGCGTCCCGTGGGGGATCTCCGAATCGGCGTTCAGCGCGCGAGACCTCGCACGCACCTACCAGTACTCGAGCTTCGGCGTGCCCGGGCTCGGCCTCAAGCGCGGCCTGAGCGAGGACGTGGTGGTGGCCCCGTACGCCACCGCCCTCGGGGCGATGATCGACCCGGAGGCCGCGGTCAGGAACTTCGCCCGGCTGCAGGCCGCGGGCGCGAGCGGACCGTTCGGCTTCCGGGAGGCGCTCGATTACACCACCCGGCGGCTTCCCCAGGGCGCGACTGTCGCGGTCGTCAACAGCTACATGGCCCACCACCAGGGCATGGCCCTGGTGGCGATCGGCAACGTCCTCAACGACGATGCCATGGTCGCGCGCTTCCATGCCGACCCGATAATCCAGGCGACCGAGCTCCTCCTCCAGGAGCGCATGCCGCGCGACGTCCTCGTGGCCCGGCCTCGGGCCGAGGAGGTCAAGAGCGCGGCCGATGTGCGTGATCTCGTGCCGCCCGTCCTCCGGCGGTTCACGTCGCCCCACGACGTGACGCCGCGGACGCACCTGCTCTCGAACGGCCGCTACGCGGTCATGGTCACCGCGGCCGGGTCCGGTTACAGCCGCTGGGGGGACGTCGCCGTCACCCGCTGGCGGGAGGACGTGACCCGGGATACGTGGGGCAGCTACCTGTTCCTGCGCGACACACGGACGGGCGTCGTCTGGTCGGCCGCGCATCAGCCGAGCGGCGTGGAGGCGGACAGCTACGAGGTCCGCTACTCGGAGGAGCATGCTGAGTTCGCCCGGCGGGACGGCTCAATCGCGACCGGGATGACCGTGGTGGTGTCGGCCGAGCACGACGCCGAGATCCGCCGCGTGTCACTGACGAACCTCGGCTCGCACGCCCGCGAGATCGAGCTGACCTCATACGCCGAGATCGTCCTCGCCCCACAGGCGGCCGATGTCGCCCATCCCGCCTTCCAGAACCTGTTCGTGGAGACCGAGTTCGCGCCGGAGATTGGCGCCCTCCTGGCGACCCGCCGGCCGCGCTCGGCGGACGAGCGGCAGATCTGGGCGGCCCATGTCGCAGCGGTCGAGGAGCAGACCGGCGGCGTCATCCAGTACGAGACCGACCGGGCCCGCTTCCTCGGTCGTGGCCGGTCGATCCGCTCGCCCGTCTCGGTCATCGACGGACGTCCGTTGTCAAACACGGTCGGGGCGGTGCTGGATCCGATCTTCAGCCTCCGCTGCCGGGTCTCGCTGGCCCCGGGCGCCACCGCCCACGCGATCTTCTCAACCGTTGTCGCGGGGTCACGGGATGACGTCCTGGACCTGGCCGACAAGTACCGGGAATCGGCGACCTTCGAGCGAGCGGCGACCCTGGCCTGGACACAGGCCCAGGTCCAGCTCCATCACCTGGGCGTCGACGCCGACGAGGCGCACCTCTTCCAGCGCCTCGCCAACCGGATCCTTTACTCAGACCCGACCCTTCGGCCGTCGCCGACGCTGCTGGCCCGGAGCGACCGCGGTGCCCCGGGGCTGTGGGCATACGGCATTTCCGGCGACCTCCCCATCGTCCTGGTCCGGATCGACGAGGCCGAGGACATCGACATCGTCCGCCAGCTGCTCCGGGCCCACGAGTACTGGCGGCTGAAGCTGCTCGACGTCGATCTGGTGATCATCAACGAGCACGGGGTGTCGTACGCCCAGGACCTCCAGGAGACCCTCGAGACCCTCGTCCGGACGAGCCAGTCTCACCTCGCCCATGAGCGTCACGACGCGCACGGCGGCGTCCACATCCTGCGCGGCGACCACCTCTCGCCGGAGGACCGGACGCTGCTCCAGACCGCCGCCCGGGCCGTCCTCCTGAGCCGGCGGGGCAGCCTGGCAGACCAGGTGATTCGCCTGGAGAGGCCGGAACGGATCGCCCCGCCGCCCTCCGTGTCGCCATCCGGGTCCCCGAGCGACCACGCGCCGGCCGTCGCCTTCCGTCCGGACCTCGAGTTCTTCAACGGAATCGGTGGCTTCGCCGAGGGTGGACGGGAGTACGTCGTCGTCCTCGGTCCGGGGCAGTCGACCCCGGCCCCGTGGCTGAACGTGATCGCCAATCCGTCCTTCGGCTTCCAGGCCTCAGAATCCGGCTCCGGCTACACGTGGTCGGAGAACAGCCGCGAGAATCAGCTCACGCCGTGGTCGAACGACCCAGTCGGTGATGGCTCGGGGGAGGCCATCTACATCCGGGACGACGACAGCGGGGAGCTGTGGGGGCCTACGGCCCTCCCGATTCGGATCGACGACTCCACGTATATCGCACGCCACGGCCCCGGCTATAGCCGCTTCGAGCACGAGCACGATGGCATCGGCCTGGAACTCCTCCAGCTCGTGCCGCTCGACGACCCGGTCAAGATCTCCATCCTGGCGATCGCGAACCGGTCGGGCCGGACGAGACGCCTGTCCGTGACGGCCTACGCGGAGTGGGTCCTCGGCACGTCGCGGGGAGACGCGGCGCCCCACATCGTCACCGACCGCCAGCCGGCGACCGGGGCGCTCCTTGCCCGAAACCCGTGGAACACGGAATTCGGCGGGCGAGTCGCCTTCCTCGACCTGGGCGGCCACCAGACTGGCTGGACCGCCGATCGCACCGAGTTCCTGGGTCGCAACGGGGCCCCGAACCAGCCGGCGGGCCTCGACCGGGGGCACCGCCTGCAGGGCGCGGTCGGGGCCGGCATGGACCCATGCGCCGCCGTGCAGGTGACCGTCGAGCTCCCGCCCGGAGCCCGCACGGAGGTCAGGCTGCTGCTCGGCGAGGCGGACGATGCCGAGGCCGCTGCCGGCCTCATCGGGAAGTGGCGCGCCGCCGACCACGCGGCGACGCTGCGCGGCGTGCGGACCTGGTGGGACGACCTGCTCGGCACGGTTCAGGTGCGCACACCGGATCGATCGATGGACATCATGGTCAATAGCTGGCTGCTCTACCAGGCGCTTGCCTGCCGGCTCTGGGCCAGGGGGGGCTTCTACCAGGCCGGCGGCGCCTACGGCTTCCGAGACCAGCTCCAGGACGTCGCCGCACTCATCACGGCCCAACGCAAGCTGCCGCGCGAGCATCTCCTGCGAGCCGCGGCCAGGCAGTTCGTCGAGGGCGATGTCCAGCACTGGTGGCACCCGCCGTCCGGCCGCGGGGTGCGAACGTGGATCTCCGACGATCGACTCTGGCTGCCATACGCGGTAGACCGGTACGTCACCGTGACAGGGGACGCGGCAGTGCTCGACGAGGCCGTCCCCTTCATCGACGGGCCGGCGCTCCAGCCCGAGCAGACGGACCTGTACTTCCAGCCCGAACGCTCAGCCGAATCGGCCTCGCTGTTCGAGCACTGCGCCCGGGCCATCGATGTCAGCCTCGCGGTCGGCAGGCACGGGCTCCCGCTCATGGGCTCGGGCGACTGGAACGACGGCATGAACAGGGTCGGACACGAGGGTCGCGGTGAGAGCGTCTGGCTCGGCTGGTTCCTCCACGCCGTGATGGCCGCCTTCGTCCCGATCGCGGAGCAGCGCGGCGATCGGCGGCGGGCGGAGCGCTGGCGGGCCCACATGAAGTCGCTCCGGCGGGCCCTGGAGCGGGACGGCTGGGACGGCGACTGGTACCGGCGGGCCTTCTTCGACGACGGGACGCCCCTCGGGTCGGCGTCGAACGCCGAATGCCGGATCGACTCGATCGCCCAGTCGTGGAGCGTGCTCTCGGGTGCCACCGATCCGGTTCGCGCGGCCCGCGCGATGGCCGCCGTCGAGGAGTACCTCGTCCGTCGCGGGGACGGCCTCGTCCTGCTGTTCACGCCTCCGTTCGACCGCTCCACCGTCGACCCGGGCTACATCAAGGGCTACCTGCCAGGCATCCGGGAGAACGGCGGCCAGTACACCCACGGCGCGATCTGGTCGACCCTGGCCTTCGCCGCGCTCGGCGAGGGTGACAAGGCGGGTGAGCTGTTCTCCATCCTCAACCCGATCAACCACGCAAGCACGCGGGCCGGCGTCCACCGCTACAAGGTGGAGCCGTATGTCATGCCGGCCGACGTCTATGCTGAACCGCCGCACGTCGGCCGGGGTGGCTGGACGTGGTACACGGGGTCCGCCGGCTGGATGTACCAGGCGGCGGTTGAGGCGATCCTGGGATTCCGCCTCCGCGGGAAGACGCTCGTCGTCGACCCCTGCATCCCGCGGGCATGGCCCGGCTACGAGCTCGACTTCCGCTACCACGCCGCCCGCTACGAGATCATCGTCGAGAACCCGCAGGGAGTGAGCCGCGGCGTCGCCTCCACCGAGCTCGATGGCGTCGTGCTCGAGCCCGGGACGGCGGCGATCCCGCTGTCGCCCGAGGAAGGGACGCACCGGATCAGGATGGTCCTGGGCTGAAGGTCGGTGGCGTACGTGGCACCATCGCCGGGTCACGTCCGCCGCTCGGGCTCGGGAGGAGATCCATTGGGCGCCTTCGAGATCGGAATCGTGCTTCCCCTGGCGCAGTTCGGGCCCGACCGGGAGACGGCCCGCTGGGCCGACATCCGGGCCATGGCGATCCGCGCCGAAGAGATCGGCTTCGACACGATCTGGACACCGGATGAGCTCCTGTGGCAGACCGAGGACGGCCCGCCCCGTGGTGTCTGGGAGGGCGTCGCAATGGCCGGTGCCGTGGCGGCGGTGACCTCCAGGACGAGGGTCGGGACGTGGGTGCTGTCCGCCCTCCATCGCAACGCCGGGATCATCGCCAAGGCGGCCGAGACGCTCGACGAGATCAGCGGCGGGCGGTTCATCTTCGGCCTCGGCGCCGGTCACGTCTGGCCGGGCCAGGCCCACGCATTCGGACTGCCAGAGGACAACGTCTTCGCCCGCTTCGAGGAATCGCTCCAGGTCATCATCCCGCTCCTGCGCGGTGGTCACGCCGACTTCGAGGGGACGTGGCATGCCGCCCACGACCTGCCGCAGGCGCCTGTCGGCCCGCGCCCCAATGCGATCCCGATCCTCATCGGCGGCAACGGCCCGCGGGGCCAGCGCGCGGCGGCTCGCCACGCCGACATCTACAGCTGCTACGTGGAGGAGCGGGCTCACGTCGACGAGGTGGCACCGCGCCTCGTGGCACTCGACGCCATCTGCGCCGAGGTCGGCCGGGACCCGGCGACCATCGCGCGATCGGTCGGGGTCTCGGTCCATCCCCTCGAGCCGGCCGGCGTGCGGCCCGACGTGATCTCTGGCTCGGCCGAGGCGATTGCCGACGCCGTCCGCACATTCCGAGAGGCCGGGTTCACCCGGCTCGAGATGATGGTCGGTCCGGGGACGATGGCCGCGTTCGAGGCGCTGGCCCCCGTCGTCGAGCAGCTCCGGGCCGACTGACCCGCTACGGCAGCGACGGCGGGAGACGGTACACGTTCGCGCCGGCGACCCAGATTGCTCCGTCGGGCGCAACGGACACGGCGGTCAACCAGAGGCCACGCCACCAGTGGCGCCACCGCTGCCCATCGAACTGGGCGATCCCGTCTCCGACAGCGATCAGTGACCCGTCGGGGAGCAGCGCGAGCGCATGGACGTATTCCACACCCTCACCGCCGCCACGATGCACCCACTGCGCGCCCGCGAGCTCCATCACGTCGGCGCGTATCGAACCATTGGTGTTGAGCGTGTTGACCACCGCCCACAGGGACCCGTAGCGGTCGACCGTGATCGCCGCCGCATTGGCGTCCACGCCTGGCTGGTCCCCGGGCGACAGGGGTACGACGTCCCACGGCCCGCCGGCCGAGCGCCTCAGGGTGGTGCCCCAATCACGCTGGAGGAGCCAGATCGCGCCGTCAGCGGTCACCGCCAGCGTCGCCAGGCACGGGTCGCCCAGCGGCGGCGCAGGATGAAGGCTCGCTTCCCATGAGCTGCCGACCGGCAGGAGCATCACCAGCCGGTTCCCCGAGCGCGGTCCGGCGTAGTACACGACGCCGTCGCCACCGATGAAGACGGCGCCTCCACAGGGGGTGCCGTCATCGCCTGGTTCGGGCACCACCCCCGCGACCGTGTCGCCAAGGTTGATCCAGTCGCCATTACGGCGGACCAGCGGGCCGGAGGCGGTGGCCACCCAGAGCGCCCCGTCCGGGCCGACCACGACCTGTCCGACGGTCGACTCGACCGGCAGTTGCTGCCGCTGCCAGCTGTCGCCGTCGAAGTGGAAGAGCCCATCCTCCCGGGGACTGCCGGTCGGCCAATTGGCCGCCCAGATCTCGTTGCGCGACATCGCCGCAATCGCCGCCACAAAGCGGGTTGGGCTCGACGCGCGTGCGGGCCGCCCAGACTGCGTCGACATGTCCAGCCGCTGCCATGACCCGTCGGCCAACCGGTACAGCCCGGCCTCCGTCGCCGCGACCACGTAGCCCGGTCCGCTCAGGATCGTCGCCCCTGGCCAGTCGACGTCATCGGCGCCGGGCAGCCCGTCCTGGTCGGTGTAGGTGGTCGGCGTGGGCCCGTCCAACACCTGGATCCGAACGCCGCAAGCCTCGCAGTCCGACCGGACGAACCAGAGCCGGCCACCGTCGTCGACGGTGCTCAGCGACACGCCACTCGCGAGATCCGCCACGTCGTACCTCGTCCAGCTACCCGCCTGGAACCGCGCCAGCTGCCTCTCCATGACAACCCAGACGCTGCCGTCGCCAGCCGCGACCAGGGATGGGACCCAGGGTCCGATATCCACCAGTTCCGGCAGGTTCTCAGCGGTGAAGGTCGTCCAGGCCGAGCCGTCCCAGACGGAGATGCCCCGCGGGGTCCACTCGCCGTCCGCGCGCTGGTCCATGTTGGCCGTCCACACCTGACCCTCGGCGTCGACCGCGATGTTGACCGCGCCCCGGGTCGGGCGGCCCGGGGGATCGCTGGTCCAGACGCCGTCGGCCCAGCGGATCAGCCCGTACGTTCTCGTCGTTGCCCAGAGAACGCCGTCGGAGCCCTCGACGACGGTCCAAACCGACCCCGGCGATTCGATGACCGCGCGGAATCGTTCCCCATCGAACAAGCGGATCACACCCGGACTCGCCAGCCAGACCCCACCCTGCCGCGCTGGCGCGAGGACGGCCGTCGCGAACGCCGGATCGTCGGCGAGCGTCCACTCGCGGGTGAAACCGGTTTGCGGGTCCACGTTGGCGACTCCGCCCGCGCGGTTCGCCCAGATCGTGCCGTTCACGTCGGCCACGAGGCCGCCGAAGGCCGGGTCACCGATGCCGGCCACGAACACGCCGGTCGGGGAAAGCTCGGAGGTGGTCACGGGCGCGGCCATGGGCTCCAGGGTGGCCTCGGGCGTCGGCGCCGATGTCGGGCCAGGGGTGAGGCGGGGCGTAGCGGCCGAGACCGGACCGCTGGCGATCGGGGGCCGCGGCGACGCCTCGTCATTCCGCTCGCCGGCCAGGTTGCCCAGGATCCCGAGGCCTGCAACGAGCACGAACGCGGCGATCACCACGAAGGCTGAAACCCGCGAGCGATCAACGCCAATCGACGCTCGGAATGCCGTTTGCTTGTCCAGCGGATCCACGTGTAGCCCTCAGCAGGCGGTCGCGTCGGTGGCTCGGCGCGGTCCTGGTGGCCAGAGACGGTGCCGCGCGTCGTCGCCCCCCACGTCAGCGTCGAGTCTGGATGAGACGATCAAGGCTGCCTAAAGCCATCCGTCACGAAGTCACGGTCAAGCCTGGCAGGACTCGCCAGCCTCCTGCTCGCCGCCCCTGGATCCGTGGCGCGCCAGGCGGGCGCCGGGGGCCAGCAACGAACGACGCCACGGAGGCGGATGAGCGCGGCCCGGTCGGATCACGCCGAGGCTTCGATCGCCTCGAGCAGCAGCGACGCGGCCCGAACGCAGCCCTCCTTCGAGACGTCAAGGTGGGTCACCGCCCGGACGGTTCGAGGGCCGAACGCAAAGACTAGGACGCCCCGCTCCCTCGCCCGGGCCACGACGGTCGCGGCGTCAGGCCCGTCATCGGTGAGGCGAAAGACGAGGATGTTGGTCCGGACGGTCACCGGATCGAGGATCGCCCGTGCGCTTTCAGCCACCCGATCGGCGATGACCCTGGCGTTGGCATGATCCTCCACGAGCCGGCCGATGTTGTGATCGAGGGCGTAGAGCCCGGCGGCCGCGAAGATCCCCACCTGGCGCATCGCCCCGCCGCTCATCCGCCGGTAGCGAATCGCGGCCTCGATGTGGTCGAGAGAGCCGGCCAGGACCGAGCCGCCCGGAGCGCCGAGCCCCTTGGACAGGGCGATCGATACGAGGTCGAAGGGGGCGGCGAGGTCGGCCGGGCGCCTGGCGCCGGCAATTGCGGCGTTGAACAGCCGGGCGCCGTCGAGATACGACGCGACGCCCTGCTCGCGGGCGGCACTGCAGATGGCGGCAGCGTCGGCCGGCGGGAAGACGACGCCACCGGCTCGATTGTGGGTGTCCTCGACCTCGACGAGCGTCGTCGGCGGATAGAGCAGGTGGCCGCGTGGTTTGCGAGCGGCGAGGAAGTCGGCCGCGGTGAACACGCCCCCGGAACCCACCTCCGTGAACTGGACCCCGGCGTTCGCCGCCGCCGCTCCCGTCTCGTGCCACATCGCGTGGCTCTCCCGGCAGACGATGACGTCGTCGCCCGGACGGGTGAAGACGCGGAGCGCCACCTGGTTCGCCATCGTCCCCGTCGGGACCCAGAGCGCCGCTTCCTTGCCCAGCAGTTCGGCGACCCGCTCCTGGAGCCGGTTGACCGTCGGGTCCTCGCCGAACTGATCGTCGCCGACCTCGGCCGCGGCCATCGCCGCGCGCATCCCGGGGGATGGCCGCGTCACCGTGTCGGAGCGGAGGTCGATCTCGTCCACGGGCGGGATCGTACTGCCCTGGAGTCCGGCCACCCGTGTTCCGCTCGCGGCCGCCGTGCCGGACCGAGTCCAGTTGGAACGCGCGCCCGGAGGGCGTCGAGCGCGCACGAACTACACGTTCGGGCTGTGTCAGCCTGGCGTCTCGATGCCTGCTCGCGACGATCATCGCGGCGATCGCGGTCGCGCGGCACACGACGTCAGGAGATGTGAGTACTAGACTCGCGGCCTCGCTGGGCTGGAGGAGGAAGGGGTGAGCTCGCTCAAGACGGGGATTGCGACCGCCACCGCGGCGGAACAGACGGTCGACGCGGCGCGCTCCCCATACCCGCCCGGATGGCCGCACCTGCTCCTGAGGGCAGTGGAGCGCCTGCCCGGACCGACCTGGATCGTCAGCGTCGCCCTCGGCCTGATCGTCGCCCTGGTCACGCACCTGCCGGGGTGGTGGCGCGGCGACGCGCCGGTTGGCACGCTCGATCCGACGAGCTCCTACTGGGGCCTGCTCGCCGGGTCGTTGCTGTGGGTCCTCGGGTACCTCGAGCGCGTGGCATCGAGGGCGTTCGACGCCGTTCGACCGGCGCTCTCGCCATCCGTGGGTGACCCGGAACGGCTCCGCTACGAGCTGACGACAGCGCCCCGGATCCCGTCCCTCGCCGCTGCTCTCCTCGCGACCTTGCTCACGGTCGCGACGCTCGTCTCCGACCCGGCATCGTCGGACGTCGACCGTGTCCCGGGTCCCTTGTTCGTCGCGGTCCTGATGGCCCAGGCCTTCATGGTCTCTCTCCTCTTCGTCGTCCTCTACCAGCTCATCCGCCAGATGCGGCTGATCAGGCGGACCCTCGATCGCCATGTCGTGGTCGACATCTTCCGGCCCGGTCCGCTCCACGCCTTCCCGCGCCTCATGGCGACGTCCGGGGCCTCGCTCGTCCTTCTCGCGGCACCGTCGGTGGTGCCAACGGTCCAGACCGCGGGCGGCAACGTGCTGGCATGGGCGCCGTACGTACTGCTCCCACCGGTGATCGCCGTGATCGCCTTCATCGTCCCGCTGTACGGCACCCACCAGCGGCTCGCCGCCGAGAAGGAGCGACTTGCGGACGAGGCCGAGGAGCGCCTGAGGGGGCTGCTCCGGGAGATCAATCGCGACATCGACGCGCGGGACCTCGGCGGCCTGGACCCGCTCGACCGGGCGCTCGCCTCGGTGATGCGGCAGCGCGAGATCGTCGCGAAGCTCTCGACCTGGCCGTGGTCCGCCGGGACGGCTCGCGGGTTCGCCTCGGCGATCCTGCTGCCGCTCGGGCTCTACCTGGTGCAGCGGCTGCTGTCCCAGCTCGTCTGACGGGGGGATACTGGCGCGCCCGGAGGGCGTCGGGCGGGCAGGAACAACATGCCGTGCCGCCATTTCGCTACGATCGCCTGCCGGCATCCCCGGAGCGCGGCCGGATCGGGGTCCTGGCGGGAGGAGTGCCATGGCAGTCAAGGTCATCGTCGAGCTGAAGGCCAAACCAGGGCGACGAGACGAGTTGCGATCGCTCATCGAGCAGCTCGCCACCCGCGATCGACCGAGCGGCTACCACGGGAGCACGTAATACCAGTCGCTCGACGACCCCGACCTGCTCATCGACATCGCCGACTGGGACTCGCCAGAAGCACGGACGACGCATCTCGCGAAGGCCACGGCCGCGGGTGCCTATGGTCCGGTGCTCGGGCTGCTCGCGGGGCCCTTCCGGGCCACGGTCATCCGCCCGCTGTCCTGAGCCCTACGCCCACGCGGCGGAGGCCGTGGCGCGCCCGGAGGTCATGGCGCGCCCGGAGGGATTCGAACCCCCGACCCTGTGGTCCGAAGCCACATGCTCTGGTCCGCTGAGCTACGGGCGCTCCGTTCGGGCCATTCTCCCGTTCAACGAGACCATGTGACCCGACTGCGCAGGCGACAAGCCCTTGACCATGACGCTGCGAGAGCGTATAACCTCGGCTTCGGAACCCGCGGTTAGAAAGACACTCGCGATGGCCCGTGACTCGTCGACCGCCCACCTAGTGTCGTCGCCCGGCGACCTGGCCGTCAACGCCGCCAGTTTCCTTCGCCACATCCGGGCCGAGAACCTCTCGCCGGCGACGATCCTGACGTACATGCAGTCCGTCGCCCGCCTGGCCGAGTTCCTCGCGGCTAAGGGCATGCCGACCGACGTGGCCAACATCCGGCGCGAGCACCTGGAGGCGTTCCTCGAGGATCTCCTCGCCCGCTTCACCCCGGCCACGGCCCGCAACCGCTACAGCGGCCTCCGGGCGTTCTTCCGCTGGCTCGCCGACGAGGGCGAGATCTCCGAGTCGCCGATGACCCGGATGCGCCAGCCACGGCAGCCCGAGCGGCTCGCCCCGGTCCTGCCCGACGACGCCGTCCGGCGCCTTCTCGCCGCGGCTCGGGAAGGCGCCCGCGACGCGACGTTCAGCGACCGCCGCGACGCGGCCATCATCCGCCTCTTCCTCGCGACGGGGGCGAGGCTCGCGGAGCTCGCCGACCTCCGCTATGAGCCGGTGCACCCCGAGCGCCACGACGTCGGCGATCGGGTCATCCGGATCCGCCAGGGCAAGAACCGCCGCGAGCGCCTAAGCGACATCGGCCTCAAGGGCGACCGGGCGCTCGATCGCTACCTCCGGGCCCGGGCGAAGCACCCCCAGGCCGCGCTGCCCTGGCTGTGGCTCGGGCCGAAGGGCCGCCTGACCGCCACCGGCATCGCCCAGATGATCAAGCGCCGGGGCCGCGAGGCCGGCATCCCGAACCTCCACCCCCACCTGCTCCGCCACCAGGCCGCCCACGGCTACTTCGCGGCCGGCTACCTCGAGGCCGACGTCATGCAGCTCATGGGCTGGAAGTCGCGGGACATGCTTCGCCGCTACGCGGCCGGGGCAGCCCAGGACCGGGCCCTGGCGGCGGCCCGCCGCTTCAACCCGGCCGACGAGCTGTAGGCAAAGACGCTACTTAGGGCTCGGAGGCCCCCGAGCCACGGGGGCAACCACAACGCTGGGCGGATCTGGTGCCCGATCATCCCGTCGTGCTGTGCTTCATCGACAGGGAGATCGCGAAGCCCCTTTCCACTCCTCGGAAAGAAGGTGGCGCGGCCACATTCGGACGTCAGTTCCGAAGGACGATTCCTCCTGGGCTTGGCCATCCCACCGCCGTCGGACGGTGAGGCGGCTCGTTAGGTCCGCCTCCATCGCGGCACAGAGCGAAGCGAGTCGGGTTTAGAGGTGATGCCGCAGGGGCGGCGCGGACCGCCGAGCGGATCCGCACGTCCGTGACGTACGCCATCCCGCCGTCGGGCTGGATGCTGGTCGCGCGGATCCGGCGGGAGGGGTGCTTTCTGGGTCGTTCGCGCGGTGATTCGCGCCGGAGTCATGTTGACACCCCTCAGTTCGTGCGTATGCTCGCTCCGCAGGCTTCGCCAGGGGGATTCGCGACCATGCATAGTCAGCGCCGAGTATCACGCCTCGCTCCATTGATCGCGGTCGTGACGCTCCTGGTGGTCCCTGGGACGGTAGCCGCCGCCGATGGCGCGACCTTCTGCGTTCCCTTCACAGGTCAGAACGGCGCTGGCCAGATCGCCGTGTCGGCAGGCTGGGAGCGAGGCACACGAGCCACCATCGAGGGTCAACCCATCACGTCCTGCATCGACACTGGGCCCGGCTACAGGTCGGGCACATTCGAGTGGGTGTCCGTTGACGATGGCGCGCTTTCAGGCTCGAACATAGTCCAGGTTGGCTACGGACGATGCCTGCGGACGAACAACTCGGCCGACTATGGCTGGACCAACTGCAACGGGCAGCTGTATTGGTACTGGGCGTGGGGCAGCGACTGTGGCCCCGGAGACCCGACCGGGAGCGGCGGCATGAACGGCGCGATCCCCCTGCGGATCGGCGCTGCGCTTTCATCGCCACCACCCACGAAAGACATCTATGTCCTTCGCGAGAACGTCGGTGGCACCTACTACTACGACGCATACGTGGGCGGGGTGCTCCTCCAGGGGACCGACGCACTCGGGAATAATCGAGTGGCGCGCGTCGCGGCTAGTGCGATCTGCTGGGATTCCGACACGCCAACACGGGGACTCACGTGGTTCGGGGAGACGTTCAACGAGTCCGACTCGATGGGCGGGTGGAACGCCGCGGGCGTGGCGAACCACCTAGACTACACGCTGCTGCGCTATTCCATCAACACGGGGTGGCTGGTCCCGTTGCTCGGGCCGCCCAACAGCCACTGCAGTGAGTCCGATCCGACGATCTACACCTGCAAGGTCGTCGATAACCAACACATCTACCTCGACACAATCAGCAGGTAGGAGCGGATCCGTGATCAACCCAGCAAGGCTTCGTGACTTCTGGGTGCTGCCGGCGCTGCTGCTCGCTCTCGCAGCCTTGGCAGTCGTCGTACGAGGCGGATGGCCGGCCCCGGCCGCCCAGGAGGTCGCCGCCGGTGCCCAGGCATCAAGCGGACCGGCAACGGTCGCGCCGTCCCAGGAGGGGGACGATGGAGTTGCCGAGGCGCCCAGCCTCGACTCGCTGCCCCCGGACACCCGCGCGCAGCTCGATGCGCTCCCGGCCGGCACAGTCCTCGTCGCCTGCAGCTCTGCATTCGCCAAGTACCCCGAGGGCGTCACACCGAGCGTTTCCCTGCGCTGGCACCAGACCCACCCGGGTTGGCATCTACTGGAGCACGGCTATTGTGTCGACAACCCGGCGATGATCCGGACATTCGATCCACCGGTGATGGACGCCCCGTAAGATCCAACTTGTCCGATTTCCGAGCCTGCGCTAGATGTGACTCCCACCTGTCGTAGGGTCGAGCCCGACGAGATCCTCGAGGCCTTCCCGGCCGATTGAGGCCTCAGGGTCACCCCGCGGCGTGGATTCACGGAGTGATGTCGCGCCTCGGCGTCAGGCGGCCGCTGCGCACAATCGGCCTGCCCGGTCCATCGTCGCGACGCGGTCGCCGCCCGGTCGTCACTGTCGCCCACGGAGGCGCCACGGACGCGACCTCCGGCGCGACCGCCGCTGGCGGCGCCTCAACGGATGAACCGAGCGAGCGCTGGGATGGCGGCGAACACCCGCTCGTCGAGGCCCTCGAGTCCGTCCGGTCCGCCGAGGCAGCCGCGTGAGAGCAGCGGCCAGGGATCACCGCTCCAGTGCGCCGCGAGATCGACCGTCCGGACCTCCAGACCGCCAGGCGACGTCCAGATCGCCCGGAGCGGGTCCGCGGTGAGGGCCGACTCGGCAATGACCCAGACGTCGACCGGCGGACCGGGCCGGTCGGATCGGGTGATGAGGCGACCGACCGACGCCCCGCGCCGCGCCGAGTCGGCCACGATCCCGACGTGGATCGGTGGATCCTGCGACGAGCGCGAGAACGCCGAGCGGTAGCGGCGGATCTTCTCGGGCAGGATCGCCCCGCGCTCGGTCCCGAGGTCGCGCTCGATGAGCAGAACGATCGAACGTGTGCCGACTCGGATGACCGCGAGGGCGTCGGGTCGGAGCCAGCCACCGAACAGGCGGAGGCAGGCGCGCTCGGGGACCCAGGCTGCGAGGCCAGTCGCGGTCGCCGGCTCGGATGCCCGAAGGAAGGCCGCGAGGAGGTCGTGCGTGGCGAGACCGTGGATCACCGGCGAGACGACTTCGACGCCGCCGTCGAGGCGCGCCCGACCGTCCGGCCAGACCAGCCGCTCGAGCCCGGTCCGGGTCGTCTTCGTCAGGCTATAGGCGTAGCGGCCGCGCGGACGTTGCCGGTTGGCCGCCCAGGAGCCCGACACGAGGCCGTACTCCGCGAGCCGGGCGAGTCGGCGCTGGGCGATCCGGCGGTGGCCGTAGGCGAGCAGCGCCGCCAGCTCGGCGGTCATGACGTCGCCGACGAGGAGCCACAGCAGGACCGCCCGATCGCGCTCGGGCAGCGCCGTCCAGCCGGCGAGCCCTGGTGCCCCGCGGAGCGCCACCACCCGCGCCGGCGCCGTCACGGTCCACTCGGTCGGCGCCGCGCCACCCGGGTCCGTCGCGCACGCGCCGACAGGTAGGCGAGCCGGGTGAAGTGGGCCGACCGGGCATGGGCCGCCCGTCGCGCTCGCTCGGCAGGGGGCAACAAGCCGTCGGGGTCGACGAGCAGCTCGAACGAGGCGAGAAAGGCGAGCCGACCCGGCGCGGACGTCTGGCCCGAATCGTGGGTCGCGTGGAGCCGATAGGCGCCGATCCGGCCGCGGAGCGAGCGCTCCACCCGGCCGAGACCGCCGTCCCCGTCGGTCCGCCGCGCCGTGGTCACGCGCGTGCCTCGTCGGGCTCCTCGGCGCCGTCGTCGCCACCGAGCCGAGGCCAGGCGCTGGTGTCAACCGGCGTCCGCCAGCCCCACGGCGCGGGGTCAGCCGGGACCTCGCCGAGCATCTGCCGCGGATCGCCGTCGAGCGGAGCGACGATCGTGGCGCGGCAGGCCAGACCGAGACGTGAGCGTCTGACGTCGCCGTGACGACCGTGCGGCGCGCTTGTCAACCTCGCTCTACTTCCCAAATCCGGGCGACCTCAAGCTGGGGCCACGATCCCTCGATTTCGAGGGCGGCCCGATCTATGAACCTGCGGCGGCAGGCCGGGACCAGTCCGCACCGGACCGCGATCGCCGGTGCCGCCGCCGCGCAGGGACGGGACGTCCGCTCGATCGCCGGCCCCGGCCGACGAGCCACGGCGCGGACCTCGCCACTCGGTCGCCCGGTCCCCCGTCAGCGATCAGCCGGAGCAGTGGCTCCTGGCCTGATCGACGCGACGGGTGCGCTGCGCTGGCAGCGGACCCGCCGAGACGGTGATCGAGCGGTCGACCGGGAAGCCAGCCGCCTCATCCGACGCTAGCCCGTCGAACCGGCCGTGGGAACCGGGTTCGTGTGTATGATTCTGTGTATTCGCGGGCCATTCACGTCCTGATTGACACCCAGGACGACGTGTGCAAGGCTCCGATCGTGCTCAAGACGAAGCGGACCTACAACCTCAGCCGCCGGACGATCGAGACCGTCCAGGCGCTCGCCGAGCGCAACGTGGCGCCCACCCAGGATGCCCTCGTGGAGCTCGCAGTCGACGAGCTCGCCCGCCACGTCCTCGAGGCCGACGAGGCCGAGGCCTGGACGGCCGCGGCCGCTGATCCGGAGTTCGCCGCCGAGGCCGCCGAGCTCGAGGCCGTCTATGGCGATGCCGCCGCCGAGACGTGGCCCAGGCCGTAAGCCTGCCGCCGCTCCGCTGGGCGGTCGTCATCGTCGGGCTCGACCCGGTCGAGGGCCACGAGCAGGCCGGCGAGCGGCGAGCTCTCGTCGTGAGCTACGAGGCGTTCCATCGCTCCGGCTTGCTGACCGTCTGCCCGATCACCGCGGCGCGGGAGCGGCCCCGGTATCCGGGCGAGGTCGCCATCCCGGCCGGCGAGGCGGGGCAGACGAAGGCCGGGCTGATCCTGTGCGCACAGGTCCGGACGATCTCGGTTCGCCGGATCCGCGCGTCCGGCATCCTGCCCGACGGCGGGATCGCCTACGTCGCGGACCCGCGGATCCGGGCAGCGGTCCGCGCCGCCCTACGGCATCACCTCGGCTTGGACATCCCACCGCTGTCGGACGGTGCCGCGGCTCGTTGAGGCCGCCTCCATCGCGGGTTTGTGACCGTTGCAACAGCCGCCGTCGCAGGGCCAAACCCGCGGAGAGCTAAGCGAGTCGGGTGACATCGGCTCGAGGAGCTGGCGCTCGGCCATCTCGCGGGGGGGCAGCCGTGGATGATGCCGCGGATCGCCGCCGGCGCGGCGGCAGGCGGCACGTTGGTTGTCACCCGGTCTGGCCTTGCGGCTCAGCTACCGCCAGTTCGCGGACCGAATTCGGCCCCAGGCCTCAAGACAGAGTCGAGATAGGTTCCAACGTCCGCGGGCGACAATCGGAGCCGGCCATAGAGCCAACGGGTCAGCGAGAAGAGGCCGATGCCGATGACAACCCCCGTGAAGTTGAGGAGTGCGTCATTGATGTCGACTGTTCGATAGGCGAAACCGTATGCGAAATCGACGCACAACTGGATGAGCTCGATTAGGAATGCGAAGATGGCTCCGTAGACGAGGGACCGGCGAGCGGGCACTCGAAGGAAAGGCATTCCAAGTCCGAACGGAATCCCGAGAAGGAGGTTAAGGAACGCCTGCCTGAGCACCTCGCCGGACATGCCCAGGCCCTTCAGTGGAACGACGTTGATCCCATCCACAAGGTGCGTCTCTCGGCGCATCGCCTCGACGAAGTCGCTTTCAAGGATAAAGGGGAAGAACGTGACCGCGACTACGCCAGCGAGATAGAGGAGAAAGACCAGGAGGCACAGGATTCGCATCGCCGGGAACCCTCGTCGCCATGCGACCGTCAGCGCGGCCGCGAGCACGAGCAGGAAGACGGGCGAGGCCGTCTCGAACGTAACGATCACTGGACGGCCCCGCTTCTGCGAACGTGGATACCCTGAGCTACGGGGTTATCAAGTTCCCTTGACCGGACTCATTCCAGTCGTCATCTTCTGTTTTCCAGATTATGAGGTAGTAGCTACCGGACGAGATGGAGCCACAGTTCTTGGAGTACGACTTGCCTTGTCCGTTCGTGTAGGGCGTGAGGCTTGTCCCGCAGATCTTGGGGTCGAAGAACTCGTCCTTATAGACGTCGATGTGGACGGCGTACGGGTTCGGCACATGACCGGGGTCCGTAGAGATAACCCAGACCTGCCCCTGGTTTGTCAGGGTGCCAGCGGTCATCTGGTGGAACTGACCATTTGAGCTGCCGTTGACAACCCGATAGTACATTGTCCAGTTGTAGAAGGAGTTGTTCGCTAGAACGGGAGTGACAATTCCTAGGAACGCGAACGTTGCCAGGAGCACCCCGAATCCGCGCCTCTTCAGCCTCACCGCGACCTCTAGACCCGAGCAGTTTCGCGCGCTGTGGGCATCCTACTACTCTCGGCTGATCGGCGGTTGAGCGCTGTGACCGGTCGCCGAGGGGGAGCCCGTCGCGGTCGTCGGGCCATCGGGATCCGGGAAGTCGACCCTGCTCCACGTGATCGGCGCCATGGACACGCCAGACGCAGGCAGCGTGATAGTGGGCGGCAGCGAGGTAACGGCGCTCAGCCGCGGCCAGCAGGCTGCCTATCGGCGGACGATCGGGTTCGTCTTCCAGCGCTTCCACCTGCTGCCCGCGCTGAGCGTCCGGGACAACGTGGCCGCGCCGGTGCTTCCGTACCGCACGCCCTACGACAAGTTCGCGCGGGCGGACGAGTTGCTCAACGCCGTCGGCCTCGGCGACCGGGGCAACTCGCTGCCGTCGCGATTATCTGGTGGTGAGCAGCAGCGGGTGGCGATCGCGCGCGCGCTGATCAACGCCCCAGGTCTGCTGCTCGCCGACGAGCCCACTGGCAACCTCGACTCGGTCACCGGGGCCGGGATCGTGGGCCTCATCCTCGACCTTCGTCGCGACCGCGAGATGACTGTCCTCGTCGCGACCCATGACCCGCTGGTGGCCGGCCGTTGCGACCGGGTGATCAGGCTCCGGGACGGCAGGGTTGTTGAGCGGGTGCAGTCATAGGGCCAGCCCCTGGGGTCGGGATCGAGAGTAGATAACTCGGACCGAACTGGTTCGTGGCTCACGCCCAGTGCCATGGCGCTAAGCCGGATCTGGTCCGAAGCCACATGCTCTGGTCCGCTGAGCTACGGGCGCGCGGAGCGATAGGGTAGCAGCCGAGCCGGCGCGCCCCGTAACAGGCGGGACCCGTACCACGCGGCCAGACTTGCTCATATCGTCGCCCGGGGACGACCAGGCAGTGATCCGCTGCCCCGGCGACCACGTGCCCGGGCCAGTGCGCCTCGACCGTGCGAGCCAACCGCGCTCAGACCGGCGGGGTGTTTCGGTCCGGAAGCCCTTGCCGGGAGGCGAGATCTGGTGTAATCGTCTCTCGAAGCCGGAATGCGCAACTCCCGGCGGGTGGCGCCGGGGCGGGGAGGGCAGCGACGATGGCGACGGGCAGCGGCACGAAGGCGGACCCGTGGGAGCTCAAGACGGCACCCGGGACGTCCGACTATCAGATGTGGCGCGACGAGGCGGCCGACCCGCCGGCGCTTGTCTGCCAGGTTGGCTCGACCCAGCTCAAGTACCACCTCAGGGCGATCGACGACCTCCACGCCATGCTCATGGCCCACGGCGACTGGATGGATCTCGGCGCCGCCGATGAGCAGAAGGACGCGAAGCGGGGAACGGTCGAGGCGTGGGCCCGTGCGGCCGACAACCCGGTGGGAGGCTGGTACGGCCTCCGGAAGGGATACCGCGGGCGGTTCGGGATGTACCTCCCGCCGCTCCTCGAGGCCCTCGGCCTGGCCGAGCTGACCCACGACGCGAAGAGCAACCGGATGCGGGCCCGCTGATCGGCGCCTGCCGGACGCTCGAAGGGCGCCGGTGGGCCCGGGTGACAGCCACGCGATCCTGCGCTACGGTGTCGCCATGCCGGTACGCGTCGGGGGGTCCCGCCGGCTCCCCGTCATCCTCGTCGCCGCCCTCGGCCTCGCCCTGATGGCGCCCGTCGGCGTCCTCGGACGCAGCACAGCGCTCGGGGATACGACCCACTCGGCCGGGGCCGGGGCCGGATTCACCCTCGACCTCTCGAAGTCCGGCGATTTCGTCGCCCAGGTCAACTTCGTCCAGTGCGTCGGCGCGAGCATGCAGATGATGCTCAACATCATCCGGGCCGAGGACGACCGGACAAAGACCACCCAGGCCGAGCTCCAGGTCCTCGCCCGCTCCCTCAGCGGGCAGCGCCCCGACGGCCGCCAGCGCAAGGGCGCAAGCGCCCGCGGCTGGACGGCCGGGCTCAACGTCCTCGGCGCTGGGCCGTACCGAACCGTCGCCTCAACCGACATCCAGGGCGCCATGAAGGTTGCCGCGACCGCCATGCGGGAGACGAACCGTCCCATCGGGTTGCTCGTCTGGCGCGGTCGCCACGCCTGGGTCATGGCCGGCTTCACGGCGACCGCCGACCCGCGCCTGACCGACGACTTCGAGGTCACCGGTGTCATCATCCTGGACCCTCTTTACCCGTACGGCTCC
>Ga0209341_10001289_pt1 | contig 25019 bp, 19 predicted proteins | sample RifCSP13_2_FD_184020 | JGI IMG/M metagenome (GOLD analysis project Ga0209341, IMG submission 184020) | Soil microbial communities from Rifle, Colorado - Rifle CSP2_sed 13_2 (SPAdes) (version 2) | ecosystem: Environmental > Terrestrial > Deep subsurface > Rock core/Sediment | place: Rifle... | reverse complement strand
GTTCCTGCACGACGGCACCGGCGACGCCGATTGCCGCGGGCCCGGCCTGCAGATTGCCGAGCAGGAACAGCGCGAGGTACGCGAGATGGGCGACGAGGAACGCCACGAGGCCGGCCACGAACTGGCCGGGCGGGAGGAGCAGCCAGTCGCCGGCCAGCGACGACGCGAGCGCCACGATGAGCAACCACCGGACCGGCGAGACACCCGGGCCGGCGAGCAGCACCGCGACGAAGAGGCAGAAGATGACGCCGGGCTTGGCGATCCCCTCGAACAACCGGTCCTCGCGCGCGACGGCGATCCAGTCGGCCGCCGCGACGAAGCCGGCCGCGATGAGCGCGGCGACGACTGGGCCCGTCACGATCCGCCGCCTCCGCTGGACGGCTCGAGGCCCTCGAGCACGCGATCGACGAGGTCGCCCAGCGGGCGATCCCGAACCGCCTCGAGCGGCACCCACTCGAAGACATCGGTCGACCCGTCGACCTCGACCCGCTCCGCGCCGCCGGTGACCCGCATCGGGTAGACGAACCGAAGCTGGTGGTAGCGGACGTCGCCGGACGGTTGCTCCCAGATCCCAGAATCCGAGCGGATCGCGCCCGGCCCCGTGATCTCGGCGACGAGCCCGGTCTCCTCCTCGACCTCGCGGACCGCCGCGGCCTCGGGCGGCTCGCCGAAGTCGAGTCCTCCGCCGGGAAGCATCCAGAGACCCGCGCCGATGCTGCCCGGCGAGATGTGGCAGAGAAGGATCCGCCCGTCCCGGACGATGACCCCGTAGGCGGCGAGGCGGCTGACCCGGCGGCCGTCGGGATCGGCGTCCGGCCGCGGGAGCTCGCCCGAGCTGGGAGGGAGGCCCCCTTCGCGGAGCACGGAATCGTCGGGCATCCCGGGTATGATGCCCGACGTGACGAGCGAGTCGACCAAGCTCCGCCCCTGGACGGGCGATCGGGCCCCGGCCAGCTGGGGCCTCGGCGACGGGCAGGCGATCCCGTGGGAGTACGCCCCGGCCCCCGAGTCGCGAGAGATCGTCAGGCTCAAGGAGCGCTACGGCCTCTTCATCGACGGCCGCGAGGTCCAGGCCTCCGACGGCGCCGTCTTCCCGACCGTCAACCCGGCGACCGAGGACAAGCTGGCCGATGTCGCCCGGGCCACGCCCGCCGACGTCGATCGCGCCATCCGGGCCGCCGGCCGGGCCCAGAAGCGGCGCTGGGGCAGCCTGCCCGGCCGGGAGCGGGCCAAGTACCTCTTCCGGATCGCCCGCCTCCTCCAGGAGCGGAGCCGCGAGTTCGCCGTCCTCGAGACGATGGACTCAGGCAAGCCGATCAAGGAGAGCCGCGACGTCGACGTGCCGCTCGCCGCGGCCCATTTCTGGTACTACGCCGGCTGGGCCGACAAGCTCGAGTACGCCTTCCCGGGCCGCGTCGCCCGGCCGCTCGGCGTGGCCGCCCAGGTCATCCCCTGGAACTTCCCGCTGCTCATGCTCAGCTGGAAGATCGCGCCGGCCCTCGCGGCCGGCAACACCGTCGTCCTGAAGCCGGCCTCCACGACCCCGCTCTCAGCGCTCCTCTTCGCCGATGTCTGCCGCCAGGCGGACCTGCCGCCGGGGGTCGTGAACATCGTCCCGGGGCCGGCCCAGATCGGGATGCACCTCGTCTCGAGCCCAAGCGTCCAGAAGGTCGCCTTCACCGGCTCCACCGAGGTCGGCAAGCTCATCCACAAGGCCACCGCCGGCACCGACAAGGCGATCACCCTGGAGCTCGGCGGCAAGGCCGCCAATATCGTCTTCGAGGACGCCGCGCTCGACCAGGCGGTCGAGGGCATCGTCAACGGCATCTACTTCAACCAGGGCGAGGTCTGCTGCGCCGGATCGCGCCTGCTGGCCCAGGAATCGATCGTCGAGCCGCTCGTCGAGAAGCTCAAGGACCGCCTCGCGACGATGCGGGTCGGCGATCCCCTCGACAAGAACACCGACGTCGGGGCGATCAACTCGCGCCAGCAGCTCGAGAAGATCACCGAGCTCGTCGAGGCCGGCGTGGCTGAGGGCGCCGACATCTACCAGCCGCCGTGCGACCTCCCGGACCGCGGCTGGTTCTTCCGCCCGACGCTCTTCACGAACGTCGCCCAGAGCCACCGGATCGCAAAGGAGGAGATCTTCGGGCCGGTGCTGTCCGTGCTGACGTTCCGGACGCCGGACGAGGCGATCGAGAAGGCCAACAACACGCCATACGGCCTGTCGGCCGGGGTCTGGACCGAGAAGGGCAGCCGGATCCTGGCGATGGTCCGGCGCCTCAAGGCCGGCGTCGTCTGGGCCAACACGTTCAACCGCTTCGACCCCACGTCGCCGTTCGGCGGCTACAAGGAATCGGGCTTCGGCCGCGAGGGCGGCATGCACGGCCTCCACGCCTACGTCCGCCTCGAGGACCGCTGATGGCGACGAACGGGCGCACGCCCGCCCGCGCCGGACGGGCTCGAGCCGTGGCCAGGCCGGTCGCGCCGGCGCCGCGCATCGAGGTCCGGAAGACCTACAAGCTCTACATCGGTGGCGCCTTCCCGCGCACCGAGAGCGGCCGCACGTACCTCGTCTCCGCGGCCGACGGGGCGCCCGTCGCGAACGCCTGCCGCGGCTCCCGGAAGGACCTCCGAGACGCGGTCCGGGCCGCCCGCAAGGCATTCCCCGGCTGGGCCGACCGGACCGCGATGAACCGCGGCCAGGTCCTCTACCGCGTGGCCGAGCTCATGGAGGGTCGGCGCGACCAGTTCGTCGCCGAGGTCGCCCAGGCCGAGGGGCTCCGCGCGGACCGCGCCCGAGCCGTCGTGGACCGTGCCATCGACCGCTGGGTCTGGTACGCGGGCTGGGCCGACAAGATCGCCCAGGTCCTGGGCTCGTCCAACCCCGTCGCCGCCGACTACTTCAACTTCACGATCCCCGAGCCGACCGGCGTCGTGGGGATCGTGGCCCCCGAGACCTCGTCGCTCCTCGGGCTGGTCTCGCGCCTGGCGCCGCCCGTCGTGGCCGGCAACGCGGTCGTCGTCCTGGCCTCGGAGGCGCGGCCCCTGCCGGCGATCACGCTGACCGAGGTCCTCGCCACGTCCGACGTGCCGGGCGGTGTCGTCAACGTCATCACCGGCCTCAGGCAGGAGCTCGTGCCGGTCCTCGCCGGCCACGTCGACGTCGACACGATCGACGTCTGGGGCGTCGACGACGCGGCCCGACGCGAGACCGAGCTCCTCGCGACGGACAACGTCAAGCGGATCGTCCGCCGGCCCGCCGGCGTCAGCGATGCCCGCTTCGACTGGCTCGACGACCGGGCCGCCGAGCGGCCCGAGTGGATCGCCGCCTACCTGGAGATGAAGACCGTCTGGCACCCGATCGGGGTCTGACCGCCGATCGCTGCGCCCGGCCCGGACCTCCTCGCCCATTCGGGCTACCGTATCGGGCATCCAAGAAGGAGGGCCGATGCCGCCGATCATCCAGGCCGAGCGCCTGACGAAGCGCTACGGGATCCACCGGGGGATCACCGAGGTCGACCTCGAGGTCCGCGAGGGCGAGGTCTTCGGCTTCCTGGGCCCGAACGGGGCCGGCAAGACGACCACGATCCGGATCCTGCTCGACCTCATCCGTCCGACCTCGGGCACGGCCCGCGTCTTCGGCGTCCTCTCGTCGGGCGACCCGGTCGCGATCCATCGCCGGATCGGCTACCTGCCGGGCGAGTTCACCCTCTACGACCGGCTGACCGGGAGCGAGACGATCGAGTACTTCGCGAACCTCCGCGGCGGCCTCGACAGGGCCTACAGCAAGAGGCTCATCGAGCGGCTCGACCTGGACCCGTCGCGCCGCTTCAGCGAGTACTCGAAGGGCAATAAGCAGAAGGTCGGCCTCATCTGCGCCCTCCAGCACCGGCCCGACCTGCTCATCCTCGACGAGCCGACGGCCGGACTCGACCCACTCGTCCAGCAGACGTTCAACGAGATCCTGTTCGAGGCGAAGGAGGAGGGCCGGACGACGTTCCTGTCGTCCCACATCATCAGCGAGGTCGAGCGGACCTGCGATCGCGTGGCGATCATCCGGGCGGGCCGGATCGTCCGGCTCGACACCGTCGGGGCCCTCCGCGAGATGGCGGCCCACGAGGTCGAGCTGCGGTTCGGCGAGGCGGTCCCGATGGCGCTCTTCGCCGACGTGCCGGGGGTGACCAACCTCGTCCAGGAGGGCCGCATGGTCCGGATGCTCGTGACCGGCCCGATCGCCCCGGTCGTCCGACTGGCCGCGCAGCGCGACCTCGTCGACTTCGTCAGCCGCGAGCCGACGCTCGAGGAGGTCTTCCTGGCCGAGTACGAGACGAGCGGCCGGGCGGCCGCGTCCGCGTCGCCGGTCGAGCCGGCCGCGGGCCTCTGAGCGCGGATCGGATCCGTGTCCGCGACCGTCACGACCGCACCTTCGGGCGCCACCATCCACCGGCCCTCGACCCGGGCCCGTCTCATGGGCCTGGGCTCGGTCTTCGGCAAGGCCGTTCGCGACAGCCGAGGGACGGCGCTCGCCCTCGGGATCCTCTTTGCCGTCATCGTCGTCCTGACGACGAGCCAGATCGTCGCCGAGTTCGACACCGCGGCGAAGCGGGCGCTCATGGCCGCCCAGCTGTCGGCCCTGCCGGCCGTCTTCCAGGGCATGCTCGGCGAGCCGATCGGGATCGAGCGGCTCGGCGGCTTCATCTCCTGGCGGATCCTCAACATCCTGCCGGTCATGTACGGCATCTGGTCGATCGTGGCCCTCTCGGGGACGCTCGCCGGCGAGCTGGCGCGGGGGAGCCTCGACGTCGTGGCCTCGACGCCGGTGGCCCGCCGGCGCCTGGCCCTCGAGAAGGTCGGCGCGTACCTCGTCGCCGTGGCGGTGACGATCCTGATCCTCGGCGTCTGGACCTACGTCGCCGCGAACGCCTTCGCGAGCCTGCCCGGGGACGAGGTCTCGGCGGGCGCCGTCGCCGGCCACATGGTCCTCCTCTACCTGATGGTCCTGGCACCCGGGGCCGCGGCCTTCGCGGTGGCCCCCTTCCTCGGCCGCGGCGGCGCGGTCGGGGTCGGGGCGCTCGTCCTGTTCGGCGGCTTCGTCGTCTCCTCGTACGCCTCGACGGTGTCCGTCTTCCGATCGGTCGAGGGCGCCTCGTACTTCCACATGACCGCGGCCCATCGACCCCTCGCGGGCGCCTGGGACTGGCCGTCGGTCGGTCTGTTGGCGGCGATCGTCGGAGCGCTTCTCCTCGTCGGCATCGAGGTCTTCGCCCGGCGCGACCTCCTCGTCCCGAGCGGGAATCGGCTCCCGGTGCCGAGGGTCCGACTGTGGGTCCTGGGGCCGTTCAGCCGGGGTCTGGGGGAGCGGTTCCCGGCGGCCCTCTCGTGGGGCGCGCTGCTCGGACTCTTCGGCCTCGTCATCGGCTCGTCGTCGGACGAGTTCGTGGCCGCGATCGCGCAGATTCCCCAGATGGTCGAGATGGTCCAGCGGATATTCCCCGACGCGGACATCCTCTCGACCGGCGGGTTCCTGCAGCTCGCCTTCTTCCAGGAGGGGATCATCATCCTCGGCCTGGCGGCCGCGTTCTTTGTCGGTGGCTGGGCCTCGGACGAGGGCGAGCGCCGCCTCGAGGTGGTCCTGGGCACGCCGATCGGACGAGCGGCCTGGGCGCTCCGGAGCGCGGCCTCCGTGCAGGCGGCCATCGCCATCACGGTCGCGGTCCTCGCCGTCGCCCTTGCCGCCGGGACGATGATCCAGGGCGACGACCCGCTCCGGCCCGTCATCGGCGTCGCGGTCCTGGGCCTGTACGGGATGGCCCTGGCCGGGATCGGGCTCGCCGTGGGTGGCCTCGTCCGGCCGTCGCTGGCCGGGCCGGTCACGCTCATCCTCGGCCTCGGCTTCTATCTCTGGGACCTCGTCGGGACGATCCTCGAGTGGCCGTCGGAGATCCTCGACATCGCCCTCAACCGGCACCTCGGGCGGCCGATGATCGGCGAGTACGACGAGGCCGGGATGCTCCTCCTGGGAGCGATCGCCGTCGGCGGCGTGATCCTCTGTGCCGCCGGCATGCGCCGGCGCGACATCGGTCGCTGAGGGTCGCTCGCCTCGGTCGCCGCCGCGGCTAGACTGCCGCGGTGCCGGTCCTCGCCCTCGTCCTCGTCATCGTCGCGGCCGTCCTCCATGCCGCCTGGAACGTCCTCCTCAAGACCTCGGGCGACCCGCTCCGGACGGCCGTCCGGCTCCAGGCGATCGGCACCGCGGTCCTCGTGCCGTTGGCGGTCGTCGCCTGGTTCCTGAACGGCCGACCGCCCATCGAACCGGCGGGACTCGCGCTCGCTCTCGGTTCGGGCGTCCTGGAAGCCGCCTACTTCCTGTGCCTCTCGGCGGCCTATGCCCGGGGTGACCTGTCGCTCGTCTATCCGATCGCGCGGGGGACCGCGCCGCTGCTGGCGATCGGGATCGGGGTCCTCGTGCTCGGGGAGACGCTCGGTCTGCCGGCATCGATCGGGGTCGGCTGCCTCGTCGCCGGGATCCTGCTCGTCGCCCGGCCGTGGCGAGCGCTGCAGGCCGCCGGCCGGCAGCATCGAGGGGCGATCGGGTTCGCCCTCGCGACCGGCGCCTCCATCGCCGCCTATTCGGCGGTCGATCGAGTGGGCGTCCGGCTCGTGGCCCCGTGGCTGTACGGCGCCGCGCTCGCCATCTTCGCGACCGCGATCCTCGCGGCGGTGGTCGTCGTCGGCCGCCGGACGGGCGTTCTCTCGACGCCCGAGCCGAACGGTCGGCCGACCTCCGCCTGGCGGGACGGCACGGCTGGCGTCCTGTCCCTGACCGCCTACCTGCTGATCCTGTTCGCGTACTCGCTCGCGCCGCTGGCGGCGGTCGCGCCGCTCCGCGAATCGGGGATCGTCATCGCCGCGGCCTGGGGCGCCGCCCGGCTCGGGGAATCGAGCGGCCGGCGCGAAGCGATGACCCGGATCGCGGCGGCGGCGCTCGTCGTGCTCGGGGCGGTGCTCCTCGGCGTCGCCGGCTGACGGCCGGGGTCGACGCCCGAGGCGCGGCGAGCTCCCCTCCTGACCGTTAGCGGACCAGCGCGCCCGCGGCTCGCAGCCGCTCCTCGAGCTCGACGACCTCGGCGCTGAGATCCCGCACCCGGTGGGACATCGTCTCGATCATGCGGAACGCCAGCGACGGGTCCTCGTTGATCCGCCTCAGGAAGTTGCGCTTGTCGAGGGTCAGGATCCTGGCCGTGCCCCTGGCCCGGATTGTCGCCGACCTTGGCCGGTGCTCGAAGATCGCCATCTCGCCGAGGATCTCGTTGCGACCGGCCGAGCGGAGGACGGTCTCGTGGCCGTCGTGCTCGGCGACGATCTCGACCTCGCCGTCCTGGACGACATACATGCAGTCGCCGACGTCGCCCTGGCGCGCCACCGTCTCGCCATCGGCATAGATGCGGCCGAGGACCGCCGTTCCGTCCACCGTCAGCCTCCCGTGCTCCGTTCGTGCAACGTCGACGCCGTGCGCCCGACGAGGGCGCCCGGCATGGCCAGCAGGCCTCGCCACAGCAGGGCCGGGTGGACCATCCTGGTGAAGATGTCGCCGTACGGCGCCGACCCCGAGAACATGTCCCACAGGATCGAGCTCAGACGCGGACGACGACCCCGGACCTGCTCCTCGATCGTGATCGCGAGGATGGCCCGCCGCAGGATTCGCAGGCGCTGGGCCAGCCTGGTCAGCCGGAAGGCGACCTCGCCGATCCGGTTGTCGCCTCGGATCGAACGGCAGACCGGCATGAAGTATCGCCCGAAGGCGGCCTCCGACACGCCCTCGAAGAGGGCCGTGCGCGCGGCGGCCTTGGCCGTCCGGTAGGCCGCCCCGATGCCGTCCTTGTAGAGGCGGGTCACGCCGCTGTCGCCAATGAACACGACCCGGTCCGCGTACGGCTTCTCGACGCCCCGGACGTTGATGTGGGGGATGCACTGGCACGACCGGGCCTCGGGCTCCCAGCCCGGCGGCATGACGGCCCGCACCTCCTTCGAGGTGGCGAAGGCGTCGCCGAGGGCGTTGTCGATCTCCTCCCCGAGCAGGCACATCGTGACGTAGTCGCCCTTGGGGATGAGGGCGGCGAACTCGAGGCGCGGGATGTTGAGGAGAAAGACGTGCATCGAGGTCCCCAGCGAGGTCCGGATCGCCTCGGCCCCGACGTGGTACTCGCGAATGAGCGTCTTCGTCAGGCTTGGTCGCCGGTAGCCGATGCCGAGCCCCTCGAGGGCCTTCAGGAGAGCGAGGTGTGTTCGCCGGTCGACGACGGCGAGGTCGTAGCGCCGCGGCTCCTGGCCGTGAACTCGGATGCTCGGCCGTCCGTCGACGAGGCCGACCTCCTCGACCCGCGAGCCGATGAGGTTCGCCCCGACGCCCAGGGCCCTCGCGAGGAGGTGGCCGTCGAATGATTCCCAGCGCGGCTCGGTCACGTCGCGCGGGCCACCCCCCCGGTGAACCGCCCCGATTCGGGCCTCCGCGTGCGGCGTCGAGATCCTGACGCTGCCGACGTCGGTGTGGAGCATGTAGGAGTCGATGCCGCGCTGGATCACCTCGCCCGAGAGGAAGACGCCGTCGGCGGCGAGGTTCTGGACGAGAGTCTCCGAGACGATCCCGCCGCACATGTTGCAGCCGGTCGGGCCCGGCTGGGCGAACGTCCGCGGCTCGTAGATGTCGAGCTCGAGCCGGACGTCGACGCGGGCGGCCATGTCGAGCAGGAAGTAGGCGAAGAACGAGCCCGCGGGGCCGCCGCCGAGGACGGCGATCCGCGACCCGTCCACGAGGACAGCATCGTCCGCGGCCACGCTCGTCCCGTCGCTCGCCCCCGCGTTCGATTCGCCCCGTCGCGCGATCACACCGCCTCCCCGCCGTGTCCGCGAATCCGATCCGGATCGTCGGCGCGCCGTCAGCAATGGGCTAGGGGCATAGGTCACGAAGTGGCCGGCCACGCGGGAGGAGTCGTGGGAGGCGGGCCGACGGGCCTCGCGCTGCCTCCGACGCTCGGTCAGCCGGCCTCCGTCGCCGGCGGCGTGCGCCCGAAGATCCGACGCTGGCCGAACTTGCTGTTGACGAGGGCCACGCCGCCGATGATCAGCGCAGTCCCGACGAGGACGCCGGCATCCACGACCTCGTCGAGGACGAGCGCGCCGGCGACGATGCCGACGATCGGCAGGAGGTATGCGACGAGCGAGGTCCGGGTCGCGCCCCACGACTGGAGCAGCCTGAAGAACACGAGGTAGGCCACGCCCGAGCCGAGGAGCCCGAGCCAGACGATCGCGAACAGCGACCGCTCCGTCCACTCGACCTCGAACGGGCGCTCGGTCGCGAGGGCGATGACGCTCGTGATGACGAAGGCGAAGGCGACCTGGAAGAGGGCCGGGATCATCGGCCGCAGGCCGCGGACATTCCGCCGGGCGTAGACCGCGCCGATGGCATAGGAGACCGCGGAACCGATCAGCGCCAGCTGCCCGCCGAGGGAGCTCTCGACGCCGCTCGCGCTGAGGCTCCGGGCAACGAGGAGGATCACACCGGCGTAGCCCACGATGAGGCCGAACAGGCGGTTGACGGTGATCGGCTCGTCGTGGAGGAAGAGGGCCGCGATGACGATCACGAACAGCGGGACCGCCCCGTTGAGGATCGCCGCGAGCGCCGAATCGACCGACTGCTCGGCGCTCGTGATGAGCGCGAATGGCAGGGCGATGTTGACGACCGACATGACGAGGAGGTGGCCGTACATCTTCGGCTCGCGCGGCAGCCGCTCGCGGGCGACGGCGACGACGAGGGCGAGGAAGGCGAGCCCGATCCCCAGCCGGAAGGCGACGAGGGTAAACGTCGGCAACGTCTCGATGCCGATCTTGATGAAGAGGTAGGACGAGCCCCACATCAGCCCGAGGGCGATGAAGAGGGCCCAGTTGAGCCGGGCGGCGGGGGACGTCATCCGCGGATGATAGGTGATTGGCCTATCGAGGTGGGCCAAACGGCGGCGGCGCGGCGGCGCGGCTACCATCCCGGGATGCCGGCCATCCGGGCCCTGTTCCTGCTGGTGGGGGCGATCATCGGGATCGTCTACCCGTTCATCCCCGCCATCCTCGCCGGCCGGGGCTTCGATCCGGCCGGGGTCGGCCTCGTGACGGCCATCTCGGCCGTCGCCTTCACCCTCGCGGTCGCAGTCTGGGGTCACCTCGGTGACGTCGTCCTTGGCCGGGTGGCGGCCCTCCGCATCGGTGTTGCCGGCTCCGCTGTCGCGATCCTCGTCCTCCTCCTCGACGTGCCGCCGCCCATCGTCGGCCTCCTCGTCGTGATCTTCATCGGCTTCGAGTCGTCGTTCGCCCCGCTGTCCGACGCGCTCGCCGTCAACGCGCTCGCCGGCTCGCCCGCCGCCTATCCCCGGATCCGGCTCCTGGCCAGCCTCGGGTTCGCGATCGCCTCGATCGCAGCCGGTCGCCTGTACGACGAGGTCGGCTTCGCCCCGGCATCCGTCCTCTGGGCCGCCGCGGCCGTGGCGATCGGGGTGACCCTGCGCTGGGTGCCTGATATCGGTCGATTCGAGGAGGCGGGGGTGCCGGTCGTCGGCGGCCCCGCGGGCGCGGCGGCCCGATTGAGCTCGCCCCTGGGCCAGCCGGGTGTCGTGCGGCCCGGCTCGCCCCTGCGCCGGCTGGCGGGCGGCGGCTCGTTCGGGATCGTCGTGCGATCCCAGCCGCGCCTGCCGAGCGTGCTCCTGGGCATCGGGCTGGTCCAGGTCGGCGTGGTGTCAGGGTTCACGTTCCTGTCGCTGCGGCTCATCGACCTCGGCGGCGGCCCGACCGAGATCGCGCTCGCTGCCGGCGTGTCGGCGATCGCCGAGATCCCCACGATCTGGCTGATCCCCCGGGTCATCGGGCGCGTCGGTCTCCGGGCGCTGCTCGTCGGCGGGATCCTCCTGTACGGGCTCGTCATGCTGACCTGGGCCGGGCTTGCCGATCCGGCGCTCATCGTCGGCACGCGGGTCGTGTCCGGGGTGGCCTTCGCCGGGATCTCGGTCGGGGCCGTCATGACGATCGCGGCGCTCCTGCCCCCCGAGCTCCAGGCGACCGGCCAGGGCCTGAACCAGACCGTCAGCTTCGGGCTCGCGGCGATCGTCGCGAACGCCGTCGGCGGCGTCGTCTACGGTTGGGGCGGCGCCCTTCCGCTGTTCCTCGGCTGTGCCGCCCTGGCCGGGGTCGGCGCCGTCGTGACCTGGCGGGCGGTGCCGGCTCGGGCGTCGGCGGGTCCGCTACGATCGCGGCCATGACCGCCTCGCCGGCACCATCCGCCCCGGCGGCCCTCCTCGAGGCGCTCGGCGTCGCCTTCCCCGAGGCCGCCGCCGACCACTCCCGGCTGCGTGTGGTCCGCGCGCCCGGACGGGTGAACCTGATCGGCGAGCACACCGACTACAACGATGGCTTCGTCCTGCCGGCCGCGATCAGCCTTGCCATCGACATCGCCTTCGTGCCCGCCGACGACGGGCGGGTGGAGCTGGTCATGGCGGCGACCGGCGAGCGGGCCGGCCTGGACCTGGCGGCCCTCGGTCCGCGGCGTGGGACGTGGCTCGACTACGTCGCGGGGACGGCCTGGGCGTTGCAGGGGGCGGGCGTTGCGACCCGCGGCTTCCGCGGGGTCCTCGCATCGACGATACCGGCCGGTGCCGGTCTCTCGTCCTCGGCCGCGATCGAGCTGGCGACGGCCTGGGCACTGGCCGGCGGCGACCGGCCGTCCCTGGACCCGATGACCCTGGCCCGGACGGCCCAGCGAGCCGAGAACGAGTACGTCGGGGTGATGTGCGGGCTGATGGACCAGTTCGCGGTCACGCTGGGCCAGGCCGGGCATGCCCTCCACCTCGACTGTCGGACCCTCGACTGGCACGCCGTCCCGCTGCCCACCGAGATCGAGCTCCTCGTCTGCCACTCCGGCAGCCCGCGTCGCCTCGAGGCCTCGGCCTACAACGCCCGGCGGGCAGAGTGCGCTCGCGCGGTCGCCGCGCTCGCCGCCCGCGAGCCCGGCGTCGGGGCCCTCCGCGACGTGGACGTCGCGATGCTCGAGCGGAATCGCGACCGGATCGACGAGATCGCCTACGCCCGTGCCCTCCACGTCGTGACCGAGAACGACCGGGTCGCCGCGACGGAGCGGGCACTCGGCGAGGGCGACCTGGAGGCGATCGGTCGCCTCTTCGCCGCCTCCCACGCCTCGTTGCGCGACCGGTTCGCGGTCTCGTCCGACGCCCTCGATGCGCTCATCGAGATCGCCGTCGCGACGCCCGGCGTGATCGCCGCCCGGCTCACCGGCGCCGGCTTCGGGGGCTGCACGATCAACCTCGTCGAGCGCGGCCGGGCGGAGGAGCTCCGGGCTGCGGTGGATCGCGAGTACGCCCCCCGGACCGGGCTCAGGGCGAGAGTCTTCGTCGTCGACGCCGCCGACGGCGCGGGGCTCGTGGCGCTGTCCCAGGCCGGCTGACCCGCCCCGCTGGCCGCCGCGCCGTCCGGCGAGCCGACGACCGGGTCAGTCCGCGGACAGGACCCAGATCCGTGAGCTGAAGTCGCCGCCGGGGGCACCCGTCGGTGGATCCTCGGGCACCAGGCCGAGGCCCGCGGCCATCAGGACGTCGCCGCCCCGGCGAACCCCGTCCGACGCGTCGCCAGCGGATGGACCGGGCCACGGCGAGACCCGGTAGGTCAGTCCCGGGTCCAGGCCGCGCAGGCGGAGCCGATCGGGCGGCGGCACCGGCCGCGCGAGGATCCGGACGTGGGCCACGATCGCGCCCCGCCGATCGGGCGAGATGACCATCCAGGCCCCGTCGTCCCGTCCGAGCGGGCTGCGGAGCCGGACGAAGCGCCCGCGCTGGAACAGCTCGCGATGCTCGCGGTAGAAGGCGATCTGGGCCCGGATCTCGGCCCGCTCGGGCCCGCTCAGGGCCCGCGGATCGAGCTCGTAGCCGAAGACCCCGAAGAAGGCCACGGCGGCCCGCGTCGCGAGCGGGGTGATCCGCCCGACCTGGTGATTCGGGACGGCCGAGACGTGGGCGCCCATCGAGCTGAGCGGGTAGACGTGCGAGGCGCCCCACTGGATGGCCAGCCGCTCGATGGCATCGGTGTCGTCGCTCGTCCAGGCCTGCGGCGCGAAGGCGAGCATTCCCGGGTCGAACCGGCCGCCGCCCCCGGCGCACGACTCGAACAGGACCTCCGGGAAACGAGACGTCAGGCGGCGCCACAGCTCGTACGTCCCGAGCAGGTAGCGGTGGAAGAACTCGCCCTGACGCTCGGGCGGCAGGGCACCGCCGTAAGGCTCGGTGATGTTCCGGTTCATGTCCCACTTGACGTACGAGATCGAGGCGCTCCCGAGGACCGCCGCGATCGCGGTCTCGAGGTGGTCCACGACCTCCGGCCGCGACAGGTCGAGGACCAGTTGCTGGCGGCTCTCGGTCCGAGGCCGGCCGGGGACGCCGATGGCCCAGTCCGGGTGGGCCTCGAAGAGCCGGCTCCGCGGCGAGACCATCTCGGGCTCGATCCAGAGCCCGAACCGGAGCCCGAGGGCCTCGATGTCGGCGGCCAGCGGCCCGAGGCCGGCCGGGAGCTTGCGCCGGTCGACCTCCCAATCGCCGAGCGAGCTCGTGTCGTCGTCGCGCCCACCGAACCAGCCGTCGTCGAGGACGAACAGCTCGACGCCCAGGTCCACCGCGCCGCGGGCCATCTCGACGAGGCGGTCGTGGTCGAAATCGAAGTAGACGCCCTCCCAGCTGTTGAGCAGGACCGGGCGCGGCCGGTCTCGCCAGGCACCACGCGCGAGGCGCTCCCCGAAGAGGCCGTGGAACGCGTCGCTCAGGCCACCGACACCATCCGCCGACCAGGCGATGACCGCTTCAGGCGTCGTGAATGAGGCCCCCGGCTCGAGGGTCCAGGCGAAGCCGTCGGGATGGAGCCCGATCCGGGCGCGGGTGGGGCCCCGCGGCCCGACCTCGGCCTCGGCCAGGAAGTTGCCGGAGTAGACGAGCGAGATCGCGAGGCCCTCGCCGTGGGCCTCGTCCGTGCCGGGGCGCAGGAGGAAGAGCGACGGGTCCTGGCCGTGGCCGGTCGCGCCCCGCAGGCTGCCGACCGAGCGTCGGCCGGGCAGGAGCGCGGCCCGGTGCGGCCGCCGCTCGCGGGCCCATGCGCCACTCAGGGTCAGGAGATCCCAGGCTCCGTCCGGGAGGTCGAGCGACGCGCTCATCGCCGTCCGGATGATGAGGCCCGTGTCACCCTCGTTGACGAGGCGCATTGAGCGGGCGATGACGGGCCGGTCCTCGAAGATCGTGAGCGACAGCGTGACGAGCAGGCCCGCGATCGGATCGGCGAGGTCGATCCCCACCGTCGTCGCCTCGGCCGGGTCCTCGACGTACGTCGACGGCAGGCCATCGAGGCCGGGCTTCCCGGCCGCGATCCGGTGACCCCGGTAGACGAGATCGAGGACGGTCGAGCCGTCGGCGCCTTCGACGACCAACGCCGGGACGCGGAAGTCGCCGCTGCCGGCGGTGGGGACGGCGAGCCCGACGGGCTCATCGAGGCGGTTGGCGAACCCTCGGAAGTCGGTCGGGCCGAGGTGCCGGTAGGACGCGGTCGGGTCGAGCGGCGCCCCGACGTGGAGCTGCCCGAGCCAGCCGTTCTCGTGGACGGCGAGGACCAGGCTGACCCGGCCGTTGTGGAGGTGCAGCTCGCGGGAGTCGTCGCGCCAGGTGATGGCCATCACCCGTCCTCCCCGAGCGCGAGGATCGTCCATGTCCATTCGTGCGTCCCGGTGGGCACGAGGTACTCGGCCAGCGTGTCCGGCCCGCAGCTGGCCGTGCCGATCCCGCGATGGGCCGCATCGAGGTGGAGGACGGTCTCCGGGCGGGCGACGAGCTCCTCGCGATGCGTGGCGGCGGCGAGGTCGGCGGCCCGGAAACGGGTCGCCGAGACCTGGCGTGGCCGGTCGAGCTCGACGCGCACGCCCTCGCCCGACGGCCGGCGGAGCTCCAGCCAGCGGACGTCGGCGCGGCCGCCGTTCTCCTGGGGGCGGACGTACGGGACATGGGCGTCGGCGACCGTGGTCGCCCAGCGCCCGATCGACCCGGCCCGGCGGCGGTCCGGGTAGGTCTCGATCGGGCCGCGCCCGAACCAGGTCAGGGCCTCGTGCCCGGGCTCGAGTTCGAGGACCGTCCCGACCCTGGCGAGGTCCGCCAGGACCGGCGGGATCTCCACCCGCTCGGTGATCCGGAGTCCGCCGCCGGAGACGGCGACGATCCGCTGCTCGTGCGGGACGACGATGCCGGCCCGGGTCCGCCATTCGAGCCGGACGACGAGCTCTTCGCCGGTGTCGTCCACCGACACCAGCCGTCGCTCGAGGTCGGCGACGCCCCAGGCCTCCCAGGACGCTCCGAGCCCGGCGATCCGGTCGTTGTCCGTCGGGGCTCGCCACAGGGACAGGCTCGGGCCCGAGGCGACGCCGGGGAGCCGGAGCCCCCCGTCGGTGTCGACGATCGAGCGGTCCGCCCGGGTCGCGATGGCTCGCCCGTGCGCAACCGACGTGGCGGCACCCTGTGAGACCGGGAGCTGAGCCTCGCCGATCGGGAACCCCGTGGGCGCCCACGCTTCGTCGCCCGCGGTTCTGAACGAGATCGTCAACCAGGCCTCGGCGCCACCGACCTCGGCGAGCGTGCCGGGCCAGCCCTCGAGCCGGGCGGGGCCCCGATCACCGGGCGGGAGGGGCGGGACGGGGAGTGCGCCGCTCGCGATGTCCCCACGTTCGTCGTGGAGCGTCCACGAGGCCGCCAGCCAGTCCAGGGCCCGGAAGTCGGCCCGGTTCTCCAGCTCCACGGTGCCGGCTGCGAGCTCCGCCGTCGACGCCCGGACCCGGATTGGCAGGGCGAGGGCCCGGTGCTCCCACAGCCCCGGCTTGGGACTGCGGTCGGGGAACGTGATCCCGTCGATGCAGAAGTTGCCGTCGTTTGGCCGGTCGCCGAAGTCGCCGCCGTAGGCCGCCCGGGTCGTGCCGTCGGGGAGGGCCTGGTCCAGGCCGTGGTCCCGCCATTCCCAGATGCAGCCGCCCTGGAGCCCGGGCGTCGCCTCGATCGCCTCCCAGTACTCGGCCAGGGTCCCGTTGCTGTTGCCCATCGCATGCGAGTACTCGCACATGATCAGCGGGCCCCGTTGCCGCCCCGACGTCGCGTGTCCGACGAGGGCCGCGACCGATGGGTACATCGGACAGACGATGTCCGTCACCGCGGCACCGGCCGTCCAGTCGAAGCGGATCGCGCCCTCGTAGTGGAGCGGGCGCGTGGGGTCGGCCCGCCGGACCCAGGCCGCGGCCGCGTCGTGGTTGGCCCCGTGCCCGGATTCATTCCCCAGCGACCATGCGATCACCGAGGGATGGTTCCGGTCGCGGAGGACCATCCGCGACACCCGGTCGACCCAGGCGCCGAGGTAGCGGGGGTCGTTGCACAGCGAGCCCCAGAACGCATGCGACTCGATGTCGGCCTCGTCGATGACGTACAGCCCGATCTCGTCGGCGAGATCGAGGAATCGAGGATCGTTCGGATAATGCGAGGTCCGGACCGTGTTGAAGCCGAACCGCTTCATGGCGACGAGGTCGGCCCGCATGTCCTCGACGGCCACCACCCGCCCCGTCGCGGGATCGAAGTCGTGGCGGTTGACGCCTCGGATGAGGACCGCGCGGCCGTTGATGAGCAGCTCGTTGCCGACGACGCGAACGGTCCGGAAGCCCAGCCACGTCCCCGTCCGCTCGACGACGTGGCCGCCGGGATCGCGCAGCGCGACCTCCAGCCGGTACCGCGCGGGCACCTCCGACGACCACGGCCGGACGTCGGGGACCTCGGCGGCGAGACGCACGAGGCCGGCCGCGACGCGGGTCCCGGCGATCGTCTCTCCGCGCGCGGCTGCCTCGGCGGCCGGCAGCGACAGCCCGGCGGCGCCCTCGGTCAGCACGTCGAGCTCGCCCCGGCTGGGCGGGCCCGCGAACCAGCCGGCGTGCGAACGGCGGCCGGGCGGCGGCCCGGCCGTCACCTCGTCCTGGAGCCGGAGCGGCTCGGTCAGGCCGGGCCCGGTCAGCGTCGCCGCGACAGACCAGCCAGGACGGGATGTGCCGCCCTCCCAACCGACGACCACTTCGAGCTCGAGCGTCCCGCTCCGGCCGTCGTCGGCCAGGCCCGACCGCACCACGAGGTCGGCGAGGTGGGTCGGGTCCGTGGCGAAGAGGCTCACCGGGCGGGTGATCCCGCCGTGCCACCACTGGTCCTGGTCCTCGACGAACGTCGCGTCCGACCATTTCACGACCGTCAGCCGAAGGTCGTTCGACCCGGGCCGGATGAGGTCGCTGATCTCGAACTCGGCGGCCAGGTGGGAATCCTTGCTGACCCCGACCTCGATCCCGTTGAGGGTCACGATGAGGACGCTCTCGGCGGCCCCGACCGACAGGACGACGCGCCGCCCGGCCCACGCCGCCGGCAGCTCGAACGACCGCTCGTAGACCCCGGTCGGGTTGTCGTCCGGCGGTCTCGGCGGCTGGCCCGGGAAGGGCATCTGGACGTTCGTGTAGATCGGCCGATCCCAGGTGCCCTGCATCGTCCAGCAGCCGGGGACCTCGGCGTCGGACCAGGCCTCGCCGAGCGCGTCCGTCGGGCGCCGCAGGAGCTGGAAGCGCCAGCGTCCGTCGAGGCTGATCCGGTCGTCGTGAGCGACCGCGTGCATCGGCAGGCGGCCGCGGGACGAGAGTCCCGGGTCCGCCCAGGGATGGGTCACCGCCATCGCGGTGCTCAGCCCTTCGTCGAGCCGAGCGTCAGCCCGCGGATGAACTGCTTCTGGAGGACGAAGAAGACGATCAGCGTCGGCAGCGCCACGAGGATCGACCCGGCCGCGATCAGGTTGTTGTCGACGAAGAACTGGCCCTTGAGGTTGTTGAGGGCCGAGGTGATCGGGAGCTTGTCGCCGGTGCGCATCAGGATGAGGGCCCAGAAGAAATCGTTGTAGATCCAGGTGAACTGGAGGGTCGCCAGGGCCGCCAGGGGCGGCCGGCAGAGCGGCAGGATGATCTCGCGGTAGGTCCGGAAGACCCCGGCGCCGTCGACGACCGCGGCCTCGTTCAGCTCCCGCGGGATGGTCTTCATGTAGTTGCTGAGGACGAACGTGCAGAACCCCAGCTGGAAGGCGATGTGGATGATCATGATGCCGAGATACTGGTCGTAGAGGCGCCCGTTGTCGGATAGCGGCTCCGGGATCCCCAGGACCAGCAGGTAGATCCGGTAGAGCGGCGTGATCACGACCTGCTGGGGCAGGAGATTCCCGGCCGTGAAGACCATCAGCAGCAGGAGGTTGAGGCGCCAGCTGTAGCGCGACACGGCAAACGCGACCATGGACGCGAGGAAGAGCGTCAGGATGACCGCCGGCACGACGATGATCAGGGTGTTGAGGAAGTACTTCGGCAGCTCCGCGCCGTTCCACGAGTTGACGAAGTTGTCGAGGTTGTAGATCCCGCCGATCGACACGTAGCCCAGGCGAGCCGTCTCGGCGTATGGTCGAAGCGAGGTGTAGACGGCCCACAGGATCGGCGCCATCCAGACGAGGCTCGTCAGGATCAGGAAGCCCTGGAGGACGACTCGCTGCGGCGGCGTCCGCCGGTGGCGCAGGGCGACCGCGGTGGCCAGGGCGGCCGGCGGCTCGGCGGTGGTGACGGTCATGCCTGCTCCGCCCGCAGGGAGCGGGTGAGGTAGTAGATGATCGGCCCGACCGAGACGACGAGCAGGATCATCGCGATCGCGGACCCGAACCCGATCCGGCTGGCCTCGCCGATGATGTTGTTCGTGACCAGGACCGAAAGGAGCTCGAGGCCGTTGAGCCCGCGGTTCGTGATGAAGACGAGGTCGAACGCCCGGAGCGACTCGATGACGGTGATGACGATCACGACGAGATTGATCGGGCGAAGGACGGGGAACACCACTCGGAAGAACGTCTGGGTCTCGGTCGCTCCATCGATCGCGGCGGCTTCCTTGAGGTTCGGGTCGACCGACTTCAGGCCGGCCAGGTAGAGGACCATGATGTAGCCGACGTGGCGCCAGCCCGCGGCGATCAGGATCATCCACAGGTTGATCGAGCGGTCGCCGAGCCAGTCGGTCGCGTCCGGAGTCTTCGCCGTGCCGAGAAGGCTGTTGATGAGCCCCTGGTCGGGCGAGTAGATGAGCTGCCAGATGAACCCGACGATCGCCAGCGACAGGACGACCGGGAGGTAGAGCGCGCTCTGGTAGATCCGGGTCCCGCGGATCTCCTTGTCGAGGAGGACGGCGAAGAAGATCCCGATCGGGGTCGCGACGAAGGTGAACACGGCCAACCAGATGAGGTTGTGCTGGATCGCCGGCCAGAACGGCGGATAGACCCCGGTGAAGAGATCGGTGTAGTTCTTCAGGCCGATGAACCTGATCTTGTCGAGGCCGATCCCGTTCCACGAGGTGAACGACAGGACGCCCGAGGCGATCGTCGGCAGCCAGATGAAGAAGACGTGAATGAAGGTCGGAATCCCGACCATCAGGCCGAGGACCAGCTTGTCCCGCCGGGTCAGGAGGCTGAACCGCCGCCGGGCAGCGCCCCGCGAGAATCCGAACCGGCGACGCCCGGACGGCGCCGCCGGTTCGCCGAGCCCGCGATTGGCTGAGGCAGTCACGGGCTCGATCGTGGGGTCAGCGGCTCACTGCGGGGGCAGCGAGTCGTAGAAGGACTGGATCGTTCCGAGGAACGTGTCCAGGTCTTGGTCGGGGTCGTTGAGGAAGTTCTGCAGGAACGCCTGCATGCCGTTGCCGCCGGCGAAGTCCGGGCGGGTGTCACGATCGAGGAACTGGGCGATGGCCTTGGAGTTCCCGATGATCTCGGCCATCTTCTTCTGGAACGGCGAGTAGCTGCTCGTGTCGGCGTCCTTGGCGGCCGCCACGTTGTTCGGGCTGGACGCGAGGAACTCGAGCTGGGCGGGACCGGTCGCCACGCAGGCGAGGAGGGCCTTGGCCGCCTCGGGGTTCGCCGGCGCCTTGCTCAGCATGAGGCCGTCGATCGGCGCATCGATGGCAAGCTCGCTGTCCCACTCGTTCCCGAGGACCGGGAACGGGAAGAAGTCGAGGTCATCGTGGACCGCCGGGTCGGCCGCCTGCTCGCCCGCGAAGGTCCCAAGGAAGTACATCGCGGCTTCCTTGTTGATCATCGACTGGGCACCCTCCTGCCAGGTCCGCCCGAGGGCGTTCGGCTGGGTGAAGGGCAGGAGCTCCTTCCAGAGGTTGAAGACATCCTTCACCCGCGAGTCCGTCCACTTCTCCTTGCCGGCCATGAGGTCGACGTGGAACTGGTAGCCGTTCTGGCGCATGTTGAGGATATCGAAGGTGCCCATCGCCGGCCAGCCGTCCTTGTCGGCGAAGGCAAGCGGGACGAGAGCGTCGGCCTGGATGTCGGCGGCCAGGGTCTTGAACTCGGCCCAGGTCGTCGGGATCGTGTAGCCGTTGTCGGCGAACAGGCTCTTGCGGTAGATGACGACCCACGGGTAGTTGTACATCGGGATGAAGTACTGCTCGCCGTCGTCACCCGTCGACGCCTGCTTGAAGGCGTCCGAGTAGTTGGCCCCTGCCGTCTCCCATACGTCGGAGATGGGGGTCGAGAGGCCCTGCGCCGCGAAGAACCGCATGCGGTACCCGGCGAACCACGTGAAGACGTCGTCCGGGGTGCCCTGGAGGTACGAGTTCAGGCTGTCCTGGAAGGCGCCGTGCTCGACCGTGTTGATCTTCGGCGTGACGTTCGCCTCTCCGGCGCAGTAGTCCATCATCGCCTGGAAGGCGTCCTTGGGGACCTGGTCCGAGTAGTTCGATCCGATCGTGACCTCGCCGAGCGGTCCGGCGTCGGTCGGGGCCACGGACTCGCCGGGCTGGCTCGCCGTGGGCTGCGAGGTCGGGGACGGGGTGGCGCCTCCGCCGCACGCGGTCGCGATGAGCATGAACGCGGCGGCGAAGACGAGGATCCGGGCCGGCGTGCGCCGGCGCGGTGGGCGCGCGATCGTCCAGTCGCCTGGCTCGCGCGGCGTTCTGAGTTCTGCCATCAAAGCGGCTCTCCTCCAAATGCGGTCGCCAAGCGTCGGCTGGGACGAACACAAACCGACAGGACCAAACAGGAGTTTGTGGCAGTCAGGGCCCGATGTCAAGCCGAAGTCGGCACGTTCCGCCACAATCGCGTGCGATCACGTTGACTTTCGGTGGTTCGTGGCGCAGTCTGTAGGCGCGTCGCCCGTCAGTCATACTCTCGTCCGGGAGGTGCCCAGCGTCCGTGCTCCCTCGTCAGCGCCAGACGTACATCCTGGAACGCGTTCGCGAGGACGGTGCCGCCCGCGTGGCGGAGCTGGCTCGCGACCTGTCCGTCTCCGACATGACCGTCCGCCGGGACCTGGAGCTCCTCCACCAGCAGGGGCTGATCGAGAAGGTTCATGGCGGCGCGACGGTCACCGGGGGGAGCTCCCTCTTCGAGCCCGGCTTCGTCGTGAAGTCGGAGCTGCAGCTGGCTGAGAAAGGCGGTATCGCCGCGGCCGCCGCCGAGCTCGTGACGCCGGGCATGGCCATCGCCCTGTCGGCCGGCACGACGACGTATGCCCTGGCCCGGCGGCTGACCGAGGTCGCCGGCCTGACCGTCGTCACGAACTCCGTTCCCGTCTCCGACGTGCTGTACCGGATGGGCCGGCCGGACCAGACGATCATCGTGACCGGCGGGGTGCGGACGCCGAGCGACGCGCTCGTCGGCCCGTTTGCCGTGGCAGCCCTCCGGACGATCCACGTCGACCTCGTATTCATGGGCGTCCACGGGATGGACCCCCATTCGGGCTTCACGACTCCCAACCTGCTCGAGGCCGAGACCGACCGGGCGCTCGTCGAGGCCGGGCGCCGGCTCGTCGTCGTCGCCGACCACACGAAGTGGGGGGTCATCGGGATCAGCTCGATCGCCGGCCTCGACCAGGCCGACGTCCTGATCAGCGACGTGGGCCTCGATGCCGACGCCCGCGTTGCCCTCGGGCGCGAGGTCCGCGAGCTGATCCTCACCAACCCCACCGCCGCGGGGTTGGCCGGATCGCCCGACTCGAGCGGCATCGCGGCTGCGAGATGAGCGAGCGGCACGAGCCGGACGGCGAGGCATTCGACCGGCTCCGGACCGAGCCGCACCGGCGCTTCAATCCGCTCATCGACGAGTGGCTCCTCGTGTCCGCCGGGCGCACGCGGCGCCCGTGGCAGGGCCGCAAGGAGACGCACCCCCGGGATGCCTCGCCGGTGTTCGACCCGGGCTGCTATCTCTGTCCCGGCAATGTCCGGGCGAACGGCGAGCGCAACCCCGAGTACGAGTCGACGTTCGTCTTCACGAACGACTTCTCGGCCCTCCACCCGGACACGCCGACCGACCGGATCGAGGTCGGGCTGCTCCGCGCCGAGGGCGAGGCGGGCGCCTGTCATGTCCTGTGCTTCAGCCCCCGCCACGACCTCACGCTCGCGCTCATGGGGGCCGAGGCGGTCGGGCGGGTGGTCGACGTCTGGGCCGACGAGACGGCCGAGCTCGGTCGCCGCTTCCGGTGGGTCCAGGTCTTCGAGAACCGGGGCCAGATCATGGGGGCATCGAACCCCCATCCGCACGGCCAGGTCTGGGCGGGCTCGGCGCTCCCCCGCGAGGCGGCCAAGGAGGACGGGGCCCAGCGTCGATACCACGCCCGCACCGGGCGGCGCCTGCTCCTCAACTACGCCACGCAGGAGCTCGATGGGCCGCGGGTCGTCGAGGTCAACGACGACTGGCTCGTCGTCGTCCCGTTCTGGGCGGCCTGGCCGTACGAGACGCTGCTCGTGGCGCGCCGGCCGGTGGAGCGGCTGCCCGATCTCGGCGCAGCCCAGCGCGACAGTCTGTCCCGGATCCTCATCCGGCTCCTGACCCGCTACGACAACCTGTTCGGGCTGTCGTTCCCGTATTCGATGGGCTGGCACCAGGCCCCCTTTGACCTGGGCGTCGGCGATGACCGCAACGGTGCCGATGCGCCCGAGAGTGCGGCCCACTGGCAGCTGCACGCCCACTTCCTGCCGCCCCTCCTGCGCGCCCACGTCCGCAAGTTCATGGTCGGCTACGAGCTGCTGGCCGAGGCCCAGCGCGACCTGACCGCCGAGCAGGCGGCCGAGGAGCTCAGGAACGCGTCGCCTGTTCATCGGCCCGCCGAGGACGCCTCGATTCCCGGCCGCGACGCCCGGACCGCCCGGCACACAGCGGCGCGTTCCCCCAGCACCGGCGACTGACGCCGCCCCGCTCCGTCGCCGCCTGACCTTGGCGCGTCCCGGCCTCGCCCGTCCGATCCCCACGGTACGATCCGCAGCGGAGGTGGCATGCAGCGCTGGGGCGGTCGGTTCAGGGGCGAGACGGACGCGCGGGTCGTCGAGTTCACCCGCTCGATCGATGTCGACGCGGCGCTCGCCGGCGACGACATCGAGGGCTCGATCGCTCACGTGCGGGGCCTCGGCCGGGCGGGAATCCTGACGGCTGCGGAGGTCGAGGCGCTCGTCGACGGCCTGCGCACCCTGGCGGCCGAGGTCGACGCCGGCGAGATCGCCTGGGACCCCGCCCTCGAGGATGTCCACATGAACCTCGAGGCGGCCCTCGAGGCGCGGATCGGGCCGCTGGCGAGGAAGCTCCACACCGGGCGGTCGCGGAACGACCAGGTGGCGACGGACCTGCGCCTCTGGACACGCCGGGCGATCGACCGCCTCGACCCCGCGATCATCGACCTCGAGCGGGCGCTCGTCGGGCTCGCCGAGCGGGAGGGCGGGGCGATCCTGCCCGGCACGACCCATAACCAGCCGGCCCAGCCCGTCCTCCTGGCCCATCACCTCCTGGCCTACGTCGAGATGCTCGAGCGCGATCGCAGCCGGCTCGCCGACGCGCGGCGCCGGCTGAACGTCTCGCCCCTCGGCTCGGGTGCCCTCGCCGGCGCCGGCTACCCTCTCGATCGCGACGCGACCGCCCGGGAGCTCGGCTTCGAGGGCGTGACGGCGAACTCGATGGACGCAGTCTCGGATCGCGACTTCGTCGTCGAGGTTCTTGCGGCCGTCGCCCTCTCGATGGTGCACCTTTCCCGCCTGGCCGAGGAGATCACGTGGTGGTCGAACCCGGCGTTCGGGTTCGTTCGCGTCGCCGACGCCTTCTCGACCGGCAGCTCGATGATGCCGAACAAGCGAAACCCGGATCCGGCCGAGCTGGTGCGGGGACGGGCAGCCCGGGTGATCGCGGCCGCTGGGGCGGTGCTCGGAATCCTCAAGGGCCTGCCGCTGACCTACCAGCGCGACCTCCAGGAGACGATCCCTCCGCTCATCGCCGCGGTCTCGGGATACGAGGCCTCGCTCGGGATCATGGCCGGGCTCATCGATACCCTGGCCATTGACGCCCGGCGGATGCGGGGCGCCGCCGGCGAGGGCTTCACGACGGCGACGGCCGCCGCCGACGCGCTCGTCGGGCGCGGGCTTTCCTTCCGGAGCGCCCACCACGTCGTCGGCGCGCTCGTTGCGGCGGCCGAGGCGCGCGCCGCTGGGATGGAGGCGGTCACCGACGCGGAGGTCGAGGCGGCCCTCCGCTCCGTCGACGACGCGACGGCGGCGGAGATGGCGGCCGGCGGTGCTCGCGCCGCCGCCGACGTGATCCGGGCGGCGACCACGATCGAGGGCGCCATCGCGGCCATGGACGTCATCGGCGGGACGGCGCCGGCCCGGGTCCGAGCTGCCCTCGCCACGGTCCGAGAGCGCCTCGGCCCGGGCTGACCACGGGACTCGCCGGACCCCTCGCTGGCTGCGGTCCGGGTCCAGCGACATTCGGTCCGAGCGGGCAAGGACGCCGAGGCCTGGACGTCGACGACCCTGACGGCGAGGCCTTGCCTGGCAGTCCACGAAACGTGCGTGGCCCGCTCCCGGATGCCC
>Ga0209341_10001285_pt1 | contig 25048 bp, 12 predicted proteins | sample RifCSP13_2_FD_184020 | JGI IMG/M metagenome (GOLD analysis project Ga0209341, IMG submission 184020) | Soil microbial communities from Rifle, Colorado - Rifle CSP2_sed 13_2 (SPAdes) (version 2) | ecosystem: Environmental > Terrestrial > Deep subsurface > Rock core/Sediment | place: Rifle... | reverse complement strand
CGGTGCCGATGGTGATCTCGTCGAGTCCGTCGCTGTCGGTATCAGCCGCGAGGGGATTGCCAGTCCCATCCTTCGGCGTGGTCGTGACGGTCGCCTGGCACTTCTCGAAGTCTCCAAGGACGAAGTCCTTGAGCTGGGCACCCGGCTCGGGCGATGAGCGGGTCTCGGCCATGAAGCTGCGGAAGCAGCCCTCGAGCCCAAGCGCAGTCAGATCGATGCCGCCCTCCATGAAGGCGCCGGCGTAGAACGTGTCCGCAGCAGCGCCCGATGCGGCTCCTTGGTAGTCCCAGGGCGATGGGACGGTCGTGTTGTTGACGGTATTGCAACCTTCGGCCGAGCCGCCACCGGCTCCACAGTCCCCGAAGGTGCCGAGGGAATCGAGGGTGCCGTTGGTGTCACCGCCGGTCCCCACCCATTCGAAGACGCGCAGAGTCGTCACCGCGCCGCCCTGGCTGAAGGTGCCGAGCATGAGGATGTCGCCGCGTGCTCCGGTGCCCGCGTCGGGCCGGGTGTGGTTGCCGCTGAACGTGCCGTCGGGGTTGAGCCCGACCTGGTCGTGGAAGAACCAGAAGCCGAAGTCCTTGGCGCCGTTGGTGGACCACCGATCGGCCCCGAAGAAGACGAGCTCGTGATCGTTCGAGCTGTCGATGTACTTGGCCGCGAAGGCGTCGAGGATCTCGTCCGACGGTGGCACCGACGAGTCGGTCCACTTCCAGCCGCCGCCGGCCTCGCCCTCGAGCGGGTTGATGTTGAGATCGTCCTTCGAGCCACCGGTCGTGAAGACGGTGACGTCGAAGGTGTCGTGAATCCAGGCGCACTCGGTGGCGCCGAGAGCGATGCACTTGTCGTCGTCACCGATGTCATCGGCGTCCGCCGTGACCGAGGCGTAGACCTGGTCCCAGTCGTCGCCCGGCGTCGGCACGACGGTCAGCATGCGGGTCACGTCGCTGCTGCCCGAGTGCGAAGCCGCGGTCGTGCCGTTGACGTGGCGGCTGACGGCCCATGTTTCGATCTGGAAGGTGCTGTCTGCCGGGTCGCTGAACCCGCAGCCGCCGGTCTTGTTGGACGCCCCGCTGAGCGCGGTGACCGTCATCTGCTCGGCGTCGATCTGGATCGTGAACGGCACCGCCGGGATCGGCACGACGACGGGGTTGTTGATGTCGTCATCGGTGATGTCGAACTGGCGCTCGCAGACGACGAACGAGGTCGCCGTGCTGTTCACGCTGCTCTTGAGCGTGCCGAGGTGCTCGGTCGTCAGGTCGTTGGTCGCGTTCTTGTCGAGCTCGAACTCGCTCTGGGTGAGGCCGAGCGCGGGAGTTCCCAGGACGAGCACCCCGGCGAGGATCGATACGGTTGACAGGGCGGTCAACCAGCGCCGGCCCTTTCGCCTGGGCACAACCATGCGGCTTATCACGATAGGTCCTCCCTTCGACTAGAGGGATTGATCACGGGGGACACCTCTCTCCTCAGTTCGGGAGCTATGTGGGATCGCTCGGTCCCACTAGCGACTGGACCACGTCCGAACTAGCCGTTCGCTTCCCATCGGCCTCCCTTCTTGATGGTGCGTGCCTTGACAGGAGCCCATCCCAGAGCTCCATCCGTCAGACGCAAAGCCCGGAAGGGGCCACTCGGGGAGTGGCCCCTTCTAGAGCTACATGCGAGCCTCAGGGCTCGGGGGTGACCGTGAATGTGATGGTCGCGGGCGAGCCGGAGGCCGTCCGCTCGAGGTTGTTGGTCGTGTACTTCACGACCAGCGTTGCCGTGATCGCCTCCGGATCCGGGTTGGCGTAGGTGCAGACCAGCGTGAAGCTGGCGTCATCTGTGCCACCGAGTAGTCCGTCGTCGGCGTCGAGCAACGTCGCGCTCAGGTCGAGGATGTTGCCGCCAGTGCAGTCGGCATTGGCGCTCACCGTCAGGTTCGAGTTCGTGAGCTCGGCCCCTGCGGTGCCGTAGTTGTGGAGCTTGACCGTGTACGTCACGGTCCCGGCCACGACGCCTCCGAAGTACGGCGCGGTCGCCACATTCTCGTAGCCGAAGCCGGTGATCTTGAGGATCGGCCGGCTGTTGACGAAGGCCTCGCCGATAACGGCTTCGGTGTCGCCAGGGACGAGCTGCACAGTCTCGGTGTCGGGATCCGGCTCGAAGCCGTCCGGGGCCGCGGTCTCGTGGACTGTGTACTCGCCGAGCGCGAGGCCGGACACAAGGAACGCACCTGCAGCCGGATCCTCGTCGTTGAGGCCGTTGTCGATGACGTCCCTGCAGTCCGGCGGATCGAGCGGATCAGGATCTATCCCGCCGTCGGGCAGGATGTAGTCGTGCGTGCGGCAGAGCTCGAACGTCGCTCCACCCTGGGCGACCCCAGCGTTGTCGACCTTCGACCAGGCGATGGACCCGGCCACGAAGTGCTTGATCGCATCGTCACTGTTCGGTGCGTCACCGTCAGTCTCGCGACTGAGGCTGACGCCCCCGACCAGGAAGGTGACCGACGCATGACCGATGACCGTGCCGGCGGTCGGCGACGTGAATGTCACCGTGCACAGTCCGGCGCTCGTACCGGGACTTGCGCACGTGTCACTCGACACGTCGTTCAGCGATCCGTCGGTATCCGTCAGGTCGACGTCAACCGGAGTTCCATCTGGAGCCGCTGTCCAGCCGTCGACGCCGTCGCCCTCGCTCGCGGGGCGTCCGTCGTCTTGGAAGACGGCAATCGTGAACGTGTGCGGGTCACCAACGGTGTTGGTGTCCTCGGGGGGATTGATCGTGATGTACGCGTCGACCCAGGTCTTGGTGTTCTCGACGACGTCCGCACCGTAGCCATCGGTCGCAACGTCGATGAAGACGCCGGACACGTCGACCGTGGCGCTGGCGTCGACGATAGCAACACCGGCGACGTCAGAGTTGACGGTCACGGTGCACTGGCCGGCCGCATCGGTCGAATCAGTGAGGCACGAACCGCCGGTGATGGAACCCTGTGTCGACAAGTCGTCGAGCACGGCTGTCACGTCGACGCCGGCGATCGGCACGAAGCCGGCGCCGTCGCCGTAGTCAGCCTCGACCGTCACAGTGAAGGTGTGCGCGTTGCCCACCTCGTTCGTGGCGTCCGTGGCGATCGAGATCTGGGCATCGACCCAGGTCTTGGTGTTGTCGACGACGACGAAGCCATAACCGGTCGTCGACACGTCGATGGCGACGCCCTCGACGGTGACGGTGGCGTCGGCGTTGACGATCGCAACCCCGGTCACATTGGAGTCAACGGTGACGGTGCACTGACCGGCCGAATCGGTCGGGTCAGTGAGGCACGAGCCACCGGTGATGGTGCCGGCCGTGGATGCGGCATCGAGGGAAGCGGTCACGTCGACGCCCGCCTCGGCCACGAAGCCGGCGCCGTCGCCGTGGTCGGCTCGGATTGTCACCGTGAACGTGTGCTCCTCGCCGACCTGGTTCGTCGCGCTGGCCTCGATTTCGGCCTCGGCATCGACGACGACGCTCGTCTCGTTCGCGTCGTTGCACGAGCCGCTGACATCCTTGGTGTTGGCGTCGCCGCTCGTGTACGCGGCGATCCAGCGGTACGTTCCGGTGGTGTCCGGGGTGTAGCTCGCCGGGCCGTAGGCCGGCGGGCTGTCGCCGCTGACGGTGAACCCGGTCGAGGTGAAGTCCGCGACACCCGCGCACGTCGCATCGCCCGGACCATAGGAGTTGAACACGATGGAGCCGTTGGCAGGCGTATCCATCGTGGCGTTGATCGACAGGTAGTTTCCGGAACCGTCCCCGCCGTCGTCACCGGGCTGGTAGGCGGTCCCGCCGAGGGTGGCGGTGTCGCTGATGGGCGAGCCGACCTTCACCGCGGCCGTTGCGTTGGTCGAGATCGTCGGCTGGACCGGGAGCACCTCGAAGCACTCGCCGGTGCTGGCGTCGGTCGCGTCATCGACACCGTTGGTGTCGCTGTCGAAGAAGCCCCGCCAGCAGTAGCGGCCGACCTCGGTGAGGTTGACGCTGTCAGACGAATGGGCCCCGTTGGTGGTCACCGTGGATGAGCCAGCCGGCACACCGCCGGTGGCGCAGGTTGCCGGATCGTCGATCGGGCCGCAGATGAAGAACGACAGGGTGCCGGTGAAGGCCGTCCCGCTGACGGTCAGCTCGGCCGAGTCGGTCACATCGACGCCGACATCGCCGGTGCCGATCGTGACTTCGTCGAGTCCGTCGCCGTCGCTGTCGGTGGCGAGCGGATTGCCGGTGCCGTCCTTGGGCGTCGTCACGAGGCCCGACTCGCAGGCCTCGAAGTTGCCCAGGACGAAGTCCTTGAGCTGGGCGCCCGGCTCGGGCGACGAGCGGGTCTCGGCCATGAAGCTGGCGAAGCAGCCCTCGAGCCCGAGTTCGGTCAGATCGATGCCGCCCTCCATCAGAGCGCCGGCGTAGAACGTGTTTGGCGCCGCGCCGGATGCGGCTCCCAGGTAGGACCAGGGTGAGGGCACGGTGGTGTTGTTGACGGTGTTGCAGCCTTCGTCGGAGCCGCCGCCGGCGGCGCAGTCGCCAAAGGTGCCGAGCGACTGGAGGGTACCGTTGGTATTGCCGCCGGTGCCGTACCACTCGAAGACGCGCAGGGTCGTCACCGCGCCGCCCTGGGAGAACGTGCCGAGCAGGAGGATGTCGCCGCGCGACGTGCCACTCGGAGCAGTGTGGTTGCCGCTGAACTGGCCATCCGGCACGCCGTCACAGGCACCTGTCGGGGTGCCCACTTCTGGACACGCGACGACCTGGTCGTGGAAGAACCAGAAGCCGAAGTCCTTGGCGCCGTTGGTGGACCACCGATCGGCCCCGAAGAAGAGCAGCTGGCGTCCGTTCGAGTACTTGGCGGCGAAGGCGTCGAGGATCTCGTCCGACGGCGGCACCGACGAGTCGGTCCACTTCCAGCCGGTGCCTGCCTCGCCCGCGAGCGGATTGATGTTGAGGTCGTCCTTCGAGCCGCCGGTCGTGAAGACGGTGACGTCGAATGTGTCATGGACCCAGCTGCACTCAACGGCGCCGAGGGCGATGCACTTGTCGTCGTCGCCGATGTCGTCGGCGTCCGCCGTGACCGACGCGTAGACCTGGTCCCAGTCGTCGCCGGCCGCGGCTCCGGTCAGCATGTGGGTCATGTCGCTGCTGCCCGAGTGCGAAGCCGCGGTCGTGCCGTTGACGTGGCGGCTGACGGCCCATGTTTCGACTTGGGCGGCGCTGTCGGCCGGGTCGCTAAACGAACAGCCGCCGGTCTTGTTCGACGGGTTGGTCTTGGCCGTGACCGTCATCTGCTCGGCGTCGACCTGGATCGTGAACGGCACCGCCGGGATCGGCACGACGACCGGGTTGTTGATGCCGTCGTTGGTGATGTCGAACTGGCGCTCGCAGACGACGAATGATGTCGCCGTGCTGTTCACGCTGCTCTTGAGCGTGCCGAGATGCTCGGTCGCCAGGTCGTCGGTGGCGTTCTTGTCGAGCTCGAACTCGGTCTGGGTTAGACCGAGCGTGGGACTGCCGAAGACGAGCACTCCAGCGACGATTGACAGCGTTGACAGGGCGGTCAACCAGCGCCGGCCCTTCCGCCTGGGCACAACCATGCGGCTAATCACGATAGGTCCCTCCATGACAAGACGACTGTTTCGATGCGGGGCTTCTTCCTGGCTGCCACCGCACCAACCACGATGCCCGCGTCTCGATCTCTCAGGGTTCTCACATCTCCCCTCTAGGCATCGCGGAGAAGGGCGGACGGGCCTTCGAAGATTCGGGGCTCCGGAGGCGGTCACGCCGGGAGTAACCAAGGGACGCTGAAGCAGGGGTCCGCCCCACTCGGACCCTCGTCGTCAGGTGCGCGCGCTCGGGTCTCCCTCCCCTCCCCCGGGGTGGCGCAGCGCCCGGAGCCGGCTCAACCCCCGCGGGAGCTCGCTCCAGAACGATGCTTCTTCACGGCGCCTCGACCCCGGACAGACCCCCTGCCGAACGCCGTGAGGGCCGAACTCTGCGCCCACCGGGGTCCGTGCGCAAGACCTGTCGCGTCATCAATCGTGTCCGTTGCGCGACACCCGGTGCGCTAATGCACCGGAGCTGGCTTCCTCCATCGTTTGATCGCACGCCACGGCCGGCGTCTCGACCCGGATCAGGTCGGCGACATCGTCACGACCCACGAGCAGTCGGACTCGATCTCCATGTAGTACTGCCCGGCCGGGAGGGCCAGGTCAACCCAGCCCTCGGCCGAGCCGGCACCTTCCAGAAAGAGCACGGCCGTACGCAGGCTCGGGTCCGACGGCAGGTTGGCCGGATCGGTGGAGCTGAAGGTGCCGATGTAGGCACAACCGTCGGACCCCCCCGTCACGCGGGACAGGACGCGCACTGTCCCCCCTGGATAGGCGAATGGCTCCGTCACCGCGGATCCAATGCCCTCGAGCACGACCGGCGCCGGCGGTGGGGCGGGAGTCGCCGCGGTCGAGGAGGCGGGCGGCTGCGTCGCCGCAGGCGGTGGTGCCACGGTCTCCACCGTCGGATTCGCGGTCGCGTCGGTCGGGGTCGCTCGATCCGCGGCAGGGCCGGTCGTGGACACCACTATCGGCGACGCGCCGGAAGCCTCTGTTCGGGCGGTGGCTCCGGCCACGTCCTGCCGCGGTCCTCCGTCGCCGTCGCTGGCTCCGAGGCCGCCGAGCGCATTGACCCCGAGGGCAATCGCGATGACCAGGCCAACTCCGACGCGGAGGTACCGCCCTTCGAGGGAGGCACGGAGCATCGACGACACGTTGTCACCGGCGGGAGCGACCGGAGATGCAGCAGCGGACCAGGACGGCGCCGCCCCGGCGGCCAGGGCCCAGCAGTCGACGCCGCAGGCCGTGCAGTAGCGGTCGCCGCCGACGCGTCCGGCGCCACAACGCGGGCAACCGTGGACGCTGCCCGCGCCCGGAGCCGCGAGGGCGGCCCGAGGGGCGGCGCCACCGAGGACCGCGCCACAGCGTCCGCAGTACGCGGCCCCACGCCCGACTCGCTGTCGGCAGGTGGGGCAGTGTTCGCCGGTCGGTGGCGTGGAGATCGGTTCGATCTGCGATTCCATGGCGCGATGTCGGTCGATCGCGGACGCCCAGTCGACGTCCGATGGATCAGGAACGTGCAGCGGGCGAAGAGAGACCCTCCGCCCGCTGCATCAGGCCAGTTGGCTCAGCGCCTCAGGCGCTCAGCCGAAGCAGGTGCTCTCGCCGGTGGCGACGTTGGTGGAGCAGTCGTAGAACCGGACCTGCAGCAGGCGCAGGCCATGGTTGTCGTACAGCCAGTACTCGTTCTCCAGCAGGTCGTCGAAGATCGGGACCCGGACGAAGAACGTCGCGTCGGCGATTCCGTCACCGTCGGTGTCGACCGTGACCTGGAACAGGATCGTCAGGAGCTCGGTCGTGACGTTCGAGAAGACGCTCTTGCCGGTGCTCCGGAAGGTCCGCATGTCGCCGTCGAGGATGTTGCCGACCTGCTCGATCGAGCAGTAGGCACCCGTGACGGGGTCGATCGAGTTCTGGATCTCCTTGACCACGCGCGGGGCGAGCAGGCCGCCGAAGGTGCTGTCGAGGAGGTCGGCACAGGTCGTGATCGTCGCCCAGCCACCGGGCTTGCCGAGCGGCCGGACGAAGACCGAGTAGTCCGACTCGACGTCGGCGTCACCCTCCTCGCCGACGACGAACGCATCGAGACCCGGAGCCGGAAGCTGGAAGGATGCCCAGCCGTCCGTGCCGTTGGCATCGAGGACGGCATAGTCGCCCTCGGTCAGGGCGATCCGTGACTGGCCCCACAGGTCGACGAAGATCCGGTGGCCGCTGCCGCCCCAGTCGCCGTCGGTGAGGTCGTTCTTGTCGGTCGTGCCGATGATGTTGAGCTGGTAGTCATGCGGGCCTTGCGGCGCGCCGTTGCCGGCGCTGGTGGCCGGTGCGAACAGGCCGGCCAGTATCAGGCCGGCGGTCACGATGATTGCGAGTCGCTTCATGAGCGAGTTGCCTCCCCCGGGCGAGGATCGGGGTTCACCGCGGGTGTGACCGTCGACCCCGGTTCGACGGTGGACCCTGGGCACAGGTGGTCCGGTGCGGTGATCCGCGGGTGTGCGCGTGGAGCGCGGGCGGCGGCGAGCCGATGAGCGCCGAGCCTCACCCCCTCATGAGTGGCTGCTCCCACCCGCCTATTCGCGGACCCGGGTTGAGGGTCGCATCGCCGGCGGCAGGACGGCCAGCATCGCCCTCGCCGGCATGGCAGTCAAGTGGAGCCGGTGAACATTGGGTTGCTTCGGGAGGCTGCCCGAACACGGGCCGACCTTGCGGTCTAGGAAAGTGGTGCCGATTGGCACCGCGCCCGGGTCGAGGTGGCGCAGCTTGGTCAGGGCGCGGCCAGGGACCAGGTCTCCGCGTTGGCGGTCGAGCCGTCCGTGCCGCCGAAGAGGAGGAGCCGGCCGCGCGCGTGGTCGCTGATCAGCGTTGCGGCCCAACGGGCACCCGCGCCCGTCCCGGTCGTGGCAAGCGGCTCGAAGGCCAGGTCCCCGGCGGTCACGCGGTGGAGGTCGCCGATCGCCTGGCCCTGGCCGTTGCGCCCGCCGAAGATGACGACCTCGTCACCGATCGCGACTGCGGCCACGAGGTTCCGGTCCGCCGGCAGCGGGTTGCCGAGCGACTCCCAGCCCGTCCGACCCTCGCCGCTCGCGAGGGGCGTGAGCGCCCACAGGTCGCCGAGCGCCGGGTCGCCGTTGGTCTGGCCGCCGTACAGGGCCAGCCGGCCGTCGACGGTCCACCAGCAGACGTGGAGGCAGCGACGGACGGGCAGCGCGTCGGACGGCGTCTCGTCGGCCCAGCGCGTGAGATCGAAGTCGTAGGCCCGCGTGTCGTCGAAGCGTGTGCCGTTCTCGGTGAAGCCGTGGGAGATCCAGAGGCGCCCGTCCGGGCTCACCGCAGAGCAGCTGCCGTAGCGCGGGACCGGGGCGTCGCCGTCGGCGGGGAGCTGCGTCCAGGTCCCGGCAACCGGGTCGAAGAGCCACAGGTCGCCGAAGAAGGTCGAGCCGGCCTGGCCCCCAAAGACGACGAGCCCGCGCCCCGGGCTCCAGGCGGCCTCGTGCCCGAAGCGGGCGGCCGGCGCGGAGCCGGACGGGTTGAGGCGGCGCCACGCGTCGGCGGCCAGATCGTAGGCCCAGAGGTCACCGTGGACGGTCGCGCCGTCACGCCCACCGAACAGGTAGGCCGTCGCGCTCGCCTCGTCCACGGTCCACGTATGGTCTTCGCGCCCGGCCGGCGCATCGCCTTCCGGCGTGACGCGCGCCCACGCCAGCGGGCCCGCGAGCGGATTCGTGGTCGGCTCGGCCGTTGGCGACGCGACCGGGGCGGACGGTGCGGCTGACGGAATCTCCCACGGCGGCGGTGCGGCTGACGGAAGGGACGTGGGGCTCGGCACCGGCGAGGCCCCGCCGCCACAGCCCGCGACGACGATCGCGACGACCAAGCGGGCAAGGACGCCAATGGTTCGCATCGCGGAGATCCTACGGCGTGATCGATGACCGGACGGTGACGGATCCGGAACGCCCAGGGCCAGGCCCGAACACACGAGCGCCGCGGTCCATCAGGCCGGTGGCATGGCGGCCCGGAGCTCCTCGATGGCGTCCAGGAGCGCCTCTCGGCGCCGCTTGTCGAGCTCGTCAGCGACCTTCTCGGCGCGCTCCGCAAGCCTGTCGGCGCTGCTGCTCGCCGCGGCGAAGTCCCCGGCCTCGAGCGCTCGTCCGACCTCGTCGGCGAGGGCCGCCAACTCGTTTGCCTCGGAGCCTGTCAGCCCGTCCCTGCCGCCGCGCGCTCCATCGATGGCCGCCCTGACGGCGTCGAGGGCGCCCTTGGCCTCGGCGGCGACGTCGTTGGTGACGGCCGGCGTCGGGGTCGGCGACGGATCCCCGCTGGGAGGACCGCCGGATTCCGAGGCGGCCGGGCTCGGTGCGCCTGTCTCCGAGCCGGGCCGGGTGACGAGCAGCGCGACGACGACGACCCCGAGCACGAGCGCGAGGATCCCGAGACCGGTCAGGACGCGGGACACCGGGTCGCCATCCCTCGTCTCGCGAGCCAGGGGCGGTCGCTCGACGGCGATGGGCGCGTCCTCGGGCCGGAACGCGAGCGGGTTGGGCCTCGCGACCCCCGACAGGAGGGCGACCTCCGTCACCGCGGCGCCGGTGTCCGCGACGGTGTCGGCGTCGACGCCGCCGGCATCGGCGGCGGCTGCGCCGGGAGCGGCGGCCTCGCTCAGAGCGGTGGCACCCCTGGGAGCGGCGCCGGCCTTGGTTGGCAACGCGGCCCACCCTGTGACGGCCTGCCACAGCTCGGCGGCGAAGGCGAGCGGCTCGAGCCGCCGGTTCGGATCAAGATCGAGCGCGGCGGCGAACGGTGCGTCGAACGACGGGCCAAGTTCGGGCCTCGCCGCCGACACCGGCGTGACCGGGTCCCATGCTCCCTGGACGAGCTCGCCGAGGGTCATCGCCGGCCGGGGCGATCGACCGGTCAACGCCTCGTAGGCGACCATCGCCAGGGCATAGGCATCGGCCTTCGGCCCGGCCGGCTGGCCGAAGATCACCTCGGGGGCGAGGAACCGGAGGGTACCCGGGGTCGCGCCGCTGGCGGTGAGGGCGGAGGCATCGGCGTCGTTCGGATCGTCCACCCTGATGACGCCGAGGTCGCCCAGCTTGGGGCCGGATGGCGAGAGGAGCACGTTATGGGGCTTCACGTCGCGGTGGACGATCCCGGCCCGGTGGAGTGCATCGAGCGCCGAGGCGAGGGCCTCGACGAGGGCGACGACCGTCGGCGGATCGAGCGGCCCCTCGGACGACAGCCGCTCGGCGAGCGTGCCTCCCGACACGAGCTCCATGACGAGGAACGGCGCTCTCCCGGCCTGCTCGTCCGCCCAGCCCACGTCGTAGATCGCCACGAGGTTCGGGTGGGTGATCGTCGCCATCGCCCGGGCCTCGCGGCCGAAGCGCTCGAGGAGCGCCGGGTTGGCTGCGATGTTCGCGGCGAGGATCTTGACCGCCACCTGGCGGCCGAGCAGGAGGTCATGGGCGCGGTGGACGATCGCCATCCCGCCGGCGCCGAGCGGCTCTTCGAGGCGGTAGCGGCCTGCCAGCATCTCGCCGGGGGCAACCATCCCGGCAGCATAGAACGCCCGGGGCCGCGACCAGCCCATCGCAGGAGTCACGAGGCTCCAGGGAAAGGCCATCTGTCATCCGCACGCGTGCCGGGTGACCCTTGCCCGCCCATGGCCGCGAGCCAGAGTGTCAGGGTCGGACGCTGCGTACGTCCGCAGGCAACGCGTCAGGGCGCGTCTCGACAGGAGAGCGCCCGCGTGACCGATACGGGGGCTCTCGGGAGGACGACATGTCCGGCACGAAGTCCCCGAACGGCGTCAGCCGACGCGCGTTTCTCACGGCGACCGCCGGTTCGGCGGCGATGTTTGCGGCCGGCAGCCTCGGCGGCTTCGCGACCGCGACGGCGCTGGCCGGCAAACCGGTCGGAGGCGGCACCCGCAACCCGCTGTACATCCCGCCGACCACGAGCCCGACGAGCCTGACGCTGACCGAGGCGCCGGGCGTGGTCGACCTCGGCGGCGGCAAGCTGTCGAAGGCGTGGGCCTACAACGGCGGACTACCCGGTCCCACGCTGGTGGCTCGTAAGGGCGACACCGCCACGATCACCTTGAAGAACGACCTGCCATCGGAGCCGACGATCACCCACTGGCACGGGATGCTGGTCGACCACAAGAACGATGGCCACCCGATGGAGGCGATCGGACCGGGCGGCATCTATGCCTACTCGTTCCCGATCCTGAACCGGGCGGCGCTCAACTGGTACCATCCCCACCCCCACATGCTGACCGGCGAGCAGGTCGCGCTCGGCCTGGCCGGCGGGTTCATCATCCGCGACGGGCTCGAGGACACTCTCCAGCTTCCGGGTGGCACCCGCGAGGTCCCGCTCGTCCTGCGCGACACCGACCTCGACAGCGCCGGCAACATCGTCTACAAGCCGCGCAGCGGCGGGTGGCTCGGCAGCTACCCGCTCGTGAACGGGACCCGCAACCCGTACCTCGCGGTCGACTCGGCGCTCTACCGCTTCCGTGTCCTCGGTGGGGCGAACGCCCGGATCTTCCGGCTGGCCTTGTCGAACGGCGCTCCGTTCAGGGTGATCGGGAACGACGGCGGCCTCCTGGAGGCCTCTGTCCTGGTTGCGAATCCCGACCTCGCACCTGGTGAGAGGCTTGACCTGCTAGTCGACTTCCGCAGCTTGGCAGTCGGCACGACGATCATGCTGCGCGACCTTCGGGCGGGTTGGGACCTACTGGAGTTCCGGGTGGCGCGGACCGTAACGGACACATCAGCGATCCCGACGACGCTGTCGACGATTACGCCGCTCGCGAACCCGGTCACGACCCGCGACTTCAGCTTCGACGGCATGACCAAGATCAACGGCCTTGAGTACGACATGCAGAGGATCGACTTCCAGGTCCCGTTCGGCCAGGTCGAGCGGTGGCGCTTCCGCACGAACGGCAACGCGCCGCACCCGGTCCACATCCACGGCGCCTCGTTCCAGGTCCAGACCCGAAAGGGCGGACGGAACCAGGTGTTCGCCTGGGAGCGCGGCTGGAAAGACACGGTCCTCCTCGAGGATCGCGAGACCGTCGAGGTGCTCATTCGGTTCGACGCCTACAAGGGCATCTACCTCATGCACTGCCACAAGCTCGAGCACGAGGACATGGGCATGATGTCGAACTTTGAGGTCATCTGATCGCGGGGCAGGACGCGGGACTCGGCCCGGTCGGTCGCACCGCACGGGACGGTCCGGAGGTCCGGGTCCGTCGTGGCGGCAACCTCACCGGCGGCGCAGCGCGGTGATTCTCCCGGCGCGCGGATCGACCCAGGCGACACCCGGTTCAGCGGGTGGAGCGGTGCCCTCGGTGAGCGCCCGGGCCAACGGGCCGACGAACCGGGGAAACGCGTGCGGAGGATCTCCGGGTAGGCCGCCACGAGTCGGCGGTTCGCGGCCGTGTCGACGAGCAGCCAGCATGAGGCGATCCGGTACGGTGCGCCGTCCGCGCCCGAGAACGCCGCCGGTGCTTCGGCCTCGGCGACCTTTCGGTCGGTCGCCCGGGCGGCTGCACCAACGCCGTCGAGACGGTTCCAGATAGATTGTGCCAGCATCACGGCCGCGGCGAAAGTGAGGGCGGAGACAGGACGGGGCTGCCGAGGCGCACGGCGGGTCCGGCGAGGGGCCGGGGGCGGGCCGGGCGGGCTCGAGGCTCAGGCCATGACCGCCAGCGAGCCCAGCCGCTCGGTCAAGCGGAGGTTCTCGCGGTAGTCGATCGGGACCTCGACGAGGGCGGGCCCGTCGACCTCGAGGGCCCGCATCAGGGTCGGGTACAGCTCGTCGGCTGACGAAGGCCGGAAGCCGGCGATCCCGAACGAGCGGGCGTAGTCGACGAAGTCAGGGTTGCCGAACTCGACCGCGAAGGGATGCCCGAACTCGTTGCGCTGCTTCCAGTCGATGAGTCCGTAGCCGTCGTCGCGCCAGACCACGACCACGACGTTCGCCCCGATCCGCTTCGCCGTCTCGAGCTCCTGGGAGTTCATGAGGAAACCGCCGTCGCCGCACAGGGCCACGACCTTGCGATCGGGGTGAACCAGCCTGGCGGCAATGGCCCCGGGCAGCGAGATCCCCATGGCCGCGAAGCCGTTCGAGATGATCACGGTGTTCGGCTCGTAGGCCTGGTAGAGCCGCGCCACCCAGATCTTGTGGGCCCCGACGTCGCTGACCACGATGTCCTCCGGCCCCAGGGCGCGGCGTAACTCGTAGATCGCCCGCTGCGGCTTGATCGGGAACCCGTGATCTGTGACGCAGACGGCCAGGTCCTCGAGGAGCGAGGTCCGGAGATCGGCGTTGACGAGGACCTCCTTCGTGGCGTGGCGGGCGCTCGCGTCACGTCCGCCGATGCCCTGCGGCAGGACGGCGTCGAGGAGGCAGCGCAGGGCGCCATCGATGTCGCCGACCAGCTCCACCTCCGGCTGGTAGGCGGCGTCGACCTCGGCCGGCTGGGTGTCGATGTGGACGATCCGCTTCGAGCCGTCCGGGTTCCAGCGGGCCGGCGCGTACTCGACGAGGTCGTAGCCGACGCAGACGACGAGGTCGGCCCGGTCGAAGCCGGTCAGCACGTGGTCGCGCGCCTGGAGCCCGACGGCCATGAGCGAGAGGTGGGAGCGGTCGTCGACCGCGCCCTTGCCCATGAACGTCACCGCGACGGGGACGTGGAGGCCCTTCGCCAGCGCCCGGAGCGCGTCCGACGCCCGGCGCCGGAGGACGCCGTTGCCGGCCAGGATGAGCGGCCGGTTGGAGGCCGCGAGGAGGCGCGCCGCGTGCTGGATCGCCTCGTCGGTCGGCTCGGGGAAGTAAGCCCGGCCGGGGGTCAGCGGGCGGAGCGCTTCGCCCGCGTCTGGCTCGAGGGCCGTCGCGGCGATGTCCTCGGGCAGCTCGATGTGGGTCGGGCCGGGCTTCGAAAGCGTCGCGACGCGGAAGGCCTTCCGGACGATCTCGGGAATCGCGTCGACACGCTCGACGCGGGTCGACCACTTCGTGACCGGCTGGATCATCCGAACGATGTCGACGACCTGGTGGGCCTCCTTGTGGAGGACCTCCGAACCGGCCTGACCGGTGATCGCGACCATCGGCGCGCGGTCGAGGTAGGCGTCGGCGATGCCGGTCACGAGGTTCGTCGCGCCGGGTCCGAGGGTCGCCATCGCCACCGCCGCCCGACCGGTCAGGCGGCCGTGGACGTCGGCCATGAACGCGGCGCCCTGCTCGTGGCGGGTCGTGACGTGGCGGATCCGGTCGGTGTGCGAGAGGGCCTCGAGGATATCCATCGTCTCCTCGCCCGGGACCGAGAAGACGTACTCGACCCCCTCGGCCTCGAGACAGTCGACGAGCAGATCGGCGGCGGTGCGCGGGGCACCGGGTCTGGCCATGGGGCCGATTATCGGCGCCCGGCGCCGGACGAGTACGAACGGTCCAAGCCAGGGCCGGTACGTCCGGGTGCTTGAGCGTGGTACGTCGGGCCGCCTAGCCTCGACGCCTCCGCTCGAGGCCCGCAGCGACCCGTGTTTGGCAGCCGTCCGCGTCCCCGGCGCCCGATCGTCCTGATCATCGTCTTCGGGCTGTTCCTCATGATCGTCGGGGTCACCGCGACGGCCCAGGCCGTGCTCGTCTCGCTCCACTTCGCCAGCGCCAAGCTGGAGGCCGTGGTCGACGGCGACGCGGCGACCGTCCGCTCGTTCGTCAACGGCGTCGTCGGCCCGGCGGACCTCGCCGGGGCCTCGTCGGCGGCCCGGACGGCGGAGGTCCAGGCCAGCCTCGCGGCGCTCGCCCATCGCGGTGGGATGCTCCGGATCGAGCTTCGCGACCCGAGCGGCGTGATCCGGCTCAGCACCGACCCCGCGGTCGTCGGGCGCCCGGCCGCGACGTCCGACGGCTTCCGGCAGTCGCTCGCGGGCGAGGCGGTGGCCGGCCTGGTCGCCGAAGGCGAGCCGACCGACGTCATCGGGACGCCGCTCGCGTCGCCGGACCTCCTGCGCGAGTACTTCCCCCTCGTCGACCCGAACGGGACAGTGGCCGGCGTGTTCGTCGTCTGGCGCGACGCCGCGCCGATCCTGGCCGAGCTGGCGGCGGTGCGACTCCAGGTCGTCGCCATCACCCTGTCCGCCGCGCTCTTCGCCGCGCTCTTCCTGTACCTCATCTTCCGTGCCGCGCAGGGCCGCATCGCCCGACAGACGGACGAGCTCCTCGAGGCCGCCCGGCGCGATTCGCTGACCGGGCTCCTCAACCACGGCTCGATCGTCGGCGAGCTGGCGACCGCCCTCGACGCGGCGCGCGGGGACGGGTCGACGATCGCGCTCGTCCTCTTCGACGTCGACAACTTCCGAAACCTCGACAACACCCACGGCCACGCCGTGGGTGATCGGGTCCTCGAACGGGTCGCGGCAGTCGTCGCCGGCGCGGCGCCGGCGGGGGCCCTCGCCGGCCGGTATGGCCCGGACGAGTTCCTCGTCGTGGCACGGGAGGCCTCGATCGACGCCGCTCTGGTCGTAGGCGAGGCGGTTCGGGCCGGACTGGCGGACGATGGCCTCGAGCTCGACGGCCCGGATCGGCTGCCGATCGGGGTGAGCGTGGGCGTGGCGGTCTTCCCGGCCCACGGCGATTCGGTGACGGCCCTCCTGAGCGAGGTCGCCCTCGTCCTCGCGGAGGCGAAGGCCAGCGGTGGCGACGCCGTCCGGGTGTCCGGGGGAGCCCGCGAGACGACCGCGGACGCGCGGACGTTCGATGTCCTGCAGGGCCTCGTCTTCGCCATCGACACCAAGGATCGCTACACGAAGCGCCACTCGGAGGACGTCGCCCGCTACGCGGTCTTCCTCGCCCGCCTGCTCGGGGTGGAGGAATCGTTCACCGAGACGATCCGGATGGCCGGCCTCCTCCACGACGTGGGCAAGATCGGGGTGCCCGACGACGTCCTCCGGAAGCCCGGCCGCCTGACGGCCGACGAGCGGGCGATCATCGAGCAGCACGTCGCCCTGGGCGACGCGATCGTTCGCAACCTCGAGGACATCGACGTCATCCGGGCGGGCATCCGCCATCACCACGAGCGCTGGGACGGACGCGGCTACCTCGCCGGGCTGGCCGGCGACGAGATCCCGCTCGTCGCCCGCATCCTCGCCGTCGGCGATGCCTTCTCGGCGATGACGACGACGCGACCGTACCGCAAGGCGCTGTCCGTCGAGGAGGCCCTCCGCCGGATCGGCGACGCGGCCGGGACCCAGCTCGACGAGCGCCTCGTCGAGCGCTTCATCCGCGGTTTCGAGCACGAGCCCGACGTGCCGCTGCCGGGCCTCCCGGACCCGGCCGGCCTGTGGGTCCCGAGGCCCAACGCCGCGTGAACCCCTCGAGGATGGGGCGAGGCCTCGCCCTGGCCGCCATCGTAGCCATCGTCCTCGCCATGGGGGCGGCGCCGGTCCTCGGGGCGCGGCTCTGGACGCTCGTCGCCACGCCCCTGACGATGATCGTCGGCGAGCGAACCGACGTCGACGTCACCGCGACGAACCTCGGCGGGCTCCTGCCGGGCGAGATGATCGGCTGTGTCACCGTCTTCGTCCCCGCGGCCACGATCGTGGAGCAGGTCTGGGACGGCGACAGGCCGGGCGGCTACGACTGGGAGGTTTCGGCCGCGCCGGCCCCGGGCGGGACCCTCATCACCTATCGCTCGATCTCCGGCAAACTCTCGCTGCTCCAGTCGGCGACGTTCCGGGCTCGGGTCACGCCGACCATCGCCGGGACCCAGGTCTGGCAGGGCACCGCCTACGACGCTGCGACCTGCACCATCGGCGTGTTCCCGCAGAGCAACCTCGTGTTCACCGTGAGCCTCCCGGCGCTCCCGACCCCGACGCCCACGCCGAGCCCGACGCCCAGCCCAGGTCCAACGGCGACGCCACGTCCGAGCGCGACAGCGACCCCCGGACCGGGCGCGACGTCGACCCCGGGGCCCGGCGCGACCCAGGGTCCGACCCGGGAACCGGCGGCGAGTGCCCATCCGACGGCAGATCCGACGGCTGGCCCGTCCTCCTCGGGAGACCTTCGCCCGGGTGCCAGCGCATCCGCCGGCCCGGCCTCGACGTCGGGGGAATCTCCATCGCCCGGGAGCGTGGGCTCCTCGAACGGCCAGCCAACGGCCGGGGGCATCGCGGCCGGCTCGGGCGCGGGCTCGGCCGGGGGCTCGGGCAAGGACTGGCTGGCGGTCCCCGCCGGCCCCGACAGCGGCCCGCCGACCGGTCTCGAGGTCACGGCTTCGAATCTCGGAGGGGTCGGGGTCCTGCTGTGGGCGGTCCCGGCGGCGGCCCTCGGGATCCCCGGGTTCCTCGTGATCCTCGTGGTCCTGCTCCAGGCCGCGGGCGGCCTCCTCTGGCTGCCGCTCGCCCGCCGCCGGATCGGCGGATTCGGACGCTCGCGAGGCTCCACGGGTCACTGACCAGCGGCTCTCTCGAGGGATGGACCGACCTGTGCAATTCGGGAGAGCCGGCCCGCGGCCCGTTCTGCCGCGCGTGGGCCTCCGGCTTCGCGACATCCGGCCCGACGGTCGGTGCCATTGGACCCTGCGGACCCGTTTCCGACCGGCCTAGCCTCTGGGCAACGTTCCGACCGCCGCGTTCAGGGCGTTCCGGCCAGGGAACGAGTCGCTACGCCCGTCCGGGGGAGGGCCGCGAGGAGGCCTTCCATGCTCAGTCGTCGGCGTTTCCTGAAGGCGGCGGCGGCGGTCGGCGCCGTCCTCGCCGTTCCGTGGTCGTACCTGACCCGGACATCCCCGGTCCGTGCCGTGCCCGGCATGCTGGCCATCCCCCTCGATCCGGCATCCGTCCCCAAGTACGCGGCGCCCCTCATCATCCCGCCGGCCATGCCCCGGACGAGCGTGCTCGGCGGGGGCGGCCCCTCGCCGATCGACTACTACGAGATCGCGGTGCGCCAGTTCAGCCAGCAGATCCTGCCGCCCGGCCAGCCCGAGACGACGGTCTGGAGCTACGGCTCGGCCAATCACCCGGCGACGTTCAACTACCCGGCCTTCACCGTCGAGGCGACGTGGCAGGCGCCGGTCCGGGTCAAGTGGATCAACGACCTCGTCGACCCGAGCGGCAACTACCTGCCCCACCTGCTCCCCGTCGATCAGACCCTCCACTGGGCCAACCCGCCCGGGGGCGTCACCGGACGCGACGGGCACGGTGAGAGCCAGGAGCCCTACGCAGGACCCGTGCCCATCGTGACCCACGTGCATGGCGCGCATGCTCCCGACTGGGCCGACGGCTACGCGGAGGCCTGGTACCTCCCGGCCGCGACGAACATCCCCGACGGCTACGCTTCGAAGGGGAGCTGGTACGAGACGTTCCAGGCGAAATCCGGCATGGCCTGGGACCCGGGGACGGCCACCTTCGAGTACCCCAATGACCAGCGCGCCGCGACCCTCTGGTATCACGACCATTCGCTGGGCATGACCCGGGCCAACGTGTACGCCGGTCCAGCCGGCTTCTTCCTGCTGCGCGGCGGCCCCGACGATGTCGTCCTCGACGCGAGGAGCGGGGGGCCCGCCGTCCTCCCGGGCCCCGCGCCGGCCCGGGGCGACGAGCCCGGCGTGACGTACTACGAGATCCCGATCGCCATCCAGGACCGCTCGTTCAACGCGGACGGGTCGCTCGCCTACCCGGACAACCGGGCCTTCTTCGAGGGCCTCCGGCCGAGCGAGGAGGAAGGCGACCCGACGCTGCCGATCCTGTCCATCCCGTTCCGTCCGGACGAGTCCTGCGACGGCGCCATGAGCGACGTCGCCCCGATCTGGAACCCCGAGTTCTTCGGCAACACGATCGTCGTGAACGGCCGGACGTGGCCGTACCTCGACGTCCAGCGGCGGCGTTACCGTCTCCGCCTGCTCAACGGCTGCGACTCGCGCTTCCTGGTCCTGGCCTTCGACTCCCCCTCGGTCAAGGTCTGGCTGATCGGCACTGAGGGCGGCTTCCTGCCGAAGCCGCTCGACATGCGCCGGGCGAACGGCGGCCGGATCCTGCTCGGGCCGGCCGAGCGGGCCGACGTCATCGTCGACTTCCGCGCGGTTCCCACCGGCGCCTCGGTGCGGCTGCTCAACCTGGGTCCGGACGAGCCATTCGGCGGGGGCGAGCCGGACGAGGCGTTCGAAGCGGCCGATCCGGCCACGACGGGCCAGGTCATGGAGTTCCGTGCCCAGCAGACCGTCGGGTCCGACCCGACGACACCGCCTCGATTCCTGAGCCTCCCGGCCATCGGGCCGAGCCCGGTCTCGACGGTCACCCGGCCGCTGTCACTCAACGAGGAGGTCTCGAAGACCGTCCGGTTCGTCATCGACGAGGACGGCAACGTCGTCCTGGCCTGCGGTGACCCTGAGGCCGAGGCGTTCGGCCCGGTCGCGGCCCTCCTCGGCACCTTCGATCCCGGATCGGGCATGGCCCGTCCGATGACCTGGATGGAACCCACCACCGACAATCCGCAACTCGGCGCCACCGAGACCTGGGAGTTCTACAACTTCACCGCCGACGCCCACCCGATCCACATCCACGAGGTCCAGTTCCGGGTGCTCGACCGACAGGCTCTGGCCACCGACGAGGAGGGCATGTCCGTCCAGCCGGCCCAGCTCGTCGGCGCACCGCGGTCGCCCGAGGCCTGGGAGACGGGCTACAAGGACACGGTCATCGCCTACCCGGGCGAGGTGACCCGCGTCCAGTCCACGTTCGACATCCCCGGCCGCTACGTCTGGCACTGCCACATCCTCGAGCACGAGGACAACGAGATGATGCGGCCCTACGACGTGGTCGAGTAAGGGTCGGTCAGGCGCCCGACGGCGAGGGCGGCCCGAGGACGACGAGCGCATCGACGGCGACGGCCCCGGTCGGGCCGGCGATGAGCGGGTTGACGTCGAGCTCGAGGATCTCCGGGTCTGCGACGATGAGCCGCGAAACGGCGGCCATGACCTGGCCGACGGCGGCCCGGTCGACGACCGGGCCACCCCGGAAGCCGTCGAGCAGACGGGCGCCGCGAAGGCGCGCGAGTAGGCCGGTCGCGGCGGCCGCGGAGATTGGGGCGAGGGCGACCGCGACGTCGTCGAGCGCCTCCGCCAGCACGCCGCCGAGCCCGACGACGACGAGCGGCCCGACGTGGGGATCGCGCCTCGCGCCGACGACCAGCTCGACGCCGGTTGGCGCCATCGGCTGGACGAGCAGGCCGCGCGCTCCTCCGCCGGCGAGTCCGGCCCCGGTCTTCAGGAGCCCGGCCGCCGCCGCCCGAATGGCGACCTCGTCGTCGAGGAGCAGGACGACGCCGCCGACCTCCGACTTGTGGGCCAGGCCCGGCGCGTCGAGCTTGAGGGCCACCGCGCGACCGAGCTCGCGCCACGCCGCGACGGCCGCCTCGGGGTCGGCGGCGGAGGTCGTGGCGATCGTCGGCACGCCCTCCGCGGCGAGCCGGTCCAGGCTCTCGCGCTCGAGCAGGGCCCGGGCCGGGGCGGGGGCCGGGGGGCCGGGCGTCAGGGCGACGCCCGTCGGGGCGGCCGCCGGATCCCAGGCGAACGGCGTGCGATCGGTGGCCAGGGTCGGCCACGCCGCGCGTCGTGGGCCCAGCCCGCCGGGCTCGACCCGCGCCGCGCGAGCCGATTCCCACGCGGCGACGGCGCGGATGGCCGTGAGCGCCTCGGTCGCCCCGCGCAGGACCGGCGGCCGGCCGGCGGCCGCGCGACCGCCCGACGGGCGCCCCCCTGGCTGCCAGGCATCGAGGGCTGCCAGGACCTCCGGCGGCGGCTCGCCCGAGGTCAGCGACACGAGGATCGGCAGGATCACGGGCCGGACGGCGGTCGCGGCCAGGAGCGGGGCCAGCGTGTCGAGGCAGGTCTCGAGCTCCGACGACTGCGAGCGGTAGGCGAAGTCGTGGACGAGCCCGAGGACGTCGTAGGCCCCCGACGCGGCGAGCGCCGAGAACGCGGCAGCGTAGGCGGCCGGGGCGTCGTCGGCGCCCCACGGATCGAGCGGATTGGCCACGAATCCCATCGTCGGCAGCGCCTCGAAGATCGCGCGACGGGCGTCGTCGGGGATCGGCGGGAGCGGGAGCCCGACCGCCTCGGCGAGGTCGGCGACGAGCGAAGCCTCCCCGGTCGAGACCGTCGCCAGACCGGTCCGCCCCCGGCCGACCCGCCGCCGGGTCCGGTGAGCGCCGTCGATGAGCTCGATCGTCTCGAGGAGCTCGTCGAGGTCGCGGCAGCGGATGACCCCGGCGGCCTCGAAGGCCGCGTCCATCGCCCGGTCCTCGCCGGCGAGGTTGCCCGAATGGGCGATCGCGGCCGCCTCGGCCATCGCCGACCGCCCGACCTTGACGAGGGCGATGGGCTTGTCCATCTCGAGGGCACGGTCGGCCAGGGCGAGGAACCGCTCGGGCCGCTTGAGGCCCTCGACGAAGAGGGCGATCCCGTGCGTCTCGGGATCGTCGAGCGACCAGGCGAGGTGATCGCACAGGTCGAGGACGGCCTCGGCGCCGCAGCTCACGACGCGGCTGTAGCCGGTTCGCGCGCCGGACATGAGGAAGGCGTTGGCGACCGATCCCGACTGGGCGATCGCGGCGATCCCACCACGCGGCAGGTGGGGCGAGAGCTCGTCGATGTAGACGGCCGTGTTCGTCGTGAAGTCGGCGAGGCCCATGCAGTTGGGCCCGAGGACCGCCATCCCGTGGCGAAGCGCGGCGTCGCGCACGGCCAGCTGCATCGCGGCGGCCATCGGCCCGCCCTCGACGACGCCGCCGCCGGGGATGACGAGGGCCCGGACGCCGAGGGCCCCGGCCTCCTCGGCGATATCGGCGGCCCGGAGCGGGTTGACCGCCACGACGACGAGCTCGGGGATCTCGGGCAGGTCGGCGAGGGACGGGTGGCAGGGTGTCCCCCAGGCCTCGGCCCGGGAGGGGTTCACGAACCAGCAGCGGGCCGGGCTGCCGAGGGCCAGGAGGTTGTCGCGGACGATCGGCGCGATCGACGAGCGCGGCGAGGCTCCCACGACGGCCACGGACGTCGGCGCGTAGAGCCTCCGCAGGTCTGGTCGGGGCCCGGCCAGGCTCGGCGTCTCCGGCTTGGCGCCGCCGGCCGCGGAAGTCGCCGTCACCCGACGACCCGGTCCACCCCGCGCTTCTCGAGCGCCCGGGCGATGATCAATCGCTGGATCTCCGAGGTGCCCTCCCAGATCCGGTCGACCCGCAGCTCGCGGAAGAACCGCTCCGCGGCCGTCTCGCGGAGGTAGCCCCGGCCGCCGAAGACCTGGACCACACGGTCGGCGCAGCGGAAGGCGGCCTCCGAGGCGAAGAGCTTGGCCAGCGAGGCCTTGGCGTGGACGAGCTTGGGGTCGGCGCCGGCGTCGGCGAGCCTCGCACACGCGCGCGTGAGCAGCCTCGCCGCGGCGGCATCGGCGGCCGAATCGGCGAGCGGGAAGCTGACCCCCTGGAAGTCGTAGATCCGCTGGCCGAACTGGACCCGCTCCGTGGCGAAGGCGACGGCCTCGGTGAGGAGCCGCTCCATCGCCCCCGTGCAGCGAGCCCCGATGTGGATCCGCTCCTCGACGAACCACTCGTTGGTCAGCTCATCGGCCTCGCCGGCGCCGCCGAGCATCGCCTCCGCCGGGACCCGGACGGCCTCGAGGACGAAGCGCGGGTGGCGATCGGCGAAGGTGTGCATGTGATCCGGGTCGGCCACCTGGCGGAGGCCGGGCGCGTCGTAGTCGACGAGGAAGAGGGTCGGGAGGCGCCGCTCGCCGTCCACGACGTTGACGTGGACGATCATGAAGTCGGTGTCATCGGGCCCGGTCACGAACCACTTCTCGCCGTCGAGGACGTACTCGCCGGTCGCCGCGTCCCGGACGGCCGTCGCGACGATGGAGCGGGCGTCCGAGCCGGCGCCGGGCTCGGTGATCGCGTAGCTCCCCGTCCGCTCGCCGCGGAGCGAGGGCGCGAGGTACCGTACGCGTTGTGCCTCGGTGGCGTGCTTGAGCACCGCGTAGGCCCCCGGCACGTACGACCAGAGCCCGCCCGTCGAGGCCCCGAACTGCTCGTGGACGACGACCTGCTCGACGACGTCCCAGCCCTGCCCGCCCATCTCGAGCGGGATCGACCCCCCGTGGAGCCGGGCGTCGATGGCAGCCCGACGGATGTCGGCTCCCCAGGCCCGGGGCAGCCGGCCACCGGCGAGCTCGAACTCGACCTCGCGGGGCTGGAGGACCTGGGTGACGAACGCCGTGGCACGCGCCTGGAGCTCGCGCTGACGAGGCGACAGATCGTCATCGACGGCCCGGGGGCTCGAGGGGGGAGGTGGCATGGATCCCAGTTTGCCCTGTTCCGGACCGCCCTGACGGGGCGGGCTCGCAGCTTGAGCCATCGGGCCTGGGAGGCGTCCGCCCGAAGCGACGGGCGGCGCTGTCCGCAGCGGCCGATTCACGGTGCGGGGAGGACCGGGGCGGTCCGTTGCGGTCCTGGGGACGGAAGTCACCGCCGGCCCGGGACGTCTTTGCTATCGCTCCAGGTGCTCGGGCGCACTACGGTCGTGGTTGGCCGTGCCGGATCCTGAACCGGTGCGCCGCACGTCGGCAAGGCGCAACCGTCCCGCCCGGCCGAGCCCCATCCCAGCCGCTGGTGACGCCGTGCGCTACAAGAACCGGCCCTCGGACACGTACGTCCCGCCCCGGACCACCCTGCCCCGACCCCGGACCTCGCTGTCGCCGACGATCGTCCTGGGGTTGACGCTGGCGACGATCCTGTCGCTGGTCCTCGTGTCGAGCGGACCGGCCGTGGCCGCCGGCCCGGAGATCATCGTGAGCCCGACATGGGCCCTTCCGGGTGATTCGATCTCGGTCACCGGCCGCGGGTTCGCCGTGCGCCGCTGGGGGCAGCTGACGCTCGATGGGTCCGCCGCCGGATTCCCGCGCTTCAGGACCGACGCGCGGGGTGGCTTCGACGCGACGTTCGTCGTTCCCTCGACGGCCGCCTTCGGCCAGCACATGGTGGGTGCGCGGCTGGACCCGAAGGGCTCGGCTCGCCAGACCATGGAAGCGGCGACTGCGGTCCTGACGATCGGCTTCGTGGACGCCTCCCCGACACCGCCGGCCACCGTGGGGCCGTCCCCGACCGGCGCGGCGCCGTCGCCGACCACGGCGCCTCCAGCAACGACCGGACCCTCGGTGACACCGGGCGCCACGACCGGTCCCGGTGCGACGCCACCACCCGGGACCCCGGGCGCCGGAGGATCACTCAGCTTCCCCATTCGGGCGGCGTTCTACTATCCGTGGTTCGCGGAGGCCTGGAACCAGCAGGGCTACAATCCGTTCAGCCGGTACGAGCCGAGCCTCGGCTACTACGCCACGACGAGCGTGGTGGCCCAGCATGTGGCCGCGATGCAGGCGGCCGGGATCCGCGCCGGG
>Ga0209341_10001284_pt1 | contig 25049 bp, 34 predicted proteins | sample RifCSP13_2_FD_184020 | JGI IMG/M metagenome (GOLD analysis project Ga0209341, IMG submission 184020) | Soil microbial communities from Rifle, Colorado - Rifle CSP2_sed 13_2 (SPAdes) (version 2) | ecosystem: Environmental > Terrestrial > Deep subsurface > Rock core/Sediment | place: Rifle... | reverse complement strand
AGTTAGTTAACTAGCATTTTTTATCAAGTATGCTGCATCGGTCGCGGTGAGCTTCGTGTCCCAAGACTGAACGGCTTCCACGACGTCCTGATGTTCCTGGTCTTCCCGGTATCGATTGATGACCCGGTTCTTATACGTGAACACGTAACCGGCTGTCGGCTCCAGCAGCGACGGCTGCGCAGTTACGTAGGCCACGAGCAGGTGGTTGCCCCAGATATAGGCCAGTGAGCTTGCCGCGCCCTCAGCGGCGGTATCCTCGATAGTCATTCCGATCAGGAGCCTGTCCAACTCGAACAGCGCCGCGACCGCCTGGAGCGTCACGACGGCGGGCGAGTTCGGGCCGGCGCTGTACTTTATCCTGTCCACGATGTCGGGATGCTGCTTCAGATACCGCCACAGGCCGCGCCCCATCACGCCGACGTTCGGCATATTGCCGATGTTCGAGACGACGTTATTGTGCGCCGTCTCCACATCTTCAATCGGCGTGGATGTGGCGTTGTCCCAGGTGGGGGAGGGGGTCGCGCTGGATGACCAGCCCGCGCCGAAGGCGTTGCCCGCGACCTCGCTCTCCAGTTCCAGCAGGATTTGCGCGGTCACGTAGTTCGTGGCATCCTGCGCCGGCCTGAGCGGATTGTCCGCGTTGTCCACAATCTCATCCGGCACACCCTTGGCGATGGCCTTCTCCGTGCAGACGTAGGAGTCCGTGGTCAGGCCATAGTCGCCACGGCTGGCGCGCGTACCCATCGCGCGCGGCTCGGCTTCGCGCCGCAGCCAGTCGGCTTTGGTGTAGACGAAGAACTTGTCGGAAATCTTCGTCACCGGTACGCGCGGGAACACCTGCTCCGCGATGAACTTCGACGGTCGATACGCGACGCTGATGTTGGTCAGCGGCTGGTCGATGTGAACTTGTGCATAAGTAGGCTTTGCCATGTCTCACCTCACGAGGCGCTCGGCGCGCAGCCGGTCGCGGCCAGGCAGTTGATGAAGGCGTTCCCGAAGCGGGACGCCGAAAGCGGCGCGCTCGTGTCGAGCCAGCGCCCCAGGGTCACTTCCTGAGCGGCGGCGACGCCGGCGGCCTGCCCGGACGCATTCGCGGTCAGAAAGCGACTCCAGGCCAGCGCGCAGGTGCCGTCGGTCACGGCGAAGACTTTCGTCATGCCGATGACGCGCACTTGCGCTTCCTGGCCCGCGCTCGGCGCATTCTGCAACACGCCGATCGGAACCGGGTTGCTGGCGCCAGTGGCGACCTTGACGTTGCCCGCCGTCGATGCGGCGGCGACGAAGTAGTATTGCACCAGGGTCAGATCGACGTCGGCCTGAAAGCTGACATCGCCGTCAATGGAAACTGCTTTGTAGGTTGCCATGTCTCACCTCACCGCGCCTTGCGTTGGCGCAGGGTGTACTGATGCGCAAGGTCGGGCCGCTCCGCGCCGACGGCCTCAAATGCCTCGGCATACTTCGCACGGTCGCCGGCGAACTTCTCAGTCAACTTCGCCTCAACCGCCGCCTCGAACGTGTCGGCCTGTTCCTTCTGCGCGATCGACTTCTGGCCGAACAGATCGGCGGTCACAAGCTGCTGGTCGAGCGTGCCCAGCAGGCCGTCGAACCAGGTAAACAGGCTCGGCGCATCCTTGCGCTGCGCTTCCGGCAGCGCGGCGATGCGAGCCGCGTCCATCTCCTCCAGCGCCTGAAACTTCTCGGCGATGGTCTCCGGCTTCTCCGGGATCGCCACGAACTGCTCGGCACGCCGCAGAAGCTGGTCGCGCCGACGTTGGCGTTTCATCTCGACAAGCTGCGTGGCGAAGGTGTCGGCCTCCGCAGCCTTCGTCTTGAGCGTGCCGACCTCGATTTCCAGCGCGTCGAGCTTGTCGGCTTTCGCCTTCAATGCGGCGAACTCCTCCGCACTGACAGCGGATTGTGGATTGATCTTGTCCGTCATCTTTTCACCCTCCGGTATTACACTGTCCTTTTCTCTGACTTCGATTTCGCCCGTGCCGCCCGCGAGGCGTCGCGCCTTCGCGGCGACGCGCTCCTTCACATCGGCGGGCAAGCTGCTTTGTGGAATGCGCGCCAGGGCATTGCGCAGGTGGGGCAAGTCTGTCTTGCCGCCAGCATCCTTGTAGGGGAAATGTCGCAGGCTGCGCGGCTTGGTCTTCCCACTCTCATCTTTTTCGCCACCCGATTCGATGTAAAGAAAACTGGAATCGGGCAGATCATTCATGAATGCGGCTGTCCAGACGGCGAAATCATCACTGTGGGCTTTGCCGTCCGAGAATAGCGCGAGAATCTTGCTCATGGCTTCTTTGAGCGCGTTCTTGGCCGTTTGCAGCGGACCCGACAATTCCTCAACATCTTCCATGCTGTCAGCCAATCCGCTCACGGCCTCAAGCGCGCTCAATAGGCGATGACCATCATAGCCGTGCGCCTGCTCCGGATAATCACCCATCATCCTCTCGACTACGCCCGGTTCACTAAATAGCGCGACATGCTGTCCGAAAAAGGGCCGATTCGTCAGGGCAACGTGCTCGATCACATTGTCGAACTGCCGGCCCTGCTCGTCCACGTAGGCCGAGCCGTTCTTGTTCCACAGCACGCCAGGCGAGACGAACTGGTACTCACCGTCCTCAACGCTGGCCTTGCCCTTATCGGTGTACTCCGGCACGGCATACAGGCCATCGTCGCGCACCTCGACCGATGCGACGTTGCCCGCCTTCGGCGGATCGGGCTGCTCAGCGGTCGGATGACCGAAATAAACCGGGACCTTCCAGCGCGGACGCCCGCCCTCGAAGTTCGCGGCCATCTGCGCCAGGTCATCTTTCGTGATAGTCAAGGTGCGGTCACCGCGCTTGAATGTGCCGAGCGGCATGACCCGGAACGGCTTGCCTGCCTGGTATGCGAAAGGTTCAATCCATCGAATCATCGGCTCCTCACTCATCTTCATGGACGTTCGGCACATCGCAATCGCGCGGCTCTTACTGTGTCCCTGCGCCATGACCTTCTCGACGCAGGCGTCCAGTTTGGCTGATGCCGCGTCACTCAGGCCAGGATACGGCATCAGATCGTCTCCAATTCACGCTCGTACTCCGTCAGCCGGCCTGCTTTCGCGCGGCTTTCAGCGTCCGCACGCTGCGCCCGGAACCGCTCGGCGCGTTCCTTGCCGACCTGCGACTCGAAGCGCGCGTAGTCCGTATGGTAGAAGCCCTGCGCGGCCAGGATGATGCGGGGCGGGCTGTAAACCTGCCGCGTCTCACAGCCGCAATCGGGACACGGCGGCAGCGCTTCGGTCAGACGCTTCTCGATTTCTCCGGTGTAGCCGCAGATGTTGCAGGTGATGTCGTAGCGCATGATATAAGTGCTAGTGTTGCTGTCCCCCAGCGAGACCCGAAAGCCCGACGCGGAGCAGGAATTAGTTCCCAGCGGTCCTATCTTTTACGCCAGAGCCACTCGTAATACACAAAGCCGCCGATCCGATATGGATCGGCGGCTGGATTGCCGCCAGTGCGCGCTGATGCGCCCAGTTGTGCCGTCAGTTTATCAGATTAAGCGATTCGTGTCAAGGACACGAAAAGCCGGCCAGGGGAGGATGCTCTCCCTGGCCGATGGGCTTTATGTGATTTCCGCGCTATCCGGGCGCTCCCGGCGGCCTGGGCCGCAATAACTACTGTGTCTGCACGATTTCAAATGTATCACGACCATGATTCCAACTGTACGGCCATTTCGCGGCCATCTCGGCATATCGCGCCTGCTCACGTACAAGAATGGCTTCAGCCTCCTCGCGCGTAAACGCTTCTCCGACAACTTCGTTCTGCCGGCGCACCGAGAAGACAGATACCAATTCAAGCTGAATCGCAATTGAATCGAATGAACCGCGATAACTGTAAACCCTGCTACCAGGCTGGAAAATGATTGCCAATCCATTTTTCACTGATACACCGCCGAATTCACGATTGCGATAGCATTCGGCGTCTGGATATTTGTCTTTGAGTAATCTAGAAAATGCTTGTAATCTCATTTCATTCCCCGCTACTTCCCGCGCGGCTGAATCCGCGCCTTGACAGCGGCAATCGTGGCCTCGACATCCGAAGCGAAGCCCTTCACCCGTCGCCCGCCGTCCCACTGATACGACCATGTATCGCCCTCGTCATCGCTTCCGCTCCACACGCGGAAGCCCAGCCCCTGGAGACCCTCGACGAGGGTATTCCATTCGGCGATCGCCCGACGGTAATGCTCGGCATCTTCCAGCAGTATCCGAGCAAACTTGACGCCCCCGCCTCCCGGCCCACGCCGGGACATATCGAAGCCGGCGCGCGTGCCTGCGGCGCGCCACTGCTCAAAAAGAGATTCGGGAAGATAAACGTTTGGCATTTCTTCTGTTCCTATCCCCTCTCTTCGCTCCTCTCTCAATCTTGCTTCTATTATACAGATAATCTATATATTGTCAAGGGATTTAGAGAGCAAATTGTTAGAATGCGCGCGTATTCTAACAAATACAAAGCCCGGCACTCCGATGGGGGCCAGTCACCGCACGCGCGTTCTACTTCTCGCCGAACGCCGCCCGCACGGCCTGGATGTAGCCGCGCATCGTCGCCTCGCTCGTGTGGCTGGACAGGATCGCCGATAGGGCAGGGGGGAAAATCGCGCATGTACTACCAACGGCTAATCAAGTATTGAACAAAATGCTTTTTGTGAGAGATTGTCAAACATTGCCGGAATATGCAAACCGCGCCGAATTACTCAGTCCTCATCTCCTTTTTGCATCCGTCTCATGATGCTATTGAATAGCTCGCCTATCTGCTCAATAAAAGCCGGGAACAGACGGATGATCATGCCGAGCGAGGTAACTATCATAATCTCGCTGCCCAGCGTGTAGACAATTTCGCTTTCAACCAGTGCGACGGCCCACGCCTCGAATCCCAATCCGCTCGCCTTGTAAATGACATCAGTGGCGACATCGACGAGGTGCAATCCGGCGGTGATCAGAATCGCCCATCTTTTGTTTGTGTCGGTCGCGAACACATACATGAATCCAATCTGGCCGATCTGTGGCAGGAGCGCCACCAGGCCGATCACCCACTCATTCACCTTCCGGGTCGGCAACTGCTGGTATCCGGCCAGGCTGGTGCTGTAATCCTCAATGAAGATTCCGACACCCACCACCAGCATAATCACGAAAACCCCAAAGATCGGGATGACAAACGAGCTATTTTCAATTCGTTTTGCTGCTCTATGGAACACGTCAGACACGGCGCAATAGCTCCGAATATGCAATCCGAGCCGATGCCACCAGCGGCTCATCGAACGGGATCATGGCAACGACCTGCTCGGCCAGGAATTCGGGCAGATACTCGTGAGTGATCGATCCGTCGCGCAGCGTGCGAATGATGGCGACGGACGGGCCGTAATGAGCGGCAGTGGGCAGGATGTTTAAGTCGCGACCGCTTCTAGAGAACATCTGCAATTGCCTGCACAGTCTGTACCATGCGATGGCCATATGCCGCCCGTCTCGCGCAGCATGGCATCAAACGACTCATATTCCTTATTGCCGAACGCCAAGCAACTAGCGCAATGGTGCGCCAACGGATCGAGATGCCAATATACGCGGCCCGGCGCGCCCAAGCCGATGGCGTGCTGCATGAACGACCACAGCGCGCCGGCATACAGCGCGACGCGCGCCCGGATCGTAGTGAGCAGGCCAGCCAGCGCCGCCGCGCCCGTACCCAGCGCCAACGCCCTGAGGATGTCCTCATCCTGCAGCCCGCCGCGCACCTTGCGCTCGATGGCGGGCAGCAGGTTCTGCTCCAGCAGGCGCTCGTTCTCCGCGACGGCATCGGCCAGCGCCTGTAGCACTTCGGGTGTCGGCTCAACGCTGGACAGCCATTCGGCCATGCTCTCACGGCCTTCTTGTCGCAGGCGCAATAGGAGCGCGGCGAGCGCGGCGGCCAGGATTTCTTCGCGGCGGTCGTCGTCTTCGGCGGCGGCCAGGTCGCGCGCCAGGTCTTCCGACCAATCCGCATAGATGTCCTCGAGCGCGCGCTGATAAGTGTTGACATGGACGATAGCCTTCGAGCGGCGCCCGGGTCCGCCGCCGCGCAGGTCGGATTGGAAGCGTTCGCCGCCCATGTCGCCGCTGTCCTGGCGGCCCTCGCGGATGCGCCGCAACTGTCTCTGGAAATGAATAAAGCCGGAATCGCCACTGCCCGACAGGAATGTCTTGGCGACGCCCTTCGCCTCTTCCAAAGACGAATAGGATTTGTCGCCCGACAGCGGCAGATGCAGGCCGGCTGGCGACTTGAGCGACAATTCATATCCCGCGCGGCCCTGGAGCGCGTTCGGTTCGCGGATTATGGCGATGCGATTGCCCTGGGCCTGCTGATGTATTCCAAATGTCGCGCTGGATTTCCATTCGCCCTCTGGAATCGAATCTGAATTATTCTTGAGTTCCTTCCAGTCCTTCAGCTGCTTCTTGTCCGTCGGTTTCGTGGAAGTCAAGAATTCTTCGTTGCCGCTCCGATGCCCCATGACCCACTTGCCCGCGACTTCACCACCCAAGACGCCGGCATCCCCATCGCCGCCTGCCGCTTCATCGCCAGCAGCTCCGCTGGCGGCCCCGCCACCCGCGCCCTCTGTCCATTTGCCTCCACGGTCACGCGCCTGGGCTGGATTGTAAAACCATTCCGCCGCCTCTTCCGCGCCTACCCCGTCCTCATCGCCTTCACCTTCCTCACCCCCGTCTTCGCCGCCCTCTTTCTTTTTCGCCAACGCCTGCCGCATCTGCTCCCGGCGCAATTCAGCCTCTTCCTGCTGTTGCTGGATGACCTCAATCGGCTTCTCCGGCAGGTCGGCCAGCTCGCGGATATGCGCCTCAAGCTCAGGATCGGGCGTCAGCAATCCGACGCCGGTCATCTTCTCGACGAACGTCGCCACGTCGATCAGCGATTGCTTGAACACCGGCGAATGCGCGATGCGCGGCTTGACCGTCAGGCCGGGGAAATGGTTCAGACGAAACAGACGCTCCGTGCCGAAGCGGTGGATCGTCTCCTCGATCAGGTCGGCCCAGGCAGCCACGGCCAGCGTGAAGAAGTCCACCGTCTCGCCGGCCAGCGCCTGCGTGCCGACCTTATCCATGCCGAGGTGGATGAATTGCGCCAGCCCGACCATCGCCATGCGCTTCTCGTACCGCTGAATGGTCGTATCGAGCACGACGGGCCGTCCGCCGCTGGGTGTCAGAAGCTCGACGAGCACGCCCTGCCCCTCCAGCGCGCCCGCGCCCATTTTGGCGTAGGGATTGACGACGCCCATTTGCTCGTCCACGCGGATATTGCGTACAATATTCTTGTACGCGGTCAAATCAGAATTGGCGTCGTCCGTGCGCGACGTGTCTGAGCCGAGATACACGACCGGAATGCCCGATCCGAACCGCTCGGCTGATATGGCCTCGACTTCTTCCAGATTCTTTTTCATCCACCAGGCGCTGTACATGGCGCGCAGGATGGCACGCCCCTCGGGGTCGTTCTTGCGCGCGGTCGTGCGGAACAGGAGCGCCTTTTCTATGGGGATTTCTACAGGCGGCGTACCCATGTTCGGGTCCTGTTGCCGGAAGCCCTGGATGCCGCCATGCTCGTCGAACAGCCACGGCTCGTTCTGCGCCAGCGTGTCCTGGCCGATGTAAATCCATTTGCGCCAGCCGATCTTGCCATCGTCGTAATTGCTGGCCGGGTCGCGCGCATCACCCAGGCGGCGCTTGTAGACAAGCTCCATCGGCACAAATCCAAACTGGAGCATGTCCAGCGCCCAGTCGATGGCGTCATTCCACGAATGGCTCATATCGCCCATGCATCCGTCCAGGAACTCGGCGGCCTGCTCATCTGCGCGCGCCTCGCCGGCAGGCTCCACGCTCCACGACAGGCGCCGGATCGTCATCTTCGTCGCCATGAGCACGGCGGCGGCGATGGGGTCGTCGCCCATTTCACGGTAGAGCTGTATCTTGCGGTAGAGCGGCTTAAAGACGCGGTCATAGTCCTCGTCCACGTTGCCCGCGAACTGCCGCAGGCCGCTCGTGCCGATCTCGCGGAACGTCGGCCCGGTCGGGCGCGCGTTCGCCTGGAACGTCTCGCCGTGGCCGTTGCGCCGCATATCGGAGCGCAGCCGGTAGACATAGGAGCGCGACAGGCCGAAGCGATCGGCGACGGCCTGGGCGGATTCGTCTTTGAGTGCATCGAGGATTTGCGCGTTGCGCGCCTTGTGGTCTGTCATCGTCTACCGCCTGTGATGTCCTGCCGGCCGGTCGCGCCCGAAGCGCCCGCCTTGCAGATCGCTACGCACGAATTTCGAGCGCGCCTTCGGGTTTGCCTCGCGGACGGCGCCCGGCATGGATTCCGGCGCGGCATAGGCCAGCATCACGGCGTCGCCGCTGTCCGGGCTGCGCCCCAGTCGCTTGACGATTTCATCCTTGCTCTCGACCTTGATCTTGCCCGCGCTGGTGAGCGTCCATTTCGGCGCGGTCAGATCGGCCAGCAGGTCGTCGTCGGGCGGCAGGGCAATGTCGTCGCCCGATTCCGGCTCGAGCCGCTCGCGCAGGCCCCACAGCAGCGCCGAACGCAGGTTGACGAATCCGAAGCGGCCCGTCTTGTCGCGCAGCCCCGTCGCCTCGCCGACGTTGATCGGGCGCACATTCAGGCCCTGCTCGCGCAGGCGGTCGAACACGCCGGCGCCGATGCCGATCACGTCCACGTTGGCCCAGTCCACGCTGATCATTTCCGAGGCCAGAAAGCCCGCAGTCTCCATCGTGTCGCGCTTGCTATGCCTGATGAGCGGCGCGAACCAGTTGCCCGTGCGCGGCGCGAAGACCGTCTTGTTCTCGCCCGTGCGGGCGATGTCCGCGCCAAATGTCGTCGGCGTATCGCTCGGCCTGCCGTCCGGTGTCCACCTGTCCATCGCCGCCTCGACCCAGGCCAGCGGGATCACGGTATCCGTCTCGGACTGCGCGAACTCGCCCGCGACGCGGTTCTGGTAGACCGCCGACTGCTCGCCCCATTGGACGGCCATCAGGTCGGCCCATTGCGCAAAGCCCGGAACGACCCGCCGCGCCTCCGACTCCGTGACTCGGATAATATGCCAGTGCGGATAGGAGCGTCGGTTCGTCTGGATATCGTAGAATCGGCCAGCCGGCTCGCCCGGCGTGCTGATCGCCAGCGCGTATCCCTCGCCCGTGGAGAACGCGCCCTCGGCGGCGTCCCATATCTCCGCTTGAATCGTCTTGGCCTCGTCGAATCCGTAGAACACGACCGCGCTGTGCGCGCCCTCTATTTTGGCCTCGTCGCTGGACGCCAGCGCGAACGCAAAGCGGTTGTCGCCCAGCTGCAGGCGCCGTTTGAGCAGCTCGCGCTCCGGGCGCACACGCAGGCCAATGCGATCCCATTTCGCGCGCGACGACCATTTATGTATTTCGGGCCAGAGGTACTCCGTGAGCTGCCGCCATGCGCTCGCGGTCGTCGGGGCCTTGATCTCCTCGTGCACGGCCAGCGCCCACAGCACGGCCCACGCCTCCAGCGCCGTCTTGCCGATACCGTGCGGCCCGCGCATGCAGACGCGCCGATGCTCCAATAGCGCCGACAGCGCATGCTCCTGGTACGGGCGGATTTCCGTGACGCCCAGGATGTCGTGGACGAAGGCAACCGGATCGCGACGATAGGGCATGATCAGCTTGCTACTCTGCCTGCTGATCGCCTGTTGTCTCGCCGTCCCCAGGGCTTCCAGCGCCGCCTGCTTCATCCAGACGGGCACGGGCCGCTGCGACGAGTTCGGAAAAGAGCTTGTCTGCGTCATATCCCTCACGCTCGGCCTGCTCGCGCCAGGTCATATCGATCCGGGTCGCCGCGTACACCCCGAATATCTTCAGGCGCTGCTCGACGCACCATTGGACGCCGCCTAGGAAGCGCGGATCGCCCGCCAGCTCCTCGCGCTCGACCTGCGCCTTCGTATACGCACCCTGCCCCTCTGTGCGCATGGTGACGGTCTTCTCATGCGCCCCCCGGCTCTCGTGCCAGGCGCGCCAGTATTCGCGCTCTAGGCGGTCGATGCGCGCAAGCTCGCGCGCCTTGAGGCGATCGAAGTCCAGCATCGCGGACTTCAACCACTCGGCCTGGATATGCTTGAGATCGTAGCTAATCGTCGCCTGCGTGACGCGCCATTTATGCGCGATCTCGACCTGCGTGCGGCCAGCGAGATAGAGTTCCGCCACATCGCGGCGGCGCTCGACTATCTTGAGATCACGTCGTAGGGACATAGATATAAATCGTCATGATATAAGGGCAATCTCTAACCGGAATGCAGATAATGGTCATATGAGAGCATGAGATGCGGCGCGACGCCGATCATGCGGCCTCCCGGATCCTATCCAGGATCTCTCGCCTGAGATGAAGCGCGATCGCGCGCATGAATAGCGGCGGGACGCTGTTCCCGATCATCCTATAGCCCGCTCCTCCCGGTGGAATGACAAACTCGTCCGGGAATGACTGCAGACGCTTTGCCTCATCGTTCGTCAGATTCCTCGGCTCGTCCGGTTTCCAATTTCTGTTTTCCCATGCCTCGACGACATGGCCGGCATGCAGACCGATGACGATGGGCGGCCTGGACGCCTCCAGCGTCGGCGATGGCATATCGAGGCCGCGAAACTCGTTCCGGTACTGCTCGTTATTGATGCCGCCGAATCCGCGCCGGATTCCGGCTTGGATCCGCGTCCTTCTTTGAGCCTGAAGCGCGGACGAGGGGCCGACGACGAATCTTGCATCGATATATTCGGGATGCCTCTCAATGGCCGCATCCTCCAGATCGAGCGCCTCGGCCACTGAGTTAGGCCTGGATTGCGCTCGCGGATGGGACGGCGAAATGCCGAGATCGTCCCGGACGCCGACAAAGATCAGCCTCGATCTGTGCTGCGGGACGCCGAACCACATCGCATTCATGAGCCTTGCAGACACCAGGTATCCGCTTGCCTTCAGCTCGCGCATCGCATCGGCGAATATGAGCCGCATCTTGCCCTTGACTATCCCGCTGACATTCTCCATCACGAAGATCCTGGGGCGTAGTCCGCGCAGCAGGCGGATATACTCCATAAAGAGGCGATTGCGCGGATCGTCGAGCAGGCGCTTGCCTGACGTGCTGAATCCCTGGCAGGGCGGCGAGCCGTCCAGAATGTCCAGATCGCCAGGCGCGATGCCCGACTCGCGCAGGCAGTCGCCCACGGACAGAGCGGCAATATCGCCGCAATATATGGATATGCCGGGGAAATTGGCCCGGAATGCGGCGGCGGTCTCAGCCCACCATTCCACTGCCAGAAGCTCGCGAAAGCCCGCCATGCCATAGCCAAGCGACGATCCGCCGACGCCGGAAAACAGGCTTATGAAGGTCGGCGCATCTGCCGCGCGCGGCGCAAGATGCTCCCGCCATGCCGCATTGAGCGCGACGAGATATTCACTTGGGCCATCTATGCCCGCAGCTGGGGCACTCGATGTACTCGACATTATCCGCCGCCGTTTCATCGTACTCCTTGAACTCCGGGAATATGATGCCCGCATCTAACGCCACATCGTCCAGAAGCTTCCGCACCGCCGGATTATCCGTGTGCGCCTCTTTGAGCAGCGCATCTAGTTTGCCCGCGTCGGCCTGCGCCAGCGCAGAAATCGGATCGAGCGTCGCCAGGGCGAGCCGCTCCTCGTTCGGCGTCAGGTCAACGTACTTGACGGGGATGAAGAGTTGGCCGTCGCGCAAGGCCAGCGTCACGCGCAGGTGGCCGTCCAGGAGCGTCTCGACGCCCTGGTCGCGTCCCCATTCCGGCGAGGTGCGCCGGTTGACGATCACATCCTGGATGACGCCGATCTCCTGGATGACGCCATGCAGCGATTCCTGCTGGTGACGCGGGTGCAGCCGCCAATTGCCCTCGTTGGCGAGCAATTGATCAGGCGCGCTCTCCCCGTATCCGACGATGCGATTCTTCCAGGTCATCCCATCAGCTCCAGCACCTGCCGCGCGTCCCATCCGCCGAAGTAGCATAGCTGACCGAACCATTCCGAATCGAAGAACAGATCAAGGTCGGGCGCCGGGCCGCGCCGCCGGTCATCGACGGCTCGCTTCACGATCGACAGCGCCAGCCGCCGCCAGCCGTCGTCGATCTCGCACACCACGTCGGCCCAGCGCCACGTGACGGGCGGCGCGTCAGGGCGAGGCGGTCTGCTCTCGTGGCGGCGGCGATTCATAGCCTGGCGATGCTTGCTCATACCAGCCACTATGCGCGGCATTGACGATGAAGTCAAGGCAAATGGCGGTCGGCGCACGGGCATAGCGGCAGGCGTCGTATATGCCCCGGTAGTATTCGTCGCGCGCCTCGGCCATCAATGCGAGGATGTCGCGCTCTGCTCGTTCCGTGATCTGTCGCAGTTCCTGCTCGGCGATGCCCGCTCCAGCGCGGTAGGCCAGATAAATACTGCCGGTCAGCGCGCCGATTAGCGCGATAAGACCGACCAGGATGACAACTGCCCGCAATTTCGATCTCATGTCCGCACTCAAAACAAAAAGCCCCGGCATTTCTGCCGAGGCCCGATCCCCGATGTGTCGCGCTTTTGCGCCGGGCTGTGTACGCACATTCTACAACAGATGTGCGTGCCGTGTCAAGGAAAAGGAAGGGGAAAGGGGCACTACCCTGTGCCCCTTTCCAATATGTACCTCTGAAAGGTATCGCTCGCCTCACGGTGAGCAATAGGATTGTGCGTCGCCTCACGCCGGCGCGGCTATGCTTATGGCCCCGTCCTGCTACTGGACTATCCCGCCACGGAGAGGCGGGAACCGGAATCGCACCGGCGCCTGGGCTGTTGGTTTCGCCGCGCTCACGTGCCTGGCTGACGAATCCCCCGCTAAACTTGTGGAGCAATACGCTGAGCCGTCAGGCTGACGCGCACGCTGATCACAAGGCTACTCCCGAAAAATGTGGTCGAACATCGACGCGCCGACGTGGACGTCCTCGACCTGAATGTCATTGGCGCGTTGCCGCGCCTGCTTCACGGCCCGGATCAGCGCGTCGATGCGGTTGAGCCATTCCGATTTGCGCGTCGGGGAAATCATGCCGGAATGGATAACCGTATGCCACGCGCCGACACGGATGTCCTCGGAGACGGCCTGCACCTGCGCGGGATGCTCTTTGGTCGCCTCATAAAGCACGACCGGCTTCGTCACCTTCTGCGTGCGATAGGTCACGCGCTCCCTGGAAACATAATGGCCGACCTGCGCATCCCATGTCCACGATTCAGACGGGTTATTGACCGGCACGACGACCACGATCTGCCGAAGCTCAGCCAATTTCGCCTCCAGATTCAGGAGTGCGGGCGCGGGCAGGCCGATGGCCTTCCCGTTTAGGACAATCTCGGCATTCGTGCGCTGATTCGTGACTTCCTTCTGGATTGCCGCGTCAATCCAATCCATGACGGGATCGCGCAGCATCCGAATCTCATCGGCAACGGTCGTCGCCAGCTCGGTGCTCTCGTTGGGTAGCGGCTCGCCGCCATCCAGGAGCGGGCTGTATGTCCGCGACTGGCCGACAAGCCTCCCCTGCCCCTCTCCGAACAGGTGCTTGATGCGGGCGATGGCGCTCTGCGCCTTCGCTTTCAGATCGGCCTCGACGGCCAAAAGCTCATGCAATTTACCCACGCTTCCCTCCCCGGTAGAATTTGCCCGGCGCGCCGCACCGCGCGCAGCGCACCTCGAAATCGCCCGACACGATGCTGCCGAGCCGGTTCTGGCACGACCGGCACAGGAACGGCAGGCCCTTGCGCCAGATCGGGCGCGTCATCGTCTTCGCGCCGACTTCGGCGTTCGTGGCCGCAAGCTGTGGATGGCCTATCAGGTATTTTAGCGCATCCAGCGTGTTAATGCAACTAATTTCGTTTCCTTCTTCATTGGACATTTGGCGCCACAATTGGCGGAACATCTCCAGATCGGCGGGCGTGTCCAGTTCGGTCCGCACGGGCGCAAGATACTCGCGGCGCGGCATCGGAATCTGGACGACATTCAGGCGCGACAGGTTGTCCCAGAACCAGCCGCCTGGATGCTCGTCCTGGCTGCCGCTGCTGCCCTCGGCGATGGCGTCCCAGGCACGGCGGGACCATACGTCCGTCGTGCCCGCGTAAGTGATGCGCTCGTGCTCACCGCCGTACCACAGCCCGTCGGCGCCCGTCTCGGCCAGGATGTCGAAGCGCCAGTCGGCCAGGCCCACATCCACCAGCGGATTGTCGGCGCTGCCGCGCGCGATCCATCTGGCGTCTGGCGCGAACGCCTTGATCGCGCCATCCATGCGGCCCGTCACGTCGTCGCGCGAGCCGCGAAAGCAGGCGACGCCGTAGCCGGCGCAATAATCGGCGATTACGCCATCCTCAAGCCCATCTGTCGTGGCGACGATGATGACCGGATCGCGGTCGGATGCCTGCCAGCGGCGCACGATTTGGATGAGGTTCGGCGTGCCGTCCGGGGCGTAGACGGCGAGCGCTTTGCTGGGCAGACGCTCGGAGGACATCCGGGCCTTGATGATGACGGCGTAGTCGCTCATATCTCCAGCCTTACAATGTCACCGCCAGCCCCTATCCCGAACACAACATCGAGCGCTTCGTCGGCTGACGAGACTACCGAGACATGCCCGTCCCATGCTCTAATCCAAGCCAATTCGGCCCCGGTCAAATCTCGCTTGCTCAGCGGTTTTGTGCCGTCCTTCAGCTCCAGCAGGAAATTTTTCCCGCGCCATCCCACGAGCAAATCTGGCACTCCCCTGCCGACGGCGTGCAGCGGCTGGACGCTCGCGCCCCCCGCGCGCAGGGCGGCGACGATTTCGGCCTGGTTGCGATCTACGCGGGCGGCGCGTCTCATTTCAGCACCACTCCCGCCTTCATCTCGCGCACGCCCTGCTCGGCTCCTCGCCGCGCTTCGTCATCCGTCGCGCCGGCGGCGATGCACTGGCCCCATCGCGCCGGGTGAGAAGTGACGTGCTGGACAACCGTGTCCTCGTGGATGTTCCATGAGTGGAAGATAGCATGCCCGGGCCGATGGTTGTCGATGGCGACGACGGTCTTGCCGATGTCCTGCGGCTCTGGAAAAACATAGCGTTGACTCACGAAAGACGCGGCGGGCAATGTTTGCGTGAGGGCATTCAGGTGTTCCCCCAGCGCCGCCCGAATCGCTACGCCGGCGAAATCGACGCCATAAGCAAGCGGGATGCCATGCGTCGAGAAGAAGCCGCCGGACAGCCGAGCCGCAAGCTCGATGACGTGGAATCTCTCATCGTGGATGACAAGATCACCTTTGACTGTGCCAACCCCGGACTGATACCAATTGAGCGCACGACAAGCGTGTTCGATTATACGGCCAATATCTGCTTGCGATTCAGAACCAGCATATGGCCCCCATGGTTCATCGAATGGCCCCCATGGTTCATCGAATCCATCCTCGATAACGAACGGCGCGAACTCCTCCAGCCGCGCATAGTTCCGCAGCCCGACCGCCGTAAACAACGCACGGCCATCTTGCACAATGGATTCGGTGGAGAGTTGCGTTCCATCCAGCCACTGCTCGACCATCACGCGGCCCGTGGGCGACTGGCCGCGCGCGATCTCGTAGGCGAACGCGGGATCGATGTCTTTCGTGACACGCACAACGCCACGCCCGCCGCGAGAATCAACAGGCTTTACGATATGAGTGAACACATCCCCCGCCCCGCCCCCACCAGTCATTTTGTGCAGCGAAACCGGGAACGGCCACGACTTGAACATGGGCAGCGGGACATGGCCTGCCAGCGCCTTTTTCTGCGCCAGCTTGTCCGCGCTCAGCCACGCCGCTTCAATGCCCAGCCCGGGCAGACCGAAACGCGCCGCGATCTCCGCAGCGACGTGCGGCGCGTCCACCGCCGCGCACAGAACGCCATCATAGAATAGACGATTGGTATAGGCGTGCCGCGACAGCGACGCGATAGCGCGGTCGGCATGATAGCAGGAGGCATGCACGAAGTCATCCGTCAGCGCGCGGCCCGGACAGCGCGCGTCGTTGTCCACAACCACGGCGCGGTGGCCGAGCGCGCTGGCGCGCTCGATGATGGGGACGGCCTCGACATTGCCGCCGAGAAGGATAATCGTTTTCATGATGGATAGGCTCGATGCGGCCATTTATTTGGCTTCACCGCTACCGCAATCTCAGACACGATTTCATGGCATTCCGCGCATTCAATGCGCAAATGTTCGCTCATAAAAACCGCCCAAGTCGCCGCATGCGTATGACAGCGCGAATGTAGATAGAGTATATGATCCTCTGGCGTGTGTTTGCAGTTCGGATCATCGCAAATCATTCGTTTCAGATCTTCGAGATAGAGAAGCTTGGTCATAAATATATGCGGATTATTTGTCCCAGCCATGTATCCATCTCCCCCTCAATGAGGAGGACGGCCTCGGCATTGCCGCCGAGGAGGATGAGGGCCTTCATGCAATGCGCTCCACTTTCTGGGCCACGCGACTCAATCTCGCAAAGATCTCGGCCACCTCCTCGCGTGTTCGACCATTCGCTAGCCAGTCGATTTCATCATAGCGCCCGATAACATATTCGGGACTGAGTTTTCTATCCTCGACCAATTCGCGCCATATGGGTGTATGCGGCAGCGGCTTGAAGATATGCAAGGATACCGCATCAAAAGCCATCTCGGAAATGAATTTCTCAGTAAGCTGAACATCTTCGTCGGTTTCGCCGGGATAGTTGACGATGAAAAACGCCTCGACTTCCAGCCCGGCCTCGTGTGCCAAAGATAATCGATCGCCGACGACGCTCAAATCAAGGTGTTTTGCCATGAGATCAACGACACGCTGGCTCCCGCTTTCAGGCGCAAAGATTACACGGCTCCAGCCTGCCGCTTTCATCATCTTGAACATTTCACCGTCACTGCGCTCAACACGAATGCCATTGGGAGTGGCAAATGTCATATTGCCCAGCACCTCACGATTCTCCAATACCATCTCACAGAATTGTTTGGCATAGTCTTTATAGAATGTGAAATTGTCATCCACAATATTGATGTGGCTTACATTGAATTCCCTCCGGAGGTGCAGCAGGAGTTCACGCAGATAGACAATAGAATGCTTGCGAATCCGCCGCCCGCTGATGATCGGAGCCTCACAGAAAGTACACTCATATGGACAGCCACGTGTGGCAAAAACCGGCGCCTGAAGGCGCGTGTCGTCCCGATAGCGATAGCCCCCCTGCTGATACTGGCGCAATAACATGGCGTCATAGTTTGGCAAACCCAGAGCGTCCAAGTCGGCTATGGGCTGCTTGGGTAAGACGAGTGTTTGTCCCAGGAATCGCAGGCCGGGTATCTGCTCTATCTCTGTTTTCCCCGCGCCCGTGCTTAATAGTCGCATTAATTGTGGAAAAGTTTTTTCACATTCCCCCGCCAATGCATAATCTGCTGGGCCATAATCCTCAGTGGCGCTGATATGAGGACCGCCCAGTACAACCGGCACACCAGCTAGAACTTTTCGGATTGTCGCAATCGTGAATTCAATCCAGCGCCAATTCTGAGACCAGGATGAAATGCCAATAAAGTCGGGCCTCAATCCTCGAAGAAAATCGGAGAATTCGGGGCCATTGGGATGCATGCGCGACAGTGAGCAATCCAATATCGTGATAGTGACATGCTCTCTCTGAAGCGGGGGGACGAGGAATGCAAAGGCCATCGGAATAGCCTCAGCGCCTTCCACGCCATACGGCCATATCAATAGTACGTGCGGATTGTTCATCCCAGCCATGTATCCATCTCCCTGCACTCGCGGCAGGGCAGTCGGCGATTCGCCGCCGCTTTGCCTTCGTGCTCCGCCCGCAGTGCGTTCATGTAGTCGCCATTCCACCATTCCACGAATGTCATCTCGTCGATGTTCGCGCCTGCCGTCGTCAGTTCGGTGTAGGCGTCATGCGCGCACGCGTTGAACCGGCCATCCGCGACCATGCTTCCGACGCTGTAAATGTGTTGGCACGGCATATCGGCCACGATGCGCGCCTTGATTGCGTCTTCTTCATCGCTCACCACGGACGAGCCAAGCCACGGTCTCATGCTGTCCAGGTGCTTGATCAGCACATCGTCCACGCCCGGTATGTCGATCCAGTAGCGGATGAAATCCACGACCTGCGCCGCCGTGTTCTCTTTGTTGATACACTGAAGTCTGATGAACGGCCTAATGTCGCCCCGCGCCACCTTGCGCTTCAGGAAATCCCGCACGCGGTTTATCGTACGCTCGAATGCGCCCGTGTCATTCGGCTTCGTGCTAGGCCGATTGGCGTCATAGACTTCGGCGGTCGTGCCATCGATGCTGATAATAAGATCGTCTAATTGCGATCCGAGGATGCAATCCAGGTTTGGCACATCGCCGTTAGTAGACAGATTGACGGCGCGAAAACCACCCATATGCCTAGCGACATTCACCATGTCGCTGATGTCATATCGTTCATTATATCCAGGAGCAGAGCCGCGCCACAGAAACGGTTCTGAAAGTTGGTATAAGCTTATTCCATATACCCAATGTTTTCTGCACTCTTTCATGAGTTTGACAAAATGCTGCCACTTCATGTTTCCCTTGCGATTCGTTACCAGGATAGGACAAAAGATGCATCTGCGATTGCACGAAGCATTCGGTTCCACGATGAAGTAACGCGGAAACAGGCCCGGCTTGCGCGCGTCGTAATCTTCCCGCGCCACTTGCAGCATCGGGAGTGAGAGCGGCCTCAGCGCGCGCCGCACCGCCGCGCCGATGGCATCCGCGTCGCCGCCGTGGTCGCGGGCCTGCACGAATCCGTGCCGGCTGAAGCTGACGCCTTGCTTTTCCCTGACGCCCTTCATGCCTATACCGTGTATGTCGAGCGGCGCATCCCATGTGCCGGGAAAAACAAAGGCCGTGAGCGGATTCACCAGCTCCATTTCGCCTCCGTCGCCACGCCGTCCACGACGCGCATAACCCGCCCATTATCGTCCGACTCGATCAGCCGCACGATCTCAGCGGCGACGGCCCCCACCGGCTGCGGCACGGCGTCCGGCTTCGCGTCACCCGTGGCAATGACCTCGCGGCCCATGTCGGTGTCAGTCAATCCCGGACATATCACATTAAAGCGTGTCCTTCCCTCATATTCTCGAGCGTACCCCTGCATCAGCACGATTTGTGCGGCGCATGCTGCCGCATAGGGTCCGGTATTCACGCCGCCTATCAGGCCGCGCGTCGATGAAACCATGACAACGCATCCAGGATGCCATTTCGGATCGCCGCCGAGCAGGAATTGAAGCAGGAATATCGGTGAGAAAATGCGAATGGTGAACTGCCGATACCAGACTATGGCCGGATCGACATAGCGGTTTTGCCAGGGCGAACGCGAATACCATTCGCCGTGACAGAATATCACTGCATCGAATCGTGGAACTTCCAAGCCGCTAAGCCAGTCCATTAGATAGACATTTAGCAGGCCCGTATCCGAGAAGTCAAGCCGCTGACGCGATGGGGCATTTACTTCCCACCCTCGCTCGCGCAGCAATTCCGCCGTGGCCGCGCCGATCCCGCGCGAGCCGCCCGTCAAAAGAGCGATCTGGGTCATGCGTCTGCGCTCCGTGTCCTTTTTATCAATCTTATTCGAGCGGGGTGATCCTCAACCCATTGCCGTGTAGAGTCATGCAATTCCACAAGAATTTTACCCTCACGAACTTCAATGACCAGGCCTTCCTCGAATTGATTGTAGGGTCCATCCCGATCGCTGCCCCGATTGATGTAGGCGTGGACAATGTCGCCAGAATGAAAAGAAGACTTTTTAATCATCATTTGTCCCTGTCATAATCGGACGACAAGAAACAGGACAGGCCGACATTGAGAATGACAATCTCAATGCCCCATCTCCATGAATTGATCCCGAACCAGGCGAATACATCCGATATGGGATGCTGCTCAATATTAAAAGCAAGCCATGTCACATAAGGCACCATCATTTTCTTGATCTTGCGCCGCCGCAGAGGGACTTTAAGCATCTTTTATCGCCACGAACACAATCTCCCTGCCCATGCCCGCGCGCGCCCAACGCCGGTATAACGCGATCCGCTCCTCGCGCCTCATGCGCAGGTCGAATCGCTCGACGCGCTTATGGCAGCGACGCCCGATCTCGTCGTCCACCGTATAGTCATGGCCGCGCATCAGGAATAGCTCCATCGGGAACATCGTCAGATGGTCTGCGACTCTGAATCCAGCGCGCCCGAGCAAATTGGCGAGCGTGACGGGCGTGAGGTAATTGAGATGAGTCTTATCGATCCACCAATATGGCCTGGTGACCGTCTTGTTCGCCTGTTCCTGATTGCGGCTGAAGTCGTTCGGCGTGACGAGCAGCAATACGCCGCCTTCCTTCAGTCGCGCATGACACCAACGCAAGAAGCGGAACGGATCGGGCAGATGTTCAATGAGCCACAGCGCCGATATGAAATTAAATCCCCAACCATAATCCCAATCTTCCCACGAACCATTGAACAACGGCCATCCGAGTTTTTTGTCCGCATATTCACACGCGACACGATTGGGTTCTATGCCCCAGGGATTCCAGCCGCGTTCATGGACGGCATCTATGAAAAATCCATATCCCGCGCCCACATCCAACAAATCCCGTCCCGTCACATATTGCTCGATACAGTCCATCCAATCATCATAAATCACGTGCCACCATTCGCGCTGCTCCTCTATGCGTTCCAGCGCTCCCGGCTTTTCGCGCCAGAAATCTTTGACGTAATAGTCCGCCAGCGCCGCCGCGTCGGGCAGTGTCTCCAGATGCGCGAAGCCGCAAGCGTGACACGAAATCACGCGCAGGCCGTCACGCTCTCCCAGAAGCGGGCCGTTATGCAATGCGGCCTGAGCCATCAAATCCTGCCCACTTTGAATGCAATGACAATGCCGATACCCAATATCGCGAATGCTATTATCGTCCTGAGTAAGTCATCCATCCATCGCGTTCTCCCAGAAGCGGGCCATCATGCCGCGTCATTCGACTGAAACGCCGTCGGCATATTGATCATTTCCAGCCCGCCCACGCCTCCGAAATGCGTGATTTGTGATTCGCCTGCGCCCATGCTGATGCGCTCGAATCTCCCCCCCTCGTCCCATACATTGAATTCATATTCGCAGAAGGGACATTTCCAATTCCAATGATCCTCAAGATGAACCCCCAAACATCTATGTCTCATCTCATTCTCCTTCGATTCTGTCCGCCACGCGCACGACGCCCTGGCCATCGATCAGCCGCTTGCCCGCCGCGCTCATGGCGCGCCACATTTCATCGCGGCCCAGGATGGAGGCGGCCAGGTCGATCAGATCGTCCTTGTTGAATTCGTCCCATAGACCCGCCACGAACGCCGCGTTTTCCTGTTGCAATCGCAGCGCCGTCGAAACGTGGTCACCACTCAGACCATATAACACTGACGGCACGCCCGCCGCCGCCGCCTCATAGGCCGTCATGCCGAATTGGCCAACGAGTAATGACGCGCCGTCCAAAATGGACGCCAGCGAACCGGGTGACGCGACGATGCGCGCACCACTCTCTGCCAGACTCGTGCCATAGGCGGCGGGGCCGACAACCTGAATGATCTCTCGCCCGCCCCGCACGTCTGCGTCCAGCAGCGCGCCCGCCGCCAGCCACGTCAAATCGTGCGGATCGCCGCCGCCGAAGCTGACGACAATCGGGCCATCCGGGTTCGGGACGCAGGCCGCAAAGCGCGGATCGATCACGATCAATTCCGCGCCGTACAGATAACCGTCATCCTCGTCGGGCACGGCTATCGTTTGGCAGACGACGAGGTCGGCATTCTCGCGCACCGCCTGCTCATCGCGCAGCGTCCAGCCGCTGCCGGCGACGACAATCACCTTACGGAATCGCGGGCGGGCCGCCTCGAGCAGCGCACGATCGGATCCGCCCTCGACGTCGACGACGAGCCAATCGCCGCCACGTTTCATCCACGACAAATCATCTGGATGGTAATCCGTCGTTACGTGCGGTGAGCGGCGCAGGCGGTGGAATCCGGGCGTTTCGTGGGCCGTGGCGAATCGGCAGCGATGGCCGCGCCGTCCCAATTCATCGGCCAGGACAATGCTGCGGGCGACGTGACCCATGCCGTGCTGCCTGTCGCCGATGACCCAGAACAGAACGTCATTCATCGCCGCCGTCCTTGATCCACACGACTTCGCCGTCTCGCTCCACACGCGCCGCCTCACCCGTCTCGGCGTCGGCGACGAGGACGTCGCCCGCCTTGAGAGCGACGGGCGCGACAGGATGCAGGCCGCCGAATGGCAGGCCGACGGTATACGTCGGCTCGTACTTCGGCTCTATCTTCCAGCCGCCGAGTGTCGGCATGCGCCTCGTGCCGTTCTGATGAAGCGCGGCCACATCCTGCCCGCGCGGGCAGTCCTTCGCAAGCGTTCCGGACACCTCAAGCATGATGACCCCCTTTGTCAGCTGCGATTGGCTATCCTCAGAAATTCAGCCTCATTCGTCTCGAGCATCAATTTCTGAGCCAGCAGATTATCGCCATAGGGTACGGATTCTCGAGGGTGAATGCAGAACCTGGCGATCACATTGCCGCCCGCGTCCATCTCGTCCACATTGGCTATTCGTCCCCGCCGCAGTCGGAAAGTGCGCCCGGTCTGGCCCCTGACGACGAGCGCCGCCATCTTCTCCATCGTCTCGCGTTCGGCGGGTGTCAGAAGTGACAGGAGCAAATCGTCGGCGCGGGCATCGGCCTGCCTGCGCTCCTCTGCGCGCCTGTCTGCCCATTGTCGCAGTTGTTTGTTTTCCAGGCGCATCTGCTCGCGTTCCTCTGCGGACAGTTCGCGCCGCGCCGTATAGACGACGCTGACGATATGAGTCGTTCCGCTAGTCAAATGCGTCCATGTCGCTGAACTGCATGTAGCCGTATTAGATGTATCCACCGCCCATGACTCCCAGGTGCCGGTCATGGAATTTGACTCAGTTAGGGCTGCCACGCTACCCACCCACCATGGGCGGGGCGAGGATGATTTTCTCGGCATCCGGATCGAATTCGGTGATGACCTCGCCCTTGTTGCCGCCTGGATTTACTTTGTAGGCCAGATAGCGATTATCCTGCTTCAGCCTATTGAAGGTCGCCCGCGCGGCCCCCACCTCCTCAGGGATCGTGCGATCCCAGGTAATCTTGGTATCGCCCGTCCGATCGAGTACGTGCAGGGTGTTCATGGTTGTCTCTCTCCTTCCTTGATTTTCGTCTGCGCCATGACTTCCATCACGCACAGTCCATCGTCCAGCGTTGCTGTTCGGTCGTCGCGTGCCGCGCCGCCCGTCGCCCACGCCAGCCACGCCGCGAGCGCATCGCGGTACATCTCGTCATTGGCATAGAGCGACCAACCCTCCGAGTCGCGCCCGCCGTTCTTCTGGGTGGTCACGGTTGAAATGCGCGTCTTCGCGTCGATGCGATAGTCGTGGAAGCTCTCGCCATGCGCGTGCTCAATCGTTCCATATACCGTCAGGCCGTCCGTCTTCAAGCGGATAGAGTTGGCTGGACCGAACAGCCATAGCGCTGTGTCGATGGGATGTGCGGCGATATATGACAGGCAATCCGGGCCGTACTTGGCAAGCAAGTCATCACAGGCATAGAAGCGCGCGTATTCATTCATGATGATCTTGCGGGCCGCCTCACGGAGGATCGGATGGAAGCGATATTGGAAATCGACGGCGCAATGCAAATCTGCGCAGTCATCCAATAAATCGATCATCATCGGATTCATTTGTTCCAGGGCGATCAGCGGTTTTTCGACATAAAACGGAATGGAGCGCGCAGCGAATGCCTCCATCTGCTCTATATGAAATTGCGTAGGACTGGCGATAATCGCGGCATCTACATCGTGATGGCGCTCGAGCGCCTTGCGCCAGTCCTCGTAGAGATACGTCACAGGCAGACTGTCATGATAGCCGTTCGAGATGGCGCTTTGCAGCGGACCCGCCAGGCGCGGGTCTGCGCCGACGATCAGGCAATCAGGCCGGAGCGCCTTCAGATTGCGCACATGACGCACGCCGATGTTGCCCAATCCGAATACCAGCGCCTTCATCGCATCTCCCGCAGCGCCACGAAACGCTCGCCATACGCCGTCAGGCCGTCATCGTCCAGAAGCGACGTGCAGTCGCCGTTGGGCTGAACGCGCGCGCCGTACCATGCCCAGCGCGCGACCCACGGCTGCGCCCGGAGCCAGGCGACAGATTCGGCCATCCACACAGCATCGCCGCATGTGCCGAATTCAGTGAGCCAGATCTGTACATCGTAGCCCTGCGCGGCAGCCTCATCGCGCCGCGTGCCCAGATACGCCGCCAGCGCGCCCGGAACGCTCACGTCGTAGAAATGATACGCGAGTGCCTCGAAGCGCGGCGACTCGCCGTAGAGGGCGCGATATTCCGCGACCATCTGCCACAGCCAATCCGGGTGACGCTGCGACGGCGCCGGCGACACCAGGCGGCGATCGGGATGCCGATTCTCGATGATGCGCCATAGTTCGGCGGCATGGCGCGGCGATAGATTGGACTGGTCGGCCAAGTCAGGCTCGTTGAATCCCAGCAGCCATTCGGTGCCGATGGGATCGTCCATGTCCGTCTCTTTTTCGATCATGTCCACGTACACGTAGCGCGCCGCGTCCGGGCACGAAGATTCGTAGCCCCAATTATAGTACCATTCTGGCCGAAGCACATCCCAGTCGCCGCATTCCGGGAAGCCCATGCCTGCGCCATGACGCGGCAGATATTGATGTGCCGCCAGCGGCACGTAGACGATGTGCGACGCGAGCGGCGCGGCGGGCACGGGATCGGGCTGAGAAGTGAACAGCAGCGCGAAGAGAACGGCCGTCAGCGCGATTCGGCGCATATCATCTCCGATGTTGCGATAATTTGTGCTTGATCGCTGCCACAGAAATCGGCCCATGAGATAATGCGCGTGCCACACGATG
>Ga0209341_10001281_pt1 | contig 25066 bp, 18 predicted proteins | sample RifCSP13_2_FD_184020 | JGI IMG/M metagenome (GOLD analysis project Ga0209341, IMG submission 184020) | Soil microbial communities from Rifle, Colorado - Rifle CSP2_sed 13_2 (SPAdes) (version 2) | ecosystem: Environmental > Terrestrial > Deep subsurface > Rock core/Sediment | place: Rifle... | reverse complement strand
TGCGCTGCGCGAGGCGGGCTATGACACCCCGCGCTCATTTTGGATCGTGAACGCGATCCTGACGTATGGCGATCTGGCGCTGGCAGAATCCCTGGCGGCCCGCCCGGAGGTCGGTTTGGTCACGGCAAATGAGCAGCATCTTCTGGAACGGCCGCTCGCCGCGTCTCCGGCCTCGACTTCGGCCGGCCAGGCTGCCTGGGGTGTGGCCCGGATCGGCGCGCCGGGCGTGTGGGCCGATTGGAATGTGCGCGGGCAGGGCATCGTCGTCGCCAATATTGACACCGGCGTTGAATATTCTCATACCGCACTGTTGCCGGCCTACCGGGGCTGGTCGCCCCAGGGATTGACCCACGCCTACAACTGGTACGACCCGGCCCAAGAACCTTCTCCCGAACCAAACGATTCCCAGGGACATGGCACACATACGATGGGTATTATGGCTGGGCGTGCAGCGGACGAGGTTCCGGCGATTGGGGTCGCGCCTGGAACGCGTTGGATCGCCGCCCGGGGGTGCGCGGGGTACTTCTGCTCCGACGCGGACCTGATCACCTCCGCGCAGTGGATGCTGGCCCCGACGGATCTGAGCGGCGATAACCCTCGCCCAGACCTGCGCCCGCATATCATCAACAATTCCTGGGGGGATAATGGCGATAGTCCGTGGTATGTGGGCTACGTGGCGGCGTGGAATGCAGCGGGCATCTTCTCGGTCTTTGCCAACGGCAATGGGGGGACGCTGTTTGGGTGCGGCTCGAGCAACCAACCCGGCAATTACGCGCTGGCCTTCTCGGTCGGCGCGACCGACGGGGAGGACTATATTGCTGATTTCTCTTCGCGCGGCCCGACGAGCGATAACCGCATCAAGCCTGACGTGAGCGCGCCCGGCGTGGACGTGCTCTCTGCCGGGCCCAACGGCGGGGTGATCCTCCAAAGCGGCACCTCGATGGCTGCGCCGCACGTGGCCGGGACGGTTGCCCTCCTGTGGTCGGCCAATCCGCTGCTCATCGGCGATCTCCCAGCCACGCGTTACGTGTTGACGAGCACGGCTGCGCCGCGCTTGTCTGACGAGTGTGATTCCTCTGGCGTCCCCAACAACGCCTATGGCTGGGGGCGGATTGACGCGCATCGGGCGGTGCACAGAGCACGCGTAGATGTGCCCTGGCTCAGCCTGCCCGCCAGCATCTCCCTCCCCGCCGACGCCTTGCAGACCATCACGGTGACGTTTGACGCCCGGCAGGTGAGCGCCCCGGATGAATACACCGCTCGCGTCCTCGTCGTGCGAGATAACGTGATCACACCTGTCGCAGTGACTTTCGACGTGCAGCCCGCCATCCACGTCGGGCCGCCGGTGGCGGCCGATCCGGACACGGGCAGTTACACGGTGACGCTGCCCTACGGCACATATCCGGCGACGGCGACAGCCCTGGGCTACGTTCCTGACAGCACCGTCATTGCCCTGAACGGCGACACGCCGCGGGACATCACCCTGACCGCCAATCTGCCTCACCTCCGCCTGGCTACCCTGCCTGTGCTCAGCGCGACCCTGCCTTTTGGAGGCCGCCTGGACGCGCCGGTCTCAATTGGCAATGATGGCCCTCAACCGCTCGCCTGGACGGTCAGCGTCCCCCCGCTGGAGTGGAGCGTCGAGACCGTCGCGTCGGGCGCGCCGCTCTATGACCTGAGCGCCTTTCCGCCTCTCCCGCTGGCCGACGACACGATCTACACTAACACGCTGGACCTGGGCTTCCCTGTTCCCATCTACGGCGCGCTGGTGAATCGCCTGTATTTGAGTTCGAACGGGTGGGTCAGCATGGCCCGACCCAATGGGGCCGCGCCGCTGTCTTACTGTTTCCCCAGCGATCGCGTGCCTGCCGGGGCGTTGGCACCCTTCTGGACTGACCTGGACCCCTCGGTGGGCCTGGATCCTCTTGCCGGGAGGGTACTCAGCGATACCTACGTCGTCAGCTGGGAGGCTGTCCCGCCCTGGCAAGAGGATCCAGCGCCTAACCCGCCCACTTACACTTTTCAACTAGTGCTGCATGCCGATGGGCGGGTGCAGTTTATCTACGGCGCGATGGGAACTTTGCCCAGCCGGTGGGGTGTAGGGGTGTCGTATGATCTGACCCGCGCGCAGAACCTGGCCTGTCATCGCAATCCGCAGCCTCTCACTGCCAGGACGTGGACCCTGCGCAACCAGCCATCTCCTGCATTGTGGTTGAGTGGTATGCTGGTGACCCAGACAGTGATGCCTGGCGAGACGGCAGTGTTGACGGCCTCACTCGCCGGACTGGGCTACGTTCCCTGGCGTACTGAGCCATTCACCGGTCAATTGCGCCTGACCACCAACGACCCAACCCAGCCGGTCGTTGACCTGCCTGCCTCCCTCAGCGCCAACCCGCCGCCGTATAGTTTGTGGCTGCCGGTGATTGGGAAGTGAATACACTTTGCTTTTTTGCGTAGAGCGATTATACTCATAGAAAATGGCTGACAGCGAAATTCCGCAGGAAATCACATGAGCGAACAGACCAAGAAAATCTCAGAACCGGCAGAAGGTCATCCTAACGCTGTTCCTGTGCGTCTTAAATGGGGTTCTACTAAAGACCTTGTTACAATATACGTCAATCACATGACGATTACCCATGCTGGGACAGAGTTTTATCTTACCTTTGGCGAGTTGCCAGTGCCTGCTTTTATGAACGCGAAGGATGTTCCCGAAGAACTGGAGATAACCCCGAAAGTCCGATTAGCCATTAGTCCTGAAGCCATGAAGGCCATCGCGCGGGTTATTCAAGAAAATCTCGAAAGTTTTATGAGAAAGGAGTCAAAATGACTTTACCAGGTGTTTTGACTATCCGACCTTCTGAACATACTTCAGGGACTGCGCCAGAAATGACGATGGTGGAAGTTCATCCGCGTCAAATTGAGCAGGTCATGGTTGAGGTATATGATTGGGAATCCCACTCTTACAAGTTCATCTACGCGGATGCCAGCCAGATTTGGTTTTGGACTGACGAATGGCAGTTGCTAGAGCACGAGGCCGATGAAGATTTGCGTCACGGGCGTTATGAAGACTTCGATTCAATGGACGATTTCATAAATTCACTATGACGGCGGGTTTGAGGCAATGAAATACCGCCGCACGAAAAAATTTCGTGAATGCTATGACGAACTGCCTGAGGAGATAAAGGAGAAAGCTAAAAAAGCCTTCCGGTTTTTTCAAGAAAATCCTGACCATCCCTCGTTGCGTATAAGGAAAATGGAAGGTCATAAGGATATTTGGGAAGGCCACGTTGACATTCATTACTGCTTTACGTTCCATTACGAAAAAGACGAAAAGACGGATGAAAAAATCTGTGTGTTTCGAGTGATTGGAACTCACAAGATATACGATAACCCATAATCATAGGTCGTTTGAGTGATGATGCGCCCCACACAAATCTGGGGCGTTTTATTTCGAGGAAACCGCCCGGCGCGGCCATCGCTGCAACTCTGGTACAAACAAAAACGCCCATTGACGACGAGCCAATGGGATGGGACAGAAGTCGTGCCATAGTGGGCTATGCACGACAATTACTCAAGCAACTTCACGTCGCACCTACAAGTCATCGGTGGGCGGCGCACGAAACTGTGTCTGCTCTCGGAGAGTGACGTTCAGAAAAAAGGGTTGACAAGCAGAATAAACAGCACGTATAAAATCCCCAGGATAACACTCACAATGAGATAGGCGTACAGGCAACCTGTGTGCTTCTGGATTTCGGACAGGGAAGCATTCTGCTTTTCGTGCAGCTTTACAAGTTGCTCTAAGAGGTCACGCTCAGTTAGTTGCATAGTGGTGGTTTGAGGCGCGGCGCCTGGTACGGCCAATTCAACCCCCAAATTACGGAGCGTTGCTTCTGCCGAAAGTCGGACATATTTGTTTTCATCGGACTGTACTGCGATTTTCAAGGCTTCTATGACGCGCTCATCATTTATTCTCAGCTCGCCTAGTTTTTCAGCAGCAGTTTTTCTAACATGGGCCTCTGCGCCCCTGTTCTGCAAGTCATGCAAGAGCTTTGCGACGTCTGCGGCTAATTGTTGTTCCATGATGTAACTCTCCCTGATCTCCGAACTGGCATTTTGACTTTGTTATCACTGACGGACATCCTCGATAATGCTCTCGCCTTACGCTTTTCCGCCAGGCTTGTGGCCTACTCAGGTCTGTGTTCAATCGCCACCTTATGCCCGCTGAAAAATAGCACTACAAAAGGCGCCTCCTTTCAGGGTAACACAGCGGGGTGCAAGCCGTTGTTGTGTGACTGTTTGATTTGAAAGACTCCACTACTTCATAATTGTCTGTGTCGTTTTGAAATGCAATTTGGCTACCTCTGCCAAAGCACTTTCTCCACCATTTCTTACAATGTCGCGCCCGACAGTGACAATCGCAGGGTCGGAAGAACCCTTTGGCAAAGACTTACCTATGCGCCTCGATAACTGCTCCATCCTTTGAACGAACTCAGCACGGGCCAAAATGGAAGCGGCGGCTACAGCTGTATCCTGCTCGCCTTTCGGTCGTTGCTCTAATTTGATTTGCCTCCCTTTTTTGAGCAATGCGTTTGTCAAAAATGACTCGTTTCCAAATTGATCAGCAACGGCAAGATTACAAGTGACATTCGCCAAGACGTTCTCAAGAGCGCGTGCATGTCCCCAAGCCAGTAATTCATTCAGGTTCTTGATTTCGTCATACAACTCGTTGTAACGTTTCGGCCCAATGGGTACAACGGAGTGCGGGCATAGCAATTTGATTTCTTCAGCCAACTCCAAGATACGATTGTCAGCAACTCGTTTACTGTCGCGCACGCCCATCCGAATCAATTTTGCTTCCGTACTTTCGTCCACATAAACCGCGCCGACGACTAAAGGCCCAAAATAATCGCCCTTGCCCGACTCATCCAAACCAATTCTCGCTAAACCTGTGACGCGAGTCGGGGTCAGTGTAGGAAGCGCGGGAGTGGAAATGCTCTCCGATGATGACGTTAGCAGTGATTGGTAGGTTTGCTCAAAAGCCGCTCGTTGTGGGCTAGAGATTTTTATTTGCCCTGTTGAGCCAATTGGGCATACGACTTTGGTATCTCCCAGTTGGGCAATCCATCTTGCCCCTTGAGTTGCGCTGACTTTATAGCCATCTCTGCCAAGTTGCTCGCGCAATTTCTCAGTGTCAACCGTCAAGAGAAGATATTCTTCTTTAGGCGGCTTCTGCGACTTTGGGGCAATAATCCCGCGCTCTACCAAGTATTCATAGCTACGAAACATAGCCCGGTTGAGCGTGGCAATGTCGTTTTCTGCATGCGCCAAGTTCCGATGGGGCAGCGGATTAAGCGGGTCTGAGTGCAAAACCTTGTTACGAATATCTCGCCATGCGCTTTGCAGAGTGTCAGCCAACCCCTCATAACGGTCTTTATCTGTTTTTACAATCTTGTCTCTTACCTGTTGAAGAAAATCGCCTGCTTTCATCTGGTCTATACTGGCTCTGATTTTCTCCTCCGTAGTGATACCAAGATGTATAGCCAACCGGATGACAAAGCCTTCATAGGCTCTGGCAAAAGGCATAACGACAGTTGAATAATCTGACAACTTTCGGCCACTGGCCTTTAGCCAAAACATTACGCTTGCACCAGAGATATATCCTTCGCGCTCATTACTGGGGAGAAAATCAAATACTTCCTGACCAAGATGTTCGTCTATCCAATCAAGAGCCTCCCGCTCGGCCTCAGGTTTGTTTAGGTATTCTAAAGCCGCTTCTCGCTCAGAGTCAGGTACATATCTCGCGCCACGCTCTGCGAATGGCTGTGATAAGACTCCTTCCAACAACGTGCAGACTTCCTCGAACAGTTCACCTGTCTTGCCTTGTACCAAAAGCGTGCCTGTTTTGAACTGAGATGCTAAAGCCTTGTCGCCCCCTCGCCGGATTTCTGCGCGGTAAAACTGATGTGGGTCAGGCGTGGGCTCTTGGATTTGTCCGCCGAATTCTGCCAGCAGTTGCTTTACCCGCTCAATGCGGTCTTGAGCAACATAAAACCGAGCGGTGCGCCCGCTGGCAACTGATGTAGAAGTTGAGGGGAGAGAAGCAGTAGTTGAATCTTTTGCCGGAGTGAACGATGAGGTGATGCTAGGATTTTGCCACCACGCTTGTATTTCTGTTTGTAAATTACCGGCTTTCCCTTGTATTGACGCTTTGCCAGTCGTGTAAAAACTGACCGGGATTTTATCTCGCCCATCTGTTACTCGAAATTCATAGCCAGATGGAATCTCCCTTTCGGCAAGAATCGTCCATCCCTTGCGTTGGACAAACTCACGGAAGGCTTGAACGTTTTTGTCCAAAGCAGTTTCGTTTGTCATGTCGCCAGTCCTGTTATGCCTTGCGCTTGTCTGAGTAAACACGCTTCGCTTTGATAGCCTTCGGGCCTTTATCGCCTATACCTTCTTCGTATTCAACCCACATACCAACTTCAATTTTCTCGTCGCGCGGGAAATCCTTGAAGTGAAAGAATATTTGTGCGCCGTTATCTCCCTGAATAAACCCAAAGCCCTTGTCTTTAATGTATTTCGCGACCTTGCCGCGCTGGCGTGTGCTGGTCGTCTGCGGTGCATTTGTAGCTTTAGGGTGCTCCGATAAGATTTCGTCAATTACCTTCTGCGCTTCGGGAAAAGGCACATTATGATTTTTCTGTCGGAGGCGAATTGCCTCGTGGAGTTCACGCACGGCTAATCCCCATTCGCTCATCTTCTGATAGCATAACCCCAAGTAGTAATGGCCGTAGTGACTTCGGCTATCTTTCTGCAAAGCCTGTTTTAGAGTTGAAATAGCGCGCTGATGCTCACCCCTTTGAAACTGCATTTCCCCAAGATTTCTCAGGACGTAACCTTTGCGTTGACTGGGTGGGATACGCTGGTAGACTTGCTCTGCTTCTTCATACCTTTTGAGTTCTGCCAGTGCTTGGCCCCATCGGTCAAGCACATAGTCTTGATTGGGCTGCAATCGGTCTGACTCTCGGAAAGCGGCAATTGCTTGCTCCGCCTCCTTGTTTTCTAACAAGGCTTTTCCCAAAAGGTAATGGGCATTGTGATTCTGCGGGTCGAGTTGTATCGCTTCACCAAGCAAGCGTATAGCCCCCTCGAATGCGCCTTCAACCTTGTACGGGTTTTCAATCAAGACTTCCGCTTGATGATAAGCCGCTTTTACACAGTTCTTTTTATCCTTTTCCTTAAGCGGGCCTTCGGGGAGAGCGTGCCAAAGCGCGCGACAGCGTTCAAAAGCTTGTAATGCTTCTCGAACCTGTTTCAACTTAAAATGAGAATACCCCTTGCGATAGAGAACAACAATGTAATCAGGGTTTAAGCTGAGTGACTTTTCGTACCATTTTATGGCCTCCTGCCATTGCTCTTGCTCATGGTACTGATAGCCAATCATGTAAGGCCATTTTGCGCTTTGCGGCTGACTTTGGTCTAACTCCTGAAAAACCTCTATTGCTCGCTTGTATTCTTTAGCGAGTGACAGACACCAACCTAATTGCTCTTTAGCTGGTTGATTGTCGGGCGACTCCTGCAATGCCTGACTATACAGTTCGACGGCTCGCGTCCATTGCTTTTCTTGTTCGGCCTGCTTTGGTAGTTTGTCAAGTCTTGTGTAAAAGTGCGGGCCGGGTTACTTGGCGGGCATCGTGATCCTTCTGAACTTTAGGCTGCGCACGACGGCATAGAACAGTAACAAGCAACTGTCTTCATTGCGAAAGGCGGCGGCCATCTTGTGGCTGCGGCGTTTGACCTCGTTGAATAGGCGCTCGATGACGTTGGTCGTGCGGATCGTCTTCCAATGCGCCTTGGGAAAGGCGTAGAAGGTCAGGCAAGCGTCCAGGTCACGCTTGAGGCAGGCGACGGCGGTCGGATAGGTCTGGAGGTACTTTTCGCAGAAGGCCGCCGCCGCCTGGTCGGCCTGTGCCCGATTATCCTGGTAGAAGATGGCCTTCAGCTCTGGCTCGACCGCTGCGCGCTGCTTGTCGGGCACATAGCTGAGCACGTTGTCCATTTTGTGCTTGACGCAGCGCTGGCGGGCCGCCGCGGGGAACTTGCGTTGCACGGCGTTGAGCATGGCCTGGTTGCCATCCGTGATCCACAGATCAACCTGCGTGACGCCGCGGGTCTTGAGTTGCTCCAACAGATCTTCCCAGGCACCCTGGTTCTCACGCTCGCCGACGGTGAAGGCCAGCACCTCGCGCGCGCCTTGGTCGTTGATGCCGATCACGGCCAAAATCGGCATTTTTTGGCCTGCGCCGTCGTAGATCACCGTGAAGTAAGTGCCGTCGGCGAACACGTAGGGGTAGTGCGCTTCCAGCGGGCGCGTCTTCCAGGCCTGGAACTCCTCGTCCAGCGTGTGGAACACGCGCGACACGGTGGAGGGGCTCGCTTGCGTGCCAGTGAGGGTCTCGACCACCTCCCCCACCCGACGGGTGCTGGCCCCATACACGAACATCTCACGGATGGCCGCGTCCAGTTCCCCTTGACGCCGATGATAGCGCTCAAAGAGCTGGGTCTGAAACCCTTTGCGGGTCCGCGGCACGGGCACGGCTTCGATTTTGCCCACCGTCGTGACCAGGTCGCGGGTGTACGTGCCGTTGCGTTGGTCGCGCCGGGTCGGCGTCCGGGCGTAGGGAAAGGCCCCAATAAAGGTCGTGACCTCTTCCTCCAGGACAGTCGCCAGTGTGATCCAAATCGCCAGGCGTAATTTCTCGTGCAGTAATTCCTGAAACTCGGCTTGACTCGGTGCGACGGGATGGGTATTCTGGGTCTTGGGAGTCATGGTGTCCTCGATTGGTGTGGTGACCGTCAAGGATACCGGCTCCCGCCCCTTTTACACAAGATTCAGTATACTACCCCTGCTTTGCTTGTACTAGAAATTGTTGAATACTCATGGAACTTTTCCTATTTGGCATTAGCCAAAGGCTAGATTTCAACGAGCCGCCTAATGATTAAGAATTAACGCGGCGCGTTGCTAAACGATTCAACCTTGAGACGGCGCGCTGTCGCCACATAATCCCAAGTTCAACAAAGTGCCATAGATGTTAATTCTGGAATCTGGTGTCAACGGATGGGGCAACCGCTTCGCGTAAACGGATTCGCCGCGAATTGTCCGTTTACCTGTTTCATATCCGGTGACACCGAGTCAAAATCATTTTCTTAATCTCTACAGTTTACCCGGCCCTTCACCCAAGCCCCTACTGGTACTAACAAAACCGAGCCACCCGCGTCGCTGCGAATGGCTCGGAGTTGTTGACTCTACCCCTGCCAAACGCCCCCGCCGCGTCGGCCGCTGCCCGCAATCCCCAGTCACGGGCGGTTTCTATTAGCTGGAAATATTATAGACCTGAACCGGCCAGAGGCAAGTTATAAAGGAGTAAGGAGTAAGGTTTGAGGGTTTTTCCAGAGTCGGTCAGTCGTCATTGTGAGCCGCCATCGGATGAATCCGACGACTAGCGGATTAAACTCACGCAGCGGATTTCAGGCCCGACCCAGCCGTCCGAATCCATCGGATGGCTGCCGGATTACAACGCTTCAAGCCTGTTCCGCAAACGCCGCCAAAAACGTCGTCAGCGATTTTTCGAGCGCCTTTAACCCCTCGACGGAACACCACTCGTCCGGCCCGTGGCTGCCAGCTGCCGCGCCCAGCCCGCCCCACGCAAACGGCAGCCCCAGCACGTCGGTGAAAAGGTAATACGGCGTGGCCGAAGCCTCTATCGGGCGGATAGTCGGTTCATAACCGTGCGCGCGATAAGCCGCGATGAGCGCCTGCACGACCGGGGCCGCGAGCGGCGTCTTCGCCGCCGGGTAGCCCGAGTCCATCCTCAGTTCAATGTCCCCGAACCCCCGGCGGGCCAGGTGATCCTTGATGGCCTGAAAGGTCTCCTGCACTTTCAGGCCGGGCGGCAGGCGCACGTCGCACAGCGCCCGCGCCTCGTTGGGGATGATGGTGTGGCTGCCCTCGCCCAGGTAACCGGACTTCAGGCCATTGATATTCAGCGCGGGCGCGAACTCGATGTGTTCGAGCTGCTCGAGCGGCGGCCGGTCGCGCTTGAAACGCGCCGCGCCCAGCCGGGTGAGCGTCTCCTGCGCGTTGAACGTCTCGGCCAGCTTGTGGAGCAGTGCTTCGTCCTCTGGTTCAATGGTCCCCAACGGCGGCAGGCCGTCCACGCTCAGTTCTTGATGCGCGTTGACGAGCGTGCTCAGCGCCTGCACCAACCGCCACGCGGGCGAGGCGACCCACGGGCCGAGGCTCGAATGCAAGACCTCGCGCGGGCCGCCCCAATCCCCTGACCGACAGGTAAATTCGATCCCCATCACCCCTTTGGTGCCAAGCGTGATGATCGGCGCGGTCTCTAAAGTGAACTGGCTCCAAAACGGCTCGAAGGCGGCGTCGGCAGCAAGACGCGCGCGCTGCGCATGGTAAAACCCCGGCAGGGCCAGGCTGCCGATTTCTTCCTCGCCCTCAATCGTCCATTTGAGATTGACCGGGAGGCCGCCGGTCGCGCGCAGCGCCTCGACGGCGTGCAGAAAAGCCATGAGCGGCCCTTTGGAGTTGCACGCGCCCCGCGCGACGATGCTCTCTCCGCCCTCGGGGTGATCCCGGATTTCGGCGGCGAACGGCGGCGTCGTCCAGTTCTGGCCGTCCACCGGCTGGACGTCGTACATGCCGTAGACCAGCAGCGTCTTCGGCGCGCCGACGTCCCATTCGGCGAGGAGGATCGGCCGGGCTTCTTCTCCAAAATACGCGACGCGCGCCCCGCGTTCTTCCAGCCATTGGCGCAGCAAAGCGGCGGTTTCGCGCAGGCCGATGTTCTGCGCCGAGATGCTGGGCTGGCGCAGGAACGCGCGGGTGCGTTCGAGGTGCTCATCCCAGTGCGCGTCAATATAAGTGTGGGTGGGTGTGGGTAAAGTCGTCAATTCAAACCTCGGCAACGAGCGTATAATGTAAACAGTTCACGGCGAGTATACCTGATGTCCGGGCAGCCTCTGTCTGAAAGTCCCGCGAAATTTATCATCCCCTCGCGCGACTTTGAGCCGGCCTACCTGCGGCTCTACCGCAGCGGCGAACTGCAGCGGCGCGCCCGCGAGGCCGTGGCGGCGCTGGCGCAGTGCCGGGTCTGCCCGCGCGATTGCGCCGTAGACCGGCTGGCCGACAAGACCGCGGCGTGCAAGACCGGCCGTTACGCGCGCGCTAGCTCCTACTTCCCGCACTTCGGCGAGGAGGACTGCCTGCGCGGCTGGCACGGCAGCGGCACGATCTTCTTCTCGTGGTGCAACCTCCGCTGCGTTTTTTGTCAGAATCATTCCATCAGTCAGGCCGGGGAGGGACAGGAGACGTGGCCGAAACGGTTGGCCGCGATGATGCTGGAATTGCAGGCCCTCGGCTGCCACAACGTCAACTTCGTCACGCCTGAGCACGTCGTGCCGCAGATCCTCGAAGCCATGCCGCTGGCGATCGAACGTGGGCTGCGCCTGCCGATTGTCTACAACACCTCGGCCTACGATTCCCTGGAGAGTTTGCGCTACATGAACGGCGTCGTAGATATCTACATGCCCGATTTCAAGGTCTGGGACTCGCGGGCGGCGCTGAAATACCTGTTGGCAAAAGACTATCCTGAGGCTGCGCGGCGGGCGATCAGGGAGATGCATCGGCAGGTGGGCGAGTTGAAGATGGACGAGCACGGCCTGGCGAAGCGCGGCGTGCTGGTGCGTCATCTGGTGATGCCCGGTGAAATCGCCGGGACGCGCGAGATCATGGAATTCCTCGCCCGCGAGATCTCGCCGCACACCTACGTGAACGTCATGGCCCAGTACTATCCCGCCGGGCGGGTGTCGGCGGAGAAGTTCGGCGAAATCAACCGCCCTGTCACGCGCCAGGAATATGCGCAGGCGAGGCAGGCGGCGCGCGAGGCCGGGCTGTATCGCTTTGACGAGCGGCGCGCCTTCATGATGTCAGCGGTTTGAATCCTTCCCCCAGCGCCTCGTGCGCCTGCCCGATGACGACGAAGGCGCGCGGGTCGGCCTCGCGAATGATGGCTTTGAGCTGGCTGATCTCCGCGCGCGTGACGGCGCAGAACAAGATCTTCTGCTCCTGCCCCGAATACATCCCCACCCCCGGCCACATCGTCACCCCGCGCTGGAGGTCGCTCAAAATCTTGTCGGCGACGGCCTGCGGCTGCGAAGTGATGATCGTCGCCGTGCGCACCACGCCTGAGCCTTCCAGCGTCGCTTCGGTCGTCAGGCCGGAGACGTAGAGCGCGACCAGCGCGTACAAGGCTAGTTCCCAGTTGAACGCCAGTCCCGCCCACAGCACCACCAGGCCATCCGTAAGCACATAGCTCTGGCTCACGGGGATGCCGCGCCACCGGCCCAGCAGACGGGCGAGGATGTCGGTGCCGCCGCTCGTGCCCTGCGCGCGGAACACCAGCCCTACACCGATGCCGCCCACTACGCCGCCGTACAGCGCGTTGAGCACCGGATCGGGCGTGAGGCCGTCTTTGGGCAGGAAAAAGGTAAGCCCGTCCAACAGGGTTGAATAAGCCACGGTGGCGACGATGGTGCGCGCCAGAAAGCGCCGCCCGCCCAGGAAGCGCCAGCCGAGGAAGAACAGGGGGATGTTGAAGATGAGCACCATCACGCCGATGGGCCAGCCGGTGAAACTGTTGATGATCTGCGCCGTGCCGCTCACGCCCCCGGCGGCCAGTTTGCCGGGGATGTAGAACAGCACCATCGAGAGGGCCTGGAGGACAGCGCCGAGGAGGATGAGGACGTAGTCGCGGATGCGGGGCAACATGGAGCGTCAGGGCGGAAGCGTAGTTCGTATTGCGTATTTCGTATCGCCTCCCAACGGAATACGCCATACGCACCACAGGCAGGATGTTAAGTAACCACAGTTGGCGGCAGAGCCTCTTGTGAGGAGAGCCCTGATTGAATCAATCGGTGCATCTCCTCCACAGCGCGCGGGTCAGTCTCAATCGGCTGATAAGCCGCCAGGCGTTTTTCCACCTCCGCGCGGACGCGCTGGAGGAGAGTGAGGCCGCCGGTCTTGAGCCATTTGTCGCGGTTGAGGCGGTCTATCACCGGGTTTGGGAAGTAAAGCACGTCCCGCCAGTATTTCAACGTGTGCTCGGCGGTGAGCATATGGCGCTCGTTGAGCAACTCTCGCACTAGATCCACGGCGGGCAAGTCGTCGAGCGGCTGGAGCTCGCGCAGGAAGTGCAGCGCCTGGCCGCAAAGCTCGTCGTCGAAGACGAGTTTTTCGAGGCTGAAGGTGAGGACGTAATCCAGCATTCCGGGGCCGGAGACGGAATTGACGCCCGCGAGCGCGGCCAGCAGGGCGCTCCCGAAGGTTTCGGCGCCGGCCTGCGCGTCGAGGAACTTCCCTTCGCTCAACGCCATATAACTTTGCGTGGGCAGACCTAAGTGCTTTGCGACGGCGACATAGGCCGTGTCCAGATGCACGGCTTCGATGGCGGCCATCGGGGAGGAGGCGGCTTTCATGTGGAAGGTGGCCGGAGCGCCGCCGAACAGCACGGGATGGCCCGGCTTGAGGATTTGCGCCAGCGTCAGGCCGGAGAGGACGTCGGCCACGTGGAAGATGGTCGCGCCCACGAGCGTGACCGGGGCGATGAGGCCCATGAGGGTGACGGGGACCATTTCAATCGGGATGCCCCACTCCACACAGTCAATCAGGTTTTGCGAGGAGTCTTCGCTGAAGCGGAACAGGCCGGTCGGGGTGACCGTGAAGACGGAGAGCGGGCGCGCGCGGAGGTCGGCTTTGTCGCGCCGGAAGAGCTGCATCATTTCGGCCATGCGCGGGACGCCGTGTTCGGTGAACGCCCCGGAGACGACGGGTTTGAGCGAATGGGTGAGGCAGAGGTAGAGCCGCCACGCGTCGGAGACTTGTGGCTCGATGTCGCGTGTGGAGAAGGCGGTGGCGAGGTAGGCGATGTGGGGCAGGCCGTCGGCCACGCGCACGTATTCGACGAAGTCGGAGGTTATCGCTTCGCGGTGCTCGCCCGTGCGGTGGTCGAGGAGGTTGAGCGCGCTGGAGCCGGGAACGAAGTGGACTTTGTCTCCCCCCAGTTCAGTGTGGAAGTCGCCGTTGCGATTGTAGAGCCTGAAGGAGCGCGGCGCGCTTGCGATGGCTTTGTCCACGACATCGGGAGGAAAGCGGATACGACCGCTTTCGCGGTCTTGCGTCAGGCCGGAGTCGAGCATTTTCTGACGGAGATTTTCGCCAAGAATCTCAACGCCAATTTCCGCGAGGATGCGTTTGGCTTCGTCGAGGATTTGGGCGGTGAGTTCGTCGGAGACGACGCGCAGAGATGGACGCATACTTTGCCTCGGCGGTTCACTTCTTCCGCATATCTTCCAATATCTGCCTGGCCGCATTCCGCCCGCTCAGGCCGCTCACGCCGCCGCCGGGGTGGGTGCCGGGGCCGCAGAGGTAGAGGTTGTCAATCGGCGTGCGGTATTGCGCCCAGCCGGGCATGGGGCGCATGAAGAGGATTTGGTCGAGCATCATTTCGCCGTGATTGAAGTTGCCCTCGGTGAGGCCGTAGGTGTCCTCTAAATCAAGAGGAGTGATGACTTGGAGATTAGAGATGAGAGACTCTTGCGCGAGATTGGGTGCGTATTCCGAGAGTGTGTCGATGACGACACGGCCAAACGCTTCACGCGCCTCGCTCCACGACTGACCGCGCAGGTGGTAGGGGGCAAATTGGGCGTGGATGGACATGACGTGACGGCCGGCGGGCGCAAGCGAGGGGTCGGCGAGGGTCGGGATGGTGAGTTCGAGGTAGGGGTGCTGCGAATATTCGCCGTATTTGGCGGAGTCGTAGGCGCGTTCAAGGTATTTCAAGCTGGGGGCGATGACCATGGTGCCCTGTAGGGGCGAGCGGCTGCTCGCCTTTACGGTTTCGAGGCCGGTGAATTGTGGCAATCCCATGAGAGCGAGGTGGATCTTGGCGGTGGAGCCGCGCAGTTTGATGTTTTGGACTGACCACATGAATTCGGGGTCGAGTTCGAGAGGGTCAACGAGTTGGAGGAAGGTGCGGCGCGGGTCGGCGCCTGAGATGACGAGGCGCGCTGAGATTTCCTCGCCGCTGGCGAGGGTGACGCCGACGGCTTTGCCCTCGCGGATGTTGATGTGCGCGACTTCGACGCTCGCGCGGATTTCTGCTCCGAAGGTTCGGGCGGCCTGGGCGAGGGTTTGGGTGAGGTAGCCAATGCCGCCTTTGACGACGGTTTTGTAGGGGCCGTTTTGGTTCACCCAGTGGTGGGCGAGGTTGTAGGCCGTGCCCGCGCCGTAGGGGCCTTGGGTGAGGTGGTGGATGCTTTGCGCGCCGAGGACGCCTTTGAGGGCGTCGGATTCGAACCATTCATCCAGGAGTTCACCCGCAGACATGGGGAGGAGGCGGATGGCCTCCATCATGTCTTTTCTGCCGAGGCCGCGCAGTTTGAGGCCGAGCTGGGCGAGGGTGGGGGCTTCGGCGGGGGCGACTTGGGGGACGCGAGGGAAGGTGACGGAGTAGACTTCGGCCAGGAAGCCCGCGACTTTGTTGAGCAGGGCGAGGAACGCAGGCCATTGTTTGGCGTCGGCTTTAGAAAAGCGAGCGATGGAGTCTACGGTCTGCGCGAGGTTGGGAGAGAGGAGAAGGTAAGTTTCCCCTGAAGAGGAACTTCGACTGTCCGGTTGAGGGGCGAAGATGGTTGGGGTGGCCGAGGCCACGCGGGCGGAGTCCAACGATAATCCGAGGTCGCGCACCACCGTCGGGTGAAGATTCCCGGTGTGGAAACACGAGTCGACCCGGTATCCACCCGCTTCGCGAAATTCCTCAGTGATCACCGTGCCGCCGAGAGATTCGCGTCTTTCCAAGATGAGGACTTTTTGTCCGGCTTTGGCGAGGTAGGCGGCCGTGGTAAGGCTGTTGTGGCCGGAGCCGATGATGATTGCATCGTAGGCAGTCATGTATCACCTGTCGTTCAGTCATCAGTGGTTACTTCCAGTCCTTCAATAACTCCAGTGCAGCCAACCGGCCGTTGGCGCCCATGATGCCGCCGCCGGGGTGGGTGCCGGAGCCGCATTGCCAGAAGTTGGCGATGGGCGTGCGGTAGTTGCTCCACTGCGGCGCAGGGCGGAGGAAGAAGAGCTGGTGCAGGGCGAGTTCGCCCTGGAAGATGTTGCCTTCGGTGAGGCCGGTGATACGTTCGATGTCGGCGGGGGTGAGGACCTGCCGCCCAATGATGGCGCGCTTGAGGTTGGGCGCGTATTCGGAGAGCGCCTCAATGACGGCGTCGCCGAAGGCTTCACGCTTGGCGTCGTCCCAGCCGCCTTCAATGGTAGAGGGCGCGTATTGCACGAAGCACGACATGACGTGCTGGCCGGGCGGGGCCATGTCGGGGTCAATCATCGAGGGGATGATGCAGTCTATGTAGGGCTTGCGCGAGAACTGGCCGTATTTAGCGTCGTCGTAGGCGCGCTCGATGTAGTCTATGCTCGGGCTGATAGAAATGGCCCCGCGATGCAGGGGCAAAGCATACTTCGGCCCTGCATCGCCGGGGAGTGTCGTGAAGTCCGGGAGCTCGCTCAGGGCGAGGTTGACTTTGCCCGATGAGCCGCGAATTTTATAGCGCCGAATTGCGTCCACAAAATCCGAGGGGAGCAGATTGGAGTCGAGCAGTTTCAGGAAGGTGCGTTTGGGGTCCACGCCGGAGACGACGTAGCGGGCGTACACTTCGTCGCCATTTTCCAGCGCCACGCCGACGACCTTGCCGTTTTTCACGATGACTTGCGAGACGCCCGCATTCACACGGATTTCGGCGCCCAAAGCCCTGGCGGAGCTGGCGATGGCGTTGCTGATGCCGCCCGTGCCGCCCTTCGCAAAACCCCACGCGCGGAACGCGCCGTCAATCTCGCCCATGTAATGGTGAAGGAGGACGTAGGCTGTGCCGGGCGAGCGCGGGCCGAGGAAGGTGCCGATGATGCCGCTGGCCGACTTGGTGCCTTTGAGCGGGACGCATTCGAACCATTCGTCCAGGAGGTCGGCGGCGCTCATCGTCATGAGCTTGGCGAGGTTGTAGAAGTCCTTTTCGCTCAGGCTCGCGGCGTGCCCGCCGAGCCGGGCGAGGCCCATCAAGTCTTTGGGGTTGAGCGAGGTTGGGTCGGGCGGGACCATGCCGAGGATCGGCTTGACGGCCATCGCCAGGCGCGCCATCTGGCGACTGTACTCGTCGTAGGCGTCGGCGTCTTTGGGCGAGTGGCGGTAAATTTCGCGGCGGGTTTTGTCGTGGTCGTCCCACGCGGCGAAGTAGTCGCCGTTGGGGAGCGGGGTGAAGGTGCTGGGGAGCGGCAGGATGGCAAGGCCGTGTTTGGGCAGTTCGAGATCGCGGATGATCTCCGGCCTGAGCAGGCTGACGACGTAGGAGAATTCGGTGAACTTGAAGCCAGGGTAGATTTCCTCGGTCACCGCCGCTCCGCCGACGAGGTGGCGCTTCTCCACCACGAGCACCTTCTTGCCCGCGCGGGCGAGATAAGCGGCGTGGATGAGGCCGTTGTGACCAGCGCCGATGACGAGTGCATCGTAGGTAGTCATGTGTCACCTGTCGTTCAGTAATCCGTGAACAGTAATCAGTGAACAGTGAGCTGATCACTGATTACTGTTCAATGATTACTGGCGTTTACGCTCTGGATTGAAGAACGGCAACTCCACCACCCTCGCCGGCGCATACTTCCGCTTGTGTTCCACTGTCACCTCCAGCATCACCAGGTTGCCGGGTTTGGCGTGCGGGGCCTCTAGATGGGCGAGGGCGAGGTATTTCTTGAGAAGCGGCGACCAGCAGCTGCTGGTCGCGTAGCCCACCTGCCGGCCCAGCGAGGCGACGGGGAGGCTGGCGCGCACGGTGACGTTGGGCAGTTGCGGCGGGAGGCCTTCTTCGAGATAGAGGCGCTCCAGGCCGTTCCATTCGGCTTCGAGGCCGACGAATTGCCACGCCGGGCCGCGCGCTTTTTCGGCGAGCAAGGCTTGGCGCCCGTTGAAGTTGCCTTTGTCGAGGCTCACCGTCCAACCCAGGTTCAATTCAAACGGCGAAGACTTCTGCGCCTCGATGACGGCCTTGTGCGCGGACTGGTAATCCACGTCGAGCAGGAGCAGACCTGCTTCCACGCGCGCGATGTCGAGGGCGAGGATTCCGGCGGGGGTGAGGCCGTAGGCGTGCCCGGCCTTCACCAGCGCATCCCACAGCGGCAGGGCGTCTTTCGCGTCGGCCCAGATTTCGTAGCCGAGGTCGCCCGTGTAGCCCGTGCGCGAGATGGTGACGGGGAGGCCGCTCATCTTCGTCTGCGTGAGCCGGAAGTATTTGAGGCCGTCGAGATTAGTCTCCGCGCATTGATGGAGGATGGCGCGAGAGTTGGGGCCTTGCAGGGAGAGCGCGCCAATCTTGTCGGACATGTCCTCGATGGCGACGTTCAACCCGACGGCGTTCATGCTCAGCCAGCGATAGTTCGGCTCGGCGGAGGTGAGGCGGTAGGTCTGCGCGTCGAGGCGCGAGACCGTGCCGTCGTCAATGACCTTGCCGTGCTCGTCGCACCAGGGGGTGTACATCACCTGTCCCACCACGCATTTGGACACGTCGCGCGTGACCACGCGGTTGAGCAGGCGCATGGCGTCGGGGCCGCGGAGGTGATATTTCATGAGCGGCGAAACGTCGAATAAAGCCCCCGAATTGCGGACGGCCCAGTATTCGCGCTCGTGGGTCAGCTCGTAGAGACCGGCGGTGAGGTAGCCGGACCAGCGTCTCCAAGTCTGAGTCTCGTTGATTGAAGAGGTGCGGGGGTGGAAAGGGGTCGGGAGCATAGGCGGTAATAGGTGAATCGTGATTCGCGGCTAAATCTCTCGAATCCGTGTAATCCGTTCAATCCGTTGACTCACTCCTCACGGTCTGTATCCAAGCCTTCGCGAAATCCTCTCCCCCGCTTTCTTCACCCTCCCCGCCAGCTCAGGAATCTCATCCCCCATCAACCGGTGCGACGGGCCGCTGACGCTCACCGCGGCGACGACTTCGCCTTTGTGGTTGTACACGGGCGCGCCGATAGCGGTCAGGCCGATTTCGAGTTCTTCAATCGCGGTGGCATAGCCCTGCTCGCGGATGCGCCCCAACTCGCGGCGCAGGGCAGCGGCGCTGGTGATCGTGTTCGGCGTGAGGCGGGGCAGGGCGCTTTTCAGCCGTTCGGCGCGCTCATCGGCGGGCAAATAGGCCAGGAGAACTTTGCCGGTGGAGGTGGCGTGCACAGGCCACCGGGTGCCGGTGGATTGCACACTGCCGAGCAGGTGATGACCATGAACCTCGTCGAGGATCAACGCTTCGCCGTTGCGCAGGACTTCGAGCGAGGCCGTGTCGCCCGTGGCTTGCGCCAGGGCTTCGAGCTCGGCGTGGGAGGCCGAGTGCAAACTGTTCGCGCGCAACGCTCGCCAGCCGAGGGCGATGGCTTCGGGGCCGAGTTGATAGGCCTCGCTCGGCTCGGCGCCGCTTCGCGTGAGCAGGCCGGCCTTTTCGAGCGCGGTCAGCAGGCGATAGGCGGTGGGCTTGCTCAACTTCGCCATGCGTGTCACCTCGGCCAACGTCAGGCGCGGACGTTCGTCGGTGAAGAAGTTGAGCACGCCGAGCGCGCGGGCCACCGATTGCGTGCCGGGGTAGGGGGTGGTGCGTGATGCCATATTGTGGAATTTCATTTTGCTATGTGAAACACCCCTATTGTAACGGGGGAGGCGGGAGACGTCAAACCAGAGAATGCCATCGCGCCAGCCGCTTAAGCCGGATCACCTCAAGCGCGTTTCGTGCTCATCTTGCCCTCTCATCTCCGGCGTGCTACAATCGCGCCGTCCTCGGTCGAGCGGTCGCCTCTGGGCGGGCCAGAGACGGCGTAGGGTATCCTCACCCTTCGAGAAGCGCCGCTTGACCCACAGACTTCTGTGACCAGGCATCCGTCAATCGTTTTGTGGCCGAACCGCGCCGTGTTTAATCTGACGGCGGTTGACTGATCACTGGCGTTTCTGGAGGTCGGCATGTCAGACACACAGACCTATACCCTCGTCGTCAACGGCCAACCGCGTCAGGTATCGGCCGCCCCGCAAACTCTGTTAATGGACGTGCTGCGTGACCAATTACGCCTGACGGGCGTCAAGGACGGCTGCGCGACCGGCCACTGCGGGAGCTGCATGGTCCTCAAGGATCGGGAGGCGGTGCGGTCGTGCCTGATCCCGATGAAACGAGCAGACGGCGCGGTGATCACGACGATCGAGGGTCTCGCCGGGCCGGACGGACAGCTCCATCCCATTCAGCAGGCCTACATTGACCAGGGCGCGACCCAGTGCGGGTTCTGCACTCCCGGCTTCATCATGTCCACCAAAGCGCTGCTGGACAAAAACCCCAGCCCGTCGCTCGAAGAGATTTACAAAGCACATCAGTGGAATATCTGCCGCTGCACCGGGCACAACGCCATCCTCCGCGCCATTCAACAGGCCGCCGGGCGGTCCGTGTCGCCGCTGCCCTCGGTCAAGCAGCCATTGAAAGCGATCAGCCGCCCGCTGCCGCGCCCCGACGCGGTGGACAAGGTGACAGGCCGGGGCATTTACGCGGATGACCTGTACGTCGAAGGGATGCTGCACGCGAAGGCATTGCGGAGCCAGTATCCGCACGCGCGCCTGCTCAAAGTAGATGTCAGCCAAGCGAAGGCCTTCCCGGGCGTGGTGACCGTGCTCACGGCCGACGATATTCCGGGGCGCAAGGACTGCGGCGTGCACGAGATTGACTGGCCGGTGCTGTGCCGCGTAGCGGACAAGGTGCGATACGTCGGGGATGCGATTGCGCTCGTTGTCGCCGAGACGGAGGAGAGGGCCGAACAGGCGCTGGGCCTGATCGAGGTCGAATACGAGTCTCTGCCCGTGGTCACCGATCCCAAGCAGGCTGCCCGGCCCGACGCACCGGTCCTGCACGACCCGGCGCGCCTCGAGTCGTTCGGACATGGCGCGCATGGCAACTTCCTGGCGCATTTCCACCTTGAAAATGGCGACCTGGCCAGAGGCTTTGCCGACGCCGACGTGATCGTCGAGCACGAATACCGTACGCAGACTGTCGAGCACGGTTTTATCGAGCCGGAGGCCGGGTTGGCCGTGCCGGAGGCGAACGGGCGTATCACGGTTTATTGCGGCGGGCAAATCCCGTTCAGCGACCGGAGCCAGATCGCAGCCACGCTCAATCTGCCGGAGGAGAAAATCCGGGTCGTCAACTGCCTGATCGGCGGTGGGTTCGGGGGCAAAGAGGATGTGTCGGTGCAAATCCACGTGGCGCTGGCGGCGTGGGCTGCCAGGCGCCCGGTAAAGATGGTGCTCAGCCGCAAGGAGTCGTTGCTCTTCCATCCCAAGCGGCACGCGACGATCATCAAGATGAAGACGGGGGCGACGAAAGATGGAACGCTGGTCGCGCACGAAGTTGAGATTTACGGCGACGGCGGGGCTTACGCCAGCCTGAGCAATCACGTGATGCTGCGCGCCACCACGCACGCCGCCGGACCGTACGAAGCGCCGAACGCGAAGGTGGATACGTATGCGATGTACACCAACAACGTGCCCTCCGGCGCGTTCCGGGGCTTTGGCGTCACGCAGAGCGCATTCGCCGTGGAGTCGCAGATGGATGCGCTGGCCGAGGCGCTGGGCCTCTCGCCGCTGGAGATCCGGCGCAGGAACATTTTGCGCTACGGCAAGAGGACGCTGGCCGGGCAGGAAATGACGGAGAGCTGCGGCCTCGACAAATGCCTGGAAGCGGTGGCCGCCGAGATGGAGAAGCATCCCTTTGTGGCCGTGGAGGGCGATAAGCGCCGCGCGTGGGGCGTCGCCTGCGCGTACAAGAACACCGGTTTCGGGAGCGGGGCGTACGACGCCGCCGGGGCCGAGGTCGAGGTGTTCGCGAATGGCCGGGCAACCGTGAGGGCCGGGGCGGCGGAAATCGGGCAGGGTTTGGTCGGCGTGCTGGCGCAGGTCGTCAGCGAGGAGTTGGGTGTGCCGTACGATCAGGTGGACGTGCTGGTCTCAGATACCGATCTGACCCCGGATGGCATGGCGACAACGGCCTCGCGTCAGACCTACGTGAGCGGCAACGCCGCCCGCTACGCCAGCCGGGAGGTGCGTGCTCTACTCAGTCAGACGGCGGCGGAGATGCTTGACGCGCCGCCGGAGGGTCTGGAATTTGTGAATGGCCTGGTCCGAAGTAACCCCGTCTCACGCGGGGCGGACGGCGGCCACAGTGTCGCACTGAGTGAAGTGGTGAGGACGGCGCGCCGCGAGGGCCGCCTGCCAAAAATCAGTTACCAATATGTCGCGCCGATAGTTCCCCAATATCACCATTTCGCCTTTGGGTTCGGTGCGCAGGCCGCGCTGGTGGAAGTGGATGTTAAGACCGGCGAAACAAAAGTGCTGAAGGTCATCGCCGCATGTGACGTCGGGCGAGTGATCAATCCGCTGGCGCTGCAGGGGCAGGTGGAGGGCAGCCTCTCGATGGGGCTGGGCATGGCGCTGCAGGAGAATTTTGTCATGCAGGATGGGTATGTGCTGACTGACTCACTCTACAAATGCCATCTGCCCACCATTGACCAGACTCCGGAGGTGATCTCGTTCTTCGTCGAGGAGGAGACGAAAGACGGGCCATACGGCGCGAAGGGCGTGGGCGAGTTAGCCTCCATCCCGACGACGCCCGCCATCATCAATGCAATTTATAATGCCGCCGGGGTGCGCTGTTACAGCCTGCCTGCAGATAAGAAGTGGCTGAAGGCGGCCTTGTCCCAAAGGGATGTCTCGCGAAGCGCGCCGAAGGGGCAGCGTTGACAGAGAGGCCGGCGCGGTAGCGGGCGGCAGTCAGCCTTTTCACGCGCCAAGTGTCCGTGAACAATCAGCCTCCCTGGCTCAACTGGGCGCGCACCCTGCAGGCGCTGGCGCAGACGGGCCTGACGTACGCCGGGAATCCATTTGACCGCGAGCGTTATCAAAAACTGTACGAGGTTGCGGTGGAGATGTTCGCGCTGCATACCGGCGAAACGCCGGCGACCATCGAAAACTGGTTTGCCGTGCAGCCGGGCTATGCGACGCCCAAGGTGGACGTGCGCGGCGCATGTTTTCGCGACGGCAAGGTTTTGCTGGTCCGCGAGCGTTCGGATGGTGGATGGTGTCTGCCAGGCGGCTGGGCCGACGTGGGCGACGTGCCTTCGGAGGCGACCGTGCGCGAGGTGCGCGAAGAGGCCGGATTTGAATGCGTCGCCTGCAAGGTGATCGGCGTGTTCGACGCCAACCGGGGCGGCGAGCCGTTCTCGGCCTTCCATGCGTTCAAGATCATTTTCCTGTGCGATATTACTGGCGGCGCAGCCGACCCTGATTACGAGATTCTGGCAGTGGATTTCTTTGCCCGTGACGACATTCCGGTTCTGTCGTCCAACCGGACCAGCGCCGCGCAGCTGGCGGAGTGCTTCGCGCACCTCGACGACCCGGCGCGGCCAACTGCGTTTGATTGAGAGTACCCTTTGGGTGGAAGGCTTTTGCCATGCTGATTACCAACGCCATACTCGTCACCTGGGGGAGCGAGAACCGCCTCTTGCCCGGCCACGCGCTGAAACTGGAGGGCGACCGCATCGCCGACCTCGGCCCGGATTCCGAGATGCGCGCCAAATATCCCGGCGTCGAGATGCTCGACGCGCGCGGCCAACTGGTCATGCCTGGCGGCATCTGCGCGCACACGCATTTCTACGGCGCATTCGCGCGCGGCATGGCGATCCCCGGCGACCCGCCTAAAGACTTTCCCGAAATCCTCGAGCGCCTGTGGTGGAAACTGGATAAGGCTCTGACCCTCGACGATGTGCGTTACTCTGCGCTCGTCTGCCTCGTGGACGCGGTGAAGCACGGGACGACGACGCTGATTGACCACCACGCCTCGCCCAACGCAATTGACGGTTCGCTCGACGTGATTGCCGAAGCGGTGGAGCGAGCCGGTTTGCGGGCGTGCCTGTGCTACGAAGTCACTGACCGGGATGGGCTGGAGAAGGCCAGGGCGGGCATCGAAGAGAACGTGCGCTTTATCTACGAGACACGGCAAGATAGAAATCCCCGCCTCGCCGGAACTTTCGGCTTGCACGCCTCGCTCACTCTATCCGACAAAACTTTGGAGGCCTGTCGTGTGGAAGCGCCCGGCGAGACCGGCTTCCACATCCATGTCGCCGAGCACGAGGCTGACGAATACGACAGCCTGAAGAAGAGCGGAACGCGCGTGGCGGATCGGCTGGAGAAGTTCGGCCTCCTGGGCCCGCGCACGATCACCGCGCATTGCGTCCACATTGACTACCGCGAGGCCGAACGCTTGCGCGCCACAGGCACGTGGGTGACGCACCAGCCCCGCTCGAACATGAACAACGCCGTCGGCGCAGCGGATGTGGACGGCCTGCTCCGCGCGGGCGTGAAGGTCTGCCTCGGCAACGACGGCTTCTCCAACGCCATGTGGGAGGAGTGGAAAGCGGCCTACCTGCTGCACAAAGTCGCGCACCGCGACCCCCGCCGGGCAGGGGGCTACACGATCACACAGATGGCAGTGACAAACAACGCCGCGCTCGCCAATGTGTTCTTCCCGCAGGCGCCGCTGGGCGTGCTAAGCCCTGGCGCATTTGCCGACATCATTTTCGTGGACTATCAGCCCACCACGCCGCTGACCGCGGGCAACCTGCCCTGGCACATTATCTTCGGCTTCGAGTCCTCCATGGTGACGACGACCATCTGCGGCGGCAAGGTGCTGATGAAGGATCGGCAACTGTTGTTTCTGGACGAGGCCGAGATTACGGCGAAGAGCCGGGAGCTGGCGAAGAAGGTGTGGGAGAGATTTTAGCCTCACGCCCTGACCGCTTCGCGCCTCCTGAAGTGGAAAAGCACACTTTTGAGGTTTACTGCGCTATGGAACTTGATACGAACAAGTGGAATACATT
>Ga0209341_10001279_pt1 | contig 25122 bp, 19 predicted proteins | sample RifCSP13_2_FD_184020 | JGI IMG/M metagenome (GOLD analysis project Ga0209341, IMG submission 184020) | Soil microbial communities from Rifle, Colorado - Rifle CSP2_sed 13_2 (SPAdes) (version 2) | ecosystem: Environmental > Terrestrial > Deep subsurface > Rock core/Sediment | place: Rifle... | reverse complement strand
AGCCGCACCAGATCGCCCGGCACTTCGAGCGCCGTGCCCTGCACGGAGGCATGGGTCATGAGCGCCGGAACCTCGATCAACGACTCTACCCCGCCCAGGCTTTCGGCCAGGAAGAACAGCCGGGTAGATGAGGCAATGCGCCCGGCGGCGGCAGGTCCGCCCGCCGGGCGGAAGGAGACCATTCCGCCGAACCCCTCCATTTGCCGGCCGGCCAGCTCATGCTGGGGATGGCCGGGCAAACCCGGGTAGTTGACCTCGCTCACCCCAGGGTGATCGCTGAGGAAAACGGCTATCCGGTCGGCGTTGGCGCAGTGCCGATCCATACGGACGGCCAAGGTCTTGATTCCTCGCAACACCAGCCAGGCGTCGAACGGTCCGGGTACCGGCCCGGCGGCGTTGAGGAGAAAGCGGAAACGCTCATTCAGGTCGGGATCACCGGTGATCAACGCCCCGCCGACCGTGTCCGAGTGTCCCCCCAGGTATTTGGTGGTCGAGTGGAGGACGACGTCTGCGCCGGCGGTCAGAGGGTGCTGCAGGTACGGTGTAGCGAAGGTGTTGTCGACCACCAGACGGGCGCCCCGGGCATGGGCCAAGGAGGCGGCATGCTCGATATCGACTAATCGCAGGAGCGGATTGGTGGGCGTTTCGACCCACACCATCCGGGTATCCGGGCGGATGGCCGTTTCCAGGAGCCGCCGGTCGGTCATGTCGACGGTCGACCAGGCGACCCCCTGCCCGGCCAGGACCCGGGCGAAGAAGCGAAACGTGCCCCCATAGGCGTCGTTGGGGAGCAGGACGTGGTCGCCGGGCTTCAACAGGTATCCGATGAGGGCGGTGGCGGCCATGCCCGAGGCAGTGGCAACCGCACCGCCGTCCGCATCCGGGGCGACCCCTTCCAATGCCGCGAGGGTCACTTCCAGGGCATGGCGGGTGGGATTGTCGGTGCGGGAGTATTCGTAACCGCGATGCCGGCCGGGGGCATCCTGAGCAAAGGTGCTGGTGGCGTAGATGGGTACGGTCACCGCTCCGGTGGCAGGATCGGGTTCCTGCCCGGCGTGAATGGCGTCGGTTTCGAACCGCATCAGTCCTCCGTGAATTCGTGTCTACGCAGCCAGTCGTCATTGAATGCCTTGGAGAGGTAGCCCCGGCCGGAATCGGGGAGGATCACGACCACCATCTGGTCGGGATGCCGAACGGTGAACTGAAGGGCGGCGTGGGCGGCCAAGCCGGACGACCCGCCGACCAGGAGGCCCTCCCGGCGGGCGAGCCGCCGGGTCATGGCGAACGACTCAGCGTCCGTGACCTTGATGAATTCGTCGACCACCGATCCGTCGTAGGTCTCCGGCCAGAAGTCCTCGCCGACTCCCTCGACCAGGTACTGGTGAATGTCGGCCGGCGAAGGTGCGGTGTAGATCGAGCCTTCCGGGTCGGCACCGACGACCAGCACCTCCGGGTTCTGTTCCTTGAGGTAGCTCCCCACCCCCGTGATCGTGCCGCCGGTACCGACACCGATCACCACCGCCCCTACCCGTCCTTCTGTTTGTTCCCAGATCTCCGGCCCGGTGGTCAGGTAGTGCGTCTCCGGGTTGGCCGGATTCGAGTACTGGTCGGGGTGATGGGCGCCCGGGATTTCCGAGGCGAGACGCCGGGCCACCCCGTAGTATGAGTCGGGGTGATCGGGAGCAAGCTCGGTGGGCGTGACGATGACCTGGACGCCGTAGGCCTCGAGGAGGTCCCGTTTCTCCTGGGAGACCTTGTCGGGGACGGTGCAGATGACCCGATAACCTCGCACCGCACCGACGATCGCCAAACCGACCCCCGTGTTGCCGCTGGTCGGTTCGATGATGGTGCCTCCCGGCTGCAACAAACCGAGTTCTTCCGCCCGGTCGATCATGGTCACGGCGATACGGTCTTTGATCGAGCCGCCGACGCTCACGTGCTCGGCCTTGGCAATTAGATTGCCGGGAGGATGGATACGGGCGAGTCGGATGAGCGGGGTGTGTCCGATCGCCTCGCCGGCGTTCTCGTAGATAGCCACGAACCACCAATCTAGTTCCGGCTCTCGAGTCACGGGTCTCGAGGGTGGTGCCGGTGTCTGCCTCCTGGCATGCAGAGCGAGCCGGTTGGGGCAGGAGTACACGGGACCCTCGAGGGTCCGGGGGGAGGGGTACTATCCCCGCATGCGCTCGCTCGCCAAGTTCGCCTGGGCCACCCTGGTCGTCAACATCGGCGTGATCGTGTTCGGCGCGTTTGTGCGGGCGACCGGCTCAGGGGCCGGTTGTGGTGCCCATTGGCCCAGCTGCAACGGTGAACTGGTTCCCTCGGCGCTCCAAGGAGAGAGGGCGATCGAGTTCACCCATCGGGTCACCAGCGGTCTGGCACTCATCATGGTGGCGGTATTGGTGTGGGGCATATGGCGTAGCCATCCAAGCGGTCACCCGGCGCGGCGAGGGGCGGGGTTCTCGGGCGCGTTCATCATTGGTGAAGCGTTGATCGGGGCGATGATCGTGCTCTACGAGTGGGTCGCAGATGATGCCTCGGTGGCCCGGACGGCGGCGGTGCCCCTGCACCTGGTCAACACCCTGTTGTTGCTCGGCGCTCTGACCTTGACGGCGTGGTGGGTGTCCGGAGGTGGTCCCGTCCGTCTCGACCGCCACCGGGCGTTTGCTCGCTGGTGGGTTGTGGGGGCCGTCGGGGTGGCCCTCATCGCAGCCACCGGCGCCGTCACTGCGCTGGCCGATACCTTGTTCCCCTCCGAGTCGGCGGCCACTTGGTTCAGGGAAGACTTGGCTGTCGGCGAGCACTTCCTCACCGGTCTGCGGGTCGCCCACCCGATCGTGGCCGTCACCGTCGGGGTCTACGTTTTCTCGCTTGCCCGCCGGTTCGGGATGACTGGAAAGGGTCGGCGGCCCTCGTCGCTGGCCATCATGATCCTGGTCGGTGGGCAGTTTGCGGCCGGGGCGCTCAACGTTGCGCTGCTAACACCGGTCTGGCTGCAACTGGTGCACCTGCTGCTGGCGGATCTCCTCTGGGTTGGTCTGGTGTTGTTCGGAGCTGAAATGCTCAGCGAACGGGAAGTGGGCCAACCGGTAGCCGCCTGATCAGTTCAGTGCTCGGCGCCGGGCGGCCGGGCATCGGTCTTCCTGGCGGACTTGGCCAGCTCTTTGGTGAGCTTGGCCATCAGAGCGGCGCTCTCGTCATTGATCGACCGGCGGCCGCAGGCCGGGCAGGTCAGAATGGCCTCCGGATGAGGGCACACCCAGTCGGCCTGCAAAGCCCGGATCTGGTGGTGGCAGCGGTCGTGGACCTTCTGCCCGCAGGCCCGGCAATGCAGCCACTCGTCGGCTTCCGCCTCGTGGTCGGCGAGTTCCTTTTTGTATTCGGTCCCGCACCAAAAACACAGGTTGCGACGCATCGAAGTGGTGCGTCGGCGGGCGGTCAGGCGGCCGATGAGGACATGGATACCAATCGCGAGGGCAACGGCGGCGGCGAGGGCGCCCAGGATCGCCACGAGCATGAGCAGCACGTCACGATCCACCGACACCGCCCTTTGTTAGGCTGCCTCTACCGTGCGAGCGAGCATGATCAGGCGCAAGGGTCGAAAGACCTGTTTTCAGGGCCGGCACTACGGGTCCAGTTGCCGGCGGAGCGAATCCGGGTCGGCGACCGGAAGCTTGCACAAAAAGTTGCGGCACACATAGGCGCGGGTAGCTCCGGAGCCGTCCCGCCCGGCCAGGAGCGGGACGGTGGCGGATCCTCGGCCGGACCGGTCGATGGCGAGGGCCACGTCCGGACGGAACCGTTCCCACACCACCCGGGCCAGCCGATCGGCCTCCGGCCCTACGATCGCTACCTCGCGGGGCGGGAGCAGCAACGACGACAGGACCGCCAGTAGGTGCCCCACTCCGGTCGGGGCTCCCTGGATCAACCTGCCCCCGGCTCGAATCGTCCCCTCGGCAATGTCCCGATAATGAGTATCGCCGGTGTAGAGCGAGGCCATCATCGACGCTTCGGCGGCCATTGAGTTGGCGGAAGGGTGGGGGCTGTCGTATTGGTCTTTCGGGCGGGCGATGAGGGTCTCGCCGTCGCTTCCCGTGGTGAAGAACCCCCCGTCCGGGTCGGCAAACAGGTCGACCAACTGGTCGACCAACAGCATGGCTGCCCGATACCAGTTCTGGTCGCCGGTGGCCTGATAGAGGGTGAAGAGGCCAACGGCCAGCGTGGCGTGGTCTTCGCTGAAGCCGGGCCGGCCCGCCTTTCCCCTTCCCCAGCTTCGCAGCAACCGTCCGGCGTCATCGCGGTTGTGGTCGAGGACGAAGCGCGCCGTTTCCTCGGCCAGATCTAGGTAGCGACGCTCGGCGAGGATGGCCCCCGCTTCTGCCAGGGCCCGGATGGCCAGTCCGTTCCACGACGTGACCACCTTGTCGTCCAGCCCGGGCCGGACGCGTTGGTTCCGGGCCTCTAGGAGCCTGGCCCGGGCGGTGGCGATGGCGACCTCGACCTGGTCACTAGTGGTTCCGTGTGCGGCGGCCACCTCGCCGGTCGACAGGGCTTCGTGCAGGTGGTTCGCTCCCCCGAAGTTACCGCCGGGGGTCACGCCGAAGTAGGCGCCGGCCAGCTCGGCCGCATCGTCGCCCACGATCGAGCGGAACTCCGTCTCGGCCCACACGTAGAACTTCCCTTCGACGCCTTCGGAGTCGGCGTCCTCGGCGGCGGCGAATCCACCGCCCGGCAGCCGCAGGTCCCGCTCCATATAGTCGAGGGTGGCAACGGCAACCGTGTGGAACCGGGACTCACCGGTCATCTGCCAAGCCCGCAGGTACAGGCGAGCGAGTTGGGCGTTGGTGTACAGCATCTTCTCGAAATGGGGGATCGCCCAGCGCCGGTCCACTGCATAACGGGAAAAGCCTCCGCCGACGTGGTCGAAGAGGCCCCCCCGGGCCATTGCCGTCAGAGATGCTTGTGCCATGTCGAGCGCCCCACTCGCCCACGGAGCGTCGCCGACACGAAGGAGAAACTCCAGCCCCGGCTCCTGGGGAAACTTCGGAGCGCCGCCGAATCCTCCGTGCTCATGGTCGAAGAGGCCACGAAACACTTCCAGTGCTTCCGTCAGGGCGGTGCGATCCGGCAGCTCCTCGGAAGGCGGCAGCACCCGGTCGATGGTTTGCACCAGCCGGCCGGCCTGGCTCTTCAGGTCGGCGCGCCGGTTCTGCCAGGCGTCGGCGACGGCCACCATCACCCGCCCGAAGGACGGCATTCCGGGACGGTCGTCTTTGGGGAAGTATGTGCCGGCATAGAAGGGCTCCCCGTCCGGGGTCAACCACACGGTCATGGGCCATCCTCCGCGACCGGTCAACCGTTGCACCGCCTCCATATAGATCGCGTCCACGTCGGGTCGTTCCTCGCGATCGACCTTGACGTTGACGAAGAGTCGATTCATCAACGCAGCCGTTTCCGCATCCTCGAATGACTCGTGGGCCATCACATGACACCAATGACAGGCCGAGTAGCCGACCGAGAGCAGGATCGGCTTGTCCTGGAGGCGAGCCTGGTCCCGGGCTTCCTGACCCCAGGGGTACCAGTCGACGGGGTTGTCCTGATGCTGGACGAGATACGGGGACGTCTCGTCTGCGAGGCGGTTGGGCATCGGGCAACGGTAATGAGCCCGAACGGTTAACGGCGGGTAAAGCTATTCCGCCCTGTGCCGATGCTTGGTGGCGTGCGATGTGCCGGCTATTCCCGCCCCTGTGGGGAACTTCGTGAACAACCCCATCCCGGCTGTGGAAGACACCGATGAACGGCTGGATAACGGGGTGGAAAAAAAGGGGGTTCACAAACCGGCATATGTATGTCATATTGCATCCGTGCCCCGGCTGGAAACGTTTCCACCGAGGCCAACCCCTTGACCGGAGGACACCCCAACATGCCAGGAGCTGAGAAGACGCGTCGCGTCCGCTCGGAGGGAAACGGAAACGGCGCCGACCCGAAGTCAGAAGCACGGGCCCGGCGCCAGCGCGAGCGCGACCGTCAGCGGAACAAGCTGACCGACGAACGAGGCCGTCTCACCACCGACCTCGTCAGCCAGTACCTGACCGCCATCGGCGAGTACGACCTGCTCACCGCCGAACAGGAAGTGGAGCTCGCTCAAAAGATCGAGAGCGGCGAAGATGCTGCCGCTCGCTTGGAGGCGGGGGAGTTCAAGGACAAGAAGCAGGAGATCGAGCTCCGGCGTAAGGAGCGGCACGGGAAGGAAGCCAAGGACGCCTTCCTGACGGCCAACCTGCGGCTGGTGGTCGCCAACGCCCGCCGCTACGCAAATACGTCGGGCATCGATTTCCTCGATCTCATCCAGGAAGGCAACCTCGGCCTCATCCGCGCCGTCGAGAAGTTCGACTGGCGCAAGGGATTCAAGTTCTCCACCTATGCCACCTGGTGGATTCGTCAGGCCATTACCCGGGCTATCGCCGACAAGTCCCGCACCGTGCGGATCCCGGTCCATCTGCACGACACGCTGGCGGCGGTTCGCGCCGCCCAGGCCAGTTTGAAAGCCGAGCTGGGCCGCGACCCGAAGCCGGAAGAGATTGCGGAAGAGGCGGGCGTTACCGTCGACAAAGTCGAACTGGCGCTCGGCGTTGCCGACACGGTATCGCTGGAGCAGCCGGTCGGTGAGGACGGTGCACAGCTGGGCGATTTCATCGAAGACGAGGACGCCACCGACCCGGTGCAGATCACCGAGGAGCTCGACGTGGCGCAGAGCCTGCGCGTCTCGATCGAGCGGCTTCCCGATCGAGAGGGGCGCATCCTGGCCCTGCGGTACGGCTTCTATGACGGGGTCCCCCGAACCCTCGAGGAGATCGGTGACGAGTTCAGCTTGACCCGGGAGCGTATCCGCCAGCTCGAGAAGCTGGCGCTGTGCAGGCTCCGCCATCCCTCCTTCGGGATCCGCGAGCAAGACCTGGTCTAAGAAGGATCTCGCTGAAATGAGGGCCGAGCCGGGCGGCTTGGCCCGCGCCGCCCGGGTCTACCATGACCGCCATGAGTGATCACTACGACGTGGCCATTGTCGGCGGAGGCATCGTCGGGCTCGCCACCGCTCTCGGCCTGCTCGAGGCGAAACCGGGACTCCGGCTGATCGTGCTCGAGAAAGAAGCCCGGGTCGGCCGGCACCAGACGGGACACAACAGCGGTGTGGTCCACACCGGTGTGTACTACAAGCCGGGTACGTTGAAGGCGAAACTCTGTGTGGAAGGCGTCCGCAAACTCCGCACCTTCTGTGAGACCGAAGGTCTTGCCTACGAAGCATTCGGCAAGATCCTGGTGGCGGTCGACCGGTCCGAGGTCCCGGCGCTTGCCGAGATCCATCGCCGCGGCATCGCCAACGGCGTGGAAGGACTTCGTGAGCTGGACCCCCATGGCATCCGGGAGATCGAGCCCAACGCGGCCGGGGTGGCCGGTCTGCACGTACCCGGGACCGCCTCGGTCGACTACCAGCAGATCGCCCGGGCCATGGCTCTTCGCCTCGAGGCACGTGGTGGAGCGGTCAGACTCCATGCGGAGGTTCTTTCGATTGTCAACGACGCCTCCCAGATCGGTATCGATACCTCGATCGGCGACTTCACCGCCCGGTACCTAGTCAACTGCGCCGGGCTGCAATGCGACCGGGTGGCGCGGATGGCCGGAGCTGATCCGCAGGTTCAGATCGTCCCGTTCCGTGGCGAGTACTACCAGATCAAGAAAGAGCGATCACATTTGGTCAACGGCATGATCTACCCCGTGCCCGATCCCCGCTTCCCGTTCCTCGGGGTGCACTTCACCAAAACCGTAACCGGTGGTATCGAAGCAGGACCCAACGCAGTCTTGGCCCTGTCGAGAGAGGGCTACCGATGGGGGTCGATAGACGGCGGTGATCTATGGGAAACGCTGCGGCATCCCGGTTTTTGGGTGGTCGCCCGCAAGTACTGGAAGACCGGCATTGGTGAGATGGTCCGCTCGGCCAGCAAACGCGCCTTCGTCGGTGCGCTGCAAAGGCTGGTTCCGGCTATCGAGGTGGACGACGTCGTCCGGGCCGGCGCGGGAGTGCGGGCCCAGGCGATGGACGGGCAGGGCAATTTGCTCGACGACTTCGCCATCGAAGAATCACCCCGCGCGCTCCACGTGCTCAATGCTCCGTCGCCGGCCGCCACCGCCTCACTGGCCATCGGGGAGCACCTGGCCGGTGTGGTCTTGGAGCGATCGGCATAGCCGTCGGGCAGGGTCGGGCGACAGTGTGGGAGAATGATCTTGCCTGGGAGGTCGGGTCGTCGATCCCGACCAGGAAGGCTTGGATAGATAGGGGCGCGGAAGTCGCTGCTGCCTGGTGCCTTGTGGATTTTGTCTCCGGCTCATAGATTGAAGAGCCATCTGCGGCAAGGAATGACCACTTTGAGTGAGGGAAGTAGCGGCGCCAGGCGGGTACGGGCGGTCCGCGCCCGTCGTCGGCTGCGGGCTATCCGGACGGGGGGGCTCTTGCTGGTGATCGCGGCCGTCCCCATACTGGTAGCCGTCCTTTTGACAGGCGGCGATGACACCGCCGGGACGCCGACTGTTCCCGAACCGGCTGAGATTCTTGTGAGAAGTTTCGATGGGAGCGGTTCTACTTCGACCGGAGTCTTCGTTGTCAGTGCGAACTGGGTCCTCAAGTGGCAACTCGACGGGCTGGGTTCCGATTCAATCCAGATCGCCGTCCGTGAGGCCGGGGGTGGCGATCTCGAAACCATCCTGCAAGAAGGATTGGGTCCAGGAGAGCGGGCCTTCTCCGAGGGTGGTGCCTATCGCTTAGTGGTTACCTCCACAGGGGATTGGAATATCCGGGTTCTGCAACTTTCGAATCCTATTGGCGATTGAGCCGCTAATGTGCACCGAACTGGGACACCTGGCTACTCTCCGTGGCGATGGACGAAGGGGCTTCAATGAATGACAACGTCAGCACTGAGCCGTCGCTGTTCAGCGCGGCCTGGCGTTATAAGTGGTTGGTGGCCGGGATCACCGCTCTGGCCGTTGCCCTCGGTATCGTTTTCCTCGAGCTGTTCCCCCCGCAGACGTTATACACCGCTCAGACCACCATGGTGGTCCAGCCTACGGGCGTTGGCCTGGACGTGGGAGCTGCGGTGACTCCGCAGCGCTTTGTCGCCAACCAGATTGCGATTCTGAGGTCGGGTGCAGTCTCACAACTTGCGATCGAACTCGCTGCCAAGAGCGACCCTCCGGTTGTCATCACTTCCGAAGAGCTCGTCGAGAACTCGTTCATCGGCGGTACCAACGACAGTGACCTGGTTGCCGTGATGTTCACCTCGCCCGACCCAGTGGCGGCAATCACCGGCGCAAACGCCCTGGCCTCGGCCTATCAGCAGCTGGCGTCCCTCGAAACCACCGCTGCGACGGTTGCCGCCATCGAGCGGCTCGACGCCCAGGTCGACACGCTCGACAGTCGCTTCGATTCCCTCGATGCGCAGGTCAACGAGATGCTGGCGGCCGACACGGTGCGGGCCGAGTTACGGAAACAGTATGAGGAGGCCCTGGCGGAGATTGCCGTCTTGCAGGTGGAGGCGCGGACGGCCGGCGACCTTGCACTTGTCGACATCCGCAACCGGCTGGCCGATCTCCGAGTGCTGATAGCCACCTTTCAGGATGTGTTGCAGGTGGGACAGGACGACGACGAGCTCAATGCCTTGCTGCTGGAAGAAGACCAGCTGGTTGCCCGACGATCGACTTTGCTGGCGGGTCGTGATCAGCTTGCCATCGATCTCGATCTGGCGCCGGACATCGTGGCCTACCTTTCCCCCGCGCAGACCGCAGAAGCCACCAGCAGCGCAGGGCCCGGCCGGGTACTCGCAGTTGCCCTCCTCGGTGGTCTTTTGGCCGGAGTGGGTTTCGCTTACTTGCTTGCCTCACGTCGTCGGATCTTCCACGACCGAATGGAGCCGCAGGCCATCCTGGGGGCGCCGCTGCTGGCCGATATCCCTGATTTTGCCGAAGAAGGGCTCAAGACACGTCTACCGGTGCGGGAGAGCCCTCGCTCCGCCGCCGCTGAGGCCTTCCGCTTCGCTACCGCGTCACTCGAGCTCAAGCTGGCCAGCCAGCAAGCCAAGTCCCTGGTCGTGATCTCGGCCACGTTGGGTACCGGCAAGAGCACCGTGCTCGCCAACTTGGCCTTGGCGGCGGCCCGGGAAGGCAACCGGGTGCTGCTCGTCGACGCCGACTTCGGCAATCAAGACCTGACGGGCCTCCTGACCGGCAACCCCGGTGCAGTGATTGACGGGCTCACCGACGTCATCAGCGCCGGGCTACCCATTACTCAAGCGATTCGGTCGATCGACGTCGGTGCCGGTTTGAGCGTTTCGCTGCTGAGTCGCGGGCGCCAACCCGTGGTGGCCGCCGACCTGCTGCGCTCGCCCAGGGTCAAACAGCTCTTCGACACCGTCCGGGAGGAATTCGACCTGGTCATGGTCGATGCCCCGCCGCTGCTTCAGGTTGCTTATGCCAGTACTCTCGCCGCGTACGTCGACGGGGCGATGGTGATTGTCGGACATCGTGATCCCACCGCGATGATCGAGGAGACGAGGAGCCGGCTCACCCTCATCGGCGCGACGGTGTTCGGCTATCTCTACAACCGCTCGCCCTTGCGCAGGGAGATGACCGTCTCCGAAGGGTCCATGACAGACATTCTCGGTGACCTAGGAGCCATCCCGGATGAACTGCCGCGCTCCGGTTGGGGGTCCCGGAAACGCCGGTGAGACACCACCCGGAGACTGGTGGCACGTTGCCGGGCGGGAGGGGTAGAGCCGGAGCAATGCAGTGTCGGCATTGAAGATTCTCCAGATCCACAACCACTACCGTGAAGGTGGCGGCGAGGACACCGTCGTTGGCAAAGAAGCGGCCGTTTTGCGATCCGCCGGCCATACGGTCATCGAGTATCACGTGGACAATCCGACCGAACTCTTCGGTGCGGCAACCTCACTGCTCGTCTCACCCTGGAACCCGGCCGCGGCGCGAAGAATCAGGGCGATCGTCGCCGAGAACCTTCCGGATGTGGCTCATGTTCACAATACCTGGTGGGCGCTGACGCCCTCGATCCTGCGTGCCCTCGATGGTCTTGGTGTGCCGGTGGTGGTCACGTTGCACAACTACCGCCTGTTGTGTGTGAATGCTCAGCTATTTCGTGACGGAGGGCCTTGTGAAGACTGTGTTGGCACGCATCCATGGAGGGGGGTTCGCCATCGCTGCTATCGCGATTCCTATGTTGCATCGGCTGTCTCGGCCGCGGCAATACAGTCGAACCGTTGGTTGAACAGCTGGCATGTGGTCGATCGTCTTTTGGTGTTGACGGATTTCGCACGATCCCGGTTCTTATCCGCGGGTCTTCCACCCGAGCGACTCCATATCAAGTCGAACTTCGTCAGCGACCCGGGTCCTCGTGATGGCTCGCCTTCGTCCAGTCGGACCGTGCTGTTTGTCGGGAGGTTGAGTATCGAGAAGGGGATACGGCAGCTGCTGGACGCCTGGGGTGCAGCCAAGATGGGGGATCTGACCCTCGTGGTAGTGGGGGATGGTCCGCTGCGTCCCTCCCTCGAAGCCCGCTCGCCCGCCAATGTTCGCTTTATTGGGCGACTGCCGGGAAACGAGGTCGAACAGTTGATGCTTTCGTCGAGAGCGATGATCTTTCCATCTGTTTGGTACGAGGGACAGCCGATGGTGCTGCTTGAAGCGTTGGCAGCCGGCTTGCCGCTGATTGCATCAGACATTGGGGGAGTTCCCGAAACAATCGCCGACACCAGGGCTGCCATGCTGGCGACACCGGGCGATCCCGCCTCCTGGGTATCGGCGCTCGAGCACCTGGAGAATGCAGCCTGGGTAGATGGGGCAAGCTCCGCCGCCCGGGCAGTTTTCGAAGATCGCTATACGCCTGAGATCGGCTTGCGTAGGCTCATCGACGAATACCACCAAGCCATGGCCAACCGATCTATCTGAGCCTCACGTTTGGCCTCGACCCAGTCGAGCCCGCAACAATTGCCGTCCGAGCAGCCACAAGTAGGTCGGGTTGTTGATCAGGTAGCGTCGCCACAACCGCCCGGGGTGTTGGCCGAACCGGTGCAGCCACTCCAAGCCGGTTCTCTGCATCCACATGGGGGCGCGTACCAAGGTGCCCGCCAGGAAATCAAACGCCGCACCGACACCGAGCAGGCCAACCCCGGGGAGGTGATCGCGCACACGGGCCATCCACAGCTCTTGTTTGGGCATTCCCAGGCCGACCCAGACCAGGTCGGCTCCGGAACCCAAAATCTGTTCTGCGGCCGACTGGATGTCCTCGTCGGTTGGCGGACGGAAGGGCGGCGAGAAGGTTCCTGCGATCTGAATGCCGGGAGCCAGTCGCTCAACGTTGTCAACCAGTCGTGCCAGGGTCTCGGGGGTGCTGCCGTAGAAGTAGTGCTTCCAGCCGACTTTGATTCCGCGGCGAAGCGCCGATTCTGTGAACGTGGGTCCGGCAACCCTTTGCTGGTCCGGGAAACCGGCTGCCTTGAGACCCCAAACGACGGGCATGCCATCCGGGGCGGCCACATTGGCCTCGTTGAGCGCCCTGGCAACCTCCTGGTTCTTGCGGGCGGTCATCACGGAGTGAACGTTGCAGAACGCCACGACCGTCGCCCGGTCGCCCGGTCGAGCCTCGAGCAACTGCAGGAGCTGTTCGGGTGAGATAACCGAGATGGGCGTCCCAACCACGGGTACCCGGATCTGCCAATCAACGGAGTCGGTCACCGAGCCTCGTGCTCCCTCCACCAGGAGATGGTCCTCGTCAAGCCCTCTTCGAGATCGACGGCGGCCTCAAAACCGAAATACTCCTGGGCTCTCGTCGTGTCCAGCTTACGGCGCGGTTGACCATCCGGTTTGGTGGTATCCCACCGGATCTCGCCTTCGAAGCCGGTCAGCTTGCCGATCAGGGTAACGAGATCACGGATGGTGATCTCCCGACTCGTCCCGATATTCACCGGCTCCGACCCCTCGTACTCTTTCGTGGCGAGGACGATGGCCCGGGCTGCATCTTCCACGAACAGGAACTCGCGACTCGCCGATCCCGTGCCCCATACTTCCACGTAGGCGGCGCCCGTTTCCTGGGCGGTGATGAACTTTCGTATCAAAGCGGGAATGACGTGGCTGCTTTGGAGGTCAAAATTGTCCCTTGGTCCGTAGAGGTTGACCGGCAGCAGGTAGATACCGTTGAATCCGTACTGCCGGCGGTAGGCCTGGAGCATGACGAGCAGAGATTTCTTGGCGATCCCGTAGGGCGCATTGGTCTCCTCGGGATAGCCATTCCAGAGATCGTCCTCCTTGAATGGCACCGGAGTGAACTTGGGATAGGCGCAGACTGTTCCTACTTGCACCAGTTTCTCGATGCCGACGCGGCGACTTTCTTCAATCACGTTGATGCCCATGGCGGCATTGGCATAGAAATACCGGCCCGGGTTCTCGAGGTTGGCGCCGATACCGCCAACCTCGGCGGCGAGATGGAGGACGACCTCGGGGTGTAGGTCGGTCATCAGATCGCGCACCGCCTGCTGTTCCGTCAGATCGAAGTCCCTGCGCCGCACCACCAACGGCTGGGCGGATTCGGCGGTCAAGAGCTCACAGAGGTGGGATCCCAGGAAACCGGCCCCGCCGGTCACCAAGACTCGTTTGCCGGCCAGGTCCATCATTCAGGCCGCCCGTTGGGCCATTCGATTTCCTTGAGTCCGGCCTCGACCAGGGTTCGTTCCTGGGTAGCAAGCTGCAGATCTGATGCCACCATCATCTTTACGAGTTCGTCGAAGGTCACCTGCGGTTCCCACCCGAGCAGCTGGCGGGCCTTCGAGGAATCGCCCTGGAGGATATCGACCTCGGCGGGCCGGAAATAGCGCTCGTCGATCTCGACACATTCCCGGTAGTCGAGATCCAACAGTCCGAAAGCCCGCTCGAGGAATTCACGCACCGAGTACCGTTCGCCGGTGGCAATGACGAAATCCTCCGGTTTGTCTTGTTGGAGTATCAGCCACATCGCCCGCACGTAATCACCGGCGAAACCCCAGTCCCTTTCTGCATCGAGGTTGCCAAGAAACAGTCTTTCCTGCAGACCCAGCTTGATCCTGGTAGCGGCCCTGGTGATCTTGCGGGTCACGAACGTTTCCCCCCGGCGGGGGGACTCGTGGTTGAAGAGGATCCCGTTGCAGGCGAAGGTTCCGTAGGCCTCCCGGTGGTTGACCGTCTGCCAGAACGAGTACACCTTGGCGACCCCGTAGGGACTGCGGGGATGGAACGGCGTGCTCTCGCTCTGCGGGACCTCGGCTACCTGTCCGTACATCTCGGAGGAAGACGCCTGGTAGAAACGCACGGGATAGTCCAGTTGCCGCACGGCCTCGAGCAGGCGGAGGGTACCGAGCGCAACTACATCTGCTGTGTAGATGGGGGTCTTGAAGGAGACCCCAACATGCGACTGAGCCCCCAGGTTGTAGATCTCAGAAGGCCGGATGTCCTGGAGCAACCGGCTGAGGATGTTCCCGTCGGCGAGGTCCCCATAGTGAAGGAACAGACGTGCCGATTCGACGTGGGGGTCGAGGTAGAGGTGCTCGATACGTTCGGTACCGAAAGTACTCGACCGCCGGATCAAGCCGTGCACTTCGTAGCCCTGTTCCAACAGGAGCTCGGTGAGGTACGAGCCGTCCTGACCCGTGATCCCGGTGATAAACGCTCGCCCCGACATGTTGTCTTCCGCCCCCAGATTTGGTGAAGTCTCCGACCACTCAGCGTAGTTCCAGGTGACGATGAGCGCAATGGAGGGGTCTCCATATTCTGCGACCTGTGCACAGATCCCATTAGTCGCCTAAGGTCCTCCCAATAGGCGCTTGGGGGCATCCATGTTGCACATTCAGCTGACGCGCTACACAGGACGACATCGAGCTGGCTGGTTGGCTTTCCGGACGACGGGCCGGTTCGTGCGCTCGCTCATGAGCCTCTCCGTTGTCGCCTCTGTTCTTGTTTCGACCGCCGTCATCGCAGCCGGCCGTGACAATGATCAGCGTGACGCTGCCAGCTCCGAACCCTCGACGCTGGCTACATATGCCAGAAGGATCGTCGCTTTGGAGGTCCAGCCCGATCTGAGTTCGTTATCGTCGGCCGCTGCGCGCCCGTTGGGAGTCTCGGAACCGAAACAGTGGCCCGACCTTGATGTAGGTGAGATCGAGACGGGGAAGGGGCTTCTGAGCACCGACACCTATGGCGACCGCGAGACGACAGCAACCAATTCGGAAACCATTGCGCCGCCTCCGACCCAGGCCGTGGAAGGTGCTATGGCATCTTCGCGGGCACCGGCGGTTCCGGTGTCGGGGTATGGGTTGACCTGGTCGGCAGACGTCGAGGCTTATGAAGCTGGGGCACCGTTGACGTCGGGTGTGACGATTCCTGTTGGCTATTTCTATGTGTTCCTGTCACCTCAGAATGCTTCTTCGGTGGTGTGGGAGACAGAGGGGGGACGGACTTATGTCGATACTGAGTATCCGTGGCGGGAGCGGGTGAAGCTGTCTGAGTTGGGTAAGGGTGAACACACCATCACGGCCACCACCAGCAGTGGGGTGAAGGTGAGCGTCCCGTTTACTTTTGGCGTGAATAGTGTACCGGCTGTTCCGTCGACTACGACGACTGTGGCTGCTGTGACAGGTGTGGCTGCCCCGTCGACGACGGTTCCGGCTCCAACGACGACGACGGCGGCGGCTGTTGTGACGACGACGACGGCAGCTCCGAAATCTGCGGCTGCGGCACCGGCACCAGTGCCGACGGTGTTGGGTGGGGTGGCGGTGTTTGCGGGTGATTCGATTCAGGCGGCGGTGAATGCGAATCCGGCTGGTGCGAAGTTTGTGATCAAGTCGGGGGTGCATCGGCGGCAGTCGGTACAGCCGAAGGATGGCAACGTGTTTGTTGGTGAGCCGGGTGCGGTATTGACGGGGGAGAACGTCACCGAGTTTGCGTTTTATGGGTCTGGTGACAATGTCACGATCACCGGTTTGGTGGTTGAGAAGTACAACAACCCTCAGCAGACGGGCGCGATATACAGCTCGAAGGGGGCGGCTGGGTGGATAGTTGATGGCAATGAGATCCGTTACAACAACGGGATTGGGTTGAAAGCCGGATCCGGGTGGAAGGTGCTCAACAACTATGTTCATCACAACACCCAGTTGGGTTTGGGGGGTTCGGGTTCGAACATCCTGGTTCAGGGCAATGAGATTGCCTATAACAACTATCAGAAGACGGTCAACCCGTTCTGGGGTGGGGGCGGCACCAAATGGGTGAAGACTCGCAATTTGGTGGTTCGTGGCAACTTCTCGCACCATAACCATGGGCCGGGTTTGTGGACCGATATCGATAATGATGGGGTTCTCTATGAAGGAAACCGTGTCGAGGACAACTACCACGCCGGGATAAAGCACGAGATCAGTTACTCGGCGGTGATCCGGAATAACACCTTAAAGCGGAACGGGTTTGGCAATCCGAACGACGTGAAAGGGGCGGGGATTCTGGTAGCGAACAGTCCCAACGTGGAGGTGTATGGGAACACGCTCGTTGGCAATAGTCACGGTATTGGTGCCGTGCAGCACGACCGCTATGGCGACCCGGCCGATTGGAAGTCACTGGGCGAGTTCGAGTTGAAGAACCTCTATGTGCATGACAACTACATTGAGCAACCCGCCGGTCAGACCGGGTTCTTTGTTGCCGCAGGGCCGCATGGCGACAAGCCGCTCACGTCATGGAACAACCGGTTCCAAAACAACACCTACAAGTTGGGCACAAATCCCCAACCCTTCCGCTGGCAATACAGCCTGATCACGGCTGCGCAATGGAAGGCTCACGGTCAGGACACTACCGGCACCTTCCAATAAACCAACCAACCCAGAGGGCACCCACCAAGTGTGGGTGCCCTCACCGCGTCCAATCACCCCACACCACCAACACCATCCCGAAACCAATCCCACGGCAAAGGCCTCCCCAACAGGCGCTCCAGAGCGACGCTGTCCTCTCGATAGACTGCACGCAATCGAGTTCGGAGTTCATCACTCATTTCAGGCTTCAGCGAGGCGTCGCCGAGTACCCTCGTTCGCAGGAAACGCCGCACCCGCCAAGGTAGGAGAGCGACGCCGATACCTCTTACGGTCGGGTTTCGAAGCGCAATACGCCCCAGGCTATTGCGGGGTTCTACGTACTGCTTGTCGCGTTCGGTTGTGTCGATGGGGTATTCGTCGATTCCCAAGAAACGTTGAATATCGAGTGAAGCCAGCTCAGGTGAGGATGCAATCTCCTCCAAAAACGTCACAAAGACTCGATCTCGGCCAAATACAGATAGAAGCCTCGCAACCTGATCGTGATACATGCCGACTCCTACCAGGTCGTCCAGAGCGGTCGAAGCCTCCCCTCGCAGGTTCACGTCGACGATGGCATCAGCTGGCAGTCCGGTCGGTAGATACACCTCATTCATGAGGTAGTGAGACCAGAATCTTTCTGTAGGGTCTCTCAAACTGACCAAGATCCGACTGTTGGGGTACCGGTCGTTGATCGCTTCAGGTACGTCCTTGTAGTACATATAGCAAGGCGTGGCTTCTCCAATGATGGGTTCAACGGCTTCCTCGAAGAATGCGTCGTACTCGGACCTTGGGCGGACGGCCTTCAGGCCACGGTCTGGACAGCCGCAGAAGTGGTGCATCTCCTTGCGATCGGGTAGGAAGACCTGGGGGTGTTGCCCCAGCCAGCGGTGGAGAGTGGAGGTGCCACCTTTGGTCGTGCCAACGAGGAAGAAATTCAAGGGTGCCATTACTGCCTTCCAGCAAGTTGACCGCGTGGGACCCGAGGAGCTTGTGAATCATGGAAGTCGAGGGTTCTGCGGCCTCTCAGCTCGTGATCGGCAAGGGCAACAATCCCAGCAAGAATCAGGAAATCCGGCTTGAGCCATGCTCCGAAGCCGAGGTCGACCGCCGTATGGAGAGCGAGCGGCACGATCAGAATGGCGAGATCGGTGTCGATGCGTGACCGGAGATTGTGGAAGGACCAGCGCAACGCGCGTATCAGGGCGTACGTGAGAGGTATCAAGCCGAGCAAACCGACGCCAAGAAGGGCTTCGAGATAGCCACTGTGCAGATTCGATCGTGTGCCTTCTCCGATACTCGCCAGCGCAACGAATCTCCCACCAGCGCCAAAACCATACCCTGTGAAAGGGTGTTGGATCCAGGACTCAACGGCGGCCTCCCAGAATCTGAGCCTTCCGGTCAAGAGGGCGAGCGACTCCTGGGACTGATTACGTGCAAGAATCGTGAGCACGGAATCCCAGTTGAGATAGACCATCGCGGCGGTTGCGGGTCCAATCATGAGAATGAATAGGTGACGCCGATGGAACCAGAGAAGCAAGCCAGTAGCCGCCATCCACATTGCGATCCCCTGCCTGCCTGAGGCGAGGAGGGTTCCGGCCGTCCCTGAGAGAAAGAGGACGATCCAACCAGCCTTCTGTCTTCTCGTCTCCGATTCGAAGAAGCTTGCCAGGGCGAAGGCAGCAACCACACTTCCCGACGTAGACAGGTTGTTCGATGACGCCCAGGGGCTTGTCATCGTCTTGGCGAGGATAAAACCTGGGCGAAACTGCACGCTTGCGAAGGTACTTGGCACAACAAAGAAACCAAGTACGGCGGTACCGATCAGGGCCGCATCGAGGGCTACGACAAACCGGATTGCCTGGCGAAGGTTTCCACGCGCATTATCGGATAACGCCAAGGAGGTGATGATTACGAGGCCGGCTGCGAGCTCAATGGCTTTTGGGCCCGTTACGATCGGTGCGACTGAATACAGAATGGACACCCCACCGACAAGCGCGTAGAACCACAATGCCGTCAAGCCAGGCGCTGCTCGCAATGGAGTCGAGCGGATTCCCCGGAAGACCGCGGGAAGAACGAACAGAAGAGCGATTCCGGCCAACCCCCCCCTGATGACTCGCTCCAATACGACAGGGTCGGCTAGGACCTCGTCCGCGCTTGCACGAGCCGCGTTGGTGAATGATCCGAGCAAAACGAGGACCATGGCGATTCTTTCTATCGCCCATCCCGACTGTTTCCTATAGACCAGCTCATGTAAGTTTCCCCGGGCGATGATGAGCAGCGCTACTGCCCAGATGCCAAGTGTCCAGAGAAGAGATACCACTTGCTGTCATCCTCATGATGTGGGCCGTCAAGCATAGAGTGAGAATCCAAGAACCGGCACGTGGAACCATCACCTGGTGTGGCCGGCACCCCATGAATCGCGCAAGGGTAGGCTTGCGGACCGGTTCTCGAGTGACAACCAATGGAAGGTGAGCGGTGCGTTCCAGCGTACTGATGGTTTCGATGGTTGTATTGGTGTCGTGTGGCGGCGATACGGGCACCGATGCTTCTCTCGCGATCGTCCCCGAGGTACCTGCGCGAACCTGGCAACGGCCGGGCAGTGCTGCCCCCTCAACACAACCGATACCCGACAAGAATGTCGTCGACATTGCGGTCGGCGACGACGCGCAGTCGATTGTTGACCTGCATCCCGCTGGGACCGTGTTCATGTTTGGGCCGGGCATTCACTACGAGACTGAGATCGTGGCCAAGGACGGAGACGTGTTTCTGGCAACCCCGGCCGCGGTATTGTCTGGCGCCCGCTTGGTCACGTCGTTCTTGAAAGTGGAGGGGTTCTGGGTTGCTGGCGGGTTCGACCAAGAGGGAGAACAAAGGGGTTCGTGCACTGATGAGCGCCCGAGTTGCGTATTTCCCGAAGATCTCTTCGTCGACGATAGGCCGCTGGTCCAAGTTATGGACCGTGACGACCTTGTCGCAGGTTCTTGGTACTTCGACACGGAAGCCGATTCCATCTACCTCTTTGATGACCCGGCAGGCCGCAAAGTCGAGATGTCGGTCATTCCTTACGCCTTTTACGGATCTGCGAGGCAAGTGACGCTCCGGGGCTTGGTGCTTGAGAAGTATGCCAACCCGGCTCAGCGAGGTGCAATTGGAGCGGAGGGGACCGGGCCTGATTGGCTGCTGGTTGGCAACGAGGTGAGATTGGTCCATGGGACGGGCATAAAGGCTGGTCCTGGATCCCGTGTTATCGACAACTACCTTCATCACAACGGCCAGCTGGGTCTATCCGGGAGCGGCGACGGCATCCTGGTGGAAGGCAATGAACTGTCGTACAACAATGTCGGTGGATTCAATCCGTATTGGGGTGGAGGGGGAGCCAAATTCGTGTCGACCACAGATCTTCAGGTGATCGGCAACTACGCCCACCACAACCTTGGTCCAGGGTTGTGGACGGATATCGACAACATCGGGACTCTCTACGAGGGGAATCTCGTCGTCGCAAACCTGCACGCTGGCATCAAACACGAAATCAGCTACGACGCACAGATTGTCGATAACTGGGTCGAAGCAAATGGATATGGAAATCCCAACAGCATTGCCGGCGCAGGGATTTTTGTGAGCTCATCGCCCAATGTCGAAATCTGGGGAAATACAGTTCTCGATAATCGCCACGGAATTGGTGCATTGTCACGTGATAGGGGCGTCGGCAAATATGGTCCGTATGAACTTCGAGGTCTGTACGTTCATGACAACGAGGTGACTATGACTGATGGTTACTCGGGTGTTATGTCGGTTGACGGTAATGAGGCGTTCACGGAGTGGAACAACCGGTTTGAGTCCAACCACTACGTGCTCAATGGCGACGCGGACGCGTTTCAATGGCGCGGCGCGGCGCGTAACTTCGTCGAGTGGAATGACTACGGATTGGATCTCGATGGTTCTATCGGTTGAGCCTGCGGGACGGATCCCTCACGCAACCGTCGATTTCACCGCTGCCAAGTACTGGTCGACCATGTTCGCCATCGTCAGGCGATTAGCGGCTTCTTTCGCGCCGGTTCTCAACGATCGAATTGTTTCTTCGCTCTCGAGGATCTGGACGAGTGCGTCAGCAAATGCTGCTACGTCGGGATGGCTCACGATGACGCTGTTCTTTCCATCGTCCAGATAGTCGTATTCAGGGCTCTGGTCGACCGCCCTATCTGAGCTTGTCACGGTCGGAACGCCGTAAGAGAATGCATGCACACAAGTGAGTCCGATGCGACCAGGGACTACGAGAAGGTCGGAGACCATGAAGTAGACAGCCAGCCTGTACTCATCGTATTCGGCGCCAACGAAATGGACCCTTTCCATTCCCGCAGCATGTCGCTCGAGCCGGGAGCGTTCATTACCTTCTCCAATCACGATGAGCGATAGGTCGACACCTCTTGAATCGAGTTCACGGACAGTATCTATAAGGATCTCTGCTCTCTTTTCGGGAACGAGCCTTCCTACGAAGATAAGAACCGGCTCGGTCCCTATCCCGATTTCCCGTCGCACGCGATCGGTATCGCTTGTAGGTACGGTCTCGCCCAGAGACTGCAGGTATTCTGTGTCGACGGTGTTCTGGCTCACGAACACCCGTTTGCTGTCAATTCCCATCTCCACACACGCGTTCCTGCCGCGCTCGGTGTAGCAGATGATTGCATCGGATCGCATGAGTAGAAAACGACGAACACGCTCGCGCACTCGTCCAAACAGACCAGCCTTGAGCTGACGATATCCGAATCCGAACAGGATCATGCGCTTTCCGAACAGCCGATGCAGGACCGCAATCATCCACACAGTTAGGTTGTGAACAACCTCCGGCACGACGAGCACGTCGTATTCCTTAGTCGTAAGCATCTTGAGCGCTCCCGATTGCCACGCGACTCGATGTTGTCCCCGCGGCCAATGTCTGTTGACGATATGCCGAGGCTTGATTCGGGGGTCAGGGATTCTCGGAGCGACTGGGGGCGCGCCAAGGCCGGTCTTGGCTTGACCAAAGAAAAGTGTTAGCGAGACACTCGGTTCCTCTGCCAAGCGGCGGAGGAACGGCACACGGTATGGGCGAAGGTCGGTACCAAGAAGCCACGCCACGTTGGTCGGGTGGGTCACGGCTCTGTACCCCTTACCGGCCTGCAAGCTCGTGATCGGAGAGGCAATCGGCGAGCGTCCCATCTGCTTGTGGAATTGTCGAGCAGTTCATCGAGTCCTGGTGCCGTGGGTGGGTGCGCTAGCTTAGCTCGGGTCAGATGTGCGGAGCCTTCTTCACAAATAGTGAGATCTCGTGGTCTTCATCCCCACGCAACGTGGGGCCATGTATAATCTCGAGCGTGAGCTGGGAGCGCGTTTCCGCGTTGACTCACGTCCGTCACATGGAATCTGGCGTTGGCGCGCCGCAAACCATTAGGCACAATGGCGAGGAAGACATGACTTTTCAGAGTCGGGGGCCGAATTCCCCATCTGGCTTTCACTCCGCCAGAAAAGCCTGGGCCTGCAAGCGACCCCGGTCGGAGCCGCGGTGATTCGGGATCTGCTCAAGGACCTGGCCAGGTACGTGCCTTCACAGGTAGTTCCGGCTCTGGTTGGTCTCATCTCGATTCCGCTCCTAACCAACCTTTTCCCGCCCGAAGTCTATGGTGATTACCGTCTGGTGCTGGCCACCATCGTCCTATTTGGGACTGCGACAGGATGGTTGCCTTCCTCAATCGTCCGTTTCTACCCGGCCCAGGATGCTGCCGGGACACTCGGCTCGTTCTACGCGAACCTGATTCGTTTCTGGCTCTTTTCCACGGGGGTGTTCAGTGCAATATGGAGCCTTGGGTTGCTGGGCGCCCGGTCGGTTTTCAGCGATCGGCTGTATGAACTGTATTGGATTGGCCTTGCGGTCTTGATCGTCAATTCGGTGTTTGGCGTACTTGCCGCTCTCATTCGATCGCGTCGCCAGATCAGCTGGTTCAGCTTCATGACCATGTGGCGGTCGCTGATGGGGCTCGGGTTTGGCATGTTCTTGATCCTTGTACTTGGCCTTGGTACAGAGGGGTTCCTGTGGGGTATGACTATCAGCGGTGCCGTGGTAATCCCGATGTTGTGGCGGCGGACATCACATGACGTTTCGCCCGATTTCGCTTCCGGTTTCGACCGGCACCTGGCATCCGGAATGGCTAGGTACGCCTTTCCTCTGATGTTGGGAAGTTTCGCAGGTTGGCTTCTGAAACTGTCTGACCGGTTCGTCATTGAATTCTTCACCAGCAGCACCGACTTGGGCATCTACTCGGCAGCGTACGGCCTTGCTGAGCAAAGCATCGGCGTCATCGTGCAGCTCTTTCACCTGCCCTTCGTGGTCATGGGCAACCGGATCTGGGAGCGGGATGGGCAGGAAGCCGCTGCAATATTCGTGCGGCAGGTAACGCGGTTCTTCATGATGGTCGCCGTTCCTGCGGTGGTCGGGATCAGCGTGCTCAGCAAGCCGGTGGTAACGGTGATGACCGGACCAGAGTATCTGCCTGGTTATAGGGCTATTCCCTGGGTGGCGGCCGGGATGCTCGCCTTCGGATTCTCCCAGTGGTACCTCGCCGCGTTCATGTTCACGAAGAGAATGGTATTCCACACGATTGGGATCGTGGTTGGAGGGCTTGTGAATGTGGCGCTCAATCTCGTCCTGATCCCGCGCTTCGGATATGAGGCGGCGGCGGTCACATCTTTTGTGGGTTTTCTTGTAGTGCTTGTGGTGATAGTCCCCCGGTCCCGCCGCCTGTTCGATTGGGGGTTCCCCGTGCGAAGTCTCGTCCGTATCACCCTTGCTTCCGCAGTCATGGGACTGTTTGTCATTCTGTTCCGGAATCTGACCGAACTCTCAGCTGCCTCCTATCTTATCCTGGGTGTGCCACTCGGGATCGCCGTGGTAACGTCGATGCTCATAGCGTTGGGGGAGTTCAGCCCTCGTGAGTTGGCCGCCGTTCGCCAGATTCGCCACCGAGATGGGAAATAGGTTGTGTAAGCCGAACCTGTTCCTGGTAGGAGCGCCACGGTCCGGAACAACGGCGCTCTATCTCTATTTGAGATCTCATCCTGAGGTAGCGGTCGGCCTCTACAAAGAACCCCACTTCTTCGCGCCCGACTTGCAGGATCCGGATTTCTTTCGCGACGAGGGGGCGTACCTCGAGCTCTACTCGCATGCCACCACAGAGCTTTACGTTCTCGACGGATCGGTGTGGTACCTCTACTCCGAGACAGCTGCTGAACGCATCCACCAGTTTGACCCCGCTGCGCGAATCGTCATGCTGCTTCGCAACCCCGCTGACATGGTTCTCTCGATTCATGCGCATCACGTCTATACCGGGTACCAAGAACTCGAGGATTTTTCAGCCGCGTACCATTCCGTCGGTCGCAATGTCACGGCTTCGTTCCGGGAGGAGCTCCCGTACAGACGAATTGCGAGATACGGTGAACAACTGAGCCGGTACCTGGACAAGTTTGATGCGGATCAGATTCACGTGTCCCTCTACGAAGACCTCAAACGGGATCCGGCCGGCGTTTATGGAGGTCTCATGCGGTTCCTCGGATTGCAACCCGGCAATCCGCCAGACTTCAGAACACACAATGCGCAGCGTCGTGTTCGGAGCAGAAGGCTGGCGAGACTGCATTGGTATGTCCAACGCAAGAACGCAGCTGCACCGTCACCGTCGAACGCCCTGGTTTCGGCGGTTCATCGAGCGCGGCACGCAGGGCTTCGAGTTCTCCGGTTCATCAACACAGCGCCAACGCGACCTTCAATCGATCCCGCAATGCGGCGAGAGATCATCGCAGATTATCGTTGCGACATACTCAAGCTCAGCGACCTGATAGGTCGCGACCTCTCGCACTGGCTCGAATAGCCGAGGAAATCCGAACACAGAGAGTGGTCGTCGTATTAGACTTGTGACGAGAACCTGGGAGGCATGCGCGAATGGGGGCGCTTCGGGGGTCCCTCCAGTACGCTTCCCGATTGGGCAATGTTGGGGGCGATGAGATGCTTGGGAGGGCGTTGTGAAGGTTGGCATCCTGGCTGGGGGGATGGGCACGCGACTGGCTGAGGAGACGGAGATCCGGCCGAAACCGATGGTGGAGATCGGGCCGGAACCGATCCTCTGGCACATCATGAAGCACTACGGGCATTACGGGTACCGGGACTTCGTGATTGCGCTCG
>Ga0209341_10001273_pt1 | contig 25148 bp, 27 predicted proteins | sample RifCSP13_2_FD_184020 | JGI IMG/M metagenome (GOLD analysis project Ga0209341, IMG submission 184020) | Soil microbial communities from Rifle, Colorado - Rifle CSP2_sed 13_2 (SPAdes) (version 2) | ecosystem: Environmental > Terrestrial > Deep subsurface > Rock core/Sediment | place: Rifle... | reverse complement strand
TGAAATTAAGTGATTGAATTGCACGAGAAACATAAAAAAATGCATAAAAAATCTACAACTATTTGGAATTTAATATCCAAAGTTTTTGTTTTAACGACATCATTAATATTTTTAATTTCAGTTGGTACGGCTATATACTTTATTGGTTTTATACGGGGGTTTAACTTAAGTGAGCAGTACATTGAATCTTATTTAGTATCCTTCAAAAAAAGTGTGACAACTACACCGATAGTAACTTTCTCTCCGACTCCTAGCCCCAATCCGCAAGCGACAAAATCAATATTAAAAAACTGGGTGGATTGGGGAGGACCTGAGCTTTGGGAAATGGTAAATAAAAAGAGAGTAGAATACGGAGTAAATCAGCTAGAGTCGCGTACCGAGCTTTGTACAATTGCATCAATTCGTTTGAATGAACTTTTGGAACTTGGCAAACTGGACAACCACGAGGGTTTTAGTAATATGCCCCAGAGGCGTCCCGACTTAAAGTGGATTTTTGAAAAATACTCGGTTATTGCCGAATTTCTGGCTGTTGGCGGAAAAACGCCGGGAGAGACTGTTTCACTTTGGGATAATACATTGGGACATAAAAAATTACTTTCCGGTGGTGAATATGTGTGGGGTTGTATTTATGCCCAGAATACCTTTTCCGTCGCGATTACAGCATACTAGGTTAAAGACTTTAAATTAATTTTTCTTTTTTTAAAAACTCCTCAAGTTTTTTCTTTGTAGTATACTGGCGGCCGATAGAGACAAACAAACGGTTAGTATCCGGCCAGTACTTTTTAGGTAAGATTTTCATAAGTTCTATTTCAGTTTTTTCAGGAATTTTTGTTTTTACCCATCCTAGCAAATTTGAAATTTTATGAACATGTGTATCAACAGCGATTGCAGGAATTCCAAAGGCACGGTTTAAAACAAGATTTGCGGTTTTCCTTCCCACTCCAGGAAGATGCATAAGGAGAATTCTTGTACGTGGGATTTGGCCTTTGTAATCGTTTATAACTATCTCGGCAAGTTTTTTGAGATGTTTTGCTTTTGTTTTATAAAATCCTACCGGATAAATCAAATTTCTAATTTCCAACTCACCTAATTGACCTAATTTTTTTATATTCGGAGCTATTTTGAAGAGTCTTTCCGAAGCTGCATGAGTTGTAACATCGTTAGTTCGAGAAGATAGGACTGTCGAGATTAAGGTTTTATAAGGATCTTTTTTGAAATATTCTAGAGGAACGTGCTTATAATTTTTTTTAAATACAGAAAATACACGTTCAAAATTATTCTTTGGCATAGCCTTTATTTTTATGGAGTATATTAAAAAAACAAGAGAAACCGAGACCAACTCGGCTCTCTTGAGTTAAAAGTTAAGATTGAAAAGATTAGGCATTACCTACTATCTTAAACATTTTTGTGCCGCAAACTTCACAAACGGCTCTCATAGCTTTCTTTCCATTTTTCATTGTGACACTTTCCTGATTCTTTCCTTCTCTTTTGGCTCTACATTTTACACAGTACATATATTAATAGTCACCCCCTTTCGACAGGGCATAAATTATAAATAAATTTTTAAAGTAAGTTTAGCCTGTCAAAGCTAAGTATAACACTAATTCAATTCCAAGTAGCAAACCCGCGAGGCTAAGGCTTTTAATGATATCGCGTTTGATTAGGTTCAAATTTTCATCTTTTACCAAACTTTCGGCACTTTTGAGCTGTTGATTTTGTGGATATTTTATTTTTTTGTTTTTGTCGATTTGCCTCTTGACACTGGGTTCAAATGTTAAGTTTGTGAGTTCAGTATTCCATTTGTATGCCAATTTTTCTCTTGCCTTCTCCTTTTCTCTGCGAGTCCTTCTTTTTGACATGTTTATATGAAGCAAATGTTATTTTAAATCTATTTACAGATTTTTCAAGGGGGGATTGACACGTCGTAAACAAGATGCAAAAATGCTTGAGCTAATTCTTTACTCGAAAGTATACTTTAGTTTTTGATGCAAATCACATATATTTTAATAGGGCTTGTTGTTATTTGGTTAATCACTTTAACAGTGTTATTTATTTGGATTTACACTTTTTTTAATAAGCTTACAAACAAAGTTAAAGAGGGTAACTTAAATGAAGTGTTGAAAAAAGTATTGGAGGTAGAAGAAGTTAATTCAAAAGATATATTATTAATTAAGAAAGAAGTCATTAGGATTGAGAAGGAAGGATTTTTGCATTTGCAGAAGCTTGCACTTCTCCGTTTTAATCCCTTTGGAGAGGTGGGAGGAGATCATAGTTTTTCTTTGGCTATTTTGGACGGCCAAAATACAGGTATAATATTAACAGGACTGCATGCGAGGGATAGAACAAGAATGTATGTAAAACCTGTAAAAAAGGGAAAAAGTAAACTGGAGCTTTCCAAAGAAGAAACAAAGGTGTTAGAAACTGCGCGCAAGTCTAAAGAGGCTGTTTTTTGAACATATGAATAAATTCAGTAAATATTTAACCAGTAGAAAGGTAATGATATTAATTAGTCTTATTGGAGTCTACTTACTTTCTTCAGGAACTTCTTGGGCTCTTTTCTCTTATCTCAAAGAAGATCCTACGGCATCTACAAAAGAAACTAAAGAAAATCGGGCAAGAATTGACCCAGCATTACCTAAAACAGAGGCATGTCCTATCAATGGTCAAAAATTTTCCAAACCCGAAAAAGAAATATGGGAGTCAAGAAGACCGATTACGGCAGTTATAGAGAACCACAAAGATGCACGGCCTCTATCTGGAGTATCCAGGGCAGACGTAGTGTACGAAGCTGTCGCCGAAGGCGGAATAACAAGATTTTTGGGTGTTTTCTACTGCGGTGCAACCACAGAGGACTTTGAAATTGCGGTGATTAGAAGCGCTAGGGTTTACTTTATCAATTGGGCTAGCGAGTATGGTGATAAGCCGCTATTTTTACATTGGGGTGGAGCAAACAATATTGACGATAAAAATCCGGGTGGAATAAAATTTGCCGGTCAGATTGCGCCCGAAGTGGACGCTTTTAAATTATTAAATAAAATTGGGTGGAGAAACGGTCAATACGGCAATGACTTGGACGGACAAAGTAATTTTGGTTATCCTGCACTCGTACGAAAGTATGATCGGTTGAAGAAAGGTGAAAGGACTCCTGACGAACACACGCCGACCGCCTTTGTAGACGAGTTATATAAACAAGTTACGGAAAAAAGGAATTTAGGTTATAAGGACGCGGACGGCAAAGCTTGGGATGAAAACTTTATTGCCTGGTCTTTTGCCGATGATAAAGCACTGTCTTCTCCTAAGACTGAAAAGATATCTTTTGAATTTTGGGGAGGCAAGTCAGACTATGATGTAGTGTGGGAATATTCCAAAGAGAAAAATACTTATCTACGATCAAACGGAGGGCAACCTTTTACCGACTTTTACTTTAATAATGAACAAATAAGTTCTAAAAATGTTGTTATACAATTTGTTAACGAGAAAGGCCCCGTTGACAAAGAAGGACATATGTTTTATACAACAATTGGTGAAGGAAAAGCGCTTGTTTTCCAAAACGGGGACGTAATTCAGGGTAGATGGGCAAAATCGTCTCAGATTGCAAGAACGAAGTTTTTGGATAGTAAAGGAGATGAGATTACATTTGTGAGAGGGCAGATTTGGATTGAGGCGGTTCCCTCGAGAAACGAAATTAATTATTAAGATAATACCTGCTCCAGGTCAGATGGCAGATTTAGGCGACATAATAACTTCAAAAGTTAGAATAAAAATACTAGAGCTATTTTTGTCGGATATTTCCGAGATGTATCATGTGAGAGGAATTGTTCGTGAGATCAAAGAAGAAATAAATGCAGTACGTCGTGAATTGGAGAGACTGGAAAAAGCTGGGATTTTAAAAAAGGAGGCACGGGGGAATAGATTATATTATTGGATAAGAAATGATTATGAGTTTTACGGAGATTTATTATCTATGGTTGCGAAAACCAAAGGATTGGGTTCAGAGATAGTCGCATCACGAAATAAAATCGGAAAGTTAAATTATGTTATGTTTTCAGGAAATTTTGTCAGAAGAAAATCGAGGAGACGGGATGATTCGGTAGATATATTGGTGGTTGGTGAAGTAGTTTTACCCGAACTCGCTGCATTAATCCGCAAAGAAGAATCCAAAAGAGGAAAAGAAATTAATTATACCGTTATGAGTAGAGAAGAATTTGATTTCAGAAAAAAACGACGCGACCCTTTCCTTCTTGGAATTCTTTATGCAAGTAGAATAATGATAATTGGCGATGAGGATGAATTAGTTGGATAAATCTTTTAAGCACACAGAAGAGTCTAGACAGTGTGCTTTTATTGTATAAATATGTTTACCCCGCTTAAAAAAGTAATTCTAATTTTTGTGCTTACTCTTATATGTCTTTATATAAGTTTACCTAATGAGGTTCCTTTTAAGTTAAATGTAGGACCATTAAAAATTGATAAAAAGTTGTATCGATATGATTTGAATATTAATTACTCTAGACTTTCTCTAACAAAAAATTTTGACTTGGTGTTGGGTTTGGATTTGGCAGGAGGGTCACACCTTACCTTTGAAGCGGACACCAAAAGTAAAAGCGGGGAGGACAAAAAAGAAGCTTTAGTATCTTTAAAAGAAGTAATGGAAAGAAGGGTGAACCTCTTTGGGGTATCGGAACCTAATGTTCAAATTTCTTCTTTCCAAGATAAAGATAGAATTATTGTGGAGCTTCCCGGGGTAAAAGAGACGGAAGAGGCGATTAAACTGATAGGTAAAACTGCGCAATTGATTTTTGCTGAAGTAAGTAACGAAAATGAACCTGGCTTTAAACCAACCGAACTAACCGGCGCCGATTTGAAAAGGGCTAAGGTAACTTTTGATTCTCAAAGCGGAAAACCGGCAGTAAGTATCGAATTTAACGACGAAGGTGCCAAAAAATTTGAGGATTTAACAGAAAAAAACGTCGGGAAACCTTTAGCGATTTTTCTTGATCAGGATTTAGTATCCTCACCTATCGTTCAAGAAAAAATAGTTGGGGGATCTGCACAAATTACTGGGGATTTTAGCGTCGATCAAGCTAAAAATCTGAGCATTCAGCTTAACGCGGGAGCTCTACCTTTGTCGGTTGAACTTGTCGAACAAAGAACTGTGGGAGCAACATTGGGAGAAGAGTCAGTTGTAAAAAGTATTAATGCAGGAATAATTGGTCTTTTTATGGTACTTACTTTTATGATCCTTGCATACGGAAGAATGGGAGTAATTGCAGATATAGCACTAATTATTTTTGGAATAATTACACTTTCCCTATATAAAATAATCCCCGTTGTTTTGACTCTTCCTGGAATTGCGGGATTTCTACTATCTGTTGGGATGGCGGTGGACAGTAATATTTTGATATTCGAGAGATTTAAAGAAGAAAAGAAAAAGCGCGATTTTGCAAATGCGCTGGAAGCCGCTTTCGGTCGGGCTTGGGATTCTATAAGGGATGCAAATATTGCAACACTGGTAACCGCTTTTGTTCTTGCAAACCCATTGGACTTGGCTTTTCTGCACACATCTGGCCCTGTGAGGGGTTTTGCAATAACGCTTTCTCTCGGAATTTTGGTTAGTCTTTTTACCGGAATTGTAGTTAGTAGAAATATGTTGAGGGTGTTTTTAAAAGAAGGTAAAGGGTGAAAGGTAAAAGGAATTAGGTTTTCGACATTTACCTCTTGCCTTTTACCTAAATAAGTATGGATTGGATGAAATTTAGGAAAATATACTTTATTTTTTCGGGGGCGGTTATAGCCTTAGGAATTTTCAGTTTGGTTAAGTGGGGAATGCGGTTGGGTGTTGATTTTAGTGGCGGAACTATTATCGAATATAAGTTTGAGGAAGATATTTCGACCGAGGAGGCAAGCAAAAAAATTGAAGACGAAGGAGTGGAGGTAACTTCTATCCAAAAGACAGATGATAAAAAATATCTCTTTCGAGTTTCTGCCTTAAAGCCTGAGGAAAAAGATAAGGTTAAAAAATCTTTGGAAAGTATTACAAATGGTAAAGCTTTTGAGGAGCTTCGATATGAGACAGTCGGACCATCGATCAGCCCGGAGCTTATAATAAAAACTTTTTATGCTATAGCAATAGCTTCGACGGCGATCCTTTTATGGGTTGCTTATCAATTCAAAAGTATAAAATTCGGCACTTCTGCAATATTGGCCATGTTTCACGACAGTTTTATATTAGTAGGATTTTTTTCTTTATTCGGACATTTTTGGCAGGCTGAGGTTGATTTTCTTTTTATAACAGCCCTTTTGACCACTTTATCTTTTTCGGTTCATGACACTATTGTGGTTTACGATAGAATCCGTGAGTTTCAGAAGAAAAATAAAGATGTGAGTTTGTATAATATTTCAAATATTGCAATAACGGAAACCATGGTAAGATCTTTAAATAACTCTTTTACGATACTATTTATGTTAGTAGCCTTAATCTTACTTGGGGGAACTTCAATAAAATGGTTTTCTGTCGCACTTTTAATAGGAACAATTTTCGGCACTTATTCTTCTCCGTTTATCGCCGTTCCGATTCTCGTAACATGGGAAGAGGTTGTCAATAAACTTAGGCGAAGAAAATGAGTAAAATAAAGGCTTTCGCATTTCTCTCTCTTTTATTTAATTTATTTCTTCTAATATTTATTATCTCAAATAAATTCGAGGCAAATCGAAAAAAAGTCGACATTTTAAAAAGGGAGGTTTTGAATGAACAGACCGAATCGGCTGCATTGTCTCCGACTACATATGACACTTTAGAGGGTGAAAGATATCTTGTAACCAAAGTGATAGACGGGGATACAATAGTTTTAGAAAATGGGAAAACACTTAGGTATATCGGGATTGATACACCCGAAATATCACAAGGCAAAGAGTGTTTTGCCAATGAGTCTACACAAAAAAATAAGGAACTAGTTTTGGGAAAATCAGTTAGATTAGAAAAAGATGTTTCCGAGACGGATAGATATGGAAGATTACTGAGGTATGTGTATGTCGACCCGCCTTCGCAAGAAGCTACGGGGAGGCAAGGCATTTTTGTGAATGAATATTTAGTTCGTGAGGGATTTGCAAACGCAGCTACTTATCCGCCCGATGTAAAGTATTCGGAATTATTTAGAAACGCTGAAAAAGAAGCTCGGGAAAATAATCGTGGGCTTTGGGGAAGCTGCAAAAGTGAAGCATCAAATGGATCAAAGGCACCAGAGGTGTCAAAAGCTGCGGATGATAAGAATACAGTAGATTTCTCAGGTGAGTGGCAATGTTCGTCGAATTCTTATAACTGTACTGATTTTACAACTCAATCCGAGGCACAGTCGGTTTTTGAAGCTTGTGGTGGAACTTCAAATGACGTCCACAAGCTCGATCGCGACGGGGATGGCAAAGTCTGTGAAAGTCTACCCTAAATACTGGGTGCCAATTCGATCCACCTTCCAGGTGGTTTAGCTTTGCACTTCATATTAAAAAATCGACATTGAAAAATTTATAGCATATAAATGTTTTGACGAGGGTATGGCTCAGTGGGCAACACTCGAGGTTGCTGCGCACCTTACAGAAGAATTTGATGAAAAGAATATTCAATCAAATAAAAATTTGTTGCTTAGAGGGAAAGAAGCATCTGGAGAGCCTAATATAGATGAAGTTTATATAGATGAGGAATTTCAGAAATTAAAAACTGCGGAAAGAATCTATTCCCACGCGCTTACTCTGACAGGTATAAAGGTAATGACTCAAAGTGCAGATGCAGAAGCTGCAATGTCGGATTCAAAATACACAACGGGTTATTATTTTGTATCTCAAGCAATGGTGGAGTTGATTCAAAAAACAAAAGACGTAAGCCAAGCAATCACTTTTTTAGTAAAAAATCCGCCTCCGAAACTTAATGATTTGAGAAATCCGGCGACCTACATTAAATCTTTAGTCCAAAAACTCTGAGACTAATATCAATAAGCGAAAAGGAGGTCAAAAAAGCCGATAAATATTGCGAAAAGAAGCATTCCTCCTACAAATAAGAAAGAAAATAAAATTATGGAAAGTATTCTGCTATAAGGGTACAGAAACTTTAAGAATAAAAAGGGTAGGATTGTTAAAATTAAATAAATAGAGACCTTAATATTTTGAGGAAGAAGCTGTGTAAAAGAGGAATGTGAGACATTAATATTATATGGCTTTAAAAAATTACTAACGAAACTATTTAACTTGTTATCAAATCCGATTAACTTACTAGTTAAAAAATCAGGCATTTTAGAGACTTCCTAGGTTTGAATCTATTCCACCCCCTATGTGGAACTTGGAACTTGAGTACTTATGTAATTTCTTTCAGCTTTTGTATTAAAGGTTCTTTTTCATTAGGAAGTTTTTTTTCTACAACTTCGTCATAGAGTTTTTGCAGGACTTTGCCAATTTTTGGTCCCGGCGAGATATTAAGTATTTTCATTACGTCGCGGCCATCGATTTTTAGGTCGCGGACTGTGAATGGTTGTTTTTGCACTTCAATTAGGCGCTTTTTAAATTCTTCCAGTCTCCATGAAGTTTCTCTGGCACCGCCGCCTAACCTATCTCCTACCCTGAGATCCAGCATGTCTTGAATATCCTCTAATCCGATTTTTCTAATAAACCGTCTTATTGCTGAATCGGTTTGTCTTTCGTCAACAGTGAATTGGTGATAGCGAACTAATCTGTAGAGCTTATCCTTTTCTTTGTTGGAGAATTTCAGCCTATCCGCAATTCTCTTTGCAATTTTGGCTCCAACTATTTCGTGATTATAAAAAGTTATTGTTCCGGTTTCCAGTTTTTTATTAGTTAACGGTTTTCCAATATCATGAATCATAGTTGCAAACCGTACAATCGAATCTTTATTTTTTTCGGCCACATATTTTAGTGATAGTAAGCTATGCGTTCCTACGTCGTAAATGTGATGCCTTCCCGGAGATTTTTGTTCGACGCCGAAAGTTTTTTCCATTTCCGGCAAGATTTCCTGCATCAACCCCACATTTTTAAAAAGCATCATACCGTCATAGGGAAAGGGAGAAGCGAGTATTTTAAAAAGTTCATCTTTAACTCTTTCTTTGGCGATTTTATTTATTAAAGTAGCATTGCCCTTTATTGCATTTAACGTATTTGCTTCAATAGCAAAACCAAGCTCCGACGCAATCCTTACCGCGCGCATCATGCGTAGTGCGTCTTCGGAAAACCTATCGTTTGGGTCGCCAACGGCGCGGATGAGTTTGGATTCTAGATCTTCCTGACCATTATATAAATCGATCAACTCTACTTCTATTTCCTCCAAACCGGGAGAGTCCTTTCGACCACTCCCGGAGTGTCTATGCGGTTTACCCTGAGGAGCTTTGCGACGAAGGGCCATTGCGTTTATTGTAAAATCACGTCTTTTTAGATCTTCCTCGAGTGTTTTTCCCCACTCAACCTTATCCGGTCGTCGGCTATCAGAATATCCATACTCAGTTCTGAAAGTAGTAATCTCGTAAGGTCTTTCACCCTCGATCTCGCTGGGAATTCCTATTGTTCCGAAGAGGTTGTCGTAAAAAGCGTCCGAAAAGAGCTTTAACATCGCATCCGGTGTTGCATTTGTCGTAAAATCCCAGTCATAAACGTTTTTCCCCATGAGAACGTCTCTTACAGCGCCTCCGGCAATGTAGATTTCGTAGTTAGCTTTTTCGAATGTAAGGGTGATTTCACTTACCTTCGTTGGTATTTGGACATTCATTGCTAACTCATTATACTGCAAGTAGAGATTTAGATATGTATCTGACTTTTAAAAGTCGTAGGATATTAAGATATTAGGGAAATAAAATGAATAATAAAAATTTAAAATGGGAGGTATTGGGTAAACTGAAAAACTCAAAAACCAAAAAACTGGGAAACGAGGATATTGTTGATATTCTTTTGGAAAATCGGGGAATAAAAACTAAAAAGCAAAAAGAAGAGTTTTTTAATCCAACACCGCCTGAAAATATTTCAATTAAAAGTTTAAACATAAAAGAAAAAGAATTGTCAAAAGCAATAAAAAGAATTAAGAACGCAGTTGTCAAAGGCGAAGATATCGTCATTTATGGAGACTACGACGCGGATGGAATATGTTCCACGGCAATTTTATGGGAAGAGCTATATTATTTGACAAAAAATGTGAAGCCATACATACCCAACAGGTTCGACGAGGGCTATGGAATCAATGCTAAAAGCATAGAAAAATTAAAAATTGAAAATGAAAAATTAAAAATTATTATAACCGTGGACAATGGAATAGTTGCAAATGATGCAGTAGATAAAGCAAATGAACTTGGAATAGATGTAATTATCACAGATCATCACCAGCCAGGGAAAAAGCTTCCAAAAGCGTACTCCATTGTTCACACAGATAAAATTTCGGGGTCTGGGGTTGCATGGATTTTCTCTCGAGAAATTGCGAGGGAATTAAAAATTAAAAATGAGAAAATAAAAATTACCAACTCTTTAGAGCTGGCTGCGATTGGGACGATTGCGGATCAATTGCCTTTATTGAGTGCAAACCGGTCTTTTGCAAAGTATGGTTTGGAGGCTCTCAATAACACTGAAAGACCGGGTCTTTTGGCCCTTTTTGAAGAAGCAGGTTTAATTGATAGTCAGACCCGCCTTCGCCAAAAGGCTACTGCGAGGCAAGTGGGGACATACGAAGTGAACTATATTATAGCTCCGAGAATTAATGCAATGGGAAGAATGGAGCATGCAATTGATTCTTTACGACTTTTGTGTACAACGAGTACTAAAAAAGCCGAAGAATTAGCTTATGAACTGGGGAGGGTAAACAAGGAAAGACAAAAAGTCTTGGAGGAAGTTGTTAGTCATACAAAAGAAGACGCAATAATAGAAAAGACAAAAGGGGTTATTTTTATATCTCACGAGACTTATCACGAGGGCGTAATTGGACTTGCTGCCGCAAAGTTGGTGGAAGCATTTTGGCGTCCTGCAATTGTTGTATCAAAAGGAACTGAATTGTCAAAAGGCTCAGCTCGATCAATTCCGGGAATTAGTATTATTGATTTAATTAGGAAATTGGATCAGTTTACTCTCGGCGGCGGCGGCCATCCTATGGCGGCGGGTTTTAGTTTAAAAACCGATATGATTGAAAAATTTTCGGCAGAACTGGAGCGATTATCTGCACCACTACTTACAGATGAATTACTTACCAAAAGATTAAAAATAGACTTAGAAATAGATTTTGAATTGGTTAATACCGATTTATTAAAAAAAATAAAAGCATTTGAACCTTTTGGAATAGGGAATTACGAACCGGTTTTTTTATCTAGCAAAGTAAATATTATTGATGCCAGGTTAGTTGGAAGCGATAAGAACCACCTAAAGTTAAAGATCGGAAAAAACGCTCAAATTATTGACGCAATCGGTTTTAATCTTGGTAAGTATTTTGGAGATATTAATAGCAATAAAAAATATGATGTGGCATTTAATATTGAAGAAAATGTATGGAACGGAAATACCACAATGCAACTACGAGTTAAAGATGTCCGTGAACATATATGAAAAGCAAACCCGATTTAAAATTTTCGGAATTAATAGCAGATTACAAAAGTTATATGGATAATAAGAGTGATACAAGACTTCTTAAAAAGGCTTGGGATTTTGCAAAACTTGCCCACACAGGACAGAAGCGCTTAACCGGAGTTCCTTATGTAAACCACCCTCTTGAAACTGCAAAAATTTTAACCTCGTGGAAGTTGGATGCGGCTACAATTGCGGCAGGACTTTTACACGATACGGTTGAGGACGGGGGAGCAACTGAAGAAGACCTAATTAAGGAATTCGGGATCGAAATATCACAATTAGTTGCGGGGGTAACTAAGGTTTCTAATGTAAAATTAAGAGGAAGTAAAGATCAAGAATTTGTTGAAAATTTAAGGAAAATGTCTTTGGCTATGGCGAAAGATTTGAGGGTAGTCTTAGTGAAACTTGCCGACAGGATGCATAATATGCGAACACTTTATGCAATACCGAAAGAAAAACAGGAAAGAATCGCTCGGGAAACACTCGAAGTTTTTGCTCCTTTGGCCGAGAGATTAGGAATGGGTGAAGTTAAAGCTAAACTCGATGATCTTGCTTTCCCTTATGTTTATCAGGAAAAATACAAATTAGTTAAAAAAGAATCGCTAATTCATTACAAAAAAGCAGAAGAAACTATAAAGACGATGAAGCGAGCGATCCTTCGGAGGGCAGCTGAGCTTGAAGTTAAGGTGAGAGTAAACGGAAGGAAAAAGCACCTCTATTCTTTGTGGCTGAAATTAGAACGTCCCGAAATTAGTTGGGATTTCGAAAAGATTCATGATATTGTTGCGTTAAGAGTCTTAGTAGATAGTGTGGCTGAATGCTATACGGCCTTAGGAGTCATACATAATTTGTATAAACCTGTACCTCACTTGGGAGTATCAGATTTTATCGCCCAGCCAAAACCAAACGGATACCAGTCAATTCACACCAAGGTATTCGGACCCAAAGGTAAAATTGTTGAGGTTCAAATAAGAACTTATGAAATGCACGAGAGTGCGGAATATGGAATTGCTTCGCACTGGGCTTATTCGCAGGCAAAGAGTAGAGGAATTTCAGGTGAATTACTCGAAAATAGAGGTGTAGCTGTTGATAGTGAGAAATTATCTTGGGTAAAACAACTTGCAGATTGGCAAAAAGAACTAGCGGATTCAGAGGAATTTTTACGGGCAGTAAAGTTTGATGCTCTGTCCCACCGGAATTTTGTTTTCTCGCCCTTAGGCGATGTTTATAACCTTCCCAAAGGGTCAACTCCGGTTGATTTTGCTTATGCAGTCCATACACAACTTGGTAGTTATATAAAAGGTGTTAAGGTTGACGGTAAGGTGGTTCCGTTGGATTTCAAATTAAGAAGCGGGCAGGTTGTCGAAATAATAAAATCAAAAAGCTCTCATCCTCCAAGATCCGACTGGCTTAAATTTGTTGTGACGACAACAGCCAGAAAAGAAATAAATAAGTATTTGAGAAATTTAAGAATAAAAGAGTAAAATACATTACATGGAAAGGACATTGGCCAAAGATACGGTTAAAAAAATAGGAGAAAAGGTGAGACTTGCCGGGTGGGTAGATACAAAAAGAGACCACGGTAAGATTACTTTTATTGATCTTCGGGACCGTTCTGGAATGGTACAAATAGTTGGTTCGGGTAGCGAGTTTTCCTCACTTTCCCCCGAGTCGGTAGTAGAAGTAGTAGGAGTTGTTAAAAGACGTCCGGATAATTTAGTAAATCCCAAACTTGAAACAGGTAAAGTTGAAATCGGAGCAGAGAAAATAACTCTCCTATCAAAAGCTCATGAGCTACCCATTGACATGGGTGGTGAGGATTTGAACGTTTCATTGCCTACCCTCCTTGATAACAGATCGCTTACAATGCGCCATCCAAAACAAAAAGCAATTTTTAAAGTTCAGGAAGTAGTTATTGATGCTTTTAGAAGGGCACTTAAAGAAAAAGACTTTATTGAATTTCAAGCTCCATCGATAATTCCCGAAATTCCGGAAGGCGGGGCCGAGGTTTTTGAAGTAAAATATTTTGATCACAAAGCATTCCTTGCACAGAGCCCGCAACTTTATAAACAGATTATGGTTGGAGTATACGAGCGAGTTTTTAGTGTAAATAAAACATTTAGAGCGGAACCTTCCGTAACGACAAGACACTTAACAGAAGTAGTTAGTTTAGACGCGGAATTTGGATTTATTGATACATGGCTTGATGTTGTAGAAATGGCCGAATATACAATAAAGTATATATTTGATGCGATAAAGAAAGAATGTTCAAAAGAACTGGAAATGTTTTCCGTTGCCGTTCCTGAAATAAAAGATAAAATTCCGTTATTGAAGTTGAGAGAAGCGCAAGAAATTGTATATAAAAGAATAGGACTTGATGAACGCAGCGAGAAAGATTTTTCACCTGAAGGGGAGCGAGAGATTTGTAAATGGGCGTATGAGGAAAAAGGATCGGAACTTGTCTTTATTTCTCATTACCCCACAAAAGCAAGGCCGTTTTATACCTATCCTGATCCTGACGATCCTGAATTTAATCAAGGTTTTGACTTAATGGGACGGGGTTTTGAATGGTTAACTGGTGGCAGAAGAATTGAAAATTATGAACTATTAGTTAAGCATGCAAAGGAATGGAAGGTAGATAGCAATAAAATTGATTTGTATCTGCAAGCTTTCAAATATGGAATGCCGCCCGAAGGCGGATTCGCTTTCGGTGCCGAAAGAATTACACAAGGAATACTAAAACTTCCAAATATTCGCGAGGCCACACCTTTTCCCCGCGACATGGAAAGAGTGGATATAAGGTTGTCAAAAGTGCAGGATTATAACTCTAAATCTGAGGGCGAAGATGTTTTTGAAAAAATTGTAAAAATATTGGAAAAGAATGGTGTCGAATTTGAAAAGTATGAACATGAGCCTGTATTTACAAGCGGACAGGCTGCTAAAGTCCGGGGAACTGATATCCATCAGGGAGCAAAAGCTCTGGTTCTGCAAGCAGGAAAAGAATTTATTTTGTATGTCTTGCCCGCCGATCTTCAGGCGGATTTAGAAAAGCTTGCAGGTAAAATTAAAGCTAAAAAATTAACAATGGCTTCTAAAGAGTCTGTAAAAGCGAAAACGGGACTTGAAGTAGGTTCTGTTCCGCCTTTGGGATCGATTTTGAATCTTAAGACTTATGTTGATTCAAGGCTTTCAGATAACAAAGAAATTGCTTTTAACGCAGGAAGACACGACCGCTCGATTAAAATGAAATATTCAGACTTTATAAAACTTGAGAAAGCCCAAATCGTAAAGAACTAGAATACCCTTGCAAAATAGATTGGCCTCTTGTATAAAGATTTATACGGCTCCGTATCTCTTTTAGCAATTTAGTAAAAATATATATGAAGTTTTTTTATACACTTTGTGGTTTTTTTATAATATTTGTTTTTATTTCGCTTCTTTCTATGAATATCAGATATACGGCCGAAAAAATGTATTTTCCCAAGTTAGTTCAGCTTGAGCCCGATATATTAGTTACGGCTCCGGTTTTAACCGGTAAAGAAAACTTTCCGACTATTTCGGCACAGTCTACTTTGGCAATTGATCTCGATTCGGGGGTTAGCCTATACGAAAAAGAAGCGGACGCTAAGTTACTGCCCGCTTCGACAACGAAGATAGTTACTGCATTGGTTGCAATGGATTATTATCCTCTCGATAAAGTACTCACCGTCGGAAAGATAAAAATTGACGGACAGAAGATGCACTTAGCGGAGGGAGAAGAAATTACTATAAGAGATCTTTTATACGGCCTTCTAATAAATAGTGCAAACGACGCGGCAGAAATTTTAGCAGATAACTACAAGGGAGGGAGAGCTTCATTTATAGATGAGATGAATAAAAAAGCCAAATCGCTTGGTCTTACCAATAGTATCTTTACTAATCCTTCAGGACTTGATGAGGAAGGTCTTTTAACAACGGCAAGAGATTTGGCGACTATAGCGACTTTTGCAATGAGGAATCCGTTTTTTAGGGAAATTGTTTCAACCAAAGAAATAGTAGTGACCAGTATTGACGGAAAGGGAAAACATAAATTGGTTAATATCAATAAGTTATTGGGAGAAGTCGACGGAGTACTGGGTGTGAAAACGGGTTGGACGGAAAATGCCAGCGAAAATTTAGTTACATACATAGAGAGAGACGGAAAAAAAATAATGATAGTAACATTAGGGAGTCAAGACAGATTTGGAGAAACAAAGGAAATAATAAGTTGGATTTTTGATAACTATACTTGGCAAAGAGTGACAAAAAGTAGTATTGGAAGTTATTGATCTGTTTTGGCTTCAGCGCCGTATAGGTCACTTTGTATCGCCGGAACAAAAGCGTAAAAACCTCCATCGCCTTCGAATACTATTACCGGTTGATAAAATTCCATATATTGTCCGGCATCGTAATAAGCCAGATAAATTTTTCTTATAGTGATTTTACCGTTCTCTCTTTCACCTAAATTTGCAATATAACCCTCCGACTTTTTTAGCTCTTCCCATGCTTGTTCGGAAGTCTTTAATGGGTACGTTCCCAATCTCCCTTCATCTAGAGGAAAAAAGTGATACTCGGCAGCAATTACTTCAAGTTTCCCTGTAACCATAGCCCAAATATTTGCTTCAGGCATGTCCGGCGTAACCGATGGAATATCCTTTTTGGAGCCTAAATTTTTTCTGAATATATTTACTTTGATTATTTCTGCTTCGGATAATGAGTCTGCTTTTACAAACTTAGCATTTTCAATTTTTAATAATTCATTAGTTATAATATTTTTATTAATTTCTTCAGCTTGGTTTTCAACATTAAGGTATCCCTTTACGTGTTCAATAGCTGATAGGGATTCAGTGAATGTTCCGCTTATAACCGTGGGGTTCGCATTTAAATCATAGCTGATGGAGAATGCACCGGTTATTATATTCATGGTCAGAATAGTAGGAGTATCTAATTTGGTAAAAACATAGACATTTTGAACATTTTCGACGATAGGTTTGCCGTTAGGGTCAAAACCGAGATTTTGTGCTTTTTGTTTAGCATTGTCAACAGCTTTTATATTTGAAGCAATCGGGGGCATAAAATAAACTTCGGTTTGTGACGGAAGAGAAGGCAGTTTGCCATCGGGAGTTTCCAAAATATATTCCAAATTTGTAGGCTTCTCCTTTTGCGGAAAAGGAAGTTTAGGAAGTTTGTCAAAAGCTACAGTAGGTTCGGGCGGGGGCGGAGGAAAGAATTTTGTATAAACGTTATAACCCATTCTGAAGGCGGTACGAGCAACAATAACAAGAATTAAAATGTAGATTCCGAACCTTATTGTTTTTCTTGAAACTATTGCTACTTGAGTTAGAGAAGCCATTTGTTCTTTGAGTATACCCTTGATGGGTGTTAAAATTCAATTAAAGTGTCGAAGAAATTAGAAAATAAAATTAGGACTCGCATGGCTCCAAGCCCAACCGGAGAATATCATATCGGACACATCAGAACACTTCTTTACAACTGGGTATATGCCAGGAAGAATAAGGGTAAATTTATTATAAGAATAGAAGATACAGATAGAGAACGTTATATCGAAGGTGCAACTGAGGCAATTCTTAATGTAATTAGTGAGTATGGATTTGATTGGGATGAAGGACCAAAAGTGGGAGGATCGTTTGAACCTTATATTCAATCTGAAAGATTAGAAATTTATAAGAAATATGCGTCTCAATTAGTCGATAAAGGTAAAGCTTATTATTGTTTTTGCACCGAGGAGCGTTTAAAGCAAATGCGGGAAGAACAAAGGGAAAATGGTATTGCTTCGACGAAATACGATAGATTATGTTTAAAATTGGATAAAAGCGAAGTCGAAGCCAATTTAAAAGAAAATAAACCTCACGTTATACGCCTAAAAGTTCCAGAAGATGAAAATATTAAATTTAGCGATTTAGTCTTTGGAGAAATTTCGGTTAATTCTAATGATTTGGATGATCAGGTACTTATTAAATCTGATGGTTTTCCTACATATCATATGGCTGTCGTGATTGATGATCACTTAATGGAAATAACCCATGTGATGCGAGGCAACGACTGGATTCCTTCGACCCCCAAGCACGTTATTTTATATAAAGCCTTTAATTGGAAAATGCCTATATTTATCCACCTTCCAAACTTAAAAGAACTCGGCGCAGCCAAAAAACTCTCAAAACGATTCGGGCCTGTTTCGGCTAAGGAATTTTTAGAGCAGGGGTATCTTCCGGAGGCTTTAATTAATTTCTTAATGTTTCTTGGTTGGAATCCGGGAACGGAAAAAGAAATGTACTCTCTTGAGGAATTTATAAAAGATTTCTCAATAGAAAAAATCCACAAAACAGATCTTGTGGCATTTGACAGACAAAAGCTTGAATGGATGAATTCTCAGTATATTAAAAAATTGTCTGATGAAGAGTTTGCAGAAAGATCGCTAAAATTTGCTCCGGAAGGTGCCGATAAAAAAATATTAGTTAAATTTGCACCGCTTATTAAATCCAGAATTAAAACTTTATCGGAATTAGAAGAATTTATCGGATTTTTTTTCGAACAACCCAAGGTTGATAAAAAAATGTTGGGAAATAATTGGAAAAAACATTTGGAAGTAGCCAGTCGCGTAATTGAAAAAATAAGTGCTTGGACTTTGGAGGATTTGAATAATAGTTTAACTAAAGAAATTGATAAAAATAATTTCAAAATAAGTGAGTTTTTTATGGATTTAAGAGTCTCGATTACCGGGAAAAAAATTACCCCACCCATTAACGACTCGATTGTACTATTAGGCAAAAAAGAAACATTGGAAAGATTAAAAAATATTATTTCTTAGTATGGGAGGAAAACTGCCCACTCAAACATATTTTGGTATTGCCGCTAAAAAAATAGACTCCGATATTTTACGAGAGCGATTGAAATTGAAGCATTTAGAGCTAAAAGGAAAACTTGCCGAGGCCCACCCGCATGTCGACAAATTTTTTAAGGAAAGAAATCTGGATCCCGGTAAAATTAGAGAGCATTCTACAAAGCTTATAAGTGCAGGAGCAATTGCTGGAGCGTTACTTTTAACATCTCCATCCGATCAATTGAAATTATTGCCGCCACCACAGGAAATTATTGATAAGCTAAAAATAGCCGGATCAACGAATAAGATTGACAACGGTGATTTTATTTCTAAAACTTTGAAATCGGTTTTACCAGCAAGGCCTCGTCCCTTGATTCGTAACGAAGAGAAGTTCATTGAACAAATTTTTACTCAGGTTATTGGAATTTCTGCTAAAGCTTCTCTCGAAGGAGAACATCTTAATACAACTTATGGCTATATCGGAGCCGAACAACATCTAAAGCGCTATCCAGGAGATACATTAAAAGAACATGGCAGCGGAGAAATATTAAAATCAGGTATTTCACCGGGCAGAGGGGCTTGGGGATATTTTGCACCCTCGAAAGCCGAACTGAAAAATGATTTGGTTGAAACTGAAAAGTGGTATGCTGTTGTTCAAACATTATATTTACCCGATTGGAACAAGCGCGTAAATTTCCTTCGCGAGTGGTATAAATACCGCAAAGTATTGATAGTGAATACAGATAACGGTAATGCTGTGGTTGCGGCTATTGCCGATTCAGGCCCAGCTGCATGGACCGGAAAACACTTTGGGGGAAGTCCCGAAGTTATGCATGAGCTTGGTGGATCGAGCTATAAGAAAGGTGCGGTTATTTTATTTTTTGTCGACGATCCTGAAAATAAAGTCCCACTAGGACCGGTAGAATATAATAAAACAAATTAATATGAGCAAGATTTTTTACGATCATTTAATAATAATCGATGAATTTGATTCTTTAATAAAAGAATCTACCGATACGGTAGAGGAAAGGGAAGAATTATGGAAACTTGTCGACGAGATAATTCACCATAAAGTTTTGGATGTTATTTTTTCAAATCTACCCAGCCAACATCACCAGGAGTTTTTGGAAATGTTTCATAATGCACCTTACGACGAGGGACATATCGATTATTTAAATGAGAGAATCGGAAATGATATTGAGAAAATTATAAAAGATGAAGTAGATAAACTTTACGATGAAATACTTAGAAATCTTCCGGAGGGGGAGTAATGGATAAGCGAAGCTTGACTCATAAATAAATTTATGCAAAGAAATTTCGGCGGAGTTATTTGGACTAATCACGCACTTACGCGGATGCGCGAGCGGGGTATAAAACAAGGAGATGCGTGGGCAACGTGGAGACGGCCTGATAGTTCCCGTCACGCAAGGGCAAAAGGTAACTGGGTTTACCACAGAACTTTTGGAAATCAAAAAATTGAAGTAGTTGCCAAAAAAAATGACAAAGGTGAATGGTTAATTCTTTCGGTTTGGTCAAAGCAGATTTCGGGCGAAGGAAAACACGAACTTAAAAAGTCTTCCGGCGGGTTTTTGTCAATAATAAAAGAACTTTTCTCTAAATAAGTCTCGCAGATTTATATTCTATTTTTCAGGTATTTTTCAGCTTCAAGAGTATAATTTAGATTTAATGAGAGTTTTGGTGGTAGAAGATGAATATAAAATTGCCAATTCCATCAAGAAAGGATTACAACTGGAAGGTTTTGCAACAGATGTTTCATACGATGGGTCGGACGGATTTGATATGGCATCAGGTGAGACTTATGACGTAATTATATTAGACATTATGTTACCCGGAATGGATGGTATTACACTTTGTAAAAAACTTCGCGAAGAAAAGAATCATACACCCATTCTAATGTTAACTGCAAAGGGTGAGTTGGAGGACAAAGTAAAGGGACTTAATTCGGGAGCCGATGATTATCTCGTCAAGCCATTTGCTTTTGAAGAACTATTGGCTAGAGTTCGCGCATTGACCAGAAGACCTCAAAATGGATGGGAGGCACGACTTAAAGTTGGAGATTTAGAATTAGACTCGGTTTTGTACGAAGTTAAAAGAGAAGGTAAAACAATTACTCTATCCCGAAAGGAGTTTGCACTTTTAGAGTATCTTATGCGAAATCCTAATAAAATTTTAAATAAAGATCAAATTATCGCACACGTTTGGGATTATGATGCAGACATACTACCGAATACAGTCGAAGTATACATTGGGTACTTAAGAAAGAAGATAGATATCGCATTTCCAAATAGTAAAAATCTAATCCAAACTGTGAGAGGGTTTGGATATAAGATAGGCTAGGAGTGAATTTCTAAATACTAAGCACTAAATTCTAAACAAATTACAAATTCAAAACTACAATTTTTCAATCGTTTCGAATTTGGATATTTGAAATTTAAGTATTGTTTAGGATTTAGAAATTAGAATTTAGGATTTTTCAAATATGTTTCAAAATGCTCGTCTTAAATTAACTTTCTGGTACCTTTTGATTATAATGTTGGTATCTGGCTTTTTCAGCCTGATAGTTTATCGTGGATTTACTAAGGAACTGGGACGGGGGTTTCATATGCAGGCCATACGTGGCACACCTGAGCGTAGGCTTGTCGTCCAAGAACGGAACGGTTTTTTTAGAATATTGCCGTTTGTAATTTATCCGGATGAGATTCCTCCAGAAGATGTAGGGGAAATTATAAGTTTAGCCAAAAGACGTTTTGCAACACAGCTTGCCATAATAAACGGTGCCATTTTATTTTTAGCTGGCACAGCGGGATATTTTTTGGCTGGAAAGACACTTGCCCCTATTGAAGTAATGGTCGATGAGCAGAAAAGATTTGTTGCCGACGCATCACATGAGCTTCGAACCCCTCTGGCTTCGCTGAAAACCGAAGTCGAAGTTGCACTTCGGGACAAACGACTAAAACTTAAAGATGCGAAGGGTTTATTAAGAAGTAATTTGGCAGAAGTAGATAAAATGAAATATTTTTCGGATAATCTTTTATCACTTTCTCGTTATGAGTCTAATGGTCACGGCTTGCCGACGGAGAAATTGGATTTGTCTGAAGCAGTGCGCCAGGCAATAGAGAGAAATATGCCGTTGGCAAAGGAAAAAAGCATAGAAATTAAAGATAATTTGTCGGAGATAATTGTAAAAGGAAACCCTCAAAGTTTGGTGGAACTTGTTTCAATCTTACTCAATAACGCGATCAAATATGGCCCTAAAAAAAGTGAAGTACAAATTAATGCGAGAAAAGAAAAACGCCGATCAACACCCCTTAGTCGGAGAGTAATAATAGAAGTAATCGACCAGGGTATGGGAATAGATGAAAAAGATATTCCTCATATTTTCGATCGATTTTATAGGGTTGATGCTTCACGGAGCAAAGCTAAAGTTGACGGTTACGGCCTGGGGCTTTCAATCGCAAAATCAATTGTCGATATGCATAAAGGAGAAATCAAAGTAGAAACTGAAATCGGCAAAGGTTCTACTTTTATAATAAATCTACCAGTATAATTTAACAGATGAAACAGTACAAAGTAAGTAAGAGTCAGCAGGTCAAAGAACTAACAAGACGCGTTCCGCCGGTTGTCAACGTAGATATTGTTGTTACTAAAGACTGGAATTACCTTGTAGGAAAACGAGCGAAAGGAGCTCCCGATCCCGATTCTGGATATTGGCTTTTTCCTGGATCCAGGATGAAATTTGAAGAAACTCCTCAGGAGACGGCAATGAGAGTATTGAAAAACGAACTTCCAGGGATCAGAGCAAGGTTAAAAAAACTCATAACTGTTCTTTCAGACAAGGGTTTTGACAAACGTGCGTACGGTGTAACAATTTATTACCTTTTTGATTACCTTTCTGGAAATCCGAAACCAAATAAGCAACTTGAAGAATTTAAGTGGGTAAATTTTGAAGAATTTAAGAGTTTACGAAACGCTTATTCCTTAGAGATAGGGATATTTCAGGAAATTGACCTAGCAGTAAGAACCATGAATACAACCGAAGATGAAATATTAGTAGAAGTAAATAAAGATAACAAAGAAATTGGCACAATTATCAAAAGAGATGCACATTCAAACCCCCAAAGATATCATAGAGCAGCACATATAATTCTATTTAATTCTAAAGGACAAGTAATATTACAACAAAGAGGTTTTCAAAAAACACATCATCCCGGAAGATGGGATATGCCGGGTGGTCACCAAACAGCTGGAAATACGATAGAGGAAACGGCCAGTCAGGAATTGATGGAGGAAATGGGAATAAAATCGGATCTGGATCTTAAAAGAATTGGGTTATTCCAAAATGATAAACAATCCGAATTTTATTATTTGTACTGGAGTATTCACGATGGTCCTTACAAATTTGACAAACATGAAGTGGAAAAAGTAAAAGCTTTTGAATGTAAAAAACTATTAGAAGGAGAATACGATAAAGACTTTTCTATTCTGCCGCATGTATATGAATATGTACGCGAATTAATAGGTGTCTGGGAACCTCTTTTAAAGAAGTGATTCCTCTATTGCTTAATCTCTTTAAGCCTTTTCTCAGAATAAAGATGTAAAGTATCTGCATAATGGGTCCCAATTAGTTAGATAGCTCCTTTGGAGCATCTAATGGGATTCCGTGAAGAGCTCCTTAGGAGCTCTTCACCGGAAGGAGGTGATAAGAATGTGGAAAAAAGTAAAGACAGTTTCGGGTAAAAAAAGAAAAATATTTTTGCCGGCAATGCTAGCGTTTTCGATATTCGTAATAGGAATTTTAGCAACAAATGTTTCAGCACAGGACGTATCAAATTATCCGCCGATTGTACAAAAAATTGCCGACAAATTTAATTTAAATGTAACGGAAGTCCAGCAGGTTTTCGATCAAGATAGGGATGAGAGAAGAGCAGATAGGTATGCACAATTTGCCGAAGACTTAAATGATCTTGTCACGGAAGGAAAATTAACCGAAACCCAAAAAGAAGCGATATTAGATAAACACGAAGAAATGCAAGATAAAATGGAGGAATTTAAGACTTTGTCTCACGAGGAGCGACACGAAAAAATGCAGGCTTTGCGTGAAGAGTTTAAGAGTTGGGCAGAAAGTCAAGGAATTGATTTATCAGTAATTGGGCCTTTTGGGCACGGTTTTATGCGAGGATTTCACAAGGGTTATATGATGGCCCCATGAGATACTTCCGAGAAGTTATCTCACATGGAGTGCTAATTAATAAATTAATTAGCATCAGCCACGGCAAATGTGGCATTGACCCAGCTCAGTTGGGTCGCACGAAGAAACGCCCCAAAAGGGCGTTTCTTCCATATTGCATACTTATTTAATAAGGGTATATATTAATAAAAGAAATATATGGGCGATAAGACAATTCCTTACTCAGAAGAAGAAAAACTAAGAGAAAGCCTTCAGGACTATCGCCAGCTTATCGATTCTACCCCGATTTGTATAAAAGTTTTTGACGCAAAGGGGAATTTAATTTTTATTAATAAGGGAGGACGGGACGAGCATTTTATAAAAGACACCGACGATATAACTGAATGGGACTGGGTTGGAACTGTAAAACCCGAATATAAAAATTTGGTAATGGAAGCTTTTCAGAATGGACTGAAAGGAGAAGCTTCACGAATTGAGATGGAACATACATCAGAAGGATCAAAACATCAGTGGTGCGAAGGAATTATTTCGCCGATTAGAGGCAAAGACGGCAAAATAACTCTACTTCTTTTTTATTCGATAGACATTTCGGCTAAAAAATTATCAGAAATGGAACTCAAGAAAATGAACCAACTTATGCTTGGAAGAGAGCTGGATATGGTAAAGTTAAAAGAGAAAATAAAAGAACTCGAGGGCAAAAAATCCTGATTTTAGATAATGAACATTTTTAACCAAGCTTGGATTGGGATTATACTCATGATATCCACTTTAGTTTGGTTCGGCTCGGCGACAATTGTCCTGTTTTCCCTTATTAAAAATTACTCAGAGGATTGGAAATCTTGGGAGCAAAAAAGATACCCCTTTCCTTTTCATGAAGGTAGTAGGGTAATTGTATATTTATGGAAGTCTGCAGCATTTTTCAAAAATAGAAATAGTACTCTTTACATAGTAAGTTTAATTGGAAATGTCGCTTTTCTTCTTCTCGTGCCAATTATTTTATATTCATTTTATTTAGTAATTACTCTCTAAAAAAATCTTAGGATTTTGAAGTTTTGTTTATGAAGGAGATTATAAATTATTACTACGTTGATTCGAATCAACGTAGTCAAGAACCGGAAAAAATTTAGAACTCAACTTAGAAACTTATCGGAACTTTCATACTCTCATTATTGTTTGCCAGCGAGGAAAAAAGAAGTCAGTGATGGAGATCGTGTAATTAAATACTTAAAAACGCTCTGCAGCAATGAGCAAGGCAGAAAAGATTATCCTCTCAGAAAAATATTGCCCAAACTATAATTAGGGAACTCATTAAAATATTATACACCGTAAATTACTCTGGTATCATCCTATAATCGGATTGCATCTAGCCTTATTTTATGTTAGACTAGGATCTCTGTAAGCAGTTCGAGATAAATAGATTTAAATAAAGGCCACCCTAAATATCCAGTTCTGCATTTAAAAAAGTATAACCTTTAGGTTTATTTAGTA
>Ga0209341_10001271_pt1 | contig 25179 bp, 19 predicted proteins | sample RifCSP13_2_FD_184020 | JGI IMG/M metagenome (GOLD analysis project Ga0209341, IMG submission 184020) | Soil microbial communities from Rifle, Colorado - Rifle CSP2_sed 13_2 (SPAdes) (version 2) | ecosystem: Environmental > Terrestrial > Deep subsurface > Rock core/Sediment | place: Rifle... | reverse complement strand
GAGAAGGAGGCAACTCAAACAAATTGCAGGTTGGGAACGGGGCAAGGCAGGCTTCTGAGTAGGAGAAGGAGGCAACTCAAACAAATTGCAGGTTGGGAACGGGGCAAGGCAGGCTTCTGAGTAGGAGAAGGAGGCAACTCAAACAAATTGCAGGTTGGGAAGGGGGCAAGGCAGGCTTCTGAGTAGGAGAAGGAGGCAACTCAAACAAATTGCAGGTTGGGAACGGGGCAAGGCAGGCTTCTGGGTAGGAAGAAAGCTACTCTCAGTCTGCCGCTGCCCCCGCTTCAACTTTGAGTGTCATTCAACCTGGAATCAACCACTCAACCTTTGGCCTTCGTTTGCCTTAGAAGCTGCTGCTTCATTGCTGTTGACAGCTTCTCTGAATCTTCTGGTCACCACCAGTCATGATCGACAGCAAGCGGCTCATCACCCTGGGAATACAAGGAACGGTAGCTGGACCAGTGATAATCTTTAGCAGATTTTACTAATCTAGCCTTCACCGGATTTGCATGGATGTATTCGACCATCGCGCGGGTTAGAGATCATATGGAAATGGTCGGGCATCAACACGTAAGCAATCAATTTGCTGGGCCACCTTTCATCCAGTGTCTTGAGCGCTTCAATAAAGGCTTTGCAACAGAGATCATCAGTGAAGACTGGCATCCGGTTGAGGAAATTGCCGGTAATATGATGGAGAGCGCCGGCGAGATTGAGGTTGGACCACTTGCGAGCCATGTGAGGAAGCTCCTTTCTGAGTGGCGGAGGTTAACAGGGTTGAGTGGTCAAATCAATGTTGAATGACATTCAAAGTTGAGCGGGGGCGGCGGCAGACTGAAACTGGCCTCTTTCCTATCCAGAAGCCTGCCTTGCCCCCTTCCCAACCCGAGAGATTTTAAAAGTTGACCCCTTTCTCCCCAGAAGCCTGCCTTGCCCCCTTCTTCCCAACCCGAGAGATTTTAAAAGTTGACTCCTTCCTACCCTGAAGCCTGTCTTGCCCCCTTCCAACCTGAGAGATTTTTCTATAAAGCCCTTAACCAATTTATTTCACACCTTCCGAAGTTGGTGGTGTTTTCGTTTCGTTTCGTCCCCACCCGAACTTCAAACTCTTTATAGCCCAAACGCAAGAAGTTGGTTTCCTGCCAGATAGGAACCGGCGCCGGTGCCTATGAAGACCATGCCCCCCGCAATAGCTGGCCCAGCAGCGATCGGCTGACTAGCTGGCGATTCCCACAGCAATTCGCCAGAGGTTGTTCGCCACGCTCGAAGTTTTCCATCCGTTAGCCCGAGAAAAACCACGCCGGTTGCCACCGACATTGGACCAAACTGGAAAGCGGGAAGCGAATGAACCCATCGAATTTCGCCTGTTGCTGCATCGAGCGCAGCAAGCACACAACTGCTATCGCTATGATTATTGGACGCAAAAAAGATAAGCGCATCTGCGGCGGCCGTCGGTCCCGTTTCGGGCCCGTCGGTAGGCAATGACTGCGTACTGTTCGGTGACAGAGCTGGAGTGAGTTGGACACGCCAGAGTCGTTCTCTTGTTACGCGGTTCCAAGCGCGAATGCCATCCTTGCCTCCAACCACAATCAACTTTAAGGGCTTGCCCCGATGCACTGCGGTAAGCAGCATTGGTGGACAGTTTAGGTCCAGGTTTCTTTCGTCATGAGGATGAACCTGATCGGCCCAGCGCAGCCTTCCCGTAATCGCGTCGAGTGCGATTAAGCTACAACTGTACCGCAACGGTCCTGGTAGCTTTTTGAACGGACTTCCCGTAGCGCCGTAAAGCGTTTTCGTGCGCCAATCAAGGGAGGGCGCGGCGAAAACTGCGCCCCCGGCCACGTTAGCAGCCACCGTAAAGAAATTCCAGCTGAGCGCTCCGGTGGCGGCGTCGACACATACAAATCTCCCTCGCGTAGTGATTTCACTTCCATCCGAAACACCAGCGTAGACCCTGCCATCGTACACCAGTGGCGGTGCCCAAAAGTATTCAAAAGTCTTCTCTGGATTACCAATCGTTCGTTCCCATATCAATCTTCCTGTTTCAATATCTAATTTGATCAGCCGATCTGCGGCCACATAAACTCCGCTTCCCGAAACAGCGGGCGACGTGAAAATGCCCAGCTGGCGATCAGGTGGGTAGCGCCGCACTCCGGCTTCGAATGTCCAAATTGATTTTCCAGAGAGACGGTCAAGCGCGTAGACGCGGCCGTCCCATGAGCCAAAGATGACTCGATTGCCGACTACGGCTGGTGTTGCCGTAATACCGGAGCCCGCTTCGAACATCCAACGGAGCCGCAGGCGAGAAACATTTCCGGGACCTAGTGTCGTCTCCTGCGGGTTGAATCGCGTTTGTTCGATACCATGTCCATGATCTGGCCAGTCTCCGAATCCCTGATCTCTTGCGACCAACTGTTTAGGCAAGAAACTGCCGGTCGTTGCGATAGCTGATAAGCCGAGGAACGTCCTGCGGGATGTCTTCCACATCTCATTAGACATTTGAACTCAATATCGACAATAGGTCCTGACTTTAGAAGCCATTCATCACTGAAATGAATTACTCAACTGCCACATCTCTCAGGTTGGGAAGGGGGCAAGGCAGGCTTCTGATAAGGAAGGCGTCAACTTTCAGGCTGCCGCCGCCCCCGCTGACTCCAATAGCCACACATCACTGAAGGATCGCTCAACTTCAGCAGCCTGCAGGTTGGCCAGCACTTCCTGAAGTGGAAATGATCCGGCCTTAACACATGAAAGATTACTTTGAGTGGCTAATTCAATTTGACTGGCATTAAATGTTAGGCGGGGGCGGCGGCAGACTGAGACTGGCCTCTTTCCTTAGACGAAGTCTGCCTTGCCCCCTCCCCAACCTGAGAGATTTCCTAATCTACCTCACCGTGGTGCTGATCTGTTTCACCGAGCGGAGGTACAGCCCTGTTTCTACTGCAGTTGGCCTGACCTGAGTCGCTAATTCAGCGGGCCTTCATGCCCACAACCTTATTCGGCATCATCGCCACGAACAACAGAGTGTCGTCTTTAGCAATGCGAAAGTCGCGTATTTCCAGATCCAAGAAAGGAACCGGATATGAGGTAAAAGTCTTGGTCTCGGGATCAAATTTCACCATCACATCCTGATGCCAGGTAGAAAGCCAGATTTTATCGTCCTTCGTTACCTCTAAAGCATAAGGTTGAGGTCGTATGCCAGGCATCAAGTATTCCGTCATCTTTTCCGTCTTCGGATCAAACATTCCAAGCCGGTCAACAAGAAACTCGGTAAACCAGACTCGACCTTTTGAATCCGCTCGTACGCGCCGGACACCCGAGTTTTTTGTGGGTGTTGGATAATCCATGACCTTCCCAACCTTGGGGTCCAGTTTCCCCAGACTGCCGGTGCCGATGTTGGCAATCCAGATTACGCCGTCGTTGTCGATGTCGACCCCGTATGGATGAGCATCCTTTACCGGCACGTCATATTCCGTAAACTTCTCTGTCTCCGGATCGAAACGAGCGATCCGGTTGCCCTCATACTCCGAAATCCACAGGATGCCTTGAGAATCAAAGATCAAGGTGTGAGGGCCAGATTTCTTTTGCGGGAGCGGATACTCTTTAAACGCTTCGGTTACGGGATCAAATCTGACGATCTTGTTAGCTGGATCTAAATGAAGCCGCTCAGTAAACCAGACCTTGCCTTTCTTATCAACAACGATGCCGTGCGGAATGGAGTTGGGTGTAGGCGCGTCCCAGATTTTGAACTTGCCAGATTTGACCTCCAACCTTCCCATTCGTGAGCCATACGCGTCGGTAAACCAAATATTCCCGTCATTATCATAGGTGGCGGTGTGCGGCAGCGATTTCTGAAGTGGTATGTCCCAGGCAGTGTAGCGGACGTCAATGGGCCTGCCGCGCGTTGCCGGCAGCTTCTCGGCAGCATGATGGAGACTTGATTGAGGGGCAAAGGCGCTGGCAACGTATTCGATAAGCAGTTCTTCTTTGCCGTCGGGAACCTGCGCACCAAAGGCCATACGCATGTTGGCAGTAATCTCTCGCCACGCGCTTGTATTCCATTCTCCTGACACCATTTTTTGCAGCGTGTGGCAGCTGGTGCAATTTGAGACCAGCACCTCCTTCCCTTCTCCTTTCGGCAAGAGCGGCAAGATTTCCGCGCTGGTCAACTCTGAAGGATAAATAGCAGCTCGCTTAACTCGAAGATTCACTGGCGCCAAGGATTGGTCATTCGTTACCGTCTGCGCTGGACCTGTCCAGCCTCGACCGGCAACCATCAGTTCATACTCACCTGGTTCCAGGTCATTAATCTCATAACGCCCTTGCGCTTGAGACAAAACGTAAATGCTGCAACCCGTTACACGATTACGCGCTCTTACGAACACGCCTGGTAGTGGCTTGCCGGCTTTGTCGAGAATCTGACCGGCGATTTTGCGTTCGCCGGCATGACTGGACTGATTGCCCTTACTTATTCGCATGTAGCAGCAGTACCCGATTGCTGTAACAAGACTAAGGATAAGAAAACACCTAACTCTTGAATGCATGGTAGGAGTCCTCTGCTCAAAAAAAACAAACTCTCGCAACTTATGAGAGCAAATATTAATAGATACTAACGCGCCAGAAGCGGTAACGATCAGACAAGCCCAGGAAGCTGCTAGTGATCTTCCCGGCTTGAAGTCGCTACCGCTCGAATCTCTATTATCAGAAGATAAACTTCACACCAAATTGCAACTGGCGCGACGTTGTTGATGTTCTGGTAATCCGCCCAACATTCGGCGGAATAGTCCCGTCTTGGTCCGTAAACACGGTCACAACATCGGGTAGCGCAAAGTTTGCCCGATTGAACAAGTTGAAGGCCTCGGCCCTGAACTGCATCGTAAGCCGCTCTCCAATCTTATTGGTCTTTAAGAACGATAGATCAACCGTGAAAAGTCCCGGGCCAGTCAGCACATTCCGGCCGACGTTGCCGAATTGCCCAGCAGGGGGAGGCACGAATGCTGACGCACTAAAGTAATGCTCCACTCCTCCAGTAACCGCACTTTCCGGAGTCGCTCCTGGCGCCCAATCCGGCCTCTGGATGTTGTCAGTGTTCCCGTCGTTTGAGTTGTTAAAGCTAATGATCGGATTAAAAGGCGTACCTGAACGCGCGGTGATTATGCTATTCAGCTCCCATCCTCCGAGGAAAAGGTCTTGTACCTTGCGGGCACCGTGGGCCGATGATTCGGTTTTGTACGGCAGCTGGTAGATCGTATTGAGGGAAAAATTGTGGCGAACGTCGAATACCGATAAGCCACGGTCTGCTCGAAGGTTGTAAGGGTCTTGAGCGAATTGTGTTGATTCCAAAAAGTAAGCGCCGACCGCGTCAGAAGACGTGTCGATTGATTTCGATAATGTATAGGCCATTTGCATCTGCAATCCCTGTGCAAACCGGCGCTCCAGGTTAACCTGCAACGCGTGATAGTAAGAGTCACCGCTGTGCGTTGTCACACGAACGGGACCAAACGCCGGATTTCGCAGTGGGTTACCGCCCGGTGGAAATTGCTTTTCACCATCGGGCAGCAGCGTGAAGTTTGCCGATGTGTTCCGGTTGCTATTGGTTGGAAGGTGTATCCCTCGTGAACCAACGTAGGCAACGGTTGCGGTCAAGCTGCCGAAGAGCTGTCGTTGGCCGGTAAGGTTCCACTGCTGCACATAGGACGGTTGCGGATCAAACTCGTACGCCTCGAGCGCCACTAGGCCAGGGATGTCCCCAAGGCTACTAAATGCATTGGGAAAAGGTGGGAAAAATTCGGGAGGAATACCAAGCAATGCGCCAAGCGCTGGACCAAACGCAAAGCCAATTATGTCGAAAGGTGCCTGATTTGACATCTCGAAACGATAGCCCGCAGGATAGATTTGCGCGAAGAAGATTCCATAACCGCCGCGGAGGCTCGTCTTACCGTTGCCGAAAACGTCCCAGGCAAAACCAACCCTCGGGCCGAAGTTCTTCTTCGTGTTATTTTTGAAAAAAGGTAGCCCAACGGTTGATGCAGAATCGCGAAGATAGTCTCGAAGATTTGAAACCTTGTTGTTTGCTTCGGTCGGGCTTGTCATAGGTTCGTAGCGTAGCCCGAGATTGAGCGTCAGATTACTCCGCACTCTCCAGTCGTCCTGAAAATACCCGGCAAAGAGACTTGTTCTGATTCCGCGATAGACGTCGTTTGCAGTTGGTAGGGACGCCGCAAAAATGAAGTAACTCGCAGTCAAAAAGTTTTCATAGGAGCCGAAGATGAATGCCCCAAACGGAATGTTTGCCGATACGGCATTGAGTTGTATTCGGCGAAATGTAAAACCGAATTTCATGTTATGAGAGCCGCGAACATAACCAAGTTGGTCCGAGACCTCAAAGTTGTTGTTTACCAGGAAGCGTGGCACGAGTGTTCTATCCGATAGCGGCGAAAGACCTCCAAGATCCCTAAAGAGGCCAATCGCGATTGCACCGGGAACCCAGAAGAGGGACTCCGGGATTTGGACCACGTCAATCTCGTCGCCTTCGACTCTGGATCTGTTGAAAGCAAAACGCACATTGTTTATAAGATGCGGGCTGAATATGTGGGTCTCTCCCAAACCAACGTATTGGTTGCGCGCCTTAAGCAGCGAGTCTGTGTTCACGGTTTTTGGCTCGTCACGCTCGGAATCGTCGAACAAATACCTGGCGAAAAAAGTGTCCTTGGAGGAGATGTTGTGGTCACCGCGGATTAAGAAATAATCTTCGTCTATTCGTCCCGTATCACCGCGAGTAAAAATTCCCAGGCCGCCGCCCACATCGCCGCCATTCGGTAGGGGATAGAAGTCCAGATACGGCCTTATCGCCGGCGCCACGCCGCCCGGAATTGGTACTCCGTCAATTATGCCATTCCGAGCGGCCGCGGTTGGCACAAAGAAGGTATTTGTTTGAGCCAGCCGCTGACGCAAACCCTCGTAAGCGCCAAAGATGAATGTCTGATTTTTTCGTATCGGAGCTCCGATGCTACCGCCGAATTGGTTGCGTTTAAATGGCGGCACATCTGCCTTACCATCGTTGTCAAGGTCGACGGTATCGAAAACATTGCGCGCATCTAACGCCGAATTACGGAGGAACTCAAAGGCGGTACCGTGCACCTGATTGCCGCCCGACTTAGTAATCATGTTGACTATGCCGCCTCCGGCCCCGCCAAATTCTGCGCTATAGTTATTCGTCAACAACTGAAATTCTTGCACGGCATCAACTCCCGTGAATCCTCCGGCGACTGAACCGGGCGTCGTGTTCTGAACCTCATTGACAGAGGTTCCATCCAGCATGAAATTGTTAAAACTGATTCGACCACCGTTGATCGACATCTTCACAGTTCCGGTTCCAGAATTGATTTGCTGTGGGTCGGCCAGAAAGCCAGCATTGACTACCCCTATCTGCAGAGTGGCCAACTGCAACAGGTCGCGGCCATTGAGAGGTAATTCCTTAATCGTGCGCTCATTAACCAATGCGGAAACTTCCGATGTGGTCGTGTTGACGAGGGGAGCGTCCCCGGTAATCTCCACCTGTTGAGCAATATCACCGACTTTGAGACCTACATTAAGAACAGCATCGCGGCCAACTGTAAGCACAAGTCCCCGGTGGAGCTCTTTGGTGAACCCCTGCCGCTCCACTAATACTTCATATGGGCCTGGTGCCAATTCTGAGATCACGAATCTCCCGTCTTCGTCTGCGGTGACCGACCTGGCGATGCTCGTCTGAACATTTGTAGCAGTGATTTTCGCTCCCGGCACCTTGGCCCCATTCGGATCGGTAACTTCCCCAGAAATTGTGCCTGTTGTAGTTTGAGCCCGGCCGGGCATTGTTAACACAAGTAGAAGCAGCAGGCTCAACATACAGACTAAAACACTCTCGACATTTTCAAGGGCAATTCGCGGAATTCTCATGGCTACCTCCATCCAACTCTTTGACCCACGCAGCAGGGCCGTTTCAAATTAGGGTGTCATCGCAACTCGAAAGCCAGTACTGGCGTAACGAATCAACGGGTAGTTCCAGAGTCGAGCGGCGCACTGCATGCGTTGCGGTCCGCCGAACCAGGAACCGCCTCTAAGTGAACGCTTTTCGCCACTGCTGGGACCAGGCGGATTTGTTTCAGGTGAACTGGAGTAGTAGTTTTGGTCATAATAGTCGGCACACCACTCCCAGACGTTGCCGGCCATGTCATAGAGTCCATACTGGTTGGGCGGAAAGCTGCCAATTGGCGACGTATTGAGAAAGCCGTCTTTCTTTCGTATGCGGTCGTTATCAGATTCTGATCCGCAATTCGCCTGGTGGCGGCCGCCGCTGTCAAACTCCTCATTACCCCATGGATACTTCTGGCCCTCAAGACCTCCACGCGCTGCTTTCTCCCATTCAGCTTCTGTTGGCAAACGATATTTCTTACCCGTTTGCTGACTCAACCATTGGCAATAGGCCACGGAATCCTCCCAGTTAATTCCGACAACCGGATAGCCTGGTTGCTCCTTAAAATTTGCGAGGCTGGTTTCGCCATCAGGTGACCACTCTGCTTCCGGGTAGGAACGCCCAGTGGCATCACAAAAGGCTTTGAATTGGGCATTCGTCACTTCAAACTTTCCGATATAAAAGGCATCCACGTAAACACGGTGAACTGGTCTCTCTGCGCCCGTTAGTTCATTGCTACCCATCAGAAATGGGCCAGCATCTATCAGCACCATCTCTGCCTCTATCTGTGAAGGGTCAACCAACTTGACAGCTCTCTTAGCCTCTTCACTTATTGTCGAGGATGTATTCTGAGCACCTCCACTTTGATCGCACGAGAAGGAAAACGCTAAAAGTAGTAAGGAGAGAATGATTCGATGAATCTTCAACTTTATAAAAGGAGATCCGGAGCCCAAGACAAACACCCCCGTTATTTCAGCCTGGCGGAGTAATGAGTTGCGCTTCATCGAAACCGAACGCCGCAAGGTTAGCTCACAACAGCTTTTCTCTGGGCCGGAATAGCAACAAAAAATTGACTGCGCACTCGCTTAAAAAGATCATAATTGCAGACTGCAAAGAACAGGAGCATAACGACGCCTCCCAGCGCACCTTCGATATCTTCATTCAGCACGCGATAGGAGGCCACGCCATAGCCAGCAATCAGCGCAACTTGAACATAAAGGGCCAGGAGCAGATTGAAATAGGTTGGTTTCGACTTAACAATGAAAGCGAGATAGGCAAAGGCGGCGCTAGAAATGTAAAGATGACCGGGGGTGAGATAAGCTTCGAACCATTTTCGTTCCTGATAATCGAGTTCCTCAACTATCAGCATCTTTATCGCCACAGCAAAGGCACCCACTGCAATCCAACAAAAGATTGAATGGACGGAATACCATAGGAATCGAGCGAGCCGAGACTGACCAGTGAGGTAGCCGGTCCGGCGTACCCTGATAAGCACCCAACAGAAGAGGGCGATTGCCAGCAGAGTTATTAAAGGTACGTAAAAGTAGAAGTAGAAGAAGTTGACACGGTGCAGCCATCCCACGATAAAGTCGAAGTGTCTGCCAAATTCCCAAGTGTAATGATAATTCATACCATTCACGTCCTTGGGGCGTGCTCTAACCTTTTGAAAAGGGCCAAAGACTATCGAACTTCCGCCTATTGCGGGGGCCTCGATACCCAGTCTCCGGCTAGCTGATGTTCATGAGAGATTGGTTGCTTCGAGCTGGCTATTAATCGCTAATTGAACGGTCAGTCTGTACCATAGGGTTTTGCCATCTGTCAAGCATTTACAAGGCTTTACAGTCAGATCCCTAGTAACCCAGCGCGCAACCATCCTTCCTTGGGTCGGAGCCGCCGTATAGTGTTCCTTCCGAGATCAGGATCGCCTGCCCGCCACCGAATCCTTCTTCAGTTGAGGCAGACCTGATGTGGTGATTCATTGCGCAAAGCTGGGAACGTACGTTGTCAGCGATACCATCTTCAAGCGCTAGTTTACCGTCCTCTAAGACTCGAAATCTTGGCGCATCCAAAGCCGACTGTGCGTCCATGTTGAAGTCGATGAGATTGCATACCACCTGGAGATGTCCTTGAGGTTGCATGGTCCCGCCGACCACGCCGAAACAAACCCAGGGTCGATCATCACGCATGATCATGCCAGGCATGATCGTGTGATAGGGTCGTTTGCCTGGTCCTACCCTGTTCGGATGTTGTGGTTCAAGGTTAAAGCCCGAGCCACGGTTCTGTAGGAGCAGTCCTGTGCCAGGCGCCGTAACGCCGGAACCGAACGCCTTAAAAAGACTGCTTATTAGCGAAACCACATTTCCTTCCTCATCAACTACGGCTACATAGACAGTGTCGCCAGGTTCCCTCTCGGCAATTCGATCTACTACGTTTCGTGCGGTTTGAGGATTGATCAAAGCTCGTTGCGCTTGCGCATGCTTCTCCGAAAGAAGCTCATCTAAGTTAATTGGCTCGCCCGCGTCGGCAATTTTGTCCCGAGCATCGGCAAGGGCTAGCTTCATTGCTTCTATCAGGTGGTGCAAATATTCGGCGGTGTTGTGTCCCATCTCGAAAAGCCGGTAGTTTTCGACAATGTTAAGCGCAAGCAAGGCTGCTAGTCCTTGATTATTCGGTGGCATTTCGAATACCTCAAATCCCCGATAATCAGTTTTAATAGGCTCGACCCAGTCAGATACATGGTCACTCATATCCGTTAGACTCAGCAAACCTTTGAGCTCCTGGACCGCACGAACCAACACCTCTCCGATTTCGCCCGCATATAGAACGCCCCTTCCCTGCTCCCCAATTAATCGTAAGGTATGCGCGAGGTCTGGGTTGCGGAATAATTCGCCCGCCAGCGGCGACCTGCCATTGGGCAAGTAAACCCGTTTCGACTCTGGGTTGTTCTTTAACTTGTTTGCGCCGCTTTCCCACATTTGCGCCACGATCTCAGAAACCGGAAAGCCGTTTTCCGCATAGAAGACTGCCGGCAGCAGTGCCTCACGAAGCGTGATGGTGCCGAATCGCGCAAGACACTGAGCTAAACCATCAAGTGCACCAGGAACCGTTACACTCAAAGGACCTTCTAGAGGCATTCGTGTGATGCCTCGTTGTAACAGAGTTTCAACCGAAATCCCGCTGGGCGCGCGACCGCTGGCATTGAGGCCGATCAACCGCTTCTCCTTAACCGGATAGATCAGCCCAAAGCAATCTCCACCAACTCCTGTCGACATGGGCTCCACTACCATTAGAACTAGTGTTGCCGTCACCGCGGCATCAATGGCATTGCCGCCTGAACGAAGAGTGTTGATGGCAGCCGCTACGGCTAGAGGTTGACTTGAGGCAACCATGCTCCGCGTGCTCATCACGACCGAGCGGCGAGAAGGAAAGTTGTGCTCATGAAATCTCAATTTCTTAGCACTGGCTGATCATGATCCCTGATCGGTCAATTTCTATTGAGAATAATATACGTACAGAATCTCACGGTGCTTGCGACATCACCAGGCGAACTCGACTGGGTCTGGCTTTCCAGATAAGTGCGGCAGAAACGACCATGACCAGCGCAGCAAACCAGAAATTCACCTGATAGGCTTGAGTACGGTCAAAAAAGTAGCCGCCCATCCAGGTACCAAGCGCGCCCCCCGTGAATCCTCCGAATATCATGACCCCCAAAATGGCGCCAAAATGTTTACCCTGGAATAGATCTGCTGCGGAGGCCATCAACGCCGGCAGGGCCATCCCATAGCCCAGCCCGTAGGCAACAGTAAACGCGTAGATAACGAACGGACTAACGACAAGCCCACCGACATTCAGCAATGCGATGCAGCTGATGAATATGGCAATGCTCAAGGTGAGTGTTTTCTCTCTACCAATGCGGTCACACAACACCCCACCTAAGAACTTTCCAATGAAATTGATCACTCCCTGCAAACCCATCACAGATGCCGCCATCACCGGGCTGTATCCCTTGTCAGTGAGGTAGGCGACGAGGTGTACTGAGATAATGAAGAAGCCGGCAGCAAACATCACCATGACTAGTGTTAAAGCCCAGAAGCGGAAGGTCCTAAGCGCCTTACGGACGGTCCATTCCTTTTCCGCCCATTCCTTATCAAGGATAACTACCTCACCCTTCCTCATTATTCCTCTTTTGCGTTCGAGCACTTTTCCCTCTGCTTCAACCACCAACTCCACGCTTCGCCGCTTGCGACGCTTCCTCAGTTCATCAGCTAAAGATAAGCCCCGATCCTCAGGGTGGCTGTAGAGAAACAACAGAATTAGGGTCGTGGGGATCACTAAGATGGCCGCCCCAAGCAGAACGTATGAATTACGCCAGCCAATGCGAGCAATCAGGTATTGGAGGAGCGGCAGTGATAACTGCCCTATGCCGGAACCAGCCGCAACGATACCAATGGCCGTACCGCGGTTGCGCACAAACCAATTTGAAACGATTGTGGTCAAGGGAACTATGTGGAGCAATACGCTGCCAATAGCCGCTAACACGCCAAAGGCAACATAGAACTGCCAGAGCGCAGTGCTGCGGCTCAGCCACATCAAGGCTCCGGCCGTCAGAATTGCTCCGATAGGCATCACACGGCGCGGACCGTACCTGTCTATTAGATGGCCGGCAACCGGAGAGAACATGCCGTTAAGCACGAGATGAAGAGAGAGTGCTATAGAAGTACTCCCTCGACTCCACTGGAAGTCATGGAGCACCGCAGGGTAGAAGATCGAAAAGGAAGAGATAATGGGCGAGACTAGAGCAATGATTACAAAACAGGCGGCGACAATTATCCATCCGTAGTAGATGGAACTCGCAGCCTCTGTCAACTCTCGTGCCGGCTCGTTTGATACTTGCATGGCTACGCCAGGTTATAGAAGCGGGCCGCCGTCTCTCCCAAAATCTTCTTTTTTACATCCTGGGAAATTTCAGGTCTCTCATTAATCGTTCGGACTGCGTCAGGGAAAAGACCGTCCGCATGCGGATAGTCGGATGAGAACATTATCATGTCGGCTCCCACGCTCTCGGCAACAGTCGGAATCAGAGGTTCATCGGGCGAACAACTGATGAAGCACTGCCCTTGCTTGATATATTCGCTAGGCTTGTCCTTTAGGAGCGGCACTTCCCGACTTCGCCCACGATATTCTTCATCCAGACGCCACATTAAATAAGGCAACCAGCCGCAGCCCGATTCGAGAAAACCGAATCTCAGTGCCGGAAATGTTTCCAGGATGCCGCCGCAGACGACCGCAGTTAGCGCGAGCATCTGCTCGAATGGGTGTCCGACAACATGCGTAAGAAAATGTTTGTTGAATCGATCGGTGCCTGCTCCCGGCAAGTAAGTCCCATTACCCCAATGAATTCCCAGGGGTACATTAAGTTCCTGGACCTCAGCGTAGAATGGCTGGAATGACGGATGATCCAGGTTCTTGCCGGGAAGCGACGGTGGAATGCAGATACCTACTAAACCCAATTCCTTGACCGCCCGCAGAGCCTCCCCGATGGCGCTCGGTATGTCTTGCAGAGGCACGACTGCAACTCCTTTCAACCGGTCAGGGTAGGCCGAACAGAATTCCGCCACATAGTTGTTGCAAGCCTGGCAAAACGCCAGAGCAAAACCAGGGTCACGCAGGGTGAAGGCTGCAAAACAGAGACTTCCGAGCAACACCTGAATATCAATGCCTTCGATATCAAGATCCTTTATTCTTGCCTCCGCATTGTTTACTCCCTGGCGCCGTACAGCCATCGCAACACCTTCGAGCAGGCTGTCCTCTTCATCATGGGCGCCTGACGCATGTGAATGCTCCGCTGCGTGAGCTCCTTCTAGAGAATGATGTTTGTGAGAATGGTTATGTAGATGGCCGTGACCACGAAGTTCTTCGTGAGCCTCATAAACGGTGATCGACGGATCCGGATAGAGGCGACCTTCCATCAACACCCGAATGATGCCCCATTGGTCCCGTAAGAGGCGTGGGCCACGGTGCTTATATGCTTCGGGTAGATAGTTCGCGAACGTTTCAATCGGTTCGAAGACATGTGTATCGGCATCTATGACTAGAGATTTGTTCATTTCAACCAACCCAATTTGTAACCCTCGCGGTGGTGGTCCTAAGATAGATAGGTCAGTACCACCACGCGCGTAGAATCAGTGAAAAATTCGCAAAGTGGCAAGGCACGAGTTGGGATTCAAGTGGACTTAATTGCAGGTTGGGAAGGGGGCAGTCGTTAGTTCCAAGGTTCGGGAAACTCAAGGCGCCCCCGCTCAACCTGCAATCGTAGTCCTGATCGCTATCACTTGAGCATTTCCGTCAATTCCATTTTAAGTCTTATTCGATGATAAAGGCTGCTGTACTTCAGCGGGGGCGACTTGACCTTTGCGAACCTTGAACTGCACGACTGCCCCCTTCCCAACCTGCAATTTAATGGGACTTGAATGGTCCAACATAACAATTCTCTCCCAACCTGAGAGATTTCTTTCCATGAAGCCTACAACCTTTCACAGCTTCCACCGCGTGGTGGCACTGAACTGTTTTTACAGTGCTAGTGCTTTCCATTACATAATGAGGCCCGGCGGTCCATTGAAAATCAGCAATATCGTCGTGTCCTGCAAAATGTCGTATTCGTACTGCGTTCGCGCGGATATGTAGCTGAATGAACCTGCGCCAAAGACTTCGCCGTCAAACCGAATCTCTCCTTCGAGCACATATTCAACCCGATCGGCAGCGTGGCTATGCTTATCAATGTGATGACCGGCAGGAAACTTCACCATGTAAACCCAGGGACCTTCTTTCGCGTCCTGGCCAAAATACTTGTAATAAATTCCCTCAATGCCTTGCACTTTATCGGGGATTTTTCCCACTCCTGGATACTTTTCTGCACGATTGACTTTCTGAAACGGCACTTTATTTGTGTCTACGATCAACTTCATTTTCCCCTCCTTCGTCCACCTTTACTATTATTGCTAAGGGTTCTCTCGCGACGAGTGCAGGCACCAGGCATCTGGCTCGATCTCAATTGACAGCTCGAGGTTGGCACAGCTCTTCTTTAAGCTACGGAGAGCGACGCGCCATTCTTCCTCCACCTCGCTGCGTGTCACCTTGGTGCCGAGGGTGATAACTCGAGTTATATGTTCGAAGAAAGCAGGAGCATAACAATCGAGGCTCTCCCTAATCGCCTCAATAATCACTGTTCGGTTTTTTGTCGCTTCTTCTGTGTTGTTTAGCTTCATTGCCTGACGCATCTGGAGCAACGAATGAGAGAAGTGATCTTCATCCTCGCCGACGAAAGGCTTGACCGGTTGAAAGTAACGACTGCCCCTGGATAAAAACTTACCAAAAACGTGGACGGCCGTTTGCTCGAGTGTAAAAGCGCAACCTGCCATGTAGCGCAACCAGTTTGGGTGTTCGCCATAGATGCGCCTGATGTCGGGGAAGAAATCCAACGGCGTAATGGCGAGCGACCTACAACTGCTCACGCAACGAGTAAAATGCTGGCTTTCGTCTCTGATTTCCCTGGCAATATAAAGCTGCGTCTCCGCATCGACATAAGGGATGTGGCGAGCAAGAATTTCAATGACGCCTGAGGAGAAGTGATAGGAGAGCGTTTCAAAAAGCACGACTCCCTCTTTCTCAGGTTCACTTAGTGTCGGATATATCTCTACCTGCTCCCGGCTTATATCATACGCGCTCGGCGCACGCGATTGCCGTTTGGCCAGTTGCTCGATTTGCGACATGGACTCTTTCCGTAAGGGCGTCAGTCAGCGCAACTCTTTCAAAGGGAAACTGTAAGTTTCAAGGTTATAGATGGGACCTGCAGTTTTCGGATCGTCGCATTTATAGTCGAAGCCTTGAGTGACGTACAGTCTGTCGCCCAAGGTTGCATAGATTACTCGTTTCAGGGGTGGCGGGCTGAATCCAATTTCAACCGGCTGCCATTTAGACGAGGGACTTCTGCCATCAATCCGAATGCTCCATACTTCCTTGGTAGGATTCTGCTGTTCGCTTGCTTGCTCGGTGTGGCACCCACCCGACGGAATATCACCCAAAGCAATCATGAATAGGTCGCCGTAGATGGCCGACGCGCCATGTGTTCTCCCGGTGATGTTGGTATTCTCCTCCGAAATGATTGGGGTAAAAGTATTTGTAGGAATGTTGTATCTAAAAAGGTCATTCCGCTGGATGGTCTTCGTCTCTCTGTAATTTCCGCCGAAGAGAAACAGATCTTTGTTCGAGGAACCTACTTCAAAACGAAAGATGTATCTTTTCGATGGTGATTGAGGGTCGTTGTCTTGCTTAAGTTGCTTCCAGGTGTTAGTGAGAAGATTGTAAGACCACAGATCGTTGTGCGCCTTGAGCCCCAGGTCATACCCACCAAACAGGTAAAGCATGTCATTGCTGATGACGATTTCCGGGCCCAACCGTCGCCCCGGCCCTTCATTCGTGAATTTTCTCTCCACCATTGTGTCAGTCTCCGGATTGTATTCCCACATATCGTCATACATCTTGATCGTACTGACAGTTTTGACGCTGTATTCTGAACCGCCGTAAATAACCGCAGTCTTCCTCTTTTTGTAAGTAGCGGCTCCAAAGAAAACTCTCTTGGCCGGAAGCGTTCCCGAGGCAGACTTCGGGTGCTTCTTCTCCCATCGCTTGGTAGTCACATCGAGTGTGTACACCTCGTCGAAATACTGGTGCTCGCATTTAGTTTCTTCAAAGCATTCGAAAAACCCGTAAAGCACTACCAACCTATTTCCGACGGCAACCATCTTTCCGCCACCACGCGCGGACGGTTTGTCGCCGGTTGTCTTCTCCAATCTCCAATCGATCGGTCGCGGTCCAGAGTTATGACCCCGATTTAAAGGGAACCTGTATTTGCCGTCCGCATCGACCTGACGTTCAGATGCTGAAATAAACAGGATCACGGCTACGGAGATCCCAACTATCGCCCTAACCAAAAGACCTGCATTGCGGCAGCCCATTAACTGATTCGCCACTGTTTTCATCTAGTCTCACCTCATAAAGAATTCCCAACTTGTTACCTTCTAGTGTGGTGTCTCCGAAGTTCGCTTAACTAATTAGCCATCTTCACTCCGTCAGGAGTGGGATGTTTATAGGACCTCGCCACACCCCGGTAACAGCGCCGTTCGAAGGAGCGGAAGTCAACTAAAATGACAACACTCAAGAACAATTCCGCTCCTTCGAACGGCGACGGAGGGATTATGGAGCGTCTCCGGCTATAAACATTGCACCCCTGCGGGGTTTAAGACATATGATGTAGCTACTGTAGTGCGTCACAAATAATGGAACAATGAAACAGGTGCACCGTGTTAACGCATCAGACCTCGTCGATTAACAAGAAGTCCACGAGAACCTCGGCGAATTAATAGGCGAACTTCAAAGACACCACACTAGAATCTCAGCGGACAATTATTCAACAAGGTCTAAAGCCTTAACGCTCGACGAATGGAAAAGAAGTATGTTCATGAACGATTAACCATCTTCCGTTAACCTTCTCGGCAATAACCGTCCAACGCCCGTCAGAAAAGAATCGCTTCCCATCGGACGTGACCCTCTCAGCATGAAAAGTCGCGGCATACCAGCCATTCTTGCCGGATCCCCCTGAGCGAAACTCGCGAGTCGTTAACTTCAATTCGGCCAGCGCGCCCACTAGAGAGTCGATTGTGCTCTCAATCTGTGGCCAGGAGTAGCTCATCCTCCGCTCCCAGAAAAACAGGGCGTCCGGTTGCCTGGCATAGAAACTCTTAAGTGTCGCTGTATTTCGCTTTTCGTAGGCGGCGATGATTTCCCTTGAGAAAGCGCGCATTTCCTCCGCAACGGAATCTCCTTTACGCGCAACGCCACGTATTTCGAATGGATAAGAAGTGCAGATTACCACCAGCAAGGTGAATCCACAGGTAAGTGGTCTTGGATTCGTCGACTTGCGCCTATTTTGAAGGAACGGTCTCATTTAGCATCCCCTGTTTCTGCGACCCGCTGAGGTCCACATCGATCTTACGAACAATTCTGACGCTCCCTGGTTTAGCGCTCCAGACCAGAGCCACCGAAGAGGCAAAGGCCAGAGTTGCAAGCAGAAAATTTGTTTGATAGTTGCCCGTTACATCACGCAGATATCCCCCGGCCGCGGTGCCCAATGCGCCACCGAGCAAGCCTCCAAGCGTCAGATACCCAAGTATCGCGCCCAGCCTCGGACCCTGGAAGACGTCTGCGTAAGCCGCCATCATGGTGGTTAAACAGAATCCGTAGCCCATGCCATAAATGAAGATCGCCACAAAAAGCAGCCATACGGAAGGCGAGCCCTGCACGACATTGAGTACAAACACGCCGACGACGATCAGACCCACGCTGATTGTTATTGTTTTCTCTCGTCCCAAATGATCCGAAACAATGCCACCAAAAAATTTAGCAGCGCCTTTGTTGAGTCCTTGAGCGCCAATGATCAGCGCAACAACAACCGATTGTGCTTGAAACGTTTCGAACTCCTGAGTGAGTACGAAAAGCTGGGCCGCGATCAAAAAGTAACCAAAAGAAAAAATTAAGGTCATTAGCGCCAGGGCCCAGAACCGGTAGGTGCGCATCGCGCAGGCTGGGGTCCAAATGGTTTGCGCCCAAGCTTTATCGACGATGATCACTTGCCGCTTCGCTTTGAGAAGTTCTTCCTCAGTCTCTCCCACTGGTTTCAGTCCTTTATCGGATGGTTTGTGATAAAGGAACGCCAGGATCAGAGCTGTAGGTACAACAATAATGAGCGAAGCAGTGAGCACGAACGTGTTACGCCAGCCAAAATGAAGGATCAGCCACTGAGTTACAGGCGTTAACCAAAGCTGGCCCAACCCGGAGCCAGAAAGGGCCAGACCAATCGCCGTGCCCCGATTTCGGCTAAACCAATTCGAGACGACTGCAGTGTTAGGCACCGACTGCAGCATCGCCACGCCGAAAGCCGCCACAACCCCAAACGTCAGGTACAACTGCCAGATGGCACTTATCTGACTACTCAATGCGAGACCGACTCCGAGGATGAGGGCACCGATTGGCATCGTACGTCGGGGACCATAACGATCCAGCAGCCAACCCACCAAAGGGGAGATAGCACCGTTGAGAAACTGATGTAGCCCATAGATGCCGGAAATGCCGGCATGACTCCAATGATATTGATCCTTAAGTGCCTGGTAGAAAAGTTGAAACGTCGTGCCGATGGGTGACACTAAGCTGATTGTTACGAACGAGACGGCGACAACCAGCCAACCATAATGAATCGGGCGCTTCAAGGACTTCCTATACTCCGCACGAGTATCAGCTTCGTTTGGCGATCTTTTCCTGTTCTGCTTTGCCTGTCTCGATTCCTACAAAGCGAGCACCGTTTTTGGTGAGAATCTTATTCTTCGACTCTTCGGAGATATCGGTCCTGTCTCTCACCCGTTTAACAGAATTAGGGAATTTGCTATCGGTATGTGGATAGTCAGATCCAAAAAGTATTAGATCATCACCCATCACATTGATCACTGCCGGTAACATCTTTTCATCCGGCTCGGTCGCAAAAAAACAGTTTCCGTCCGCGATGTACTCAAAGGGGTCCTTCTTCATTAACGGCACTTCCGCTGTGCGCCGTTCATAGTGCTCATGCAGACGTTCCATCCAGTAAGGCAGCCAGCCACAGCCTGCCTCGAGAAAAGCGAAACGCAGCTTGGGAAAAAGTTCAGCTACTCCCCCGCAAACAATGCAAGCAACTGCGATCATCTGCTCGAACGTGTGCCCAACGGCATGAGTCATGAAGTGAGTATTAAAGCGTTCAGTGCCGGCAGCAGTTAGATACGCCCCGTTGCCCCAATGAATAGCGATCGGTAGCCTGAGCTTCTGCGCCTCTTCATACAGAGGATAGAAATCCGGATGGTCCAGGTTCTTGCCATTTACATTCGGAGGCAAAGTTATCCCAGTCAATCCAAGGTCCTTTACTGCACGTCGCATTTCTTCCACCGATGCCGGGATGTCCTGCAGTGGAAGTGTAGCCATACACCTGAGTCGTTCCGGATTGACACTGCAAAAATCTGCGTAATAGTTATTGCAGGCCCTACTCATTGCGGCAGCAAAGTCTTTATCCTCCAGCGCGGACAGCGCAAGACCAAGACTTCCATAAATCAGCTGTATATCTATGCCTTCCAAATCCAGGTCTCCCAGCCGCGCTTTCGGATCTTGAGCGCCGGCCTGTATACCTCCCATTCTTAGACCTTCAATATTTTTGCTATGCGCCTGCTTTAGCCGAGTTTCAGGATACAAACGGCCTTCAAAAACAAGGCGCGTCAGCCCGAACGTATCCTTAACTTTAACCGGGCGGCGGGAAGTGTAAGGAGCTTCAAGAAAGCGCTCGAAAGCATCGATTTCCTCGTTTATGTGGGTATCGCTATCTACTATCATGAACTACTCTCCTTTGCTTGCAAGCAGGCCTGTTTATTGGGAGCCCTGTAATTGAAGTTTGAACCAATCAGTGATTGTTTGCTCAAGTCTTTGGTCCAGATTAAAGAGCGCATAGCCGAGAAGACCACCCGGATAGGACCGTACGGCGTTACGTTGATTCCTCGCAACAAATTGTGCGATTTCCTTAGTCGAATCCCCAAGCCCATCGCTCGTAACCAGTAAGATCGGACAATTAATCGACGCTATTCTTTGGCGATCACTTGCCAACTCGTTTGGCCGCGTGATCGGGCTCAGCAGGGCAAGGGTTTTTATGTTTAAGTCTTTCGAGCCGGCTATGGCAAGCTTTGCGCCGACGGCACCGCCCAGAATTCCGATGCGTTGCCGATCGATGCCTTCAAGGGAGCTGAGGAATCTGTGGCCCTCGTGGAGATCGTTAAGAGCTTGAGCAAACACATCTCCGGGGAGATCAAGGAGGTTCCCTTTATCGACGCTTTTGCCGATTCCTCTCCAGTCAATATTAAGAACAGCAATACCATTGATGACCAACAGTTGCTCAAGGTTGTGAAAACTCGAACGGTCCGAAAGGGCGGTCGGAAGTAGAATTACGCCAGGTACCAGTTCACCCTTTTTGAAGCTGTCCGGTAACCCAAGGTTCGCGTAAAGCGTCCAGCCATCCGCCGTTTGGAGTTTTATCTCTTTAAGCTGGCCGAATCGGTGGAGTCTGCTCATTAGCCATTCGCCGGCCAAAAAATCGATGGCTTTCTCTTCTGGTTGAGTTGGATACTTACTGCGCCAAACGCTTCCCATACTCAGGCCACTGCCAAGCCCATACTGGACCCAGATGTCACTTTCGGCGTTCTTGGTTAAGGTGTAAGCTTTCGTCAACCCAGCAAAGCTCGATTTATCCTCGTCGCTGACAATAAACAGAAGCGGCTTGTTAACGTTCGAGGCAAGAAGATCCAACGCCTTTTGATCCAAAGGACCGGATACAAGCACAAAAGCACGAGCGCGTGGGTCTAGGAATCCGCCCTTGATGGCTGGGCCAGCACTAAACCCCTCAGCGACTATGCCTAAGCGCCTTTGATCCACCTCTGGCTGAGCACTCAGAAAGTTGAGTCCAGCTTTGACATCGAAAGCGACATTCTCACGTTGGGCTGGCATAAAATCTTCAAAGGGCACTTCTCCTTCGCTCTTGCCGCGACCACGCAAGTCTATTCGTAATGTGGGTATCGATTCTTGAATTCTTGACCATCCGGGGTAAACACCCCACACAACCTGTGAATGTGGTGCTGAAGATAGAAGCAACGCAGCAGGCAGTTTCTCTCCCTCTCTGTAACTGGCTGGAACAGTGTAAGTGCCAAAGATTTTCCATGCATCTTCGGTCTGGAATGAGACCTCTTTTTGTATCGCTCGGGGGTGCTGAATGACCTTGGCTGGCAGAGCTTTCTGACCCTGATCCGGATTCTGCTGACAAAACAGAGGTACTGGAGAGGCTCCGAGAAAGACTAAGAAAATAGCGCTACAAACCAAGGTTGTGGTGCGCAATTTGAATCCTACGATACTCAAGCGCCATGGTCGAATGAAGATCCCAACCACGCGCCCCCGATATTTTCTCAGGCTGCTCGTCTTTCCACTGCCGGTTCAGCCCTAGCGCTCTCACTCGCCAATGGTTCAGGCACCACCAGGAAAAAGAAGATAAGAAACGCTAAAACTGCGAACCCGGCGGCCACCAGAAATGGCAGAGCCCAGTTGCCCGTAGCCTTGAAGAAGTATCCAGCGCTAATTGGGCCAAAGACGCCACCCAGATTGCCCGCACCTGTCATCACCCCGGAGATCGCTCCAACCAATTTGGGATTAAGCTCCAAAGGAACGGCCCAGTAACCACCAGTGGACGAGGTGATTGCGAATAAATAGATAGCAAAGCAAGAGATCGCGAGTGCTCCCGAGGGGACCAGGACTGCTGTTACCAGAAAGGGCACTCCAAGAATGATACAAAGTGCTGGCCCCTGAGCTCGGGCAAAACGCGTGCTGAAGCCACGTCGCAACAAAATGTCCGACAGCATGCCGCCACCGACTAAACCGGCAAAGCTTGTTATTGTAGGGATCATGCCAATCCAACCCATCTGCTGAACAGAGAAACCACGTGCCTTCACGAGGTAGGTCGGAAGCCAGAGGATGATCATCCATACGCCGTATACCAGACAAAGATAAGACAGGGACAAAAACAACACCTGACGCGTCTTGAGCACCGACCAGAAGGAGACTGGCGCGCTGGGACGCGCCGCCCGGTTCTCCTCAATATCAGCTAGTTCAGCCTTAGTGATCTTCCGATGTTGCGCCGGATCATCGGTCGCGAATGCTAGCCAAATCATGATCCAAAGCAGGCCCAACAAAGCATTGAAGTAGAAGCTCCATTGCCAGGACAGCGTTAGCACGAGCCAGGTGGTGAGGGGATAGGCAAGGGTTTGGCCAAGGTACGAACCAGAAAGGCTAATGGTCTGTGCCCGGCCATATTCCCGCCGCGGAATCCACCGTGAGTTGATCGATGCGTAGGCGGGAAAGCTCACCGACTCAAACATGCCAACGCAGAAGCGAAGGATTAGCATCAGCAAAAAAGCCAATCCACCCAGGGGTGTAAGCGCCGTGAACAAGGAGAAGCCAAGGCAAGATATAGCCACCACCTTTTTGGGACTCCATCTGTCGGCGATTAGGCCTCCTGGAAATTGAAACAAGGTGTAACCGGCCAAAAATGCGGAGAAGATAACGCCGAATTTTGCCTCGTCCCAGCCAAGAGCCGGCATGATGACAGGTGCCGCTACTGAGATATTGACCCTGTCAATGAAGTTGATCATGCTGCCAACTGTCAGTAGACCAACCAACCTGTAACGTATCGGCCAGAACACGAGGGCTTCTCCCTTCTATGGTCGTACCTTTCCCTCAGATCAACTCTCGACTTTCATCACTTCTCAGCGGCAAGTAATCGCTCAAAAAACAGAGGACGAACGAGATTGGGACGCGACGGCGGCAGGCTATAGTTGCGATGAAAACTGATTTCGACTTCTCGGCCATCCTGAAACACTCTCTCAACCTTATCCAGATTTCGTATATTGTCGAGCGGGTTTGCACTGATGATGATCAAATCAGCTGTTCTGCCAGGCTCGACTGTTCCCAGGTCAGCACACCTTAGAAAGGTGGCTGCGTCTCTGGTTGCCGCAAGCACCGCTTCCATGGAAGACATTCCGGCTTCGACCAGGCTCTCGAGCTCACGGTGAAGCGTTAAACCAGGCACGTCATTTAGATTGTCTGAGCCTGCCAGAACGTCCCCTCCTGCGCGATGCAGCTCAAGCACGAATGCTCCGAGCCGGCGATAGCCCTCGCGCATGATTTCCATCTCTTTGACTCCAAACGTTTCCTGAATCTTGTGGTCCAAAGGTGCTTCGTTCCAGTTTCGGCGCACCGCTTCTGGCACGTATGCCAGCTCCGGATTGCTCGCAAAACGATCATCTTCCATCCGTGACCGCTCCTGTGCGGCTCGGTCAGCAACAGCGCGCCTGCGGACAGCAAGGGTCGGTATAAGCTTGACCTTCCTGGCAACCAGCAGCTTGATTAAGGCCCATTCCTTGACTCGATTCATCTGGGCAAAGCCTCTGAGATCCTCCAGAAAGCTATTCAACCCTTTGGCATTGACCGCAATTTGTGTGGGCGCGTCTGAAGTGGCACGCGCAACGCCGGTGGCATGCTCCAGGCCGTCGATGCCAGCGAGGGCAGCTTCTTCTCCGTTGGTCAGCCCGAGGTGCCCCGTTACCGGAATTCCCTTCGCATGCGCGACCTTGACTATTTCGTGGAGCAGTTGAGGCGTAATCTTTTGCCGCACCTTGATGGCATTGACATTCAGCTTGAAAAGCAGGTTGACGGCTTTCTCAATATCTGCTGCTGAACCAACTGCGACATGATGGTCACCCTCTGGTGGCGGCGCGTCGAGGTTGTTGCCAACGTAGAATATTCTTGGTCCCTGAAGTCTGCCGGCAACCTGCATTCGGCTCAGTTCCGAAATCCATTCCACCGGATTGCCAAGGTCCTTGACCGTTGTAACTCCATTAGCCAGAAAGAGCTCGCCTTGCCATTCGCGATAATGGACGTGCATATCGATTAGCCCCGGGAGGACGTATTTGCCCGAGGCATCCACGACAATTGCACCCCTGGGTATTGAGACCGTTGTCTGGGTTCCCACTGCCTTGATCTTATTCCCCTGGATCAATACCACACCGTTGACAATAGGTGACCTACCCGTGCCATCGATTACTGTCGCGCCTTTGATGACCGTGACGTTTCTGGCGGCCGGTTCGCCGGTCGTCATAGTCACTGTTAAAGACAGCGCAACTAGCGCAGCTCGAATGATCATGCTATTCCCTCAGCGTGGGATAATTAATTGCCCGGCCCTGTGGGTTTCGCTTTTGCGTCCGCACTTGTGGTGCTGGCAAACTCGTGAAAGATATCGCTCTTGACTATATCCATTAGGCTTTCAGCTTCTCGCTGCAAGTCTCTGCCCGGAAACATCTTCTCAGTGATCTTCAACAGGTTAGGAATGAAGGCGTCGAAGGCGGCAAAGTTCTTGAACCGCACTATCTGTATGTGCGTGTATCCCACATTGCTGCCAAAGTAGACGGGATGTTCATAAACGGCCCAACTCTCAATGATGCCCGCTTTAACAGCCTCTTCCCACATTGGCTGAAAAACCTGCCTTGCAAACCTTCTGTACTCGC
>Ga0209341_10001269_pt1 | contig 25181 bp, 26 predicted proteins | sample RifCSP13_2_FD_184020 | JGI IMG/M metagenome (GOLD analysis project Ga0209341, IMG submission 184020) | Soil microbial communities from Rifle, Colorado - Rifle CSP2_sed 13_2 (SPAdes) (version 2) | ecosystem: Environmental > Terrestrial > Deep subsurface > Rock core/Sediment | place: Rifle... | reverse complement strand
GCTGCTCCTTGGCCCGCCATCTCCGGCCCTCACCGGCGTTCCCCTGGATCGGTTTTCCCTGTATCCACGGTGCGGACCTTGCAAATGCCTAGTCTACGACGCCCCCACTGGCCCGCAAGCGCTCTCCGCCATCACCCGGGGGCGAGGGCGGACAGGGTGCGCTCGATCGAGGCGGCGGTCGGACCCGCCGGCACCGGGTACACCACGACCGGGTCGGCGCCCGCGTCCCTGTAGGCCTCGATCCTGTCACGGGCCGCTTCCCCGAGGGCGCAAACGGCGCGGACCAGAGCCGCCGGCACCTCCTGGATCCGACCGGCGCTCCGCGCGGCGGACGCGGCCTCGGCCTCGGGCCCGAGCCCCACCTCCTGGAACTGGCGGGCGTACGCCGGGTAGGAGGCGTACTGGGCCGCCGCAGCCTTCAGCGCCGGCATAGCTCTCGCCTCGTCCTCCCCGACCCAAGCGCGCACGTATACGGCCACGGCGACGGCTGAGGGGTCGCGGCCTGCCGCCTCGGCGCCCTCGATGACCGCGCCGCGGGCGGTGGCCACCCGCTCGGGCGGGCACCAGTTCAGCAGCACACCGTCGGCCACCTCGCCGGCAAGGCGCATCGACTTCGGACCGAGCGCCGAGATCCAGATCGGCACCGGCGAGCCGGGCTCGAGCGAGAGCCGGTGCGTCTCGCCCTCGAGCTCGAGGCTCCCACCCTCGAAGAGCGTTCGGAGCGCGAGCACCTCCTCGCGCAGCCGGGCCAGCGCGCCGCCACCGAGGCCGCCCGTTCCCAACCCCAGGACCAGACGGCCCCCCGAGCGCTCGTGGACGGTTGCCGCCCCCATCGCCGTGAGCATCGTGCTTCGCGAGGCCACCGGAAGGATCCCCGTTCCGAGGAACAGGTCCCGCGTCTCTCCGGCGAGCGCGCCGAGCGTGACGAGCGCGTCCCGCCCCGCGATCTCGGGCAGGAACAACGCCGAGTATCCCGCCTGCTCGGCGGCCCGCACTATGGCGGCCAGGTCCGCCCACGGCAGCGGGTCGCGGAGCGCGAAGGCAGTGCCTACGGGTTGCCGGGGCGCGGTCACGGCTGGCATCGTCCCACGCGATGGAACCCGTCCGCTTCTCGACGCACGACGGCATCTCCCTGGAGGGCGAGCTCCGGATGCCCGAGCGCGCGCCGGTCGGCTCGGCGGTGATCTGCCACGCGCACCCGCGCCGCGGGGGCACCAAGGATCATCCGATCCTGTGGGCGGTGCGCAACGAGCTCGCCCAGCGCGGACTCGCTGTCCTGTCCTTCAACTTCCGCGGGACGATGCGGAGCGCCGGCAGCCACGGCGGCGGGCGCACCGAGATCCACGACGTCGAGGCGGCGATCGGATCCGTCCGGGCGCTGGCCGAGGGCCCGACGATCGTCTGCGGCTGGTCCTTCGGCGCGAGCGTCGCCCTGCGCGAGGCGCTCACCGACGACCGCGCCTCGGCGCTCGCCCTCCTCGGCCTGCCCCTCGCGGCGGCCGACGCTAAGACTCCTCCGATGCCCGCGGCCTCGGATCTGCGGAACTTCCGGCGGCCGGTGCTGCTCATCGCGGGGGAGGCCGACGCCTACTGTCCGGCTCCGGCGCTGGAGGAGCTCGGCCTTACCCTCCCGTCATGCGAGATCAGCGTTCTCCCAGGCACGGACCATTTCCTCTGGCGCCGCGAACGCGAGGCCGCGGGGATCGTCGGGGCCTTCGCCACGCGCGTGCTGGGTCCCGCGGGCGCCGGGCCCGCGATGCCTCCGCCCTAGTACGCTGATGGCCTCGGGCTATCGCCCGAGGATCTCAGGCGACCGACGGATGGCCCCTTCCTGGCGACAGCCGCCCTCGCGGCGGATCCCGTGCAAGGCGGCAGGACGGAGGCAAGATGATAGGAACCCGCGGGGCAGATGTCCGGATCGGGCCACCGGTCCGCGGCAAGGACCTCTCGTCCCGGGCCGCGAAGGGGCGGTGCTGTTCCGACCCCGGCTGCACGACGATCCTGTCGACCTATAACGCGTCGCCCACCTGCTACCTGCACACCGCGCCCGCGTACCGCCACCCTTTGGCGCGCGACTGATCGACCGAGGAGACCGGCATGCCCGACAGCATCGGCAAGCGGAAGCGGAAGGACGTGAACGCCAAGAAGCAAGTCGCGCGTGAAGAGCGACGGGTCGCCCGCGCCGAGCGTCGCCGCGACCGCGAGGCCGGACTCATCGAGCCCGGTCCCCCGATCGGACCCGCCGAGCAATCCGAGTGGCTCGTGATGCCGGAGGCGGCCGAGGACGAGACGTCCGAGACGCCCTCCGAAGCCTCTTCCTGAGCGCTTCGCTAGCTCAGGACCTCGCTCGAGAACCCGACGCCCTCACCCTCGAGATCGGCCACGAACGATCCCGCCGGGAAGGCCGTCTCAGGCGGGTGTACCCCCACCGGAACCCGCCCCTGCGACATCCATCGCGCGGTCACCGCGATGGGGATCGCCGTCCCGAACGCGCCTGCCGACAGCCCCTCGGGGGACGGCCGCAGGTGCGCGAGGCACCGGACGACCGCTCCGCGCCCGTCCTTGGTCCCCGCAACGCGCACGTCGATGACCTCCCGGTCCGACGGCTCGCCCTCGACGACCGTCATCGTGTTCAGCACCGATACGAGCACCTCGCGCGGCACGACGGGTCCGCTGGGCGTCATCACCGGGTCGCGCGAGGCCAGGCCGAGCCCGACCAGGAACGTGAACCCCTCGTGTACCGCGTGCGGGAGCGCCAGGCGCCACCGGACGTCGCGGACGCCGGGGATGGTCCGAGGCAGCGTCGCGGGCTCCGAGTGGAGCGTGTACATAGCAGGCTGGGTTCCCACCGGCTCGGGGAAGTCCCACTCGATGACGCCCGAACCCGCCGGCACCTCCTTCAGCTCTCCGTCCTCGAACACCATCGCCGGCAGCGTGAACTCGTCCAGGACCGTCTCGGCCGAGTAGGGCACGCCGAACGCTCCGCCTTCGGAACCGAGGTCGACAGCACCGTCCACCATGTCGATCGAACGCACCGAGCCATCGTCCAGGCGGTCGGCGCCCAGGCGCGCGAGCACGTTCGTGATCCCCGGCGCCGAGCCGATCCCCAGCACCGCCGAGAGACCGGCCTGCGCGAAGCGCTCGTGCAGCTCCCACTGCTGCAGGGTCACGTGGAAGAGGCCGCCGAGGTCCGCGTAGTGGCAGCCGGCGGCCAGGGCCGCCTCCATCGTCGCGATGTTCGCGCGGTACGGGATGCAGGCGGCGACCGCCTCGACGTCCTTGAGCGCCTCTACGAGCTCGTCGGTGGCCGGGTCGAACGCGCGACCACGAGCACCCACCCGCGCAGCCACGCGTTCGGCCCGCGTCCCGTCGACGTCCAGGACCAGAAGGTCCACGTCGTCGTGGCGCGCCAGGAGGACTGCAGCGGCACTGCCCATCGCGCCGGCGCCGAGGACCGCGACGCGGCTCACAGCGGCACGTGCGACAGGACCATGATCCTCGGCTCGGTCATCTCCTCCATCGCGAACCGCAGGCCCTCTCGGCCGAAGCCCGAGTCCTTCGAGCCGCCGTACGGCATCTGGTCCGCCCGGAAGGCCGAGACGTCGTTCACGATCACGCCGCCGACCTCGATGTCGCGGTGCGCCTGGAACGCGCGGGCGATGTCGTTCGTGAAGACCCCGGCCTGCAGCCCGAACCGCGAGTCGTTCACCGCGGCGATCGCCTCCTCGAACGTCTGGTAGGGGCTGATCGTGACCACGGGCCCGAAGATCTCCTCGCGGCAGACCTTCATGTCCGGGTTCACGTCGGAGATCAGCGTCGGGTAGAAGAACGGACCCTCGCCGGTTCCGCCGGTAAGGACGGTGGCACCCTGCGAGACGGCCTCCTGCACCCAGCCCCCGATCCGCTCGACCTCGCTCTGCTGGATCACCGGCCCGACGTCGACCGTCGGGTCCATCGGGTCGCCGGTCTTCAGGCTCTCGACCTGCTTGACCAGGCGCGTCGCGAAGTCCTCGTAGACCTCGGACTGCACCAGCACCCGCTGCACGCTGATGCACGACTGACCGGCCTGATAGTACCCGCCGAACGCGACCCGCTGGGCCGCCAGGTCCAGGTCCGCGTCCGAGTGCACGATGACCCCGGCGTTGCCGCCGAGCTCCAGCGTGACGCGCTTCTTCGGGTCAAGACCCTTCAGGTACCAGCCGATCTCCGCCGAGCCCGTGAACGAGATCTTGCGGAACCGCTCGTCGCGCGCCATCCCGTCGGCGACCTTAGAGGACACCGGGAGCACCTGGTACATCCCCTTGGGCAGATCGGTGTCGGCGAACAGCTCGGCGAGCCGGAGTGCCCCGAGCGGCGTGGCCGAGGCGGGTTTCACGACGATCGGCGCGCCCACCGCCAGCGAGGGCGCCACCTTGTGCGCCACAAGGTTGAGCGGGAAGTTGAACGGGGTGATCCCGAGCACCGGCCCGAACGCGAACCGGCGCAGCAGCCCGATCCTCGAGCCGAGCGCCGCCTCGGTGTCCAGGCGCATCAGCTCGTCGTCGCCGTGGCGGAGCACCTCGCTCGCCCAGCGGAACGTGGAGACGGCCCGCGTGGCCTCGGCCGTGGCCCACTTGATCGGCTTGCCCCCCTCCTTCGCGATCAGCGCGGCGTTCTCCGGGATGCTCTCCCCGAGGCGCCGGGAGATGTGATCGAGCGCTTCCGCGCGGGCGTGTACCGGCAGGCGCCGGGACTCCTCGAACGTGGCGGCGGCCGTTGCGACCGCCTCCTCGACGTCGGCGGCCGTGGGGACACCGATCTCGGCCACCACGGCGCCGTCGTAGGGGCTGTGGACCTCGAACGAGCCCTCGCCCGTCCGCCACTGCCCGTTCACCAGGAACGGTCGTGCCGTCATCGCTGCTTCACCTCACTCGGTCCGGACCCGCTCGTCCGCGGGCCTTCGTGGACCGGCGCGCCCCGGGATGCCTGGGACGCGCCGGTCCTGCGGGCTGACGTCGCCCCTAGTCGAGCGACCACATCACGTGCTTGATCTGCGTGTAGTCCTCCAGCGAGTACATCGACATGTCCTTGCCGTACCCGCTCTCCTTGTAGCCGCCGTGCGGCATCTCGGCGGTGATCATGAAGTGGGTGTTCACCCACACCGCGCCGAACTGCAGCCGGCGTGCCACGCGCATCGCGCGGGCGGCGTCGCGGGTCCAGACCGAGGACGCGAGGCCGTAGACCACGTCGTTGGCCCACGTCACGGCCTCGTCCTCGTCGCTGAACCGCTGCACCGTGACGACCGGGCCGAAGACCTCCTGCTGGATGATCTCGGAGTCCTGCGCGATGTCCGTCACGACGGTCGGCTTGTAGTACGCGCCGGGCCCGTCGATCATCTCGCCGCCGGTCAGGACCTTCGCGCCGTAGTCCTGCGCCCGGTCCACGAAGCCGGCGACGGACTCGCGCTGTCCCTGCGAGACGAGCGGGCCCATCTCGACCTCCGTGTCCATGAGGGGGCCGACCTTGATCGACTCGACCGTCGGGACGAGCTCGGCGAGCAGGTCCTCGTAGACGCCCGAGCCGGCGACGACCCGGCAGGACGCGGTGCAGTCCTGGCCGGTGTTCGTGTAGCCGGCGAACTTCAGCGTCTCGACGACCTTGCCGATGTCGGCGTCGTCGAACACGACGACGGGCGCCTTGCCACCGAGCTCCAGGTGCACGCGCTTCACGTTGGACTGGCCGGCGTTCGCGGCGATGATCTTGCCGGTCGAGGTGTCGCCGGTCACCGACACCAGCCGCACGTCCTTGTGCTTGACGAGCTGGTCGCCGATCTCCGAGCCGTGGCCGGTGATCACGTTGAACACGCCCGGCGGCAGGATGTCCTGCGCGAGCTCGGCCAGGCGGAGCGTGGTGCGCGGCGTTATCTCGGCGGGCTTGAGGATCGAGGTGTTGCCGGCCGCGAGCGCCGGGCCCAGCTTCCAGATCGCCATCATCAGCGGGTAGTTCCACGGGCAGATGCCGACCGTCACGCCGAGCGGCTCGCGGCGGATCATGCTCGTGAAGCCCTTCTCGTACTCGCCCGTTGACTTGCCCTCCTGCAGGCGGGCCGCCCCGGCGAAGAACCGCAGGTTGTCGGCGATGAACGGCACGTCCGCGCTCGAGACCGAGATCGGCTTGCCCACGTCCTCGGCTTCCAACAGGGCCATCGTCTCCGCGTCCGCCTCGATCGCGTCGGCGAGCTTGAACATCATCGCCGCGCGCTCCTTGGCCGGCGTGTCGAACCAGATCTCGTCGTACGCCTTCTGCGCGGCCGCGACGGCCTTGTCGGCATCCTCACGCGTGCCGACCTGAACCGTAGCGACTGCCTCACCGGTGCTGGGGTCGATGTCGGGCTCGCTCTCGCCGCGCCCGGAGTCCACCCACTCGCCTCCGATGTACATCCCCCACGTCTTCATCTCGGTGGCCATACAGACCTCCCCTTCCTCATCCGGGACCCTTGGTAGGGTCGAAGGCGCCGTTCGGCCCAAGTATGAGCGAAACAGGCTACTTGGCACCACTCGCCCGACTCGGCGATCGTCGCCCGCTCGTCGGGCTGAGAGGGCCGAACTAACGGAGCGTAGAGAGAGCCTGATTCGGGTAGCCTCGAGGAGGAACGCCGTTCCGACGCGTACTAGAGGCCGTGTCCAGCTTCGCCCGCGCGGGGTGACGTACGGATGCCGCGTGCCGGACACCCTGCACGGCCTCGACCGCCACGAAGGAGGGCATCGACTTGGACATCCCTCAGGAGCGCAAGCTCGTCACCGAGATCCCGGGTCCGAAGTCGCGCGAGTGGTTCGAGCGCCGGGCCCAGGCGATCCCCCAGGGTGTGTTCAACACCCACCCGATCGTGACGGCGCGTGCCTCGGGCGCGATCATCGAGGATGTCGACGGGAACCGTCTGATCGACCTCGCTACCGGCATCGCCGTCCTGAACGTCGGCCACACCTCCCCCGAGGTCGTGAAGGCCGCGCAGGATCAGCTCGAGCGCGACACGCACACGTGCTTCCACGTCACCGCGAACGAGCCCTACATCGAGCTCGCCGAGCGCCTGAACGCGCTCACGCCGGGTGACTTCCCCAAGAAGACGATGTTCGCGAACTCCGGCGCCGAGGCCGTCGAGAACGCCGTGAAGATCGCGCGCAAGGCGACCGGCCGCCAGGCGATCGTCACGTTCGACCACGCGTTCCACGGGCGGACGCTGCTCGCCATGTCGCTCACCGCGAAGGTCATGCCGTACAAGCAAGGCATGGGGCCCTTCGCGCCCGAGATCTACCGCCTGCCCTTCCCCTACCCGTACCGCTGGCCGACGGGCCCGGACCGGGCCGCGGACGAGGCGCTCGCGTACGCGAAGGACGAGATGCACAAGCACATCGGGGAGGAGAACATCGCCGCCGTGATCGTCGAGCCGATCCAGGGCGAGGGAGGCTTCATCGTCCCGGCGCCCGGCTTCCTCAAGGGGCTCGCCGAGTACTGCTCGGAGAACGAGATCGTGTTCATCGCCGACGAGATCCAGAGCGGCATGGGCCGCGCGGGCCGGTGGTTCGCGATCGAGGACGAGGGCGTCGTGCCCGACATCGTGACGAGCGCGAAGTCGCTCGGCGGCGGCCTGCCGATCAGCGCCGTGACCGGCCGCGCCGAGCTCATGGACGCGGTCCACGTCGGCGGGCTCGGCGGCACGTACGGGGGGAACCCGGTCGCCGCCGCGGCATCGCTGGCGGTGCTCGCCCAGATCGAGCGCGAGGGCCTGCTCGAGCGCTCGCGCACCCTCGGCGAGAAGCTCCTGGGGCGGCTACGCGAGATGCAGGAGCGGCACGCGCTGATCGGCGACGTCCGCGGCCGAGGGATGATGGCCGCGATAGAGCTCGTGACCGACCGCGCTACGAAGCAGCCGATCGACGGGCCGACGGGCTCGGACATCGTGAAGCGGTGCCTCGAGAACGGCGTGGTGATCCTCAAGGCCGGGACCTACGACAACGTGATCCGCCTCCTTCCCCCGCTCACGATCGACGAGGGCCTGCTCGACGAGGGCCTCGGCGTCCTCGACGAGGCGATCGCGAAGGCGTAGCGGCAACCTGTGCCGCGGCCGGCGCCTGCTAGCGTCGGCAGGTGGCTTCGAACGCCGAGGAGGGCTCCAGGGTCCGCTCGACCGTGCGGCGGATCGCGGTCGACGTCACGCCGCTGCGCGTCTCCAGGGACTTCCGGCGGTTATGGCTCGGGCTGCTCGGCTCGCAGTTCGGGTTCCAGTTCACGCTCGTCGCCTCATTCATCCAGGTGTTCCGGCTGACGGACTCCGCCGCGGCCGTCGGCCTGATCGGCGCCGTCGGGTTCCTCGCGCTGATCGCAGGCACGTTGGCGGGAGGCTCGTTCCTGGATGCCGTCGACCGGCGGAAGGTCCTGATGGCCACCCAGGTCGCGCTGATGGCGGGCTCGGGCCTGCTGCTCGCGGGCGCGATCAACGGGGACCCGCCGGTCGCGCTCGTGTACGCGGGCGTCGCGATCATCGCGGGGGTCTCGGCGATCGACTCGCCCACCCGGGCGGCGATCACTCCGCGCCTGCTCAGCCCGGAACTGCTGCCCTCGGCAATTGCCCTGAACCAGGTCGTGTGGAACAGCACGGCGCTGATCGGCCCAGCGGTGGCCGGCGTCGTCATCACGCGCTTCGGGCTGGCGTGGGCGTACGGGGTCGACGTCATGAGCTACCTCGCGATGCTCGCGGCCGCCATCGGCATCCGCCCAGTGCCGCCCGAGGGTGCCGAGGGTGCGAAGACCGGCTGGGCGGCCGTTCGCGAGGGGTTCGCCTTCCTCAAGGGCCGAAGGGTGCTCCAGTCCACTTTCGCGATCGACATCGTCGCGATGGTGTTCGGGATGCCGAGAGCGCTGTTCCCGATCCTCGCGCTCACGCAGTTCCACCGGGGGGAGAGCGCCGTCGGTCTGCTGTTCGCCGCGCCCGCCGTGGGGGCCCTCATCGGCGCACTCACAACTGGGTGGGTCAAGCATGTGAAGCACCAGGGCCGGGCCGTGATCTGGGCGGTGGTCGTGTGGGGCGCGGGGATCACCGCGTTCGGCCTCGTCGCGACGAACCTGTGGCTCGGGCTGTTCTTCCTGGCTGTCGCGGGTGCCGCGGATGTGATTTCGGCCGTGTTCCGAACGACGATCCTCCAGCTGTCGACGCCGGACCACATGCGCGGCCGCCTGTCGGGGATCCACATCCTGGTGGTGACGGGCGGGCCGAGGCTCGGCGACCTCGAGGCGGGCCTGGTAGCCCAGGCGTTCTCGCCGTGGGCGTCGGTGGTCTCTGGTGGGCTGCTGTGCATCGCGGGGGCCGGGCTCGTCGCGTGGATCTACCCCGAGCTCCGCCGCTACCACGCGGGTCAGCCCGGCTGACACGGCCCGGCGAGGCCGTGGCATGCTCCGGAAGGTGTCGAGCGCCGACCTCGTCGAGATCCGGGTCCTGGACGGCCCGAACCTGTACTTCCCCCGCCCCGCGATCAAGCTGACGCTCGACGTCGCCGGCTGGCTCGCGGTCTCCCAGGCGCGGATGGCCGCAGCGCTCGAGCGGGCGAGCTCGAACGGGCAGGCAGAACGACCGAACTCGGACCAGCGTCGACGGACCCTGGCCCGGCTGTCGGCGCACCTCACGCGCCGACTCGCGCGGGCGAGCGGTGTTCGACTCGCGGTCCGCAGCCGGCCAGGCCCCGAGGCCGATCAGATCGTGGTCGCTTTCCCGTGGCGCCATCTGGGGGCCGCCGAGGCACTCGGCCGTGAGGCAGCCGCGCTGCTCGAGGACGTTGGCGGACGGCGATCGGTCGAACGGCTGGTGTCGGAGGCCGCCACCCGGATCGCGGAGCTCGCTCCTGGGGACGTGCCGAGCGTGACCGACCCCACGATCCCGGTCATCTCGGTAACCGGGACCAACGGCAAGACGACGACGGTGCGCTTGCTCGCGCACCTCGTGCGCGCCGCCGGCCGGACGGTCGCCTACTCCTCGACCGACGGCGTGTATCGCGGTGACGGCGAGCTCGTCGAAGCCGGCGACTACTCGGGGTTCGGAGGCGCGGCGAAGGCTCTCGCTCAGGAACCTGACGTCGCGGTGCTCGAGACCGCACGCGGGGGGATCCTGCTCCGCGGCATCGGCGTGCTGCACAACGACGTCGCCGTCGTCACGAACATCTCGGCCGACCACCTAGACCTGCACGGGATCCACACGCTCGACCAGCTCGCCGAGGTCAAGGCGACGGTCACGAAGATCACGCGCCGCGACGGCTGGGCGGTGCTGAACGCCGATGATCCGCGCGTGCTGACGATGCGCCGGGGCGCGACCGGCCGGCCTTGGCTCTGCTCGCTCGATCCGGAGCACCCGGCGATACGCGAGGTCCTTTCCGAAGGCGGGCGCGCGACGGTGCCGCTCGACGGATGGATCACGGTGCTGGAGGGCTCGGATGCGCGGGCGCTCATCCCGTCGATCGACGTGCCGGTGACGATCGCAGGGGTCTCGAGCCACAACGTCATGAACGCGATGCAGGCCGCTTCGGCGGGGCTCGCGGTGGGGCTGTCCGACCGGGTCGTCGCGAAGGGCCTCAAGACCTTCGTTACCGATCAGGAGCGCAATCCGGGCCGCGCGAACCTGTTCGAGCTGGACGGGCGGGTCGTCGTGGTCGACTACGCCCACAACGCCGCCGGTATGGCGGGGCTGACGCAGACCGGCCGCGGACTGCGTCGCCCCGGGCGCGACGTTTGGCTCGCGTTCTGCACGGCCGGCGACCGGACCGACGAGATCCTTCACGAGTTCGCATACACGGCCGCTCGCGGCGCCGACCACATCGCGATCGCCGAGTTGCTGCGGTACCTGCGGGGCCGTGAGCCGCGCGACATCGTCGAGCGCCTGGAGGCCGGCGCGCGGGACGGCGGGGCCGTCGAGATCGACGTCTACGCCGACGAGCTCTCCGCACTGCGCGGCATGCTGGCCCGCTCCCGCCGCGGCGACGCGGTCGCCGTCACGGCCCTTGGCATGCGCCCGGAGATCTTCGCCTGGCTCGAGCGGGCCGGCGCTCGCCCGCTCACGCCGGCACGGGTCCGAACTCTGGTCGTGCGAGCAGGCACTTGACTTAGTCCTTCTAACTTAGTTATCGTGCCTGCATGGCGACCGCCGAGGAGATGAGTCATCTCGGCACGGTGAACGTGCACGAGGCGAAGACCCACCTGTCTCGTCTACTCGAACGCGTGGAGCGGGGAGAAGAGATCGTCATCGCACGCTCAGGCAAACCGATCGCGAGACTCGTGCCGATCGACCCGAGCCCGGGTCGCCGACCCATCGGGCGTGACAAGGGCAAGATCTGGATGTCCGACGACTTCGACGAGCCACTTCCGTGGCAGACCTTCCCCGGATTCCCGCTCGAGTGAGGGTTCTGCTCGACTCCCACGCGGTGCTCTGGGCAACGCTGGACGACGACCGCCTTCCCCGGTCCGTACGGGATCTCATCGAGGACCGCACTACCCACGTCGCGATCAGCGTCGCGACCACGTGGGAGCTCACTATGAAGGCGCTCGCGGGCCGCCTTCGCCTCCCGGAGCCGCCCGAGACCTACTTCGACGGACTCGTTCGGGACTTCGGATACGAGCTCCTTCCTATCCACCAGCGACACGTGTCCGCCCTACCCGAGCTCCCCTCGGTCCACGCGGACCCGTTCGACCGCATGCTGGTGGCCCAGGCCGTCGTGGAGGACATCGAGTTGGTGACCGGCGACGAGTACCTCCGCCGGTATCCCGTGCGAACGATCTGGTGATGGCTACCGACGCGCGGCGTCCCTGACGCATCGCACGGCCCACGCGATCGCCTCCAGGCGCTCGGCCGCGATCGGCTCTCCGCAGACGTCGCACGTGCCGTAGGTCCCCTCGTCGAGCTTGGCGAGCGCCCGCTCTACGTCGGCGAGCTTCGCGTCGAGGTTCTTCGCGGCATCGACCTGCGTGATGCGCTCGACGGCCTGCGACGTCCCTTCGCCCACGCGCTTGCCGAAGGACACCGCGGCCATCGGGTCGCGAGGCGCGGCAGTCAGCTCGGTGAGCTCGGCGCGGAGCTCGTCGCGCGTACGCTCGAGCGTGGCCCTGACGTCCACCGCCCTCAGACCCCGAGCAGGTCGGGGTCGCCGCCGGCGAGCTCCACCGAGCCGTTGCCTCCCGTCGGCGCGAACACGATCGGGGCCGCCAGCGACCGACGGGCCTCGACCTCCTTGTAGACCTCGGTGGCGTAGTCGACGCACAGCACGACCAGATCGCCGGGCCTGGAGCGGTCGAGAGCCTTGCGCGTGGCATCCATCTCATCCACCACCACCTCCACATGCCCGGCGCGGGTCCCGCCCTCGGCCATCGCCTCCCGCACACCCTCGAGCACATGCGCCGCGGTCTCGCCTCGTTCGCGACCGCGCGTGCCGCGGTCCTCTCGGATGATCACGTCGTCGAAGTAGCGAGCGGCGACACGCCCGAGCTCGCGCATGTCCTCGTCACGGCGGTCCCCCGCGGTCGCCACGACCGCGACCCGCAGGTTCGCGGACCACGACGCCTCACCGGGCCGGCCGCCGCTGGGAGCATCCGAGGTCAGGCGCTCGACGAAGTCGCCGAGTGTCTCGAGACCCGCCGCGTTGTGCGCGTAGTCGATCAGCACCTTCACGCCGTCGAGGTCGAACACGTTCAGCCGACCCGGCGCCTGGTAGATCGACGTGGTGAACGACCGCAGCCCCTGGCGGATGTCGTGCAGGTGGGCGCCTGCGGCGTGGGCCGCGGCCGCGGCGGCCATCGCGTTCTGGACCATCATCCGCGCCTTGCCCTCGAAGGTGGCCGGGAGCGTGTGCACCCAGGCGATCGGCATCGTGCGCCTTCCCTCGCGGATCACCATCATCTCGCCGCGATCGCTCTTCTCGAGCACGACCGCCTTGCCCCCGCGCCGCACCCACCTGTCGACGAGCTCGTTGCGCTCCTGCATCGTGAACAGGATCACGCTTCCGCTGCACGCCTTGCGCATCTCGGCGACGAGGGGATCGTCGGCGTTCAGGACCGCCCAGCCTGTCTTCGGAACCGCCTCGACAACCACCTGCTTCACCGCCGCTAGCTGTTCGAGCGTGTCGATGCCTTTCAACCCGAGGTGGTCGCCGGTCACGTTGATCACCACGGCGACGTCGTTCTTGCCGTAGCCGAGGCCCTCGCGCAGGATCCCGCCGCGGGCGGTCTCGAAGACCGCGAGGTCTACACGCGGGTTCTGCAACACCATCTGCGCGGACTTAGGCCCGCTCGCGTCCGCGCGCTTCACGAGCCGCTCGTCGATGTAGATGCCGTCGGTGGTGGTCATGCCAACCGACCGCCCCATCCCCTTGAAGATGTGCGCGATCATCCGGGTAGTCGTCGTCTTGCCGTTGGAGCCGGTGACGGCGACGATCGGGATCCGCGACGGCGTGCCGGGCGGGAACAGCAGGTCCACGACGTGCATGGCGACGTACTGGGGCTCGCCCTCGGTCGGGTGGGTGTGCATCCGGAACCCGGGAGCGGCGTTCACCTCGACGATCGCTCCCCCGGTCTCGCGCACGGGCTGCGTGATATCGGGCGCGAGGAAGTCGATCCCCCCCACGTCCAGGCCGACGACTCGCGCGGCCTCCTCCGCGATCTCGACGTTCTCCTCGTGCGCCTCCCAGGTGCGGTCGATCGAGCTGCCGCCGGTGGACATGTTGCCGGTCTCGACGAGTTTGACCATGACGCCCTCGGGCGGCACGTCCTCCAGCGCGAACCCCTGCTTCTTCAGCAGCGCGATCGCCGCGTCGTCGACCTTGATCCTGGTCAGGACCTTCTCGTGTCCGACGCCGCGTCGCGGGTCCTGGTTCGTGATCTCGACGAGCTCCGCCACGGCGTGGATCCCGTCGCCGGTCACGTGCGCCGGAACGCGCTCGGCGACGGCGACCATGCGCCCGCCGATCACGAGCACCCGATAGTCGTTGCCGGTCACGAACGACTCGACGATCACCTGCGCTCGGCGCGCCTCCCTCACCGCCCGCTTGAACCCCGCTCGCACCTCGCGCTCGGTCCGCAGGTCGAGGCCGACCCCCCGGCCGTGGTTGCCGTCGAGAGGCTTCGTCACCACCGGGAAGCCGATCCGTTCCGCCGTCGCTACCGCCCCGTCCTCGTTGAGGACGATCTCGCCGCGCGGGACCGGCAGGCCGGCGGCGGCGAGCAGCCGTCGCGTCACGTCCTTGTCGCCGGCTATGTCGACGGCGAGAGCCGAGGTCTTCGAGGTCATCGTGGCGCGGATCCGCTGCTGGTACTTCCCCCACCCGAGCTGCACGAGCGAGGCCTCGTTCAGCCGGATGAACGGGATGTCGCGGCTCGAGGCCTCGTCCAGGATCGCCTGCGTCGACGGTCCGAAGGCCCTGCGCTCCGCGAGCAGGATCAGGCGCTCGAGCTCCAGCGGGAACTCGAAGTCCTTCTCGGCCTTGACGAGGTGGTTCACGAGGCGCACGGCTAGCTCACCCGCCGCCAGGCCGACCCTTTCCTCCCAGTAGCCGTAGATCACGTTGTAGCGGCCGGGCTCGCCGGCGCTGCGCGTCTTGCCGCGGTACACGTGCGCGCCGGATTCACGCTGCAGCTCGATCGCGATGTGCTCGGCGACGTGGCCGACCCAGGTGCCGTCCGCCAGGCGCTCGCGGAACCCGCCGCGGCGCCCGAGCGAGCACGAGTGCTCGCCGACCCCCGGGAGCAGTTCCAGCAGCCGCTCGTTGAACAGCGGGATCGTGTTCGAGGGCCACTCCTCGAGCGAGCCGAGGTCGACGAGCAGCCGGATGCACGGGTCGTAGGACCAGTAGTTCGGTCCGCGGAAGACCTGGGTTTCGACGAGGCTCAGGTCGGGCTTGAGGGGTGGCTTCTTCGCGGCCGGCTCCCGCTTGGCCCGGGCCCGATCGGCCTTCGTCCGGGCCCGGGCCTCGGTCACTCGGAGGCCTCCCGCTCCTGCCCAGGCGGATCCGCGAGGAGCGTCCGGGCGCGCAGGTCGAACCAGGTGCCGTCGGGCAGCGAGTGCACCAGGGCGCCACTAACCATGATCGGCTTGTGGCCCTTGGCGCGGTGGGCGTCGGTGACGACGTGAGCGCCGTCGATCAGCGTGACCGCGCCGCGCCCAACGACCTCGATCGTCCGATCCCCGTAGACGATCGCGCAGGTGTCCTCGTCTAGGCCGACGCCGACGAGGGCAGGCGACTGAGCGACGACGGCTAGCAGCCGTCCGAACCGCCCCCGCTGCTCGAAGTGCTGGTCGATCACGACGCCCTCCAGGATCCCGAGCCCGGCGGCAAGCTGCGCCATCCGGTTCTTAGGCGTCTCGCCCGAGCGCCCGAAGGCCATCATATGGGCGGCCATCGCGCTGGCCCCCGCGGACGTTCCCGCGAGCACGGCGCCCCGGTCGTGCGCCCGGTGGATCGCGTCCGCGAGGCGAGTGCCCGCGACCACCGAGGAGAGCTTGAGCTGGTTGCCGCCGGTGAGGAAGATGCCGGTGGCGTCCGCGAGCGCCTTCGCGAGCTCGGGGTCTTGAGCCTGCGAACGCTCCTGCGGGCCCAGCCCGCCGACCCGCCCTATCCCGAACCGGGCGAACAGCTCCCGGTAGCGCCCGACCGCGGCCTCGCCGAGCGAGGACGCGGTCGAGATCACCACCACTTGGCCGTCGGCGCCGCCGGCTAAGGTCGCGAACCGCGACAGGATGACCTTGTCGCGCACCTTGTCCTCGGCCCCACCGATGAGCATCACGGGACCCGCGCCGGCGACGGATGGCAGCTTCCGGAGATCTTGCACGGAGGTCACGATGCTGGAAGTGTAGCCAGTGCCGCCGGACTCTCAGTGCGCTCGAACGCTTCGTTCGGGGTCGCCCGGAGGGCGAACTATCAGCTGGTCGTGCGGCTCGACGACGTCGACGGTCCCCTGGAGGCCGGGCTCGACCCACAGCTCGAAGCCCTCGCGCGTGACCAGCTCGTCGCCCTCCTGGCGCTCGTCAGTGAGGGCGAACTCGACGCCCGACCCTGCGCGCTGGAGGCGAACGGTCGCCTCCGGGTTGAAGCGACGAGCCGCCGTGTGCGTCCGCTGCAGGATCTCGATCGCCCAGTCGGTGAACTCGAGCGACATGTCCCGCCCCATGCTACGGGCGACGAGGTTCAGTCGCCCAGCCGAGGAGGGCGGTCCCCGGCCCCGCTCCGCGACCAGTCCCTCCCGTCCCGTGAGTCGCTCGCGAAGGCCACAGCCGCCGCCCAGAGGGCGATCAAGAACAGCAGCGCAAGTACGGCTCCCATCCGGTCACCTCCCCGAGCCGATCAGCCGTAGGCCCGCGCTCACGAGCCGAACGCCGACGGCTCGACGCACACCCCGGGGTCGACGCTCGCGGCGCCGCACGCCCGCTATCCGTGCCTCGGCCCGCACCGCGTCCGCCCGCGCTCGGGACAGCTGCATCCCCATCTGTGGGTCATGCACTTCGGCACCTCCTCGCGATCGCCCCCCTGTAACCCGCATAGACCATACGACCGGTTAGGTAACTCGTCAAGAGGTTTCATCGGTGTACACTTTGGGGCGAGACCATGATCGATATCACGGGCCATGACACAAGCCCCCCCGCGCCGGGCGACCTGGAGCTCCTGCAGCGCTTCGTGAACCTGCACGAACACGACGAGGGCGGGCGCACGGTCGATCCGTCCCTCGAGATGATCCGGACCTTCCTGGTGTCGCGCGGTCTCCTCACGCCTAGGGAACGCTTCTCGGCGGCCGATCGTGAGACCTACCTCCGGCTCCGGAACGCGATCCGCGGGCTGGTCGGCGCCGATCCCGAGAAACCGATCCCCGCGGCCGACGCCGAGGTGATCGACCGGATCGGCCTGGCGGCGGGGCTCCACCCCCACTTCCGCGCCGCCGGCTCCCCGACCCTTGAGCCCAGGGGCGGCGGAGGCGTGGCAGCCGCGTTCGGCTCGATGGTCGCGATCGCGTTCGTGGCGGCATACGACGGCACGTTCGAGCACCTGAAGAGCTGCGCCGACGAGACGTGCCGCGAGGTCTTCTACGACAAGTCGAAGAACCACTCCGGGCGATGGTGCTCGATGTCCGCCTGCGGCAACCGTGCCAAGGTCCGCGCGTGGCGCGAGCGCCAGCGGGTCGCGGAGTGACCTCGGTCGAGCTGCGACTCCGCGGTGCCGGCGGTGAGCCGGTAGACCTGGTCCGGACCCTGAACTCCCATGGGTTCGTGGACCTGCCGCCGATGTACCTCGGCCCGGACGAGCGGTCGCTCGAGCTGACCCTGCGGCCGCGCCGAGGGAGGCCACGCACCGTGAGGATCGAGGCCGGGCGCCGCGAGCACGCTCTGATGACCGTGCTGGGCCCGGCGGTCTCGGCGTCGGTAGCGAACGACCTGGCCGCCACCGTTCGCCACGTCCTGCGGCTGGACGCGGACCTGTCGCCTTTCTACGAGGCGGCGGCGTCCGACCCCGAGCTCGAGTGGGCGACCGTGGGCGCCGGCCGGATGGTGCAGAGCCCGACGGTGTTCGAGGACGTGGTGAAGACCGTATGCACCACCAACTGCGCCTGGTCCGCCACTCGCAGGATGGTGACCGCTATCGTCGCGAACCTCGGCGAGGCGGCGCCGGTCGCGCCCGCCGAGGGGCCCCAAGGGCGTGCGTTCCCGACCCCTCTTGCGATGGCCGAGGCCGGTGAGGGCTTCTACCGCGACGTCGCACGGGCGGGCTACCGCGGCGCGTACCTCGTATCCCTGTCCCGCGCCATCGCAGCCGGCGACCTCGACCTCGAGCGGCTCGGACGGGCCACGGCGGACGAGCTCCCGGATGGCGAACTCGAGGACCGCCTGCTGGAACTGCCCGGCGTCGGGCCGTACGCTGCAGCGCACATCATGATGACGCTCGGCCGCTACCACCGCCTGATACTGGATGCGTGGACCCGGCCGACCTACGCGAAGAGGATCGGTCGCCGCTCCGTCTCCGACACCGCGATCGAACGCCGCTTCCGCCGGTTCGGCCCGTACGCGGGGCTCGCTTTCTGGCTGTTCGTCACTGAGGATTGGGTCTGATGAGCGACCGGATGCCCAAGATCTTGGGGGCGATGGACGAGGAGCACGCCCGCTGGCTGGGGCTCGTGGGCGAGCTGGGCGAGTTCGAGGCGACCCGGCGGAGCCCCAACCGCTGGTCACCCACGGACACGCTCAATCACGTGACCGCCTGGAAGCAGAACGCGCTGGAGGTGGCCCGGCTGCAGGCGGGCCCGGACGCGCCCCGGGTGGACCCCGCGCTCGGCTCGGCGGCGATCCTCGGCCTCGGATCGGACATCGACACCTACAACGCCCAGCTCATGGAGGCGCGGGCGGATTGGACCCTCACACGGTCGCGCGCGTGGTCCGAGGAGATCCACGGAGAGCTCCGACTCGCGCTCGAGGCGCTCCCCTCGGATCGCCTGATCGTTCCCGACGGCCCCCACGGCATCGTGGGTTGGCTCCTGCTGCCGGCGATCGAGCACCCGCCAGAGCATCGTCTGCGCCTCGAGCGCCAGCTCGGCTACACGCCGTAGGAAGCCTCCCTCCGAGGGTTGCCCTGCACGCGGACTGCGCCTCATACTTCCCGGGGCCCCCGTGCCCGCGACCGCGCACGACAGCGAAGGATCCGATGAGCGAACCGTTATGGCCTTCCCGCGCCCTGCTCGGAACCTCTGGGCCTACTGGCACGCCGAGCGTCGAACGCTCCGCCAGGGCCTGGTGGCGCTCGTCCTGTCGACGCTCGCCTCTTTCGTCGCGGGACTGACGCTCGGCGCCATCACCGGCACCCTCGAGGAGCTCCCCGGGCTGTTCATCCTGATCCCGGCAGCCGTAGGCATGCGCGGGGTGATCTCGGGAGCCACCGGTGCCCGGCTGGGGACCAGTATCGCGGTGGGCGTGTTCGACGTCTCGTGGCGCCGCGGCGGCGTCCTTCGGCAGAACGCGATCGCCGGTCTCGTCCTGACCCTCGCCTCGTCGCTGTTGGTTGCAGCGTTGGCTCGATTGTCCGCGGTCGCGTTCGGCGAGCCGTCGATCCCGCTGCCCGATCTCGTCACTATCTCGGTGGTCGGCGGCACCATCGGTGCTGCGCTCGTCCTGGTCGCGACGATCGCACTCGCGGTCGTGTCGTTCCGTCGCGGGTACGACCTCGACGCGGTTGGAACACCCGTGATAACCGCGGTGGGAGACATGGTCACCCTGCCCGCGTTGTTCCTCTCGACGTTCCTCGTGCGCTCCGAGCTCGTGAGCGACTTGGTCGCCGTGCTGTGCCTGGTCGTGGCCATAACCGGCACGGTGGTGGGCGTCCGAACAGACCCCGCGGTCCGACGCATGCTGCTTGAGATGACCGGGGTCCTCGTGATCGTGCCCATCCTGGACGTCCTGGCCGGCACGCTGCTCCAGTCCCAGTCCGAGCGATTCTTCCGGTATCCCGGACTGCTGATCCTGATCCCGCCGCTCATCTCGCAGGCGGGCGCGCTCGGCGGCATCCTTTCCTCTCGCCTGTCCAGCAAGCTGCGGCTGGGGGTGATCACGCCGCGGGGCCTGCCGGAGCTCCCGCCGATCGTGGACGGCTCGCTCGTGGTGGCCTTCGGCGTCGCGATCTTCACCTTCATCGGGGCGGCGGGCTACGCCCTCGCGCAGGCGACCTCGAACGCAACCCCCTCGGCGGGCGTCACGATAGGCGGGACGGCGCTCGCGGGCGGTCTGTTGCTCCCGGCGATCCTCGCGCTCGGGTACTACCTCGCCGTGGGCACCACCCGGTTCGGGCTGGACCCCGACAACCACACCGTGCCGCTGTCGACCGGCTCCATGGACCTGGCCGGCATCGTCGCGTTCATCGCCGCTATGTCACTATCGGGGGTGGCCTTCCATGGATGACCAACCGAACAGCGTCAAGGACCTGCTCGTCGAGGCGAAGGACGCCTCCGAGCTGATGGTCGACCTCGCCTACGCCGCCGTTTTCTTCGAGGACGAGAAGCTGGCCCGCGAGGTCGAGCGCCTCGAGGACCGCATGATCGGCCACCTGCGGCGTCTCCGCATGATGGCGATGCTGGCGGCACGCAGCCCCGAAGACGCCGAGGGCATGGCGGGCGTGCTCTGGATCGCGGGAGCGGTCGAGAAGATCGGGGACGCCGCGTCGGACATCGCGAGGGTCGTCGCCGCTCGGCTCGGGATCCCGGACGCGCTCCGTCACGACCTGCGTCACGCCGACGAGATGACCGCCCGGGTCAAGGTCCGCGAGGGCGCCGCCGTGATCGGGCGGTCCCTGCGGGAGCTCAGCCTGCCGACCGAGACCGGGATGTGGGTGATGGCGATCCGCAGCGGTATCGACTGGCGCTTCGACCCGGGTCCCGAGGACGTCTCGTCCGAGGCCGACGTCCTGCTGGTCAGAGGGCCCGAGGAGGGCGTGGCGCTGGTGCGCGAGCTCGCGGGCGCGCCCCCGCGCGCAGAGCCGCCGCACGAGGAGCCACCCCCGCTGTCCGAGCTCGACCGAGCCGTCGACATCCTCGTGGAGCTCAAGGACCTGTCCGAGGCCACGGTCGGCCTCGCATACTCCTCGATCCTGTTCAACAACCGGGCGCTCGCGGCCGAGGTGGCCGCGCTGGAGGCTCGTAGCGACATCTTGCACGACGAGCTCGAGTCTTGGGTCCTTCGCGCCGCGCCAGAGGCCCGCAACCCCGACGAGCTCCGGGGCCTGCTCCGCCTGGCGAGCGCCAGCGAGTCGATGTGCGACGCCGCGCGCGACATGACCTGGTACGTCGAGCACGGCGAGCCGCTGCATCCCGTCGTCCAGCTCGCGCTCGAGGAGACCGAGGAGACGAGCGCGGAGACCGTGGTCGAGGCCGGGACGCCCGCCGACGGGCACTCACTGAAGGACCTGAGGGTCGAGACCGAGACCGGGATGTTCGTGCTCGCGATCCAGCGCGGTCAGCGATGGATCTACCGACCCCGGGGAACCTTGGTGCTCCTCGCCGGAGACCGGCTGATCGCCGTCGGACCCGAGGAGGGGGCCGCTGAGCTCGACGCCCTCTGCCGCGTAGGGACACCCGCCGTCGGCTGAGCACCGCGTCCTTGCATAGCCCGAACGGCGGGCCTAGCCTGCGCGGGTGGACGCCTTCGTCTACGTTGCGGTCCGTCCCGGTCGCCTGGAGGACGTGGTCGTGCGGCTCCAGAACGCCAACGGGGTCCGAGCGGCGGTCGCAGTGGTGGGCGATTGGGACGTCCTGGTCGCCGTCCACGGCGCCGACCTGCTCTCGATCGCCCAGGACGTGATCCGGCACATCCACCGCATCGATGGCATCGAGCGGACCCTCACCGCCCCCGTGGTCCCCGGTGACGTCCTCGGTCTGGCCGGTGGGGGGCTGCGGACCTCGGTCCCGATGCAGCAGCACGGGGATGCGTGCTTCGTTCACGTCAAGGCGGCGCCGGGGATGGCGGCCAGGCTGGTCGAGTCGCTGGCCGACCTCGAGGACGTCTCGGCCGTGGCCCTGATCGCCGGCGAGTACGACCTGATCGTCGAGATCCCGTACTCGTGGGAGCACGCCGCTCGTGTGATCGTTGACCAGGTGCTGGCGCTGCCCGGCGTCGCGGCGACCCGGACCCTCGTGGCGATCCCGGCGCTCGAGCCGGCGGACGAGGACCGCGACCAATTCTCGGCCTGGAGCTGACCGGCGCCTAGACGCGGACGTCCGAGAAGCGCAGACGTTCCTTCGCCATGGCGATCTCTTCGACCTCGGTCGCACCGTGCTCGGCGAGCCACCCGAGCATGCGATCGACCAGCCGCTCGGGGGCCGACGCTCCGCTGGTCAGACCCACGACCTCGGCCCCCTCGAGCCAGGCCGGATCCACCTCGGTCTCGTCGTCGACCAGGTGCGCGGGCGTCCCGAGGTCGCGGGCCACCTCGGCCAGGCGCTTGGAGTTGGACGAGTTGTCCGAGCCGATCACGAGCACCACGTCCGCCCGACGCGCTACCTCCTTGATCGCGTCCTGCCGGTTCTGGGTCGCGTAGCAGATGTCCTCCCGCGGAGGTCCCTGGACCGTCGGGAAGCGCTCCCGCAGTACCGCGACGATCTCGTTCGTCTCGTCCACCGAAAGCGTGGTCTGGGTCAGGTAGGACAGGTTCTCGGGGTCGGGGACCCGCACCGCCCGGGCCTCGTCGACGTCCTGGACCAAGATCGTCTTCGACGGAGCCTGCCCGGTGGTTCCCTCGACCTCCTCGTGGCCCGCGTGGCCGATCAGGATGATCGTCCTGTCGTCCCTGGCGAAGCGCCGAGCCTCTAGGTGGACCTTCGTGACGAGGGGGCACGTCGCGTCCAGGATCGTGAGGCCGCGGGCCTCGGCGTTCGCGTAGACCGTCGGGGCCACGCCGTGGGCCGAGAGCACCACGACCGCGCCCGGAGGCACCTGGGTCTCCTCGTCGACGAATACCGCTCCCTTGCCTTCGAGGTCCCGGACCACGTGGAGGTTGTGGACGATCTGCTTGCGCACGTAGACGGGGGCCCCGTGGGTCTGTAGGGCCCGCTCCACCGCCTCCACGGCGCGCTCCACGCCGGCGCAGTAGCCGCGGGGAGCCGCGAGCAAGACCTTGGACATGGGCCCATCGTACGGCCCTCGGCTGATGACCACTGGTCACGTCCTTGTCGTAGGGCGCTGATACGGTCCCCCGGACAACCACGGACGTTCCGGTCCGACCCTCCCTCGATTCCTAGCGCCTATCCCTGCACGTCCAGGGCAGGCAGACGCGCGCGGTCGGGGGTGCAGGGGCCGAGCGACGTGGGTGTCGATAGGTCACACGGTGTCCGAACTCGAGGAGGTGAACCAGCACCCACGACCTACCGCGGACGGAACTCGGCATGACCGAGTCCGACCAGACCCGGCCACCAGCCCGGTCCACCGCGGGGGTGGAACCAAGCATGATCCGACGACTCACCTTGCGTCGCACGCTCGTCGCGGCGCTGGCAAGCACCTCGCTCCTTGGCGGACCCTCGGTAGGAGCGCTGGCGGAAGAGGTTCCCCGCCACGTCTGCGACTACGACTGGCGAGAGGGAGCCTGGCATCTGAAGCAACTGATCAAGTGCGCCGCCCGCCGCTGGGACAGTCCCGGCGGCGCCACGAAGGCCGTCCAGGTCGCGCGGTGCGAGTCCCACCTGGACCCCCACGCATACAACCCGGGCGGATACGCCGGGCTGTTCCAGCAGGCCACCCGATACTGGCCGGACCGCGCCGAACGCTGGGGTCAGCCCGACCGCTCCGTGTACAACGCCCGCGCCAACATCATCGTCTCCATCAGGATGGCGCGTGCCCTGGACTCCTGGAGCGCCTGGGGAGGGTGCGCCTGAGTCAGACGCCGGACCCGCCCGGGCGCCCGGGTCCCACCGGACCGCCCGGGCGGGTCCGGCCTAGAACGGCCGCCCGGACCTCCTCGGTCTCCGTCACCACGGCGCTCGCGCCGGGAAGGTCTCGGTCGGCCACCACCCGAAGCGCCGGGTAGGCCTCGAGCGCCCTCGAGACGAACCTCCCGAACGGCCCGAACACCACCACGACCTGAGGGCGGTCCTCGTGCAACTGCCGCAGCGCCTCGGCCTCGTCCGTGGCGCCAGCGACGAGCTCCCACTCCGTCGAGACCGTCGCGCGCTTCAGCGCGGAGAGCGCCTGCGTGTCCTCCGCGACGCAGAGCACCCTGAGCGCCCGACACACGTCAGAGCCACTCGCGCTTGTGGAAGATCCGGTACAACGCGAGGGCCGCGACCGCCATGACTCCGATCGCGAAGGGGTAGCCGAACACCCACCCGAGCTCCGGCATGTGGTCGAAGTTCATGCCGTAGATCCCGGCTATGAGCGTCGGGATGAGGATGATCGCCGCCCACGCCGAGAGCTGCTTCATCACGACGTTGAGGCGGTTCGACGCCTGCGCGAGCTGGAGCTCCCGAGCCGAGGTCAACAGGTCGCGAACGTTGTCGAGAAGCTCAAGCGTCCTGATCACGTGGTCCAGGACGTCGCGGTAGTACGGGGCGAGCGGCGGCGTGGCGAAGGCCGGGTTCTCCAGGATCACGTCGACCGCCTCGCGCATCGGCGCCGCCAACCGCCGGAACCGCACGACCTGCTGGCGGACCCGGAAGATCCTGGCGGCGAGCGAGCGGTAGGCCTGGCCGGCCTCGCCTCCCCGCTCCTCGTCCGCCACCGCGTCCTCGATATCGTCACCGAGGTCCTCGAGCCGCTCCACCACGTCCAGGTATCCGTCGACGATCTCGTCGAGCAGGAGGTAGAGCAGGTAGCCGATCCCCTCCGATGAGAGGTGGGGGGCGATCCGGAACCGTTCCTGCGCCTTGACGAACTCGAACCTGGGCTCGCGCCGCACGGTAACCACGTAGGAGCCGCCACCCGCGAACAGGTGGACCTCGCGATCCTCAAGCTCGTCGCGCCGGTCAAGACCCAGCCCATGAGCCACCAGGAACAAGTGGTCCGGGTACATGTCGACCTTGGCGCGCTGACCCCAACGCCGGCTGTCCTCGACGGCCAGCTCGTGCAGGCCGAGCTCGGCCCGCAGTGTCTCGAGCTCCTCATCCGTGGGATCGACCACGTCGAGCCAGATGCGGTGGTCCCCCTCGCGCGCCGCGCGGAGGACCTCGGGCTCGAACGTCGTCTCGCGCTCGAGCTCGCCGTCCCGGTATATGCGGCAGGTGATCAAGGCGCCGCGAGCCTACCCCAGCCGCAGGGTGGCACCATAAGTCCGTGTCCGACCTCGATCCGCTACTCACCTTCTGGCGCGCACAGGACGCGCTGTTCGAGCGCGTAGAGGAGACGCCATGGGGGGCGGTGGTCTCCGACGCCCGCTACCCCGCTATCCAGGAGCCGAACTACGCACGCGTCGAGACCCGCGACCCGGTGGGGCTGACCGACGTCGAGGCCCGGCTCCTACCCGCGATGGCTCGAAGCGGCAGCTCTCGGTCGCACGTCGTGATCTTCTTCCCCGAGGACCAGACCGACCTCGTCGCGCAGGCGAGCACCCGGGGCGAGCGCATCACGTGGGACCTCGTGATGGTCCACGAGGGTGTTCCGCCGGCACCCGATGACCGCGTCGAGGAGGTCCGGGCCTTCGACGATCGCTTCTGGCGGGTGCATG